>Ga0065720_1018875_pt1 | contig 72860 bp, 80 predicted proteins | sample Thericmetagenome_FD_59107 | JGI IMG/M metagenome (GOLD analysis project Ga0065720, IMG submission 59107) | Thermophilic microbial communities from the Joint Bioenergy Institute, California, USA of rice/straw/compost enrichment - eDNA_2 v2... | ecosystem: Engineered > Solid waste > Grass >...
TTTTTTTTTTTTTTCACTCACCGCCCCTCCCCCTCGTTGTCAAACCTTCCCACCAGAGCCCCTAACAGTTGCAGCTATCAGTCACCCCGCGCTGAAATGAACTCCCACATACTCTCGCTCCTCTCATCATACCTGAACCTTACCTAACACGGCCCCGCTCCGAGCCAAGATACCTGTTCGTGCACGTCCCACGCCGGCGCCTTGGTTAGCGTGGGGTCGCTCGTGGGTGGGACCACCACCGTCTTGCCGCCGCGGCGCCGCGACGCCGCCGGGCTCGACGATCAGATACCCGATCGGGTGGTGCTGGGGTGGGGAGATGATGCGAACGGGCATTTTTTGATCCAGATTTCCAGTGTTTAGAACTTGGCTGCCGAGTCGACCGTGCGCAATACAACACAATCACTTGGGCTTCACTGCGGGGGACGGGGGTTGATGAGGGCAAGGGTCTTCGCGGAATGGCTCGTGGGAGGTTTGAGTAAGAAGATAGGAAGGCTGGTCCTCACGTGGTTAAGGTGAGGAGGTAAACATTAGATGCGATGGGACTGCAGGATCAACGTGAGGGGTGTGATTTCAAGTGGGAGCTGCATCCTGTGTGTTGCCACAATAGTACATTAGGTGCGAGTGCCTTAGCCTTTAGGTGCGAGGTAAACCGTAAACTTCCATCAAATTAGTGTTGGAGATACACGGGTTACCCAGAACAGACAGGCCTCTCCCTCTTGTTGGGAGTTGCAGGATTGATACGTGCCTCCTTGTTCATGATGAAGATGACTCCTACCCCCCTTTCATGACAAAACCAGGACCGTTTCTTGTTTTAAAAAAAAGCGTGGGAAGAGTTCAGTCAGAAAGTAGATGGCTGTGCTCAATGGCTGTGTGCAATTACTTGGCTCGGTCCAGTCAGAAAGCAAGCACAGTGAGGACGATTCTAGCTGAAACATAAGCCCTGCCGTAATCATGGGTAGAACATTGCGGAGATAATCCATCCGAGTCATTGAGTTCGTAACATAGCATCTAGTGCTTGCTGTCGATCACTGATCTTTGATACTCTGTAACACTGTAAAACGACTGCAATGCGGTGGCTGGACAGGTATCGTTGTTCTTCTGGGATCAGGTAAATCATCTTGACTATTGCAGCCTGAATCTACAAAGCTTGAGACTGAGAAGGCAACGACATCCTTAGTGGCGCAGCAAAAAATGTCTTTGGGTTTTTAGGGCTTATGCCAAGGACACCAACGGCAGAATATCCATCTCGTGCTGCTTCTCTCCCCCAAACGGTTCTTAGCTGGCAGAAGGAGTGTTTAGTCAATACAGTAAGCGAGACATATAAGAGTGAATGCCCTGTGAGTAAAATATTGAATAAGGCGTGGGCTTTTCGTAGATGTTGAGGCCTTGATCCCGAAGTTTAGGTAGTTTCGGCCGGCGGTAGGAGATTGTCTTGCTGGTTGAAACCCACTTGAAGTCGTGCTTGATGGGCCAGCGGAGAGAAAGTTGGAGGGATGAAGTGGCACAGTTCTTGACTCAGCCTGCTCAAGTCAGACCGATCTTTGTCCTGATCAAGGGTCTTGAACTTTGTTAACTACTATCACAATGTACCAAACAGGTGTTACATAATCACGGCAGTCCATGAACGTAACATCAAGGCTGAATGAACATAAATTTTCGACGGAGGGTTCTATCTGGTTTAAAAAGGTGAGCTGTGTAAAATTGCCTTGCCCTTCCCGCCTGTTCATTGTAAGATATATGTAGCAAAGCTTGACTGTCATGTGAATGAGCTACCAGGAAAATAAACATGGACCAGCAGAGCAAACTAGGACAACTAACCCGTGGGTATCAGGTATATTTTTCAACAACTAACAAAGAAGTATCTACACTGAGCCGGAGCCGAAATCCCAAAGACTAACAAGCAGACTATCCTTCTTCTCCTCTTCTGGAGCAGCCTTTGTGAATATATGCTTAGGGATCATAAACTCGATGACAGGAGGCTTCTTGACCTCTTTCGTCATCTCGGCCTCAAGAAGCTGCAAACCAGTTAGCGGTGATTATATCTGCTGAGGAAAAAAAAGGAAACTTACACTTCCGTAGGAGTGGTCCAAGAAATCTTCTAGGTTGTACGCCTGCTTGGTAAACTGCTCCGAAATAATCTTACAAATGGTGGCCACGTTCGGGTGATAATGAGACTGTAATTGCACAATCTCCCATAGACAGCTGTCGATAGCACGAGTTTCCATGGGATCTGTCTCATTTGGCAGGAAAGGATCATCCAACCCGTCCTTTTCCAACTTCTCCCTCTCTTCTTTTGTTCGCGGCACACGATGCATCATGAACGTTGTAAGTGGGTGCTTCTTAAAAAGATTGTAAAACCATGGCACGATAACAACGATCGCACTTGGCGGGGCGTTGAGTGCCAGGCGGGCCAGACGCTTGATGAAACTGGCTACCAATACAGCAGGCAAGTGGGTAGATGCCAGGAAGGTGTCGAGAAGGCGGAAAAAACGGGACCGGTACTTGGAGTGGAGGATATCGGCGTCAAGTAGCGAGTAAAGCTTGGTGTAGAACTCAGGGTAGTCGAGGTTTCGTTCCTGAATCAGATAGAAAACGCCAGAGAGAGCCAACAGAGAGACGGAGCCGCCCGAGTTGTAACAGTCCGTCAAGAAATCCATCAGCATCTCAGGCTTAGTAAACCAGGGAGCTATCGAGGCTGACATGACTTCCAAAACCTTCTTCCTCTGTTCCTTACTCAAGCCCAGGTGCATGAAGGCTAACCAAGCTTCTTGTGCTTGCTTCTTGTGCTGGGAAAGGGAAAGGAGGGGATGCTTCTTTTTTTGGGGGCGCTCGATAAAAAAGTTCTCGAGGGAGTCGTTTGATTCTGGGACATCCTCAATAGAGAGCAACAGATTAAAGACGTTGTTTCGTACATCTTCATCAACCGACTGCTCTCGTTCTGTCAAGAAGTTCCTGTATAACGTTAGTATCAGTAAAAACCAGCAACTAGAGATACGACGGCGAACGTACTTGATAGCTTCGAAGGTGTAAAACCGAATATCATCATATTTCTTGACAAAATTCTCAGAGAAATGCCCACGCAAATGCTCAATTGGGGACTCAAGAACAACGGCGATGATCTCCAGGAAAAAGGAACGGGGGAAGATGGCTTCTTCACGGTCCGTCAAGTGTTGGGCTTGCGCTTTTAGAACGGCCATGGCAAGAACAAGGGCATGGACAGCTAATTTCTTGCTCTGAAGCATTGAGAGCAGAACACCGTCATAGTCTGAGAGCCGGTCGCGCAGCCAATTAATAATGGTAGCATCCTTCTCTGAGATATCTTTTCGCTTCACCAGGCTGCCGGCAGCCAGCAGGCGAACGAAGACACGACAAAGTGCTTCGGCTGCAGCTAAACTCCACTTTGGGTCTTCGTCATGTTTTTGTGCGAGCTCGATTAGATTAGCAATATTGTTGTAGTGCTTCTTGGATTCGGCGATCTGCTCTTCGAGGTTTTTGATGTGCTGCTTCTGGGCTTCGCTGTCGCCGTTGCTAATAGACTTCCTTCTTTTCTTGCCTTCGTCTTCATTCTCCTGGCGTTTCCTCTTGGTAGAGGCCTTTGTCACGGTCTCGTCGACGGCGCTAGGCATTGCGATATGAAGGCTACGAAACCACAGCTCTGAATCCTGGTTCGCCGTGGCGTATGTCGCGACCGCTGCGCTGGAAGGAGTCGCTGTGTCGCAAAATTTAAGTGGGGTCTTTGCCAGTCGATGGAGCGACAGCACAAATTGGCTCCAGATGGGAAATTTCAAGGCTGCCAAGATTCAAAAAGCTGCTTATCGGCTATCGGAGCCCGAGAAAGTCAACTTTAACATCACGTGACATGCACGGCAAAGAGCCGGGCCAAGGTATTCCGTTAAAACCTCAACTCGCACTTGGCGTTCCTTGCAGCTCCCGACAACGACCCAGCCCCGTCACCCGCTTGATATCCCGCACCTCACAATGGCGTCGCGTCTGGCGAGAAGTGCTGTCGGTGAGTGAGAAACCGTGCTTTTCGCCGGCCAATTGACCACGAAAACAGCCTGCTGACCTTCTCCCTCCAGGGGCTGCCCGCCTTCGGCCGACCATCTCTCCGCGCACCCTCCCCGCAGTCTCGTCCCTCGTGACGGCGCGCAACCAGTCGACCCAGTCTAATGTGCCCACCACGGACCCAAAGACCAAGGCACAGTCCATCATCGATGCTCTTCCTGGTAGCAACCTACTGTCTAAGACGGCCATCCTCTCCTCCGCGGCCGGTCTGTCCATCTATGCGCTCAGCAACGAATACTACGTCGTGAACGAGGAGACGGTCATCGCCTTTTGCCTACTCAGCGTCTGGACTGGTCTCATCAAGTATGGCGGTCCTCTTTACAAGGAGTGGGCTGAGTCGCAGAACAACAAGATTAAGAACATCCTGAACGCTGCCCGTGCCGACCACACCCAGGCCGTCAAGAACCGCATCGAGGACGTCAAGCAGATGTCGGAGGTCGTCGAGATCACCAAGTCCCTCTTCGAGGTGTCCAAGGTAGGCTGAGACGAGAATGCTGGGTAGCAACGAGTAGACAAAGTGGGATGCTGATAGGTTGCTGGTAGGAAACCGCCCGCCTAGAGGCTGAGGCCTATGAGCTGGAACAGCGCACGGCGCTGGCCGCCGAGGCCAAGAACGTTCTGGATTCGTGGGTTCGCTACGAGAGTCAGGTCAAGCAGCGCCAGCAGAAGGAGCTCGCCGAGGCTGTCATTGCCAAGGTGAAGAAGGAGCTGGAGAACCCCAAGGTGCTGGACAAGATTCTGCAGCAGAGCGTGGCGGATGTTGAGAGTAAGTTCCTGAATATGCCACATGCCAACATGAGGAAAGAAGAGTCTTGCTAACACTGCTCAAGGGATCTTTGCCTCTTCCAAGTCTCAATAGACAGCTGCTCTTTAAAGAGTTGCGCATCAACGCGAGATTCCCTTTGTATCAGTGTCGATACACAACCATGTGCCATAGTCCAATGCGAGTGCCTTCATGATGGCAGTAGTATTGGAAGTTTTGTGAAAAGGTCTCTGGGCAAATCCAACTTTGGTGGGGATCGGCCCCCCCATTCCACAATCCGTGCATTGCAGTACAGAGAGGGGTTGAAACCCAGATAATCAGCTCGAGTAGACCCATCTTGTACTGCCGCAATGATCAAAACAGTATCAGATACATGGTTAGTCATTCAGAGCGAACTTTGCACAAGCCTGCTTTCCTCCACGGAAAAGGAACACATGTGATGCTCATGCTGCAGTCCACCCACACCATTGCCTCTGCTTTAAAAGCTGACCCGTGCGCCATTTAACTGAAGCCAGCCCAGTCATGAGCACCAAGTGCACCTTTAATGCGGTATGCCTGATGCTTAATTTAACAGCAGTCAATCGCTTTGATTACAGTGAATGGGAATAATGAGCCTTTTGAGCAGCCAGCTGTCTAACAAGCTGCATGCTGAGCTACCTTCTACCTATCCACTTATAGGCAGTTTGGTTTCCTGAGGCGGGTAGGGCTGGATAGTGGAGACAGAGTTTCACATTCATCTGAAGTCAAGCTCATCGCTCACTTGGTCAAAGCTGCCGCAAGGATAACCATCTTGCAAATCATCTTGATCTACATCCAACGGATGATATCATGTGGTCACAGCATCCATTGGAGCTGTTGTTTTTGGCATCTGCCAACAACGCAGAGAAAATGCCAATGAAAGACCCCCGCCTCATATATTTTCTCGAACCAATCTGGTCTCTTATCTCTCTGTGTCAGCGCTGCTTGGCGTGTTGTTGCCATCGATCGCCAACCCTAACTTCTTGCTGAGACAAGCCACGTAATCAGAGGAAAGCAGCTCGCATTTCACAAACTTCAGAACGAAACCCCGAATTGAGAGATAATCTGACATGAACAACGGTCCGGCTTGGCCGCCGAGCCCTAGCCCAGACATACCAAACTACGGCAGCATCATTGACACCAGCAACAGCCAAAATGACCGGCATGACGATGAACCTCGGGCCGTATATCCTGACTCCGGCACCGGACGGGCCGGCCCCAGTGCGACTGTCAGGCCTGGCGCGGGATCACATGCAATTCGCATCCAAGAACCCCTCGAGCGGCGACCGTTGCTTACCAGCTCCCAGCGCGCCGCCTTTTCGCACAATCTTGAGGGCGATGTCTTCAGCTGTTACAGCCATGGCACCGACAGAGACACCGTCGCGGCACATCACCGATTGCCCGTTTATACTAATATCCATCGCATTCGCCGCGATATCATTTCTGTGGTTGAGGATTACCTCTCATTAGAGCAGCTACGCGATGTACGGCTGAACGTGTCCGTCATCCGACCCCTCGTGGACAAGTTGTATGAGCAAGATGATATCTCCATCGTCTACTGCCTGCTGGTCAATCGCGCCCAATTCCTTAGCGAGCAGTCGCACCTCAGCAACCGCCAAAATGTCAATTACACTCGCGCAATGTTATGCGAGCTGATTGCTACTCGCATACTGCGCCGATTCCACGAAGATAATGAAGGCCCAAATGGCCTGCTTGTGTTGGCGCACGTCTTGATCGCCGGCTTCGAGCCGTTCCAAAACGCCCCTGAACATGTTCGTGTGGAAGCTGGAGCTGCAGCGGCGTCGCCACATCGGGGCACAATGCCTGCCCTGGAGGTCGCCATCCTGAGTGAGGCTCGTGTTTTCCTGGCCAGCACGACGTGTCAGAAGATCGTGGATGCCATTTATGATGGTCGCATCGTCTACACGCCGTCCAGTTTCATGGACATCCTTCCCGACCGTTACAAGCAGAGACCCATCTCGCTCTACGACCCTCGGAAGGCTCCTTTGCTGAACCAGTATCGTCTTCTGGTGCCGCGCATCCGGAACTACCTTGAAATCGGCCAATTCATCTTGCTCTTGTGTCTGTACTTGTTGTTTATGGGCGAAAGAGATGGGACACGGCTAAGCAAGCTCGAGGTGTGTTTTACCGTGTATGCTCTTGGCTGGGTGTTGGATCAGTTTGCGACATTGCTAGAGCATGGATGGTATGTAGATCCTGAATTATCGGCTCTTGCCTCCAATTGGCTTGCTAATAGGCTTTCAGGGACGTTTATGCCCAGAATCTCTGGTCATTCCTCGATGTCACATTCGCGCTCATCTACTGGGTTTACCTCATGATCCGCCTTTACGGTTGGTTGGCTGGCAAATCGTCTTTCGCTCAGCAGGCCCTAGATGTGCTGGCTCTGGGTGCCCCAGTGCTGGTGCCGCGTCTTGCCTTCAACATCCTCTCAGATAATCTAGTCTTTCTGTCTCTGCGATCAATGATGTCAGACTTTGCCCTGCTGAGTCTGTTGGCAGCTTGGTGCTTTGTGGGGTTCTTGCTTTCCCTGACCTGGTTAGGGAATGGCAACTTCTCGCCGGCGTAAGTGTCGTCAGGTTCTTATCAGAGTTGTCTAGATACTAACAGGTTCACAGAACCATCAGTAAATGGATGATATATATCTGGTTTGGCCTTGATGGTTCAGGCATCCAACATTCAGTTGGTCCCCCTCTTGCTTTTTCACACACATGTGGCCACTAACGATATCAGGTTGATTTCCATGAAATCTTCGGCCCGTCCCTAATGGTTGCTTTCGCCTTCCTCGGCAACACTCTTTTCCTCACGATTCTCGTGTCGATGCTTTCAACAACCTTCAGTCACATCGCTACCAATGCGGCTGCGGAGATTCAATTCCGCCGAGCTGTTATGACCCTTGAGGGAGTAAAGGGTGATGCTATCTTCGCCTATCCGCCGCCTTTCAACATCTTGGCCATCCTCTTTCTGATGCCTCTTCGAGCTATTGTTTCTCCTCGTTGGTTCCACAAAATTCACGTTGCCAGCGTACGCTTGATCAACTTACCGATCCTGCTTCTAATTGCACTCGCCGAACGCCGCTCGCGCTGGGCTCCCTTCGCCAACGCTAGCACTTCCAGCGGTGGAACAATCCCGTTACTCTCCCGCACAGCAACCCTCTCTCTGTCAAAGTACCATCAACTACATCCACAACCGACTATTCGACTTCGTCGTCGCTTTTGGGATCGTTGGCGAATCACCACACACAGCGATATCTCTACAGTCTTCGAGGTGCCTGTGCCTGATTCAGTGCTCAACGAAATTACTGCTGATGATGATATGACCCGCCACCTTATTCGCCGGCAGTTTGTCGCTCGAGGCCCCGGTACGCCGAGGGAGAACTCCTCACCTATTATCCGTTCTCAGGAAAACCAGCAATGGCAATACCATGAGCAGAACCAACGTCGCCAACAGGAGATCACTAGCTCCGGTGTTGCTGAATCGCCCACGCAGACGACGGCTGATACACGGCAGCCTCAGCCATCTCGTCGCAGACTTACCACTCGGCGTGATAGCATGGCGCCGTTTCAGACTCTGCGACCTGACATGCCCGGCACTCCGCTTGACACCGACCCGGAATCGACGATGGAGGGGTTAGGCGTTAACATTGCAGACCATGGCGATCTGGCTGCAAGAATGGATGCTCTCGAAGAGGGCCTGAGACGGCTAGAAGTATTGTTGGAGCGGCTGGCAACTGAGCAGCAGGAGAAGAGCTGTAGCCGCTGTGGCCCTTGCTCGGATAGTGGAACGGCGAGGCAGCGTAATGACGATGAGGACGAGATGGAAAGAGGGCGAACTAGGCCTTCCGTGGGAAATTCAAGGCAGATGTGAAATGTGTTCTTACTTTTGTGGGGGCATAGGTGGCATGTTATCATGGCATGACAAGGTATTGGAGTTCGGGGACACATGCTTGTCAAGTTAAGTCCCATTTACAAAGGATCCTCTAATTGCAAGTTTTCAGGGCATTTATCGTTTGCCAATAGAGTGCAAAGACACCTGCTTTGAGTCCTTGGGTATAAAAAAGCAGCGCAGCAGACAACGGTCCTTCCGCCTCCCAGTCTCACCGACATTGAGACTTTGAATCCTTTACACCCCCAGTCTTTGACCACTGGGAAATCTGAGCTAACCACTGCCATCCCATTGCAATTCTATGTGCAAACGGAGCTTCGCCTTTATAGAACCTGTGATCCAGAAGACAGCCCGGTAGAGAACCAACCATGTGCCAAGTCACCCATTACCTTGACTTTCATTGTAAACACAGATGGGCCGTCATCACTGACCCGTGTTTTCCTGGAATGGGATTTAACAACTGCCCAGAGTTTCGCAATGCACGATTGAAGCCGCTGCCGCCGCGGCGGGTGGCAAAGGGCCAGCCTTGCCCTCAGTGGTGAGTACATCCCAATCGCACAATTTCCGTTATCTTGGCTCTGTATTCGTCCATGGTAACTCGTATTGATGTTCTCGATGACAGCGATCTCTGTGGTAATTATGACAAGAACATGATCAGAATGGTCACTGGTATTCAGAATGGCTTTCGTTGGGGGTTTGGACCAAGCAAGGACGACCCGGGATGCGACATTACCTGTTGTACAATGTGAGAGACGAAGAGACCAATCTGCTAAGCTCCTATCTGGTATCATGGATTCAAAGTTGAGCGGGCCAGAATTGTGGTGGATCTAGATCCAAGAAGCGTTCGGAATGAGATCCTTCACCCTTTGCTGATGAGTATCATTAATCTCACTCAGAGAAGGATATTACAACTGAGCGAGCCATTTCTTGGCTTCTTATTGACCTCTAGGTGTTTAAATTATTTATTTCCGATCTGCGTAGAATTATTCCGGTTCGCCAAGGGAAAAGTGATACAGGGACAGTTCGGCGACAACTGAAGATCATCTCTGAGACTTTGAGTAGTTGGGATTGACTTCACACCTTTTCCCAAACAACATGGCAATATATCTCCTCCCAAACCAAAACCATTATTATTCAGGCTCGAGGCTTTCCTTTCTCACCGTTTTTCAGTACAAAATTCCGAAACTTCGATTTCTCAATCATTATCGTCACGTGCTCCACTCACCACCTTCACAACTCGCCAAATTTTCCCAGTTACATCAAACACATCTCACACCTCCTATCCCACCAGAACACTACCTGTCCTTCAAGCCAGCCATTCTCATTACCAACCATGCTCCCAACACCATGCACCTCCCATGTCCCATTCGATCGGGTTTACGAACCGGCGGAAGATTCCTTTCTGCTCCTCGATACACTCTCATCACCATCTGAAACGGCTTTCCTAGCCTCTCGCTTTCCTTGCCAATGTACTGAAGCAATAACAACGCCTTCACCATTTACCGTTGAAGTTGGCCCCGGTTCAGGAGTGGTCCTGGCATTTCTAACCGCTCATGCGCAAACCCTGTTTTCACGGCCAGATATCGTCACGCTGGGCGTTGACGTGAACTGGTTTGCTTGCAAGGCGACAGGGGAGACGGTCAGAAAAGCGGTTAAGGAGGCCATGGCTCCTAAGAAAACAGGGGCAGGACAAGGAGAGGGCAATGGATACAAAGATGGGACTGGCTATTTTCTCTCCGCGGTGCAAGGGGACCTGACGAGCGCCCTGCGCCCTGGCGAGGTGGATGTATTGGTGTTCAACCCTCCCTATGTGCCAACCGATTCGGTTCCAGAGGTATTCCCCACAACTACAGCATCATTAGCTACAGGGAAACCGACAACAACGTACGAAGAAGACTCTTGTCTGCTTGCGCTATCCTACGCGGGTGGAAAGGACGGCATGGAGGTTACCGACCGGTTGATTGCACAGCTCCCGCAGGTGCTGTCTTCTAGGGGTGTCGCATATTTACTCCTTTGTGCACAGAATAAGCCTGAGGAAGTGAAGAAGAAGATAAGGAGTATGGAAGGAGGTGGTCCTAATGGATGGCGAGCAGAGACGGTTGGGACAAGTGGGAAGAAAGCTGGATGGGAAAAGTTGCAAATAGTCAGGATATGGAGGGATATATAAGGATACGAGTAGGTATAGTATTCGCTGCGCGCATATGAGCTTGCAGGGGCCATTTATATGAGGTATAGATTATGAGTGATGTTTATGCTTGAGAGGTGGTCGAAGTTCATAGGGACCAGCGGTGTCCCTCTCGACGAGGACGGCGCTGTATACTGTGGGACTTGACTGGAAAATTTGCCCGCAGTGACCCGTCTGCCGTTTCAAGATGTAATGGTTGGATAAAGCCACGAGGGCGTTTGCCCCAGATCCAAAGTTCTGTAACCAGAACCCTTTATTCCTCCATTCCCTATTTGAGCTGACCGAAGCTCTTCCAGACGTGCCGAAAAAAAAAAAATCCCATATCCACAGCTTTCAGACGCGCACGAGAATCACCCCGCAAGATCTGCTCCTCTAACTCCCGATCAACCAGTTAATTTTGCGGGTACCAATCAGACAGCATTAAAGGCGCCCACAACCCCGAAGCCCGAAGCAGTAGTAGTCGTCGAAGAAGCCATTATGCCTTTCCCCCGAACGCCGCTCCCCTACTGAATCTCGTTGTCTTCAGCACCTTGCTTCCGAAAGAAAAGAAACGCGGCGATTCTTCCTCTTTCTCGTCTTTTTAGCGGCCGCGGGCGCGGCCACCGCGGCCGCCACGGCCTCCCCTACCACGGCCGCGGCCCCTGCCACGATCGGCCTCCTTGCGAGCCTTGTTCTTGGGTTTCGGCGCGTCATCGATGAGTAGCGTGTCGAGAGGTAGAGAATCAGGAAGAATGTAGTAGCGAATAGTGTTGCCGCGGACGGTGAGAGACTCGACGGAGTAGGGCTCCTCACCCTTGGGCGTGTACCTGACGTTACGCAGAGCCGTGTCCATCTTCGGAGTGACGGAAGCAATGGTGCCATGGACGATGGCGCCTGCCCAGTCACTGACGTTAGCATTTATAAGGGCTACGGGGGTGCAGATTGTATGAGCGGCGCACCATTCTTAAGCTCAATCGTCACGGTTTCGTTGGCGCATTTCATAAGGAATCTGTTTTCAGGAAAAGGCGGTAAAGTCAGCTCTGATCCTGAGATATCTCGACAAGCGTATCGAGGGAAGATGGAGTATGTTCGGTGTGCCCGCAGCTTCAGTTAGTCGGTTTTAATCTTGAAGAACGAACGACTTTGGCACGCGTCGTCGGCGGCTGAAGGTACTAACTCGGTACTTGGGTGCGCGCAAAAGAGCCAAATTAACAAAAAGTAATGTTGAGCTTACCTAACCAGCTTCATCTTGCTGAATTGTTAAAGCGACAGCTCCGGTCTCCGTGTCGAGAAGGGGATGTTGGATAGGCGAAGAGTTGACGCGCCGTCCTCAAGGGTGTAATTTCTTTAGAGACTAGCGGCTGTAGCCCGCCACTGGGTACAATGGAGCTCAATTACTGCGGTTGGTTGGCGCCACAAGTCGCAGGAGTGGATGTCACGTGGTTGTCCATATGACTATAAATACCGTGTGGTTGATGTATTATTACATTACTTACGTTATCGGAACGGCGGGGCCGACGGCTTATCAACAACCCCACGCAGCTCTCAAGGTGCCCACCTATGAACGATCCAAACATGGAAACGGCACCAGTTGGTAGGAGGATGTTTGACATACTTTGCTGTTAACAACAGCAAGATTGTTGGCATTTTTAGCACATTAGTTAAGAGTACTGGCGGTAGTGTCAAATCGCATTGGAGGTCTTCCCCCTATCCACCGATGTATTTCGTGCGCATGCTGTTGTTAGACAGGGTAGTGAACAGACCATAGCACGATCAATACAAAGTTAATGCGCGCCAACTCCGAGGATGACATAACCCATCAACAACCCTTGTGTACATACAAGCTCGACAAACTCCTCAACCCCACCCTCCCATCTCGGTTTCTGATCCTTGCCTCTTTCATAGCTGTTATATTGCAGAAATGGTCTCCTCTATTTCTCCTTCTCGTTCTCAGCCTCCGATACTTTTTCCCATTCGTCTTCCGTGCTAACACAGCTCTTCTGTCCCTGGCTGAGTCGAGGACTCTCCTCAACGGCCCGGTGCTTGAGTTCACCATGCGCTTCCGTCGGCTCCACCTCGCTGCTCGTCGCTGCTGGCGCGGAGGCCGGCGCGGGGACCGACCTGCGCAGACTAGCCGTTGACTTTGGCGCAGCCTCGACCTCGGTCTCGCTATCATCAGACGACAACGTCACCGCAGCGGTTCTGGAAGCCAGAGCGCGTCGTTTTTTCTCTTCTTCCTGTCGTTGATGCTCTTTCAACTCACGGGCGAACCAGTTAATGGCTGCCCAGAGGCCCCCGCATAACACTGACAGCACCATAAAATGGATGCTCCATGTTGCGAGGAGCAACAGAGCGAGTATAACTTGCAGCGCAGCAAATGTGACGTTGGTAGCCACTAATAGGGTCGGAGTTGGCCCTGGGGTGAAGATGGACTCCCAGAGACCATGTAGAAAGGAAGCCATTGCCACGGTCGAGAGCTATGTCGATAGCTTTGTGACTTGACTAAAGTAGGGCAAAACGGAGATCGTGGGTAATCGTAGATGACTGGAAGCTCGTCGTAGATGTTGGTTTCCCGGTCTAAATGTATGATAGGGTGGTGTGACAGCGATAAAGGACGAGGGAGCACACCTAGCCCGTATTCGTGGTGGCTGCAACAGTGACTGCGATGCGTTCCAGGTTGTGGGTGGGGCTCTAGGCAAGTATCTGTATCGGTGGGGATAACGCCGTCACCGATCCTCTGTCTCTAAACAGGTAGATGCTGCTGAAGAACGCGAGGAGAGCTGGGCTGGAGATAGCGGTGTCAGCGAGTGCAGCGCAACAAGAGGGCCTCATTTGTATTTAAAGAAGTATTGCAACCAGATAGGCGAGCTTGAAATGGCCCGGTTTGAGTGGGCCTGGAGAAACCTTCGTGGGCGGGTTAAATAAAGCGCGGCAGCTGGTCAATGACAACCGCCTTGCTGCATGACACGGTTGCAAACAGGAACGACACATAGCACTTGCTCGCAAATAACTGTGCACCCACTCTCGGAAAAAAGCAGGTATGTACTTACGTCCTGCTTGGGGCAACGTGGTCCCTTTGGGTTGACAAGAACCAGCGTGCGGCTGGTGGAAATGGTCGGGCAGAGATGACGACGCGACAAGGCCGAGTCGCTGGGACAGGCTTCAACAGCGGACGCGAGCAGCTCAGCCGTGCCAAGACCACACTGCAGGACTTGGGGTGACGAGGGGGAAATGTGGAGATCACTCAGTCACGTACACAGAACAAATGTAGTTTTGCTATAGGCATATTAATCAGTAATAGCTTGGTTTTTAGGGACTTGTGAGGAAATATGGCAGCAGTTCTGAGGTTCTTGCTTGCGAATATTCCGCGGATACATGATGGCAACACATGTTTTAGAACGGCGGGGAGCAGAGAGCTGAACAGCGAGAGCGGGTGGATGTTTTCTCAAGGAGGGGCAACTGCCTGACGCACAAACCAAACCTGGAACTTGACCCAGGCTTTGCTGCGGATGTTTCTTCTGTTTTGTGTCTGGGTAAGTATTCTTCGAAGACTAGGTCTGCGATAGGATCTGTCTTGGAATACTCGGTGATCAAAGTCAGGGCCGATGCCTCGGCATTGTTCGTCGAGTTGGAAGAGAACTACGCTCGGTAATTGCCCCGTAGCTGGAGAACCCGACTTGCTCTTTATACTTCTTGGGAGTTGCTACTCTCACAGCACAGATGGTCTACATGATCATAGGGTCTGCGGCAGCTATCTGGCAAGCTGGCGCAGGGGAGAGTCTCTGCATGGGATTCCATCTGAATAGCCACTCCCTGAGCAGAATGTCGCCAACGAATTACAACGATAAGGTAACCTGAATCTGTCATGGTCGAGCGCATCCAGATCCAATACCTGCCAAGGTGTGGATTACTGATTATGAGAGTGTGTGCCTGTACCCATGACACTATAATTGTACATGTGCAAACTATGCACCATATCCACGCGGCGACTGTTGTGCAAGAGTATGGAGTTGTAGACGAACATACATTGCAGCTTACTGGAATCAGGTTAAAGAGCATTGCGGTGTCTTGACGGGAGGAAAGCTTTAGATCAAGAAAGAAGACAGAAGCGGCAGAAGTTGATAAAGGCACAGATGACGAAATCCAGAACAAGCCCACTTTAATGGATCCGCACTTCGACGTTGCGATCGAGTACGTACTCCTCCACCAGCAGCGATAGCCAATGAAAATGCATGCCATTCTCTAGGCAGCCTTGCAGGCTCCACCAACGAGGGGGCGAACCCACCAAGCGGGTTGCTTTGGGGCTGTCCAGGTCTGCAGGAGGCCGGCGGTTTTTGGAGCTCCCGCAAGTGACAACCTCCAACTTCACAGTAGTGATCGATCAAAACCGCCACGCCCGCTTCATCAAGGCTACACAATCTAACAGCTTAAAACAAAAGAAAGCGCTCTTGCACTCAATTTTGGTCTACGTACCTTCTGTAGGCAGTTTTGCGACGATACTTTGCGCTTGATAAATGTCACCACATAACACCTTACGAGCTGCGGTTTAGAACCATCCACATCATCTCCCATCTGAAACTGTTCCTCACCCATCGTTCCCTTCGCCTTCTACCTGATCAATCCCAAAGTTAGTCAACGCAATCGTCAAGAACGCAGCCGCAAACAACAACACTGCTATCTGCCTATCTCCCCAGATCAATTCGCCCTATTCCTGTGCTCTCGCGCTAGATTGTTCGTGGCCACCCATTTCCCGGGCATGTGGTTCTGAGCATCCATCAACTGAGCCGAACTCGGTCTCCACCGTTCGATAATGGACTCATCTCACACCTCAACCGCGCATCCCGCGGCTGTCCAGGAGAAATCGAGCAAGGCAGTATCAGACTACCTTAAGCAAAAAGGAAAAGATGAGCAATTGCGCGTGCTGCGCGAGCGCAAACGACCGCTCAACTTGCTGGATCTCCCCGTCGATATCCTTCAGATGATCGCCAAAGAGGCATGTTTACTGTCATCCTGGCTCTGCCTTGTAATTGGCTACACCCAATCCCCTAGAGCGTTTTGCTAACATTGCCCTTTTGCTAGTTCACGCATACTACCGACCTCACTGCGCTTGCCCTGACCCATTCAGCATTTTACAACCTAGCCATCCCCTTGATCTATTCACGCTTCGATATTGTATGGCCTGAACCTCAGAGTGGTGGCTCCGAAGGCAAGAGCGTCGATGCTCTTACGTACGGTCTTTCAACACTTTGTCTAGGGAGCTCTTTTGCCCACACGATTCACAAGTCGCATGGGAAATACTACAATTCTTCCGGCCTCACCAAGCTCACAGACAACAACTATGCGAAGTACTGCAGGAAGTTCTCTTTGGGCAATGGCCCCCCTGAGTGGGTATCTGACTACCATATATCAAAAGAGAGCGGCAGGATGCTCGGCATTCTTGTAGCCATGGCTATATGGAAAATGAAGAACCTCGAGACATTTATTTGGGACATGCCCACTGGTGTTTTATCTGAGGTTTTTATGGCGCTGGCTTCGTTGGGGGGACCGTCAGGCAAAGAGACCAGCTTGAATCGTGTATGGGTTCGCTGGCACGATAATTCCGACATCTATGGAAATGGCGAGTATGATCCCAACGAAGAGGCAACCACTACTGCCCTAGTTCCTCCGGGTAGCCAGCTCACACCTGTCGGCATTCTGGTACCTCCTGAAGCCGATTTACCTGTGCGTCTAGAGCCGATCAAATACTCCGAATACCGGTGTGAATACCCGACTTTTAGCTGCCTGCCACCACTTAAAAGCTTGACGGTTCTCGACATTGATGAGATTGGCTATCTGGATGAAATGGCCACCCTCATCGAAACTTCGAAAGATACGCTGCAAGAGCTCAGAGTCGGCATTGCACTCAGAGCTGTGGGACGTGATTTTGCACAGACGTGGGACGGGCCGAACCTCAAACAAGTGGATCATGAAGCCAGGTGGCCTGGCGAAAGCAGGATTGGAGAGAGGAGACTAGGAGGTGTTCTGGGCGTGCTCGTGGGGAAGATATATGACATCCGGAAACACAGGCAAAGGAAGAAACCCGCTACAGGGCCTGCTCCCACGATTAATGGTACAACTGTTCCTGCTAGTACAACGTTGGCTGCGCACACATTGTCCACAGATGACAATGAAGACAAGGAAAACGACGTGCCAGCATCAGCTGAAATTGCAACAAGTCTACCGAATGGGGATTTATTAGCTAAACCCAGATCATCTGAAGCAACGTCGAGCAAACCTTGTCCGGAGAGAAAACTTTTGGACGGAAAGTTAAAATTACATACCCTGGAGCTGGAACGGGTTGCCCTCTCACTGCAAGTGTGCAGACATGCTTTCGACTGGTCAGTCCTGACTTCTCTGACCTTGCTCGGCTGTGCCCAGCATGATAGTCTGTGGAAGATGCTACGAAAGCAGTTTCAACCAACCCCAGTCAATGTTGACCTCAACGGCCAGCCGTCGCGTTCGAATGGTCCTCTTCAATACCACTTGGCACTCAAGCATATCCACACAGACACAACCACGCTCTCTCTTATCAATTTCATCAGAGATACGCTCGCGCCAAATACTCTCGAGGTTCTTTTCTTGCAAGATCGCAGGCGCGCTACACACCCCGTCGATATCGACATCATCTTTAAGGGGGCCATCAAAAAGCATTATGCCAGCCTGAAGAAGCTGCTCCTTGATTGCTCTGCCCTTCCCAACCAAACGGCCGCTACCGATAGTTCCAGCATCAGGTGGAGAAGATGGATCCCCAGCACGGAGATGGTGCGTTACATTACCAGTGGAAGAATGGCCAATCTGCGGGAGCTGGCTATTTGTCTTGATTATAGGGATTGGGTAAGTCCCAAGATAAATTACCGTGCATGTAGGTCATCAACTAACATTGATCTTAGCATTTCTTTTTGCAGAGGTTACCCAACATTCCCCAGCTACGCTCGTTGCACATTCCTCAAGTTAATGAGTATCCTCATATCCTCCCGGATCGCAGTTGCTTTGAGCCTAAGGAGCTGGCCCTCCAAGTTCTCGATATCATTACCCTTCGTCCCGAGGTTAGCCTCTGCTATGTTGGCATTGCGCACAAGTGCTTCGAGATCCTCGAATATCGTGACAACGGCGGTCGGAAGAGAAAAGGCAAGAGTAGCAAGAATGGTGTTTCTGGTGATAACGTTGCACCAGTCTCCCTGGGCCAGGACGGAAGCGCTACTTCAAGCACAAATCTCGCCGGTACACCCACGACTGAGCAGTACGACTCAGACGACGACGACTCAGACGATCTGCTGATGAATGATGAGCAAGAGGAGGAAGATGAGAATGGGGAATTTGTGGACGAAGATTCAGACGAAGATGATGATGAAGAAATTAGTGATGAGGATGATGACGACGATGCCGATGACGAGGATGAGGAAAGTGAGGCTGAGAGTACGGTGGCGAGTGATCCGAGCGAGCTCGGCGGAGGAGGGCAAGAAGATGACGGCACTGGCGCAAGCGACGATGATGACGGCTTTGTGGATCCAAGCAAAGGTAGACTGAGGTTCAAGCTGCGGGAGATTTTGTTTTACGACGATAAGGTCGCCATTTTTAAGGCAAGGCATGGCAAGTTATGAACATGAGGACTTGATCCTCTGGAGTGCCCTTGGTGTTACAGCTACTATTCGATTTCTACTCTCATTTCTTAGGATATAGGTCTCGGTTTGATCTGATGGGTTCATAGCGATGGGCTTTGGGAACAGGAGTTGTCTGGCGCGAAATACTTTGCCTTGTCTGTCACCCATAGGACGGGAACAAGTGAGTTAATGATACCTCTACGTAGTACTTCTGGCGTGTTGTATGCGTTTGATACAAGACTGAATTGAAATTATTTGCAACTCAATGCTTGGTTGCCCAGCTGACATTACATGACAGAGCTTACACGATCAAACCTGATCGCTCTTCTCTGTAAAGGGCCTTAGTGATGAAGAGTCGCTTCTTCCACATAAATAGACGTCTTTTTCGAGTCTTATATACGTCACTGAGCAATTTACCCTGTTCCACAGAATAGTTCCAACTACCCCTTGAATTGATGCTTTGACAGGTTTTTAATCCGACAACTTCGCCTTTCTTTTCCCCTTCTTTGGCAAGCCGCGGGCTATGATATTGGGCAGTTTTCTCCTTGATCCTGGAGTACCTATTGGGGCCACCCAAGACAAAGGGCAAGCATGAACGAGTTCTGTTTTTGTCGAGTGCCATTTCTTTCCACCGCGTTCTGTAAGGTTTGACAATAGTCAGAATGTTTGGATATGTCCTAGCTGAGTGAAACTAGTAAACTACAGGTACTCATTTCAACTTTAATGCTTGGAGCACCAAGTCATGATCTTGTCACTACCAGAATGCCAGTTGGCTTCGGAGAATTTGGTCCGTAAGTAATGTGCCATCCTGTTACCTAGCCAATAATCTTCAGGATCATAGTTTTGCAGATGGGGTCTCTCGAGGAGTCACGCATCCATTGCTAGTAATTATGATCTTCCAGTACGAACTCCCTGGCTGACAAATCACCCCTTGAGCCCTCCCCCCTTGTCGCCACACCACATTCTATCGCTATCTTAATCGAGCGATGCGGTGAGATACAAGCCTATCTTCTGTTAATTTTCATTTGTACAAAGTACTTCTAAAGCCCTCTTTAGGCTTGAAACTTTTGCCTACAACACATACTCTTCATGACGATGGCTGATCGATGTCTAAATCTATGGTGGAGACATTTCCTCAGAGAATATGTCAGGTACAAACCATTTTGTGACCGTCTACTTTGACCACCGCCCCCTTGAAACATCCTGTCTTTGTCGGCCCGGCGGCTCCATTTCGACCTACTTCCTAAAGCACAGCTGCGGCGTCAAGACACCACGGCATTTTATCTATTGGAGCAAAATGCTGAATGTGGAGAGAAAACCAGTTTCAAGTTCAGACAGAACAGAGAAATCTGTTCACCTGTTGTAGGCAGCGTCCCTTCACATCAGGCTTCCATTATCTCTAGACATCACTAGCCCACAGCATCTCTTTCGCCTTGACAGGGTTCTATTTGCTCAGCAATTCCACAACCCACCAAAGACGTTCGCCAGTCGAACAGTGTCTGGAGACACCATCGAGCAAAGGCCCATTATCAACCCCTCTTCAGTCCGTAAGCTATCAGAGGGCAGGCAAGCTGCCTAGAATCAAACAAGCCTTTTGCTTCATGGAAGCGTCAGTGGCCCAGAGCCTCAGGGACAGGGAAGGACCAGGCAGCAAGATTGCTAATGTGCTCCTGCAAACGCTGGACCTAATCCGAACGTGACACAAGATTGCCGTGTGCTGTTGTTTTCTGACAAGCATACGCCCTCTTTAATCGATACATCACATAATTTTTCAGAAAAAAGAGAAGGATTTCGCCTTGAATCTCCCGGCGGGCCGATTGTCCGTTAGAGTGGGAGGTCGGCTGGTGATGGTGAGTGGGTGAGGTAGGATGTCAAGGCCTGGGACAAAGATAGTATACTGGCAGAACTTGGTCAGTGAGCTGCCAGCAAAAGATATGACATAGCTTTGGGGATGCGCGAGTGGCCCGGTCCAAACGCTACAAGGGCTTGTTGCCAGCGTTATCGTGCCAGGATTATCGGAAGTAGCAACATGCGCCGCCAGATACTACTTAATCCAAATCTCATGGAATACAGGTTCCCTCTAGCTGATAGAAGATGTTTCACCTAAGGAGTAGCATGACAACAAGGGTTGTGAATGAAAACACGGTGGTTTCTGTCCGGTCTTGATGGCCTCAAACTGGCTCAGGGGCTTATTTTTATCCCTGCAGCCCAGTCAAAGCAGGTTAGCTGTTTAAGAAAGTAGGTCACGATTGTAAATGGCTCATTAAGAATCAAAATTTGTAGTTTTTGGATTACTTTATGGGTAAAAAAAAAACCTTCTCAACACTATCATGATGCTAGAAAACATATTCTTAAACATGTTTATTTTACATGGCATCTTGGAGCGTACGCAGAACCTACAGTGACGAACTACCAGCTGTCTACAATGATCCAAAGTCATGTTTCACTATACTTCTCAATAACTGAAGGGGCGTTTAATGTCTTCAGTCATAATTATCTTTCAGTTAAATGTCGGCCCTACACTTAGAATCACGTCATTACTAGCAGTTAGCTACGCAACACAGCTGTCTATGTGACACTACAACTGTTAAGAGATACTGGGGATTTTATGCACCCACTCCTGTTTATGATCGCTGCTTAGACATTCCCCCTGTTGACTCGCACCTTTATAAAGACAACCACCACTGAACATCGATATGAAGATTGTGTCGCAACGGTAGGGAACAGAGATAGCGGGTTGGCAAAGGAGGCATCCGTCCGCAACTCACTTGGTCCACCCCTCTGTCATACATATTGCTTTCTTCGAGTTGAAACCCATTACACCACTGGCATATATGCTCTTTATTTGTCCAAAACAGTAAGAATGCCAGAATATAGCCCAAGTAAGGCATCCATACTCTACCTTGCCATCCTTGACCGAAGAATCTGCAAATAGTAGCTGCTGATATCAACCCACAATCATTTTGTCCCTCCTTCTAGAAGGAATCCTTCCCGTGCCACTTGCGTTTGTCGTCGGCCAACTCGCAGATTTCGCCTTGGTGGGTAGGCTTCTAGAACTTCCATGTGACCAATAGGTTGCAAGAGAGTATGTCATAGGATTCAGACCTCCGTCCATTGCGGGGAACGGCGCCACTAAGAACGGGAAGAAAGATGAAAAGTTGATATGATCTTGGTCGGAGCGGCAGCATTGGAAGGCTCTGGGTTGGCAGACTCGCTGGCCAAGCAGTGGCACAGTGACCCTGGTTGCATAAAATTATCATTCTGTTAAGTGTCTGCCTGACGAGGTTGACAACAGAAATGCATCCTTCCAGTACATCAACATAATCAGTCTATTCGTGTCGTTTTCCGGGGTTGTGAGGATTGGACAAGCCGGTGGACTCTGTATTTCAGTCGAGTAGTAAGACCGAGTCCGCCTAACCTTGACGTTCAGTTGATTAGGTTAAGCTTCTGTGCGTCGAACTCCCGGATGGACGTTGGGGGCCGGGTAGCGTAGCGTTACGTACCGCCGAATCGGTGTGCCGACAGCTTGGGAAACGCCACCAAAGACATTAGCGACCCTATAGGAGTTGCCAAGGAGAGGAGATGCGGTAGGGAAAGTACGTTTCCAGCAGGCATGATCAACACAGCCGCGCATTGAGCCACATTATGGGACGATACCACACCTTGTCGTCCCAGTAGACACGTAGTATTGGATAAAAGCACGACGTCAATACAAGATTGTGCATCTTCGTCTCGCTAAGTGGGTGATGCCAGCCTGTATGTGGCAAAGTCATGTACCTACTTATCCGGTTCTGATTAGGACTATGACTGCTCAACACAACTCAATATACTTTCTTTCGTGCGGTTTCATCCAAGGAGCAGAGCAGCCACACACGTGCGTCTGCCCACGTTCTCATGACTCTTCGAGGACTGGCGGCCCCTGCTGAGAATTCGTTCTGGAAAACTCATCAAGATTGCTACGCCGTTTTGAATTCCACGCTGAGGACGGACGCTTTGATACTGCGGTCCCGGTGCTAAGGCCAAGAAGCAGGATAAACCGAAGCAACAGCGTGTCGGATGCAGATTTTGATGCCAAATGCTGTCTGGACTTCAGAGCTTCAAGTCATCATGCCCATTTGCCGTTGCTGTCATTCTGTCCTGGTCAATACTGTCACCCCCCAAGCGTTTCACATGCCTGACCCCCAATGTTGATTCAACGGTTCTAGTCCAATAGTGGGCACCAGGTCTTGTTAGTAAACCTCGTAGTGGCATCAACGTGCATCTAAAAGAGAAAAGGGCGGAACAGTAGGGAGAAAATGTTTTTGCAGAACGCTGAACTGAAAGTTTCGAGTACCTAACGACCATCCTCATCCCGACAGGACCTCTTAATGACCCAACTCCAGGAGACCCAGTTTAAGTCTCCCTCCTATCCAGCGATATGACATGTACTTGGCTTGTACCGGAATCCCGTCGTGCGCACGATGCATCAACGAGAAAACCTTGCTTTTGCGAGGCCTTGGCAGGCTCGCTGCCGAGGCTCTCCGGAGGAGCAGGTCCGGGACACGGGGGCTTTAAGGTCGGCGAAGCCACATGCAGCATCCGGAACCACGGGCTTGGCACGCCGTCCTCGTTACCCCTAGCTTTAGTCGGCTGTGCCACTCTTCTACTTGTATGGCACAATGTTGCTCATGCGGTCAATCAGGGATCCGGTATGACGACGGCCGTGAGCAAAACGTCTGGCTGGTAGACAGCACATCTTGCTGTGTGTTGTACAATAGACGCAACTTCTCGAAGTACGTGAGGATGGGTGTGGGCCCAAAGACCCTTAGTAAGCCTGTGGCTGATGGCTGTGGCTAATGACGATCCATTATCTGTAATCGGTACTGTAAGTATCCGTAAACAAAGTGCTCATGCTGTGCTTTGGTGTAATTTTGGGGTCGTGTTCGGCGCTCTCCGAACGACGACTTTCTGAGCCGAACAAAACTTGAGCACTCATGGTCGCTCTTTTATGCTCTTGAGCGGTCAGTCTGAGAATTATGCAGCTTGACAAAGTTGATGTCCTTAATGGAGTAGTAATCGGTCCTAATCCGGAGCATGCCGCAACAATTGTGACAGCTAGCATGAGCCTTGGGGACGGTTCCATTTCGCGATAAGGTACCCACAAGAGCGGCAGATGATCGTTGGCGGTTGATCAGCACGTGGGGTTGGATGAGTACAGAACAAGACGGTGCGTGATGCGCCGGCCCATTCTGTGGCCTTGTGTCTGTGTGGTGTAGGGCTGGCTGGTGTTGCATCTGTGCTGTATCTGTGCTGTGTGTACCATGTAGCTGATCAGCAAGCTTGCCATTATGCTGCGCCGGCAGGGCTCCGCCCAGTAAGACGACGTTAGCGTGATCAGACGGAATGCCGTCCGGGGCAGAAACAACCGAGTGCGAGTGGGCCCAGAAAGATCAAACCTGGAGAGGCCATTGGCAAGTCTCCCAACCACTCGGCGCCCCACCCGGGCTGCCGAATTGAGTGGTCAGAACCGATGTCGAGCCAATGACACCGAGGGTCCGGAGCTGGTCGGATCTCCGGCTCCCTGCTGGAACTGCTAAGACATTAGCGATGCCACACATATCCTTGCGTCGAGCTGAGCTTTTGACAACCAAGCCCCCCGCTATGCGCACGAAAAGCCGCTGTCCACTTTGAACGAACTGTATCGTTTTTTTTCTAGCAATGCAAAATGAGGTACCGTTGTGCTGCCCTACAGGGCTGCGTATCGTTGTAAACGAGTTGGGGTCTACAGTTGTTGAATGCTGACGAATCAGATGGCCAAGGGTCTTTGTTTGGACGAAGAGACAAAACTTGCCCTCGAGAAAGGAAAAGCATGTATGATCAAGATAAGAGAGAGAAAATACTGTTATTGTCCTATGCTCAGCAAAGACCTTAGCCGATCTCCGCGACTACATACTGTATATGTTATGCTGCGGTGCGGCTGTTGTCTGTACCGTTTGGCGCTTGATGACCTTTGCGGGAATTGTCGATAACGCGGGGAAGGAACATTAAGCCCTGTGAGCCTGACCGCCTTTGCGGTCTCCGCGGTGGTGATGGTTACACAAGACTTCGTTCACCCAGATAGGAGAAGCGGGAGGACTATCCACCGCGGGGGCGATGGCGCTGATGGCCATCACGAATCAACAAGAGCCCAGCTCGTGCCGAAGACAGATACTTGCCCATCCAGTTGGCCAGTAGGAGGGACGTTTGTACAACAATGTCTGGCAAACTGCCAAACACACACAGTATCTGTGGAGTGTGGACATAGAAGTAGCGATGTTCAAGGTGGGGGAGTGATGTCTCCCTGTTTGTCCCGCTGCAACGGCGAAGCATCCCTGCAAGGAACTTGTTACCAGCGCGGACGAATGACCGGGAATGGCGCCAGTCGGTGTGAGCTGAGAGACTTTCGCGGTGATGACAACAGACATGGTGGATAATCTACCCAACAGAAAGATATTTTGAGCCTATTGACCAAGTCCGACCACTGTGACCCGAAGAGGAGAGGACAACTAGTTCTCGAAGGAGCTTATCCCATACTGTGTTGGCAGGAGACGTACCATCGAATGCAACACTGTGGCACCAAAGCAGCGAGGATGCGGAGAAACGGCAAGGTTCTGACTGGACTTTGAGACGTCGTGATGTGAGGGCAAGCGATCCCACTGATTGGTGGCCATTTTCTCATCATCATGTGCGTGATCAAGCGGATATCTACTTTAGAGATAAGTAGGAGGGATTGTAGCCGTCTTCTTCAGCAAATGAACCCATTACACTAAGCCGGCGATGTGAGCATCAAACATCCTGCCTGATAGTCCTTTCAGCGTCTGGGACATTTACAAGTACGGATATCTAAGTAGGTACACAGTACCATGACGGAGCAGGAGTTGGACTGTTTTCGGACTGCAGCCCAATCGGAGACACAACTTCTGCACGCCACTCCGCCCACGGCAAGCCACAGAACTTGCCTAGCCCCTTTTTGAAAAAACTTATCCTTGGCAACGGGATGGTCGGGGTTGATCTCGTTGATGAGAAGGTTCTGAGATGCCTTGATGGGTATCGTGTGTCCAACTGTTTCTGCGATTCGTCGTGAGGAAGTCACCATGCGCCATGGGTCATTGTGACTTTGGCCGTCGACACCTCGTACTTAGCCTTCGACCCATCTTCTCAGCATCCATATGGGACAGCATGCGTGCTTGTTCGAAGTTTGGCCTCAGTTACTTCAGCTACCACGCGCACTAGCCGCTTTCTCTTCTTGGTGGCCCCTAACAGGCACATACTATTGGTATTATCGCGTCTATCTCGTCTAGTAGCCATATCGCTGCTGCTGCCTGACCGTTCAGGGCTGTCAAATGGTGGTGATTGGGCTGATTAGCCGCCAAACCGCACTTCACATAGTGGAGGATGGCTGGTGGGACACCGCTGTCCGACCGGCCATCCCAGGAACACCGTGCGGTGAACCCCAGAGCGATCCAGCAGACACAACACAAATGCATTCAAGCTCGCCATCCCAGGAGCGGCCATCTGATCATTGGCGTCGGCGAAGGCAATCGACATCCCAAATAGATGTTTTTGTTGGCCACATTCTTTGGCCTATCCGGCGGCATGTCCCCTCCATGAGTTGGAGCTACTTAAGCCATGTAATCATGTTTATCATGAGTCGATTTGGGTTGAGCCAAGGTGGTTCGGGTGTAACACACGGGTCAGTGATGGCTCGATGTGATCCGAACATCTCGGGTTGAACGGTCAGATCGTGCAGGACACAGTCAAGTTCCCAGGAATTAAGTTCTCACTGCGACCCTTGTCAATCCAGGCGTTGAGAGTCCGAGATGTATGATTATGTGAGACAGATCGACCATGCAGGCAGCAGGTGAGCCAACCATGTGTAATCTGTAGATTTGATAAACTAAATGGGATACAGGCTCCAAGAGCTCAGGATGGCAGGTTACTATTCCGACTTCCTGGAAGAGGTACCGTGTTTAAAGCGAGCAGCCAGCTTTGATTGTTAGATGCATGACACGAAGTCACGAGATCTTCCAGGATTGCGGGACACAGCCAGCAAGGTACCACGGAGACCTCCGTTTGGATCAGTACGAGTCTAGCGTCTTTACCCTGGAGCTACGATCTGTCTCCAATCTCCGACCTTCGAGAAAGCCCAAGATATCAAACTCAAGCTTAGGGTAGTAGTGCACATGGTTTACTTCTAGCAATGTAACAACATTCTCAAGCGGAATGAGCAAGCAATAAGGTGACAGCTAGAAGGCGCACACCACTGCATGACAATGATGAGTATTGTGTCAAGCAATCGACTTGTCTTTTCCTAATAGTGATGGCTTGGATTATGAAGCATCCACACGAAGTATAACGGCGGAACGTCAAAGGCCCATCTTTGGGAGCAGTCGGCCGCAAGGGCTACTTTGCCAATTACCAAACCCGTTAATTGCGGGCTATGTTCTTAGATATGATGCTCGTGGGAGACTTCGATTAGCTGTCCGGTTGGGGGCCAAATCAAGAACTTATCGGTGTTTTTGGCCCCGGCAGTACGGGTCCGTATTGAATGCGACCTAGGATGTGCCTGTGCAAGTATACAAAAAGTCGATTAAATGGGGCATATATCGTAGTATCCGAGCAAGATCCAGTGCAGCGACAAGTGTGTATTTAGCGGATGATGTGTATACTTGAGAACACTGACTCTTGCAAGTGGTAGTGATCCATTGCTAGGTTAATTCTAAGGTTATTCCACTTACTTACATAGAAATTGCATTATATGGAAAGGGGAAGCTAAGGATGCTGCGATTTAATTGCACGATGATGTCTGTTCAAGATGGGCTTCGCCATATGACGGACTAAGAGAATACCGATGTTCAAGCACAATCTGTGTAACTAAATATGATGTTATTTACTTGTATATTGCTTAACCCTGCCTGTTCTTTGCTTTTTGCGATTAAGGAAATCATAACATCCGTACCAGCATCCACAAATGTGACATCGCCCCGACCGCAATTCTGGGCGACGATTAAGAAATGTAGAAGATTCGCAACCTATACCAAATATATACCAGCGTGACAGGCTTGTTAACTTCGTCCGTGCCTCTAGATTTTTTTTTTTCGGTGTACATTATAGCATCGAAAAAACGGGTTGACTGCCTTGCACGATGCTGGCCGATTTCCCATGTTCTTGCGCGCAAAATGTCATACCCAGCCTGAACTTGCCGGGTGTGGGAGCTGGTACGAGCTCATCATGGTTTTGCCAAGATATAACTTCCATGATGGTACCAGCAAATCACGGTCGATGCCTCTTGTCGGCTAGACAGCCTCACCCGGTATTTGCTTTGGCAGGGCTGTTGTAGCAGACAGATAACGCCTTCTCCATATTTGGGTATACCAGCAACTGGGGTCAATATCTCTTGACTATCTGGTAGTGAGAGATATAAACCGGAAACTGAAGTTATCACGATTAGAAAAAAAACATTAGAGGTGGTAGCATCATGTATGGCAATGAGCACCCAGGCACTTGATTGTAACTTTGACTGGACTAGTTGCGTTCTTTATGCTTCGTCTAAACGCGAGTGGTGGGAACCGCATCTTCGAAAAGACACACAAGGAGCCTTCCGGCTAACAACAGCCTGACTACGGCTATCTTTCAGTAGCATCATAGGTAATAAGGACACTGGGAGAATGTGTTGGCTGTGTGCTTTGGGCTGACTTGTGGACTGCATGCTTGCAATGTCGCATACCGGGCGCTTTTCCAGGCCTAAGGTTTAAGGCAGCGAGATGCAGCCATCAACAAACGATGAGATAGGCACTCGGCTCACCCACGAAGAGAAAGGCCGTTTTCATTCTGGAGCCACCTCCGTATGTGTCTGAACAGGGATTACAATCTACTTATTGCATATTGGTTAACCAAATAAATAGGTAAGTACATGAGAAAAGGCCATCGTTGAGCGCTTACAAGGATCAGAATCCTTCGAGCACGACTCCTCTCTTCCCCGCAGCCAAGAGTTTTGCGGTTCTCGTCGGTTTATTGCCTGGAAGCTATGGATATCGAAACTCAAGGTTAATCAACTCGAACTGCAATTCGAATTGAGTCATTGTGATTCAATTACCTCAGAGCCCACTCACCGTTAACTATATGCAGACGTAAAAACCACAACCAGCATGTTAAATGCTAGGTACAAGTCCTGCGACCGTCGCTAGAGGCATGGGCTTTAGCGCTCTATGTTCCCATTGAAGGGTTAACGCTTATTGACCAGTGCCCTCCCGGAAGGTTCCCCCGGGGCACTCTCGAGACACCAACCTGATCAAAAATGAGAAACGCATTTTCATCGTTAGAGAGGAGAAATTCGTAAAAGTTAGTTAACATCATGATTAATTGAGTAAGTAGGATGTGGCCCAGAATAACTTTTGCTTAGTGCTTTAACCAATCAATCGATCCTCTCTTACATGAAATTGAACTAGAGATTAATATACAGATAGAGACTCTGTACCTTGGCTGTGGGTTGCCTAGTGCTTGGGGGTTTCAACTTTTTTGCCCCTGTCCATGTATGTAACGCAGCAGCCCCACTCACAGCCCCGCCAACCAGTGCGCCTCCTCCCCTAGATCCTTGCTTCGTTATAAACGTTCCAATCCTGCCCCGTTAACATCATCCAAGCGCAAGGTGGTACTCCTTAGCCCCGAGAGCTTGCTTCATGGGTTCCTCACCAAAGCCGTTGAGGTCAGCCATAAGCCGTTTGGTCCTCTGCGTGCGGGATGTCTTGTTGGTCATAAACTGGCACTCAGAGACTTAACAACTGCAATCGCGCCGCTTCAACTCCGGAAACGGCCTGGAGTCTAAATTTCCCGGCAAAGATCGAAGCGGTTAAACTTGCGCCGTACGTGCTGCGTTGTCGACAGACCTCAGCATCAAATATCAGTACGGATCATCTGCTTTGGTTGTGCCATCCCCCCAGCAAGGGTTTCGACCATCTGAGCTTTGAGTCACCGGCTAGCATTTAGGTTTGGGTCTCATCTCGGCGTGGAATTGCAGCCCTGCGGAGCTCTGGCACGCCCACACAAGTAACGAGTTTGGTCCTGGGTACAACATCCATCTTTCTCAAGTTGAACTTTACTGCTCGTCCACGGCGCATTCAGCATGGCTGATTTCGCCGTCTTAACACACAGCAATGCGGCGCAGTGTGCCCGCGAGTGACTTTGAATAGATCGGTAATGTTGGAGCCTAGAACACAAGACATCGCGTTTTGGCCCCCCTGCTCACTCACCTCACCTCATTTACGCCATCCCGACTCTTTTTCCTGGTGCACATGAGGATCCATTTACCATGCCCGTTACGTAGTTTCAAATCAAGAATAGATCGGAAAATCGATGTCCGCACTTAACTGGTGATAGGCAGTTTTTGACGAAAGGACCGAAAACCAGCAATCTGCTGAATCGAGGGCAAGACCAGGGTTTCCTTGAGTACTGGCTTTCCACTACTCTCTCGGGAATAGTGTTCATGGGCTGCACCCTGCGCCCATACAATATCTGCGCTGCGCTGTTGTGTGAACACCGTTGATTCTTGACAGCTTGAACGAATCTACATGCGCTAAAACCGTAGCCCTGCCCTCTCCACTGTCACCCTCTCCGGGGCGCGGGGACCTCGATGGGTGGGGGGTGCGGCGCAGCCGACTTGTGCCTGACAGATCCAGTTCTCCCACACCATAACATGAATACACACACCCCCCCTTTCCTCATATCTTCGTCCAGGGTATCTCCTGCAAGCCCCCGTCCAAGGTAACGGCGCTTTAGTGGGGATACTCGGTGCTGCTCTTCGGTTGTGCTTTAAAAAGCCATGCTCCTTGTCCTCTACCACAGCCTGTCCCAGGCTTCAGAAGGTGCTCTCTACCCTTGAAACATATCTAAACCTGTGTAATACTCCTCGTCGTCGAGACTACACGACAGCAGCCCTTGATCAATTCCCATATAAAAGGCAGCATACATACCTTCAACTGGGCCTCGCCATTAGCGGAGGGAAGAAAGTCGTACACACACGTATGTACTGTTCAATCGCTTTCTGCCTATCCCAGACCCATATCAACTCTCACAAGAAGATGGATTCGACATACGCGGGTCACGGCTTCGGCGAGACATACTCACAGTTCTCCAGGTTAAGAACTGGTAGTGGTGTGTCAACCACGGAAGACTTCCTTCCTAATCTCCACGTCGCCGACTCCTCATCCTTCGACATTGGGTCTTATCCTAGCACCAGATCGCAGTCCTCTCAAGGACAGCCGTCGCCGGCATATTTCAGTCCAACCCTCTCACAGTCACCAAGCTTTCTTTCGACACCAGTCTCTCAACAGCAGCAGCCTTTTAGTCTGCTTCCATCAGAAGGAGCCACAAACTCGGAGTGGTTTGGTGCAAAGTGCCAGAGTCGAGAGACTCCGCTTCTCCAAGTAGAGTCTGCGACCGCACAGTCGCGAGTGACGCGATCATCTTCACCCCTTGCGTCGACTGAGACAGAAACCATGAGGTAAGACTTTCCAAGGATTGTCACATCATCCTTTATGAGGACCTAACACTTCGGACAAGCACCACTACTGCTATTTCGTATGATCCCGGATTCAGCGTCGGCACTAGGTCAGCCTACCCCTCGTGGCCAGGTACGCTGTCTTTATTCGTCCTTATCCACCAGATGGTATCTGACTTGTTATAGGGGTGGATTCTGGGAGTAGCCTGGTGCCGCCGGAGTATGGAGCGTATGGGTCTGACGCCGGCTACACCCCGCCGAGCGGATCCAGATCAGTCACAGCGAGCCCGCCGAGGATTGGCCTCACTCCTGAGCAGCGAGAATTGAAGCGTCAGCATGATCAAGCGAGGCACGACGCTAAGCTTCAGATTCGTGGAAGGAGGATGGAGAGTCCGGCTTCATCAGTTTACTCACCTCCGGCAACTTTGGGGGATTTGACCACGAGCACAACTGCACTACCCGTTTACACCACAGCACCCGCTCAGCTTCCATTACTCTCTGAACCTCCTACTCAGTACATGGGGCCATACAACCAACCAACACCGAGCATGTATGCCACACCTTACTCTCCTCCACAGAACACATACCTGGATTACACCAGCTATCCCCCACCGGCAGCCCCAAGTCTTCCATCACAGCAGTACGGGTACGTGTTAACAATGCCGATCCGCATCATGGCAACTTCACTGACTTAACGGACTTTCAAAAGTCTTGGAGTCTATCACCCAGTTGCTCAACCATATCCGGCTGTGACTAATGCAAATGCCGCCGTTGCAGCCGCAGCAGCAGCTGCTGCTGCAGGAAGCCAGGTTCGAGTTGTACAGAGCCGGCCAAAGCCACAGTGCTGGGACCATGGGTGCAACGGGCGGCAATTTTCGACATTCAGCAACCTCCTACGGCATCAGCGTGAGAAGTCTGGGCAGGCAGCAAAGGCGACTTGTCCAAACTGCGGGGCGGAGTTTACTAGGACAACGGCACGCAACGGGCACTTGCTGCACGACAAATGCAAGAAGAAAAATATCCAGAACCAGCAAAATCAGCAGAGTCAACAAAATCAGCAGAACCAACAAAACCAACAGAGTCAGCAAAACCAGACTAATGGGACTTCGGGCTCTGGGTCGACGACGCCACAAAACGGCCAACCCACGGAGTCTGCCAACTCCAGGTAACGGGAACACATGAGCCAATCTTTCCACGGCGTTGCATTTTATGGGATTCTTAGTTCATTTTCCTTTAGGCTGTCTAATATTCACGGCGATATTCGATTTCCACGATGGCATTACCTCCACGCTTTTCCTAATCTGCCGTATAACATAGGGTTTGGCATGGGGGGACATATACTTGGAGGTATGGCTAATATTTGGGGGATTTGGGCTTGCTACTTGGACAAGCAGCGAACTGGCATCTTACATCTGGGCAGAACTTCATTAGAAGGAATTAGAGCGCGGGAACAAAGGGCGTATATAGGCAGATCGCAAAACCGACGGTCATTCCATTTTCTTGGATCGCGGTTAAAAACAAAAGTCGTTGTTGATAGTGTTTGTACTCAGAATAGCATGACAAGATGACTACGATCATGTTTAGTTGGTCTAAGATATACAAAGAAATAGCATGAAATTACCATCCAAGTCAACATGAAGCTCTGTGACTTTTACGTTGGAGTTATCTCGGTCTTGATATGGCTACAAACTGCATACGAATGGCCTTTAAGTCTGGGAATCATGATGTATATACCCTTCGTTGTTACGGTTAAGGGAAATTTGAGGCAGTTTCACTTATTTTTCTGTGACCATTACATAAATGATATTGCTACACAGTAAAGAACGCTAGTTAAATCTTAGAGCAGCATCAAGCTTACCCTCGTCTGCAAATACGACGAGTCATTTCGTATGCTTCTCGATCTCCATTTCCCCTTCCCGCTCTCGGCTTAGCAAGCGAGGACTCTCTGAAATATGGCGCTCAGGGATGGAGCCAAATTTCTCAAAACTCCAGCCGCTGCGTGCCTGGCTAGGACAACAAAAGAAACTCCATTGTCTAAAAGGTCAGTCAGGGAAAACAGAGTGAGCCCTTTTTCAAGTATCATGTCCTCCTAGACTTGCATAATAGTGAGGGCCTTGCAGCCCGGGTTGCAAGACGAGACAACAAGGCTTCACTGTTGGACTCCAGTCGGCAAAAGTTGGCCAATTGCCATCGTTCGCCTGCCATCAGCTGGTCTGTTGCAATCCCGGGGAGACGCATGAGCATGCAGCTGGATCTTAAGCAGTATCTGTTGCATATTTTACCCAATTGTATCATTCAAAGGGCTGTTATGCTCCACGAGGGCGCTTAAGAGAGTGGCAAAATACAGCGAGGGAAGCATCGCATGGTGGGGATGTGACCAAGATCGCCCGGGAAACTGGCTTTTTCACGTTGCCTCGCACACACAAGTGAGGGTTTCATACAAATGCTTTCCTAATCTATCTATTCGTTTGCTCCAAACCTTTGAAGAGTCACCGCTGTTGTCAGTTTCCTGACCTTGCTCATAACAACAGCTTTGAGTCTTTAACATGTACAAGCTCGGGAGCATTTGAATATCTCAAGGAACAACATGTACATTCAATTGTCAACTAATTTTCTCTCATGAGATGAAGCATGGGACTTAGTCATACCATAAACTGTCGACAAAGGGTAGTCTTACTTACAGAGAAACATATGTACAGAAACCCAAATACCTTATGCAGCATGTAGGGAGCTCTATGAAGTTACCAGCCATTGACTACCACAACGCCAGTCACATGCTATTAAGCACATAATCTACAAGCGCTGCGGCTTGTTACATTGATTTCTTTTAAAAAAAAGTATCTGGTTGAAACAACCATCGGCCTCGCCCTAACCAGCTTACTACCATTGTGCAGGGTGTAAAGCCGGAGAGCTTGAGGGACCGTAACTCACCAATGATCATCAAGAGGGTGCTGTTAACTGAGATAAAAGATCGAAAAGTCGACTAGATAACCTTGAATCAATTCGCTTCTTTAATTATTGATACCAAGAACTTTTGGACTTAACACAGCCTCCATGGAAATAGCAAGGGCTTGCAGGAGGTGACATTCTCAGGGGCTACTACAAAAATTGCGGTTAACTACTCCGTCTGATTGCACAATATACGCGATTTACTGTAAGAACACAACAACTTTTGGCCCAGACATCTGGCCGGCCGTCTTCGTTATCGATTGGCTGTTCAAAAGTCACTGCTGGACAATGACCGCGCAGCCATTGGGAGACATAAATCCAAAACTTCGTTGCCTGCATGTCATCAGCTCTGAGCCTCATTCGAACAGCTCGTCTTGCAGTTCCTTGTTGGGGCTTGAACTTTCCTCCGGAGCTTACACCGGCGGGCCACAAAACGGCTTCCCCCAGCAATTCAGCTGTGACCGGTCGTGTCCGGCACTACACCGTCTGAAGACCGGGACCGCTTGTTTGCGCTAATTCACCGAGTGGGTCATTCTGCGCTTCTGTGGGTCTTGCTATCTCTGCCAAGCTGCTTCGTCAGAGGTTGATCATCAATGACTAGCCGGGAGCGGTCCGCGGCGTGACGGAGGCTTCACCTTGTGGCGGTCTTCCAACGTCGAAAAGCCTGTCGCCCTGTCCTCGAGGAGGGATCACTTCGGGTTGTGGGCAACGCATCCACCTTGGGAACCGTCTGCTAGTGCCTGCTTGGGCATTTGTGGGAAAGCCTTAATGAAGTCAGGGTTTGCGTTCTGGAGCTGATGATAGGGTTAAAGCAGACAAAGAGTACGGATCTGTATTATCTTGCTTATGTATGTAATCTTACTACACGCACACCTCCCCCGTAAGCCACATGTGGCTGTCCAGATCAGACCCAACCGGAAGACTTGGACCTGGGAGCTTGGAACACTCTCCCATGGCCTTGGGAAAGGGATCGGCCCCTGCATGAACACATCGTCCACTCAGCCGCTTGGCCTGTTGGCCACGGCCAATTTCTCCGGCCCATTCTTGACCAATCTGTGTCTAGTGATTGGGAAGTTTGCCCAGATCATCAAATTTGTCACGTTCTTCACTCACCTTATTACCGCCTGCTGCTGTGCCCGTTTTCGCAGCATCTGCAGCCTGGATTCTAGACTTTGGAGGGCTCTTGTCCTGATTGGTGCATGTCTCCTCACAACGGTTTTTTTGGAGCATTATGTTCGGTTGCCATGTTGCTGTAGTCTGCAGCCCAAGAGCGTTCATTGTCCCTCTCACGTGTACCAGACTCGCAGCAGCACCCAACAAGCCAACAAAACATGCAGTACTATGTAAAGTCAGGCTTGGCCGTGATCTAAAGGTCTGAATGGCCGTTGTGAGGAGCCCACATGCTACTCAATGTTACCGGCGTCTGCCCGGTTGCGATCTTATGCCCGTACCCTGTACACCAGGACAGCCTCCGAAACATGCTGGCGATGGCCAAAAACCATGCGGGGGCGGATGAATGAAACAGGGTGTGTGGCGCTGTGCTCTTGGTTTCATGAATTATTGCGCTCAACTTCTCTTCTCGGCTGTGCCTGGCGCTACATAATGAACCGGTCAAGCTTCAGTTCCGGGGAGCATCGACTCTCCCCTAACGACCAGAAACAATGGCAAAAATTCATCGCTCAAGGGGAGAGCACAAGTGCCCAGGCAGCAACAAACATTTTCGAACCAAACGAGGGACACTGCCACGTCGGTACGGCAAGCTCGGCGTAAGACATGCGGCAATGAAGCTGCCAGCTCTTGCTTTGGAAACAGACTATGTACATGCCTTGATTCTTTGGTAATGTGCTATATAGGTATACACACGCGTATACGCACACACAGTCACACCTTTTTACTGTTGGGCAGGAAAGACGGGCTGTATAACCCACATCTTCCCCAGACAAGACTCAGATCTTCTCGGCGCGGCTGCGTTGGTTAAAACAGCAGTGCCTGACGCAGACAGAACACTACTCTGGAAGCTTGTCTGTGCCACAAAGGCTTCAAGCTCCGCTACAGCTTTGATCGAATAAGACGGACATGAAGACACTGAAAAGTCGGGAGAAAGTTTAGATCCTGCGTTAGCTGGCCGCTCATACCGGTCCGTGCCGTAGGCATCCCTGACCCACGTGGTGTCATCACAGTCATGAAACCGCCTAGTCTTACAGGTCAAGTTCTGGATGTTACCAAAGCCAAAGAACTTGAACCCCGGAAAAAGAAAAGAAGGATCGTTGTGGCTCACGGCAAGTAAAATGAGGGAAAGCAGAACTATGTTACTGTTGCCTTCAGGAAAATCCCCACTCAGGGGAGCTCGACCTTCCGCTCCTATCCGGGTTTCCATGTCAAAATCATGTTTCCAGAAGCTTTACGCTGGAGAACGGCCCGGCGCCAGCTAACAGTGGCTACCGACTAACGGCCAAAAACACTCAGTGTCATTACCGTGACAAATCATCCCGTGCCCCAGGAAAACTGTCGGCTTGGGTCTAAATTTGCGTCGTCTTGTACCTGATCAGCCCCTCCATCAGAGGTATGCAGAAGCTGAAGTCGGATCCGGGTCGACCGCCGGAAACAAGGGACCGGGATCGGGTCAGTAGCTGCGATACCTATACGGAGCTACTGCAGCGCTGACAAAAGCCTTAAACTATTGGGGAGATCCACCAGCAACCGGCGCAAGTTGCAACTTTTTGTTGATCATCGACCCTGCTGGTTGGCGGATGAGACTCTCCACTGATCTGTCGGGGCCCAGACAAAGTTCCATCCCGTCCCCGTTGTTCGTATGCACCTGCCTGCTGGAGAAAAGCTTAAGGGGTATCCAGCGGATGTCCAGCGGAACCTTGTGGATGACGCTAACGTGGAAATCTGGGTACCGTAGGGCGGTGGTGCCTAGACATCACGGACGCTATCAGAGTCGGGCAAGGGTTGCGGTAGCGTTGGCGTCCTTTCGTCCGCTATCCGCTAGCATATGACATTCTCCGCTGTGGTCTAAACTTGCCATGGGTTGAGGAGCTGATGAAAGAAGGTCATTGGAAAAAGTTAGATCCTCAAGCTGCCCTTGACCCTCCAAGAGCGCGGGAGTTGCTTGTTTACCTATGCCGATGTTCTGTTCAGCGTGTTCGGTACTGCTCTTCCGTCCATTCTGCAGCACAGCCACTGATTGTACAATCTTGCCATCCACTAGAAATGAGGGGCTTCACAGCAAGAGGACTGCAAGGACCTTGGGACAGATAGTGCTGAGATCTCATCAGGGATATACCCTTTTTTTTTTGCCCACGCTCCGCGGATGTGCTCCATAGTATCAAGTTTTTAGCAAAGCCACTGTTGATGCTCTGACGACCGAGAATTGGCCGTGTTAGTGCGGTAGCGGTGATGAAGTGCGTCATCAGGTCATGGACGACAACAAGAACTGCGTATCCCTGCGAATCAGAAATTACAAGCTATCTCGCGGGTCATGGTTGTAGCATGGCAGTGTCGAGTGGTGTAACGGGATAATTCGACAAGGGAGCGCGTACAACAGAGTTATGGAAACCGGAGAATGTCGGATGTGGGAAAGGTATGAGGGGAACAACAATGGCGAATCACGAAATCGCGCGCCTCGAGACGAAGGGACAAAAGCTTCAGCTTGGCGCAGGTCAAGACCGGGGTCACTCGACCGCCAGACCAGTGCGAGCTGTCGGAATTACCCTGCTGATGGGATATTTTTTTAGCGCCAAAAGAGAGTCCATCATCCATGTGCCGCGGCGTAGGGCAGCAACCCAAAGCATGGGGAATGCTTGATTTCGGTTGTGGTGGAAAGCATCCGAAGTGGTTGTGTGTTGAGAGTTGGGGGCCAAAACTTCTCCGCTGAAAGTTTGAGCATCCTGGTTTGTCGATTATTGCTATAAAGGGGAACAAGGGCCAAACGTCTCAAGAGTCAGATATCGGGGGCCTCAATTGATCAATACTTCAAGTAGGACAATATTCGCATAAACCATGTTTTTCTACCCCAGTAAACAGTGCTCCAGGTTGTTGTTGCCCTGCGGGGATGCTGAGGGCAGGTTTCGGAAGGATTGCGCTAACGCGCGGCACACGCGGCTAATTGGACAATCTGTGCGCCGCTGACCACCGACAAGCGCGGAAAGTTTGTTTAGGTCTTGGCATTCGATACTGCTTAGCAACCCGATCCGGATGTTTGACTCTTGACAGACGCGGGGTGCTCAACATCAAGGCCGACCAACGCGACCACAACACCACCATTCCTGTCGAAAAAGGAAGGAAGGCCTCTTCTGTTGGCCATAACCACGTGCAGACGCGCTCTTCCAGCGCTTGATAAGTACGCGCGGAACTGCAGCCGCATTGGCAGGCGGTGCTTGCTTGGATTGATAGTGGCGCCTGCTCCCAGCATCAATATCGGATTGGTAAAGTGGCGACCGACATTGACGCTGTCAGTGGACGAGGTTTGCTGAGCAGACAAGCTGTGCCGTAACAATTCGATGAATGCCACCCACCTGACCTGTTAGTCGACATCACGCCGCCTTTCTTCCTGCTGGCTGACCAATTATCACCGCCATCATCATCATCATCACATCTTCACATCCGTTATCACCGGCTCGCCTTCTTGTTTATACCACCCACCTATCGGGCCTGTTTCTGTGCGGCCCAGTCTGCGATCCAGAGAACTGAGACGGCAAAAGCTAAGCGCGTTGGCGTCGAAGAGCTGGCGAGAGTTCACCGACAAGCAGCTGCACCGGGATTCATGGGAGAAAACCGAGTGCAAGGAGTTGTTTACCAACCACCAAACAAAAAACCGTCGGTCACGATACGTGGGTTGAGGAAGGCTTGGTTCCAGCCATCGCCATTGCGATTACCGAACCAGACTACCCGACCCGTGAAGATCAGCCACCCCAAGCAGCCAGACAAGGCAGCCAGCCCACCTATTCAATCCGTCTTTTTGGAGACCCAAAAACAGGCAGCTGCCTGCACGGAAGCGCTGTGCCAAAGCAAGGCAGTTCCCGACCATCAGGAACTCACTTACACACCATAGCCGCTTGTTCGCTTACCACGCACCCCATAAGGCGAGCTGACTTGTCTAGGACATCATTGCCACTGATTGGTTTGTTTGGCTCTGAGTTGGGGAGCTATCACCAGGATCTGGTACGCCTTCGCATTGTCATGCGAGAGATTTGCATCTCAAGGGCCCGAGAGATAGGCGTGTACCAGCAGAACGAGCGAGAAAGGCATAACCGCCCAAAATGCCTGCTGCTGTTGCATCTCAATGGAAAGACCGACGTCGGCGTGTGTTTCACTCCGTCTTTCGGACTGACTTCCACCAGCCAAGCGCCGATTTGGCAAGCAACACTTCCTTTCTGGGCTTTAAGCAACCGTTTGGCGGGCACCAGCAACAACAGCAGCATCATCATCGCCACCATCTCCATTATGGACACCTCTCCCTTGCTCCCAAGGAAGAGCAGCCCGAAGGAAGACGCCCCGCCTCTGCCCCCTCACGAAGAGCCGCTCCAGGCCCGTCATTCCAAGCGCAAAAACAGCCGCAACTGCATTCAGGCTTATTGGGATCTGGAACAGCAGACGACCAGGCTACGTATGATCGTGCCTGGAGTGTTGTAACCGCCAGCATCTCCCTACCGTCGTCTGCCATTGCTCAAGGCTCGCTTGAGCCTCTGACCGCCGAGTCACTACAGCAATCCTGCCCACGAGAAGATGTCAATCCCGAGTTCTATGATGCCTTCGCTCTTGTCGTTAATGCCAGCATCCTTCTCCCTGGTGCCACACGCACCGCCGACATTGTGGCATGGCATGTCAACCAAGTCAGGGCTCACTTTGCCCAGCACGTGATTCCGCTATTGTCTGGTTGCACAATTGATCCAGATGATGGTGATGAGGAGGAAGCAGCAGGTAGTTTGGAACATGACATTGATGGCAAGCGAGTTACTCGCCGGAGGAAACCAGCAAAAAAGGGAAGCCGTTATGATAAGCATCTTGTCATTGTGAGGACCTGTATCCGCACCCTTGAAGCCGCTTTGCGCCTGTATTTTCAAGGGATGAACCAGATTATATCGGGCTTTCGACGTCTGGCTGAAGACAACGTGGGTGTAGTCAACGATGGTGGGGAATTGTTAAACGCCCGCTTCCGTCGCGATATTTACGCTCTTGTCAGCAACTCTGCCTCGGAGGGGCTGATGAGATCGGTTAAAGTTGTCTTGTTTCATCTTGTCGGTGTGATCCTTGGGGTTCCATGCCCGGATGAGGTTGGAACGCTTCAGGACTCCCGGCCAGCACCCCCTGATCCTGCTGACCCGAAGGTTACAGCAGCTAGGGAACGTCTCCTCGAGCTTGTCAAGCAGCTTCATAGCGTAGGTCTGGCTGGCGAACGCTTCCATGTTCTGTTCGCCGAGGTAATGGATGCTATGATGTCCTCTTTCGTGACAGGGGCCTATGCTGGTGTTTGGGGAGGTGTAGACTCGCGCCCACTCTCGGCCAGCATGGATGCCATTTCACGATCTGCATCACTATCTGCTTCAGCTTCACGCTGTATCTCTTCTCTCAACGACTGGGTTGAAAACTGCTTTGCACGACTGAGCACGGAAGTCCTGTCGTGTATCTCACCCAAGTCATTGAATACCTCGGCGGCGTCGAAAGCCACTCTCCAAACATACCAGTCTCTCGCCCTCGGTAGACTAGCTGCTCTGCGCATACAAGAACTCTTTGATATCGTCCTAGCGTGGCCTGCTTCCCGTGGTGCACTGGATGACTTGCGTGCTACCATTACGACACCTGCTCGGCGTAAACAGCTGACAGACAGTTTCTCTCATGCTTTGCAAACGCGGTTGTTGCACCCAGGCTGCAGCACTCTCGATATCTTGCGCACCTACATCTCGATCATTCGCACCTTGCACGCCCTCGATCCCAGCAAGGTGCTTCTGAGTCACGTTGAACCGGGTTTACAGTTGTATCTGTGTCAGCGGGAGGATGCAATCCGGGTTGTTGTGTCTGGTCTTCTTGCCAGCCCTGAAGAAATGCGAGCCGCGCGGAAGGCTAAAAGTGGAACGGGAAAAGAGAAGGAAAAGATACCAAGGACAGGTGAAGGGAAGACTGGGAGACGAAGGGCGGACCATGGGCCGTTTGTTACTCCCACCATGCCCCTGCCATCCCAGAGGACTCCCGGAGGGGACAAGCGACGACGCGAGAGCACTCCAGAGGTCATTGACGCCACGGATAGTGTGAAGCAGGAGCAGAATTCGAAACCAGCGAAGCTTGTTGAGCTTGCTCTGCTTTTGAACGATCCGACACAGACTCGCCGTGTCGCTCCTGATGCCGACGATGACCTTGACTGGAATGATATGAACTGGGTGCCCGATCCTGTTGACGCTGGTGCCAACTACAAACGACCCAAGAGCGAAGACGTAATCGGTACCCTTATCTCGGCGCTCGGCAGTCAGGACGTTTTCATCAAGGAATTCTCAACCATTGTTGCCGAACGTCTGCTGGGCGAACCAACGCGGTTCGACCAGGAGTTGCGTGTGCTCGATTTGCTCAAGCGCCGTTTCGGCGAAGCAGCGTTGCAAAATTGCGATGTCATGATACGCGATATCCAGGACTCACGCCGTCTGGATGCTACTATCAACCGCGCACGGGTTCATCGGCGACAAGTCTTGGTGACGCCTGCCAGGGGATCTGGGAAGCGTGATGCGCAAGACGAAGGAGAAATGGAATACCACGCACGCATTCTCTCACGTTTATTCTGGCCAAATCTTGACCGCGAGCACTTCCTGCTGCCACAACCCGTTATTGAACAGCAGAAGCATTACGAACAGGGCTACGAGAGTCTGAAGAGTGGACGCAAGCTGACCTGGCTGAATCAGCTAGGCCAGGCTTGTGTCGAGCTCGAACTGCGCGACAGAACTGTGACTGTGGACTGCAGTACTCTTGAGGCGACTGTCATCTACGCGTTCCAGCAAGAAGATCAAGGAGAGGGTTCCGACAGCCAGGTACCTGTCCGCAAGACTGTCGATGAGCTCTACGAACAGCTCCAAATGGATGAGGACCTCATTACAGCCGCGCTGCAGTTTTGGGTCTCGCAGGGCGTGCTCCGGCGCACAAGTGGCAACCAGTATGTCGTGGTTGAGACCCTGCAAGAAGCGGAGCCTGAGCCGGAAACTGCTCCTGTAGGAGGAGAGGAGCCGGCGGCGGCAGAAGCTGCTCAGGGACAACCTGCTGTGGGAGTGGGAGCAGGGCTCTCGGCCAAGGAACGTGAGCGCCGCGAGATGTACTGGCGCTACGTGCAGGGCATGCTTACGAATGCCAGCGCGACCATGCCTCTGGCGCAGATTGCTATGATGCTAAGGATGCTGATAGCTGATGGGTTTCCGTGGAGCAACGAGGAGCTGGGAGATTTCTTGTCGGAGAAGGTTAGCGAGGGGTTGTTGGAGATAGTTGGTGGGAAGTACCGACTTGTTAAAAAGTGAGCTTTGATCCTAGGCGCTCGTATGGATCGAGATTCGATCGATGGATTTGGGGAAGAGGGAATCAAGATCGGAGTGAGAGGAACAAACAGCATAGACTAAGGCAAGGCATTTCAGTTCTAGGGATTTACTTCCGAATGAACTACTGGGCGTAATGGCATTCCGAGCCACAAGTGCCCTTTTAAGTCTATTGGGTTTGCTACCTTTTCACGTTCAAAACTCCCCGTCTGCTTGCCGATATTTAATCGACCTCTACCGCCCCACTGGACACCAGGGAAACCGAAGTGGTTTTCACAATAATATGGCGCTCACAAGTCTGCTTAACTTGAGATCTGGCCAAGACACGTTCTCAACTTCGCCGAGTAATCCTCATCGCGGTAGTGGAAAGTCTCAACCCCTAGGTGAGGAGATCAACTTACTGCCGATAGATGGATGAGCCTGTTGAAGCCTCCGTCCGCTCCCTGACGTCATTTTCACAGGCCCCTAGCTGATCTCCATCCGAAATCGTGACGCTTTCATCTCATCTAACCCCTTACCTATGTTTTGCTGTGTCATTGCACCGCGTATCTGCGGATATCAGACGAAAAGGCGACTTGTAGCTTTGTAAATCGGCATGAAAATGTTGCGTAATACAAACATAGGTAGACGGGCCGGCCACCTTCATAATAATAGTGTGACATGCTCGCCACCGGCTTGCCCATGTACCGAAGGATGGGAAGGTGGGTAACGCTTCGGCCCCGAATGCCAAGACCGGTCGGGTACCGATCATGTGTGAGCTCCATCCGATGCCGAGCTAGAGCGGGGCCCGGTCGGGGTCGGGAGAAGTTGTGGAAGTGATCCGGAGAGCCAATAAAGGGTGCGCAAGCCTTCCTCGATTTGCTAGGCTTCGTATGCCATAATTGTGATCATCCCAGAACATCTGGTGCGAAGATCTCCTTCTTTTCAACAAAGCAAGGGACGTGACATCCCATGTTCTTCCGTGTGGGTGAGGAATTAGCGCAGCAGGGTTTCTGTAAGAGGGTTCGTTGCGTTATGTGTCCGAAGCGAACGACGATGGATCCGGGGGTGACGAGTAGCCATATGCGGCAAACAAACACATCAAACTAACGGAAGCCAACAGGCAGGATAACGGTCCACTCCCACATTTCGATTCTTTGACCAGCAAGTCGAAATGGCAAAAGCTCTTCACGCATGCACAAAACGAGGAAACTGACCGATGTTCGTTGGGCCACACTGCGCCATTTGCTGCAGGGATGCGGTGACTACGGAACGGTGCTGCGGTGGTCGGTGGGCGGTGACTGGTTAAGTGGCAAAGGCTCCATCGAGGCCAATCCGGTTCGGGTTGCAAAACGCCAGGTCAACGCAAGTCAATGGAGAAGACTGGACACGGCTGCCTTTTGTGGTGCAATGATATCAGATATATGTATGCCAAACTTTCTGTTCGCCTTCGTTTGAGATCTTTTTTCGCCCACAAGAGCACACTTTTTGCTGTGGGTAACAGACAACAGTGCGACGTCATTAGCCGCTTGCTAGGGCCGAACCGGACTGAAAACCCTGCTGCACCAGGCTCAATTTCCATCCGAGCCAGAGCCAGCACATTTCTGGAAGAGCATGGGGTCAAGTGCACAATTGTGGTTTGAGTGTTCAGCCTGGGCTCAGCCAGGGTCGGTGCTGTGGCTGGAAGAGAAGCGGGGGAGGGGGGGGTGGTAGAAACTCACCTGGTTGCTTTTCGATACTCTTCACTGTATAGGATTAAAGGCCGCCCCGGGTTCGGTTGGCTACCTGGCACCCACGCAGTTTCCCTGTGGTCTTGAGCTGGCGCAAGTCGAAGGCCGGGAATGCGGTATCCGGAGCCTTTTGTGTGTCTGGCCGTCTGCAGCTCCCTCTCGGCTCGCCAATGGTAACATCATGAGTGCTTCGCGATCAGTCCGGTCCTGATCCTGAACCAGGCTCGGCTTGCAGGATAAGTGCTGAGTGCCCGTTCCAGGCCTGCCTACTGATGCTCCCAAGTTTTCAAGCCGGCCAACCACGCTGAAAGGGCTCAAGTGAGGGGCTCAAGTATGAGAAGAGGGGTAGCTAGGTATAGCGTAACGTGAACCTCAATCAAATCGACACACTGCATGAGAAGACAACCACAGGCCGATGCTTTTTTTGCGTCGCTCAAGGCTGGCTTAATGTGATAGGACAGGACCGCATGATGTCCCGTTGCTCACTTATTCTAAACTTTGGTTGATGTCGGATCTCGGCGGAACCAGGTCTCTGTCGTCGCCGGGCAGGCTATTCCGTTCACAACTGGTTCGATAAGCAGGTACTGGAGTGTCATTGCTGTTACTGTCAGCTGGGCGACCACAACTGGCAGGGATGGGTGATCAACTGCAGGAATCTTGAGCATTCCCAGCGAATCATTGGGCCGGAGAGCTGCCCAAATGAGCGATGGACCAAGACCAAGGGCCCACTGGGGAAGACGAGCAGCCTTGCTCGAGCAAGTTAACTTAGAAGTATCTTTGTATCGTGAGGGGTTTAGGGTCGTTTGCGCCTTTGTAGTTTTTTTTTTTTTTTGACTGAGTAAAACGGTCCGCCGTACGAGTGTTGAGATTGGGACCGCCCATATCCACGTAACTGCTGTAGACACAAAAGCCGCTGCCCGGCAATAACAGTGTAGTGGAGATGGTCGCAAACGAAATGTTGGTTGTGGCAGCCAGATACGGATTGTCATGGATTTATCTGTGATCCATTGATAATATTCCCCAAGCTGCTCTTTCACATCACGCTTTTATCTGGATCCTCTGATGCGGCATAAAAGCCTGGCGCAGGAAAGCGGATGAGAGCACCCTCTACCCGTCCCCGCAGTTATGGTTTCAGAACTCCCAGTAGCGATCCGAACTATACTGAAGGACCTGGCCGCAGCCAGATATAAAATCGGGTACCGAAGAGGCAGAGTCTTCGAGCAACAGAGCAAAAGCTCAAAGATCTTGCAGCGTTGGCCCGGTGCTCACAGACCTCATTTGACAGCCAGCGGCACCCAGTGCGACCAACCTCTCTTGTTTGCCCGAACAAACTAGGCGAGAACTGATCGTCGTGGCAACTCCTCGTAGGTGATCTTCAATTTTGGCCCGCCTAGACTCATGGCACGGAAAGGTCGGAATGGCAAAACCGGGTTGGGCTCGGGTCGATAACAAGTGAAAACAGTCCCTGCTGTTCAGATTAATCAGACCCAGTGGGCTTTTCGGCACCGGTACCTATCCATTGGCAGCGATTTGGTGGCCAAGAGTTGGCGAGGCCACTACACATCTGCTGACTTGCCCGAATGGTTCGTGAGACGACAGAGTGACCTAGCCTGGGCAGGCAGGTCGCCTTTTTCATGACAGGGCTTCTCTAGTTTATGATCCATGATCAGGCTTTTCTAAAAGCAAAGCATGTTAGGTAACCTGCTGTGCTGAAAGTCGTCGGGTTAAGGTTGTGCCAGAGAGGCATACAATACTTTTGGCAAGTCCAAAAGGAATGGAGTGTTCCTGTTGATGTTTGCGGGTCCAGCAAGCAGCTGCAGCAGTCTTCGCCCACTGCCCTGTGCCAGGCTCCCTGTATTTTAACGGCTATTCTCAACGGGGTGATGTGTAACAAACGTGTAAGTAAGTGGTGGTAAAGTGCCTGTAAATACTGCTCGCTGTAACTTCACCACAACTTTTTGAAGGAAGGTCAGATATTTTTGAGATCGTGCCAGAATTCTGTACCATTCACTGATTGAATTCAACCTTTGCATCTAAATCACAGGTGGTTCCGAAAGTCCCTCGGCGACGGCACATCCAACTGACAGATAGACAGTGCAAGAGAGTATCCGCTCAGACGGCTGACCAACTGTGACAGGGAGTGAACCTGTCAAGATAGGTAATATCTGAACCTTCAGGTGGCTAGTGCCACCTTTAAGTAGCATGCAATCCCCTTTCTTTCTGTAGGTCCCTCCGGCCGCGCAGCTTTAGAGGTAGCCTTTCTGAACCCGGTCAGAGATCCCGTCATCCATTTTGCTCTCTCGTTACCGCGGTAGCTTCGCCCTATGCATGGTTGCTGTCTTGTTTCGAACGTACCATGAGATCGCTTGGTCTGACTACTGCAAAACTGGCCGCTCTGGGCATCTGGTACGAAAACAGCCCAGTCAACTAACAAACGCGGTCGTGGTAGAACTGCTGCCTATGTTTGAAACCAGAAGCTGTATGCAGGCAGTTTAGAAGCCTCGGATGCATCGGTCCTCTTGTGGCTTCCATTCCTTGCCTATATACGGCGCTTGGTTGAATTAGACAGTAGCAAGCATGGAACTGTAGTATGTACACATCTGTGTGAGCGTTGTCCCTGCAGCTCTGTCTAACCGGAAAACCAAGGCTCCGCTGCTCGCATCATTTCACCGTTGACTTCCAGCCAAGTAGTCCGTAGAGGTAAAGGACGAGGTAAAGAGGCCACACTCATGGCAAAGTTTGAAGTTGTCCACTTTGCTTGGATCGCAATCCGCACTAGCCTGTCGCCCTTCATTTTCGCATCAGGCCAACAAGATTACAACTGGCATCCTATCCGAGTTGCAATGCAACTTTTAATGATTGCACAGCTCATTTAAAAAAGTCACTTCAGACCGTCAGACAGACAGGGTTCACTATCACAAGTTTGAAGTGGTATTCGCCGCCCGTAAGTCGCTCCAGCCATGGAAAAGAAATGTGCCACTCCGGATTGAGCAAGCCTCACGGGTGCGTTGGCATCAGAGGCCAACTGATGGCGCAGAAAAAATGCCCCACGATTGTTGGGCAGAGGTGCCTGTCGACTAAAGGCATTTTGGCCCCAGCCTGCCAGTGCTTTGTCCATTTTTGATACGGAAGGCAAAGCTTCCCCCACCCAGGCGACAGGCCGCTCAGGTGGCCATAGAGGACTGTGTCCACCAAGAAGAAAATGCAGATATTTACTCAAATAAAATGAGATAAACTTTTCGATAGCAGATGTTCCCAGGTCAGTGTTCCAGATGTCCAAGCTGAGCAGATAGAGACATGCTGGTTAAACTCTTACTTGGGTTTCAGACAGTTTAAATAAACCCACACAATCTGAAGGACAGATCCTGGTGTGCTTTTCATCTCTCAGCCGTTCCTTTGATGCTGCTACAAGCAGGCGTTTCAATACTTTTCCACATGCACAGAGCCAACGGAGTCTTTTTGCCATTTCCCTCCCTTTGCTGCTAAATTTTTCATGTTTGAGCACATGGTGTCTTGTTGCGCGACACCACCGTGCAGCAGCGAACGCACAAGGGGGAGTGTCCATAGTTAAGCGGGCCACTGCACATGACACTACGCTACTCAAGATGTGTCTTTTACACTGACACACTTGCACACACTCTTCCTTTCTTCCTTGCCGCTGTAGCAGCCCATCCATTCACACATGGTATGGCACGGACATTGGCGTCTCCCTTGTGGATATGATTATTGAGCTTCGCTTATACAGTAAGACAGGTACGGTACAGGTTAAACCGCACTCGTTTGTTTCTCTCGTTGTTTCTTCGTTTCCGTCTCCACAAAAACTACCTGTCTGTTCAAGCCATGCAAATCAACATAGCTTGGCCAATATGATTGATATGTAACGCTGGCAGGTGCAGCGGGCAACTACCAACCCCCCCGTCTGTGCCATGAATGCGAGCGCCGCTCTGAGGATTACAGACCATAATCATGCCCCTCATTCAAAGCCCCAGGTTCCCCTTCCGCTTTCACTTTTTACAACCCGCATACTACCTTACCGTACACCATACGTAGTGTCGGTTTGGAGCTGTAACTTAAGCGTAATAGCGCCGCGTTTGCTGCGATTGGAAACGAATTGGCAAGGGGGGCAAGTTGGTGACCCTTGGGTCCCCATTTTGTGACTCGGTGACCTGACCCAGGCATGGTGTGGGTTTGAGAGGCGCTGTGCCTGACTTGAACGAGCGACACGCCTTGCTGCTGCTTCTACTCCGCTCCAAGTAACCCCAGTCCTTACCCCCCTCTTCCCATGTCCTCCGACCGGCCCAGGTTCCAGTTCCCTGTCCCAGTCAGTCCCCGTCTTTGCTCAGCCGTGATGATACAAAACCGACGCCATCCCGTGCTCCGAAAAGCTATGCCCGCTTGTCCTTTTCCTCCCACTTTGTCTTCCTTCTGTTGCCTGCTTGTGCGGCTTCCCAACCCCAGACACCTCATCACCACTATCACTGTTCCTCATCATTAAAATACCTTGGCGAATCGCCCTCTCGAGCTCAGGCCTCCCCCACCGTCACGACAGCACGACACACAGCAATAGCCTGCCCCAAGCTTATCGGCCATTATCGCGAAGCCGTTCCCCCACCAGCAACAGCCGAATCGAGAGACGTGGGAGCAGGTGGTTGAAGCCAGCGCAGGGGCACAAAAGGCGACCGATCGTACGAGGGCAAAGTTTCTTACAGTCAGATGCCAGCGGTTTGCGTCGGAATTTTGTACATTTGTGCTCAGGGAACTGTTTCTCTGGATATATTATCGGGTATTGGTTGGCTGCTTTACTGGTTGCCAGGTGGCAGAGCAGGTTGGCAATAAGTGCAGGGAGGACAGGCAGGCGTTTAAAGGCTCAGCATTGGGCTGGAGGGTCACGCACGGTTTCTTTCCACTGCAACTTTGGATTCTGCCTGACAAGATTAGCTTTCAGGCTTGCCCGACCCCCGGTACTCCCTGCTGTTTCCAGTCACCGGGCCGCGCTGAAGATTTTAAGTTCATCGTGGAATTTGCTGGCTGGTTATTGATTTTGGGTGTTCGACCAGGTTACAAGTACCATCACTGTTTGGGGTCTGTTTACTGGTGAGGCACTCGAAGCTGTTATTCTCGCCATTTTTTTTTCCCTCCTCGGATCGAAGTACCTTGCGACCGAAATTGTCTCGAGCTCCAGATCGAAGCGGTTTGCAATTCCTCGGCAGCCGACAGCAGCAACGTGCAGGTCGACCTGCCTGGCCTGTGTTCAAGGTCTTGTTATTGCCTAGGGGGGTAGAAGCGACAAGAAGTTGTTGAAGTTGGATGTGAGTGTGAGCGAAGCAAGAGTGGCCAGCAGGTGCAGCAGAGCAGGGAGCAAAGGGACGAAATCTCTTAGTTCTTTAGCTGGCCCCTCTCTCGCTTGCTTGCCAGCTCATTCATCAGTCACACACACTATTTTTGCTTTGCCAGTTTTTCTGGCATTTCTTAACCTGAACGATCAGGCCAGGGACCGACTTAATTGTTTACCTTAGTATTCCAGGTCTTGACTGTGATCGGAGGAGAGCAGGAAACTTAGCAGCAGCCGAAGTTTGCATCTGCTTACAGACTATCGATCTGTTGCTGTGCGCTTCTGAATGAGAAGAACAAGGAGCACATAACGAAAGACCAAGTGACAGGAACAGGCATATTGAGGAGTTCCAGAGCCTGGGCTCTTTTGGCCATTGAAGAAGACCAAGACGCTCAGTTTCGAGTTTCAAGGGTTAACAAGCGATCAACAGATCAGACCGAGGAATCTCCGGCATCAAACTGTCCAACATGGCGGCAATCGAGTCGCTAGAACCCTACTCGCTGCGCGAGCCCGATCACAACCCAGCGCCATTGGCATTTCCCCCGCTTCATCAGCAGCCTGCCCCTGGCTCTGCATCAGGGCCTGGTTGCCCCTTCTTCCGAGGAGGACAGCAGCACCCGGGGCACCTAGGGCCACAAAATCAGCAACAACAGCACTTGAGCCTTCCTCCAATATCAGCTCCAGGTCCGTTCTCGCCGTTTCGCCCAAGTTCGCACCAGCTACCACAGCTGTTACCGCATCCCGCGCCCTTTTCGTCACCAGGACCTCAACGTCATCCCATACAGACGACAACACAGCCGCTGGCTGCGTCGAGTTCCAGCACGGCAAACAGCAGCCAGGGTCTTTTCACGCCGCCGCCGCCGCCGCCACAGCAGCAGCAGCAACAACAACAACAACAACAACAACAACATCAACATCAACATCAACAACATCAACCACAGCGGCAACAGGCGTACCGTCCACTTCAGCAACAACCTCAAGGCTCTCAGGGGCAACCCCAACCCCAACCCCAACCCCAGCAACAACAGCAGTCTCAGGCACAGAGCTTCTTTCAACAGTCACAGCAGTTGCTTCCCCTCCCGCAGCCAACACCACCCACGCTCCCACACCCCCACTTCCATTCCCAGGCACACCATTACCATTACCACTCCCAATCTCTCTCCTTCAACACTGGTAGTACCGGTAATACCTCGGCCTCGTTTAGTCCATTCAGCCCTATTCACCCATTAAACAATAGCACTCCGCCCGGTCATCTTTCGCAATACGATTCTGTGCACCTTGCCAGCATCAGCTCGTGGACCTCAGGTGCGAGATCAGCAACGCCGTGGCCTGAGCCCGCGAATGCACATCTGCACCAACACAACGCACAGCACACACAGAGCACGCCGGGTACACAAAGCACGCAAAGCACGCAAAGCACCCAGGGACCCCAAGGAACCCAGGGATTGCAGAGCTTGCAATTCCCAGCGCAGTACACGCAGTACCCGCAACAGCCAGGGCAATTTGGATCTGGTCAGACCCCGAGCCTGAATCACAGACCGTCAGTGTCAGTGTCGGACCCAGCAACAGACCCGACCTTCTCGACTCAGCCACCAGTAACTGGCTCAACTGCGCCAGGTGTACCTATAACGTCAACAGCAGCCGCAGCAACAATTGGGAGCAGCGTGAGCAACGGCGAAGCGGGTAGCTTGAACCGTGCGGGTAGTTCCTTAAGCACACTCGGTTCGGGCTCGCGCGGGGCAGTCAGTGCAGGTGGTACTTCATCCCAAGAGGGCACTGCTGCCGTCAGCGCCGGACCTTCGCTCCCTGGCGCAGCTGCTGTGCAACCACTTTTAAACCCACCTGCTGCCCAGGAGTTCTGGTCTCCGACTTTTTCTCTCCAGAGCCCAGGATTCTCGCATCACACCACCACCACCACCACCACCAACAACAACAACAACAACAACAACAACAACAACAACAACAACAACAACGACAACGACAATAACAACAATAACAACAATAACAGCAACACCAACCACGTCCCCAACTCCCACCAAGGTTACCACAGCCAACTCCCGCCTCTTGTGCCGGCCATATTTCCAAATCCGCCGCCATCAATCCCGCATCCCCACCATCACCAAAGCCAGCAGCAGCAACAGCAGACCGCCTGGCACCATCGGCCGAACCAGCCTCTGCCAACGCCATCGGCACATCCGGGGATCGGTCGGTCAGGACCGACGGACACTCCTTCTCCTAGCAATACTGCCCCGACCGCCCAGCAGGCCCCCTCTACGCAAACAACAATGAACTTCCAGCGCGGAGGACATCTTCCTCCTCCCCGTGACCTAAGTCTGCCCTCCCTGGAAGCGATTTCGACTTTGAATCCGCCCAACTCCAATACGGCTGGGGCTGCAAGCATCAATAATACCGCTACGACCTCATCGCAAGCTGCCCAACCATATCATACAGTAAGCCATTCCCGACTGGATCATGGCCTACATATGAGCCAGCCCCCTCCATTCCGAGACATGATTCGTTCTGCGGTCGAGGAGACCACGCGAGCGCTCAATACTCTAGGGCCAAGACGCTCCTCTGTGTACCAAACTTTAGAGAGCCCGGCCAGTCCCAGACGTGACTCCCCCCACCGGCAACCAGACAATAGTTCGGGCTCTCAGCGAACCGAAGGAACTTTTGCCACGTCGCGGAGTCCCATGCCCACGCTTTTCGGTTCGGAGAATGCGCCTTCTGCTCCCATTCCCATTCCAGTCCCCTCTTCGGTCTCTGATCGCAATCGTCGCTTTGCTGCCCACCCCCCAACCCACATACGGGACGACTTCGACAGCGATGACGAAGAAGACGATGATGACGGGAGAGATTCGCTCATGGATGAGGATGAAGCTGTCTTACGCTACATTGCCGGCGGTCCAAATGCCCTCTTCCCCAATTGGCGCGGTCTTCCAGAAGACCAGCTGCGAACCGTTCAGATTCTCCGTGGCCAAATGTCTAACAAGCGAGTCGCATCCCGGAAAGCCTTGGCCATGCTAGAGAGTGTCCCTCTTGAGACGCTGCCCGAGAGCGAGAGAAGTGAGTCAGCGTTTCTTTTTGTCTTCCTCAGTCAATCTGCTTTCGTACTCGATGGCTAACCTCGGTTCCTACATTAGCCTGTGTTATCTGTTACAATGATTTTGGGCAGCCGACCCCCGAGGGCCACATCGAGGCCCCGCTGCGCCTGCCCAAGTGCAAGCACATCTTTGGAGACTACTGCATCAAGAAGTGGCTTGAGGATTCCGACAGCTGTCCGTATTGCCGTGACAAGTTGCCCTCGGAGCCTGCCATTCCACAAAGCTACCGGGCTGTGCATGATCTCCTCCGGAGTGCTATCTCACGCCATCGGCAGACGGCCCGACAGTCTGAGAGCCGTCGCCATGCAAGGTCTGTTGTTGGCTTCATTCGTCTTAGAGCTGACCGCACTAATGCCAGACCCAGCAGTTCCGAGACAAGCCAACTCCATGCTGCAGACTCTCAGGAGCACAGCACTGGGCAGCAGCGCTCGGGACAACAGGACAACGCTGCTCCCAGATCCTCTCAAACAGGCGAGAGGCGTCTTCATCCCAGCGAAGGACCAGAATCCCGAAGGAGGACTCGTGCTCGTCATACTCACCGTTCTTCCCTTACCGCATCATCTACCGGAACTCCGCGTCCCCCGGCCACCACGGGCACCCCAGGCTCCCAGAACAGCCCGCCTCGCGAACGTGTAAGTTTGAGTGTCTGGCAGCATGGAGCACTTTGCCTCGAGACGCTAACCGGAGTGGCATTGCAGCCCACAAGTATACTGCTCAATTACTATAACCAGCAGTACTCGCTTGGCCCTTATCAGCAGCTGCGCCCTCAGCCCCCGTCGACTACTTTGGCCACAAATTTGATGTCTCCGACTACGTCTGGTAACGGCGCAGCCCCCACACCTGCGACTATTAACAGCCCCACGAGACCAGTTGCTGCCATGAGCTACGAGTACCAACAAGACATCCACTGGTCAGCCCTCCGCGATCCCCCTTATACTCATGGACCTTCCTATATGCCACCACTTAACCCGAATTCTTTTGTCGTGTGGAATGGAACTCCCTCAATGCCGCCGATTACTCAGCCTCACCCTTCTACGATCCCTACCGGAGCAACTAGCGGTCCCGATAGAAATGTTGCTGGTGGACGCCGCGATGGATCGTCGGCTTCATCCTCAACAGATGAGATGGAGGTAGACAGCTGGGAGTCTCAAGAGAGTGCGGCTGCGATGGGCGCCAGGAATCACTAACGGACCAACACCGTTCAGTGATTTGGCCCTGCCTGTCATGGTCCTGCTAACTTGATTCATCATATGGCGTGGCCAAGGGAATCAACTTTACGAAGAACTCGAGTTTGGTTTGAGACTTTTATGATGTTCAACTTTCACTCTCGCTAGCTGAAAGTTGGGTGACCTGGATCACGTCCAAAGATACACGATAGCCATTTTCATCGATGGGATTTGGCGGATTTGATTTCCAGCACAGCATGTTTACAATGGCCTCGGGTGGGACCTGCTCATGAACTGGAAGGCCTTTGGGACGCTTGACAGTCTCTGAAGTTTGGAAGCATGCACGAAAGGTCATGCTACCATCTTACATGGATGGGGTGATGATGCGAAACATATTTCAGGTGTGTGCACGCCTGGGCAAAGCAAAAGCGCTCGGATGTTGTTATCTCCGAGTGCTTGCTTGGGCAAAGGCAGAGAGTCATAGCAAGCAGAGCTTAAACCCTCTTTACATCAAGCCCATTCTTACTCGTCGTTCTTTGTCTCCTCTTCTTTCCCTTTCTCGTTTCCCTTTCTCCTTCTATTATCAGCATGACGTGCAGTTTGTTTTTTCTTTTTTTTTTTCAATTTTTCTTATCTTTTGTTACGCTATACATACGGAAAGAGATACATACATGGTTCATGCATGCATGCGGAGATTCACGCACAATACGCGCTCTACACTCGGAAACACTGGGAATGGGGAATGGGATTGTTAATTAGGTTTTGGTCTGGGACTGGGAAATTATTGGGCTCTGGAGGGTTACCGAGTTGATTGAGCAGACTGCACTCTTTATCTTCTCACTTGCCTGAATCCTCGTCATCCTTTCCATATCTCCTGGCTGCTGGAGATAGGGTGATGGTTTGATGAGCTTGAGACAGACGGGCCGAGACAAAAAGTGATTAGGAGGAGTGCATGAGAAGTGGACATGGAATACAAGACAAAGCAGAGCAAAGCAGAGTAGAACACACTGGGAATTAAACAGTTTACCAGAGGAATAGATGATGATTGTGCAAGTCTTGTGTGTTGATAGGAATTTTGGATAGGCTTAGGGAAGTGGTGCGAAAAGCTGAATCAGCATGAAATGCTCTTTTCTAAGAGAGAGTTGCTGTTCTCTCTTCGACAGCTTTTTGTGGAGTGCAAGTTGAACTGTCCACAGGGTAGACAGACTTTCAGTTAGCGAAATGACACCAAGCTTGCTGTAGGCCAGACCCTGCCATAGGCTGGCTGTTGTGGAGGACAGAAGAAGTCAGCCTTAACTTTCCCATCCTTTTTTAGGCCATTGCAATTCTGTAACCAACTCATAGCCAAAAGCGCAAGTGTGTTCAGTGCGGAAAAAGGTCTTTGAGTACCATGCTCAGTTGTAGATATTCAAGGTGAAGAATTTCAATATTTGAGGTATTTGGCTCTGCCCTATAATCCTAATCCCCTCCTCATAATTCTTCAGCTTGGAATCGATTATTTCTTGGTGCTTCATCTCCCTTTCCAGCTTCTCCTCTCTCAAGTTTCTCAGATCCTCAGGTGAATCCTCCCCTGATTCAGCACCCGCATTCAGATTGGGTTTTGTTTTGGCGGATGTTGATGTTGTTGACACCCTCACCATCGTTGTCTGGGCAACGGCCGGTCTCCGAAGCTGTTGTTTTTCTTTACCTTTCCCCTTATCGACCTGTACTGCTTTAGAACTGCCTACGTATGGTACTTTCACATGCCCGTCCTGGTCCTTGATTTTTTTTTTTTTTTGTAAATTACAGTCTTTTAGACGGCAATAGGGTCCAGATACGTTTCGGTGTAGTTAGAAACGGGAGAGTGTCTGCTGTTGTTGTTGTCGCTTGAGTCTGCTGTCTCGACGGTAGGTGATATCTTGATGGTCTTTTCACAAACTCATTGGGGTTGTTTCATTTAGCTTCGTTGTGGACAGAGTAATCAGTATCGTGAGTAGTGACCGGCGACAGCGGCATGCTTATGGTTGCTTTGGCCAGGTCGTAGTCTGGATGGACTGATTTCGGCGACTTGGGCGCTGCATCGGTAGCTTTCTGGGATTTGTTCTCTTTGACTACTAGACCTCCATATGGATTACCTGGCGGTGGAGGAGGAGGTGGAGGAGGCGGCTGGATTACGGAACGTCTAAGGACGTTGTGGAGCACGGAAACGAATTTTCACTAAGATCGAGCGATTTCAATCCCTTTCCAAGCCGTGAAATCCAACTTCTCCAACATCAGCCCTGGATTCGCTGCTACACATGTAGCGCCAGGCTTGGCACTCGTGGTTTATCCGTGTCCTGATGCTATGCTAAATAGAGTCATCAGATGAGTCTAAACATACTCTGCCCGAGATATTATCTCGGAAAAGCCTCCTCCTAATGGACTGTGCTCTGTGCGACTTGGGGAAACAGTCCGAGCTCTTGAGGGAGGTCTGGAAGTCCATCTCTGATCTCGAACCGGCGTAGGGGATCGCCACCGGACAAGTCTTCCAGGTATAGACGAAGGGGCACGCTACCGAGCCCTTGACTTGGATCTTCTTTGACTCCTTGACAGGGACTGCCGTTGGGATAAAGAGTTAGTCGTATGATTATTGACATACGACAAACCTGCTTCCTTCTGAAAGAAGTCAATTATGTAAGGAGGGAGGTTTGGTCAGAGAATGTTGTCAATAACCGTTCAGAAGGCATTTTCTATCCTGGAGTCGGTAATGATGTCAGCGGAGCGAAACTCCAAGTACATGTAAATCGTTCGCCATGCAAACGGCAACCAGGACTTCGGCCAGCTGGAAGGATCGGGAATCATTGATGCCCAGGTAATTTGGCTGAGCAAATTCGAGTGTTGACCAAGCTCGTGCTTGCCAGATAAAACCAGACACTTGGGAAGGAGTGTGGCAACATAGCCCTCCATGTCCGCCTGAAGGCTTTCTTGGAAGAAAAGAAGATCATCCATCAAGCCTCCAGAATTGATGGACTGAACAATCAAGAGCTTTATAGCAAAAGTATAGAAGCGGTAGTTCCCGAGCGAGTAGGCCATCTGACCGACGACCTCATGAGTACTTCTGACGCCCGAAGACTATGCCAAAGGCTGTTCCTGCGGATAATGGTGCCGAGGGCCGGTGTCTTGCACCGACCCTCGGCACCACTTCTTCAGGAGCGGGTTCGATGCTCCAGTCCTTCTTCTGCAAGCAGTCGAGTTTTGGACAGCAGCATCCCTTCGAACAGCCGAGGAAATTATTGCCCCCGCCGGTTCAACCCAGGGGTATGGAGAGTTTGGGGGGCCATATCTCATAACGACAGCAGAAGACTTTGTCAAGGCTGTCAACCAACTCCTGTTTCAAGGCTCACCACGGTCAATAGTAAGGGCCCGCGGAGATTGAGGACAACCCTGACTAAGAGCTGAGCATCTAGATTTCCGCCAGCCCGGCCCTGCATGAACCGGGCAGAGCTCAAAGTTCGGAAGAAAGCTCGAAGGAGCCCGAGTCAGAAGACGCTGGAACAAGAGATACTAAAATTGTTACCCAGTTCAACAACGGAGGGGCTAAGAAACACCGCTTCAGAAACAGCAGGAAGGAGAACGAAAATTTTAAAGGAGACGTGCAAAGGGAGCGGCCATACCGATGCCCGCTGTATCCCTCGATCGTTTCGGCAGCGCTTTTGCTGTGCTTCTGTTGGCGATGGCAACCTTTTCGATGTTGATCGCGGCAAAGGTACAGAAGTCCGATGTCGTCTCCCAAAAGTCAGAGGAAACGCCGTGCGATGGGACGGAGAATGCCTTGAAGGCTGGGAGTCCCAAACGAATCAATGCCCATCGAGTAAAGCTGGAACAAACGATAGAAAATGGCAGTGATAGAAGCGATGGCAGTTACTGTGGTGAGATTTGTGTTCTCTCATTGCCGGTTCTCCCTTCACCGCACGTGACATGGGAAACATCAAACAAAAGCGTTGAACAGATGAGCACATAAGAGAAAAATTGCAGGCACACCCTAATGCATTACAGATCACTACTCCATGACAGTTGTTTGAAAAGATGGTCAGAGGATTATTGACCTACCTACCAGGTAGGTAGGTAGGTAGGCACTTGTAGGTAGACAAGTATGGAAATATAGCTCCGTCGCAATCAACAAGATGGGGTTGTGGTCTGACTGGCAGCCTGACCTTTGAAATGTTGGGAATATTTGTGATGGAATGAGAAGGTGTTCCTAATGATCCGAGTCAATGCTTGCATGTGATCAAGAGCCCTCAGACTGAGGGCCCCAGCTGACCCTTCGCCGGCACAGTGCGAAGTCGTGCTCCCACGCGGCCAGAGTCGCACCTGGCCAGCCTTGGCATTGCCAAGACATGTTCGATCTTCCCCAACAAAAATAGGGCTTGGCGGACGTAAGCCAATTGTAACCTCTGAAAGTTTCCCAAAGCGGATGAGGGGACGCGGGAAGCAGCCTCACGGCGTGACACCAATGGGGAACGAATGACGATGTTGCACATGGCATAGCACATTGTCGCCGGTGCTGCAGCTAGATAGGTAATTCGAAGCTTCTTGTTAGGAGCTGGCTTGTCCGTGTGCCCATTGTCATCCGTCGAGGATTGCCTGGAGTCGGACCATTCTCTAGCTCAGCTCTCCCACCAGTACGGTATCCATACGTGCCTACACCGTCGTTAAGTCGCCGACCTGTGGTGTAGGGCTGTGGCCTGGAATCAGTGGATGCTTCAGGGGTCCGTGGGCGAGTCCGGGTGCCTGCTGACCGCCTTGGCGTGCCGTCACATTCGCTTTTAAAAGACAGCGCAGAGCTCCAACTGGCACAGTCAACACCGATCTGCCCTTTTCCTCCATCCCAACCACCGCCCAGCTCAGCTCAGGTCGCGGTCGCCCCACGCCGACGCCAACATGCGCGACCCGTTCCCATTTGCGCCCATCCCGGCGCTGAGCAAGGCGGTCGAGCCGCTGGCCGACCTGCTCGCCTTCCCGACGCTGCCGCTGCACGTCCACGAGGTGCTCGGTGCTGCCCTCTTCTACACGCTTACTCACTCCGTCATCTCGCCCGTCGTGTCCAACCTCTTCTTCTCCAAGTACTACCCGAAGCATAACCGCGCGAAGAAGGCCAACTGGGATGCCCACGTCGTGTCGCTGGTCCAGAGCGTTCTGATCAACGCGCTGGCTCTCTGGACCATGTTTGCCGACGAGGAACGCAAGAACATGGACTTCGAGCAGCGAGTCTGGGGCTACACTGGCGCTTCCGGCATGATTCAGGCCCTGGCCTGCGGATACTTCATCTGGGACCTGGGCATCACTCTGCTAAACCTCGACATCTTTGGAGTGGGCCTGCTCGCTCACGCCATCAGCGCCCTGGCCGTCTACTCCTTCGGCTTTGTGTGTTTGCCTGCCCCTTGTCCCAACAGTAACCCACTACTAACCCCCCATCTTTAGAGGCCCTACCTGAACTACTACTCTTCCATCTTCATCCTCTACGAGCTGTCGACACCCTTCCTCAACATTCATTGGTTCTTCGACAAGCTTAATATGACCGGCTCTAAGCCACAACTGTACAACGGCATTCTCCTGCTGGTTACCTTCTTCTGCTGCCGCCTGGTCTGGGGCACCTGGCAGTCTGTTATTGTGTACGGCGACATGTGGCGTGCCATCCACGAGGGCCCCTCGGCCGAGTACATCAAAGCCGCCTTCTCCAACCCGGCTACCGCCAATGACCCGGACGTCAACCTGATGTACTTCGCCCGCGGCGCGGGGCCCGTCCCCATCTGGTTGGCCGGAATCTACGTTGCTAGCAACCTAACGCTCAACAGTCTCAACTGGTACTGGTTCTACAAGATGATCCACGCCGTCAAGAAGCGCTTCGAGCCGCCCAAGCCTGGAAAGAAGGAGCCGCTTCCGGAGGCTAAGGCTACTGCTGTGGACAGCCAGGAGCCCGTTAAGCGTCGCAGGAGGCCATCCATTGAGGATGTGGTGCCGGATACGGAGGAGCTGCGGAAGGGCACCATTCAGTAAAGAGAGAGAACCATGGGCAGGGAGGGGTAGTGCAGATGCACTACCCTTGCCATCTGACGGAACACGACAACGGCCTAGTGGGTGAGACTCGGGCTGGTTGGGAATGATTTGTGACGACCATGATGTACCTACATGTATTAGTGATGGTGTGGGCGCAGGTTTGGTGTCAAGAAGGAGGTTTTGGGGCGGTCGGATTGGTTGTGGGAACGGGCATCCGTGGACTGGATCAGGATTGGCTTTATTGGTTTGAGCCTCGCTTTTCATGTTTGAGAGGACCTGTGCAAGAAGGACTCATGAAGATATCTGCTTTTTCTCGAATCACATCTATTAACGCCGCTGTTATGAACAGCTTTTCCAAAGTACTCCCGAAGCGGCCTAAATGTTTCCGTCTTGAACATCTTTACCCGTGTCGGCTAGGCGTTGACGATATTATTCCGCCCTAATCTCCTTGACTGACGTCACAGCTAAAAGTGCCTAGCCGCCTGATGAAACTTAGGGGGGCACGGAACAAAACCAAGCAACCTGAGGGTTCGGCTACCATACCCGGGCAAGGGGCTAGGCACACCCTCAGCCGAAGCATCTGTGACGATCACCACAGTAGGGCAAATGTTGGATGTAACCTCTTTCCTTGGCAACTGAGGATACCTATACCTCAAAGTCGAGACGTGCATAGGAGAAGAAGGTAGGTTTCATCACCAATCATGCCCCAAGATCCAATGTATGATCTTCACATGCATCTGCGCCGGAGAGAAGGAACGAAGGTATCACATCTTGTTTTTTTAATAAAAAAAAGTATATACTTTTCATTTCATTGTATATACCCATTACTACTTCCCCATGCCAACCTTCAAGGCGGCAAAGGTGCTCCAGTATAAAATATCATCCAGTGATCCGATGTTATTGATGGTGATCATGATAACCCTGCAGCATGATTGTGAACGATAAGAGACAGACACCAGACAAAAAAAAACAAAAGATGTATCCAGCATCTATGAACTATCAACCGCCCACCATAGAATAAGATAAAAGGAAACTAATCATGTCAGGTCAGACAGTACAATAATTATTACATCATCCACTTCTACCTCCTCTTGATCAAGCAAGAAGAGACGCAGTGTCCAAGCAAATGCGAATCGACCCACTACGCTCCAGATCAAACACCATCGGCACGCTGTCCACAGCCATCATCTCAGGTTGCTTCGTCACTGCAACAGCCTTCTTTTGCGTCGGCACAGGCGGCACTGGAACGCTGGGCGGCGGCGAGACAGCCTTGACCGGGATAGCCGGCGGCATGGGGAACGCCTCAGGGACGACCATGGACGAGCGGACCGAGGGCGCGGCGCTGGCAGGTGGCGTCCAGCCGCGCGGCTTGCGTGCATACCCCTTCAGCACGCGCCAGCACGAGCGCAGCTGGCGGCCCTCTTCGACGACGGCGTGCACGTCAGCAATCATCTTGCCTGCCTCGTGCATCGCCTTGCCGGGCGTCACAGTGTCGCACAGACGCAGCTCGCCGGCTGCCTTCTCCATCTCGGTGCGCAGTAGCCAGCGCTCCCAGCTCCAGCCGGCAGCGAGACCGCTGATGGCGGCAACGTTGTCGACCGAGCCGGAGACGATGGCCTCCAGTATGTGCGTCTTGGGCTGCGTGGCTGTGGAGGCACGAGGGTCGGCACCAGAAGCATCAGGGTTAGGAGTTGTGGTGATGACGGAACGAGGGGGGTTCTTGGGGCCGAGGGGCAGGCAGATCCAGGCACGGCGCACGTCGTCGAAGCCGAGGGCCTGTAGACGGGCGAGGAAAGAGCGTGTTGGGGTCGGGTCGTAGCCAAGAGTTTGGAGGGTGAAGCCAAACTCGACGGCTTTGGCATTGCCAAGTGGGCCGGCGTTGACAATGTCGGCATCGAGAAGGCTGAACTCAAGGTAGCCGCCGGGCTTGAGAACGCGCATGCACTCACGCAGGCAGGCGTCCCACTCGTCGATGCCGTTCTCGCCGAACAGCTTGAGCACGGCGTGCAGCTCACGCGCCGAGATCAGATCGAACTGGTTGTCGGCGAAGGGGAGCTTTGCCAGAGACTTGACGGCGACCTGTCGGTGATTAGACGGGCCACGGATGTTGCTGTTGCTGAGTTGGCGGATGGCCTTGGTGGTGACGGTGTAGATCTTGGTGTTGGGATACTGCAAGGCCACATGCCAAGCCCAGTCGCAAGTGCCCTGGCCGGCGAGGTCAAGGATGCGGGCGCGATCGCGGACAAGGCCGTCCGGTCCGGGAGCCATGCAGCTCTGGCGCGCCAGGCGCTTGGCCACAGGCGCCAAGATCAGACGACCGCCGTTGAGAGCCTTGATGGCGGCGACCTGCCAGAGGCCCATCCTCATTTGCGACAGCGCCTCAGCCTCCTTATCGGCACGGAGCTTCTCCGGGTCCTCGATTAGTTCATCATCGCCGCGGACGACATTGGCACTCATGCGCTTCTTGGCCGACTCCGGAACAACAGACAGCTGGAACTTGCCTAGCAGCTGATTCCGGTGCTGCGCCTTCAAGGAGACGCGCTGGGCCTGTAGAGCCTCGAAGCGGGTCTGACGGCAGACGAAGACATCGGTTGGGCAAGCCCGAATCAAGGCGTCGGTGAAGGCACGGTAGTAGGCCGACTCCTGACGCTGCAGCTTCGAGGGCAGTCTGCGGGGAATATCGGCCTTGATCACAACGTCAGAGAAGCGTACCTCCTTCTTCTTGGGTTCGGACGGCCCTGACTCAGCAGGAGCATCATCCTTCGGAGGGAACTCTGGCTTAACCTCCACCTCAGCTTTCACCTGCGGTTCAAACTCCGGCTGTTCTTCCTCCTGAGCGTCCTCCGAGAAGCTCATGACACCTTGAAAGTAGGCCCGCTGGGCAGCAAGCCACATGGCCGTGCGGTCCATGTGAGACATCTCGGGCTCCTGCTGCTTTGCTCTGAAGCCAGCAGTGATGATCTCGTTAACTTCATTCGGGGAAGCAGGCTCTTCAGGGATAGGCTCGGCCACAGGCTCCTCTGGGTCCTGCGGAGTAGCAGGTACTTTGCGAGCGGTAAGGGGAACAGGGGTCTCTTCGATGCGCATGGCAGTCGGAAGGTCATCCTCGTTCTCATTGACCGGAACTTCAATGACGTGTTCAACAACCTCCGAGGGACCATCAAAGTGTAGCGAGCGGGCTGGCGGCTGAGGAACGGGTTCTGACATCCGGTTCCATGGGATCTTGTAAAAATTCTCGGCAGTGGTCGAGGTCGGAGGGTGCTGCAGATCGTCCGCCCTCTCAGGGGCCCAGGTTCGGCGACTAGCCGAAGAGAGCTCCGCGAAGAAACCGCCAGGGGAGGGAATTTCAAGCCTGGTCAGGCCAGCAAGGGACGACCGGAAAGAGGGATGCCTGCTGAGGCCAGTGTTCGTGAAAAGGGGCGGCAGCCTCTGGCGCGTGGTCATTTCCTGTTGCGCAGGCACCTCAATAACGGGCTCCTCCTGGGAGGCTTCTTCCTCAAAGTCGGACTCGTGGCTGGTGAGCGCTTGCAGAGTTTCGAGAGCGTCGGGCTGCAGGCGCACGCCAGTCCAATCCTCATCGTCGCCAACCTGGGACCCAATCATCGGAGTTGGGGGAGCAGACATCTGGGCCAACTCCTCCGAGTTGATGCTGCCGTCCAGGGACGGGGGAGCCGAAGCACGTGGGATTTCCTGGGCCTGGCGCATCTCCATGATGGTTTTCATGAGCGGGGACATGGTGACTGCCGAGGGAGGAGTTGGGGGAATCGGGGACGTCAGCTTCTTAGAAGGGGTCATAGTCGTCTGCTGCTGTTGCGACTGTGTTTGTTCGGGGATGACCAGGGGAGCCAGCAGTGACTTCCTGAGGTCCACAGAAGCCCTCGAAGCTCTCCTAGCACTCCGCGTGCTGCTCCTACGGCGGACAACACCGTTCGTCTGAAGGCGTTCCTTGCGCTGAATCTCGTCCTCTTCAGAAAACTCCTCTAGGTCATCAAACTCGGTGACGTCGGTCATGATGCTATCGCGGTTCGAAGAGCGAGTCCGCTGCTGCGCCCAGCGAAAGGAGATGGACGGGTTCGACGACGAGGTCTCGGAGCTGGTGTCGTCGTGGTCAAGATCGGGTTCGGCTTCGCTCGACACGCAAGATGGGGTCGCGGGCAGGATGGGGGCAGGCAGGAAGTGTTGGCCCCGTGGGGTCGGGAAGTGATCGCTCATGGGAGAGATCAACTGGTCACGATCGAGCACGTGGCGGCCTGTTTGTGGTCTGCCCACGTTGATATTGACTCTCTTCTCTCCAAACGACGCGTCATTGGGGGTTATTTGCTCGGGCTCTTCGATTATAGGATTAAGAGGCCGGCCCAACCGTCTTCGACCCAGCGGCGACGGCTGCTGGTAGGTAGTTCGGGGAAGATACAGAGTATCCGACATGATGGTGTATTGCAGTAGGATTGATAAGTCGATAAGAAACGAAAATGGTATCAATAAAGGCACGAGAACAGAAATAGATGATGTAAGGTAAGCAAGTCGGGCGACCTGCACCCAAGAATGCAACAATAATTAAGAGACGGAAAAAAAAAAACGGGAAAGGGGGGGGAAGCGAAGGACCGAACCAGCTTTCGCTCGACAAAGCGAAATGCTGGTAAGCGTACGCAGTCACCGACTGATGGAAGATTTAAAAAAACCAAGAAGCGGAAAGGCATTGGACACACTCAAGTGGCTAGGTGTCGAATATAACAGAACAGGGCACGACGGCGAATGACAACCCGAGAGTCATAGATCTCGCGGCCACATCCACAAGGGCGGTTAAGCAACAGCGGGCGCGTGGATCCCGTTGCGATCCCGCCATGCTTTTCTCGGTCTGCCAGACACTGGTGTGACTGGTTTGTCCTTGAATTGGAGTAGATAGCAGCCATATGGTGTCGGCTGGCTGCTTCTCGACTCATTGCTGGCGGGCATGTGGCCGCAGAACCGACGGGCATTTCCTTGGAACGCATGCAGTAGCTGCAGTAGCTCAATGACAAGAGTACGCTAGCATAGATTGGGGCAACACCATCGAGTTGACATTGAGTCCAGCAGCGAATCAGCGAGAAAGTGACCAAGCCGTCGGCAGCAGCAAGACGTTGAGGGCATGCAACGGCGAGGCGCGCGCCAATGAAGACGTCACGACACCCTCCCGCTGCAAGGAGCCGTGAGCCAATGGGATGGTTGCACGCAAGGTGAACAGTGGCAGCGGGCGCTTAAAAATAGCACAGCCGTCGACGTCGATTGGCGGAGACAACAGACGCAACAGCTGGGGTAGTTGTTGATATCAGCCACACTTCACCACACTCGCCTGACAGAAATATACCAAGCTTGGGTAAACTCTATGCTTCGACAACTGCAACCTAGTCCATGATATCGTGGCTATCTTGGGCTGGGAATGCTCTGGCTGTACTCACAGTCGCAGCAGGATCGGGCCGAGGACCAAGAATGGAAGCTTGCTTGGAGCTCTGGAAAGAAATTTCCCTGGGAGAGTAATCAGCGCATTTTGTCCCGTGTCCGATGCACGACGCGATCTGTTCCTGCAGTCAGGCCGGATCAAAGGCTTCATCGTTCCGTGGAAGAAGTTAAGGTGCTGACGACGACGGTGATGATGCCCCGTTTTTTTTTTTTTTGCGGCCACCGTTTGGTGTGTTAACGCAACGTGAGCATCTTGAAGAGGCTGGATGTTCGTCCCAAATTTGATGTGACCAAGTTTTCCTACCTGCAGCATTTGGGGGTGACCGAAACAATCACCATGGCGGGATGCTGTAGCCCAACTTTGATGTTCCATGATGCATGGGTATTTTTGAGCATATCTCAACGTCTCGACAGCATCGGAAACTCAATTGCTGCTGCATCGACGTAAGCCATTAAGGTCCAATATTGGACTTCAATAGTGAACCCTCGAGGGCGCAAAGCAGGCCATGTAAGTCGAGGCGCCTCAGATAGAGTCCACATCTCCCTCGCAAGTCGGTCGGCCTGGCGCAGGTACAGATGAAAAGGGGGGAAGAGCACATGTGACGGCTCAACCCAGGGCCATAGCGTGTCGCGGATGGTGATGATATGGAACGAAACTCCTCAGGCTTCTGCCATCTTGGGCTCAGGAAAAGCATGGGATTACAAGATCGAATATGGGACGATGGGAAGGATGGAAGCGCCGCGGTCGGCCTACGGCCTGACCTTGCCGCCGAGACCATTGGAAGCAGAATTGCCTGATTGGTCAAGGTTCTGCCAACCTTTCCCGCCTTCCTAATCCGCTCCAGGGTTCTGGCGTAGCCAGCTGCCCAGAGCTGCCCCGCCATCTGGCCAACCCCGCAGTCAATTCGAGGGAGGGGCGACTGGGAATGAGAACCTTGAGAAGTTCGAGCTCGGCGCGCCACGGTCGTTGATTCAAAACCGCATCGGGACACGAACGACGCCAGCACGCGCCTAATACTACCGCGTCTGCACCTTAGATCTCAGAGTCATCTCACAGACTCCAATCGATCTTCTGCCTAGGCATGGCCGAGCCGGTCCAAGTCGGCCGCGAGGTGATCTACTGCGGGGGTAAGTCGTTCATCACGACATCACCTCGTCGGTTGTCTGCCAGATACTCTTCAGTGTCATGATAATGTCTAACCCATGAATGTCTTGTCCAGTGTGCAGTCTCCCGCCCGAGGTACCTACCGTCAATTTCTGCTTGACCTATCCAATCAGTCCTTACTCTGACCAGGGCTCCCCCAGTACTGTGAATATGGCGGCACCATAAAGAAATGCCAGGAGTGGCTCGAGAAGAATCACCCAGAACTCTACCAAAGAATATGGTCGCCTGGTACGGTCCCTGATCCTTCATCTGGCATTACTTCCCCCCATGCAATGCTAATGAACCCACAGAAGTTCTTGAGGCTGCCACTGCGTCCCTTTCGCTCGAGCTCCAGGAGCGCGCGGCAAAGGATGCAGCAAAGAAGGCCGCGAAGGCCGAGGCTAAGGAACAGAAGGTGGCTGCTCAGCGGGCCAAGAGCATGGTTCACATCAAGCGGGTCGAGCGCAACAAGCGCAAGTTTGTTACGTCTGTGGCTGGGCTGGAGGCGTTCGGACTGGACCTGAAGAAGGTGGCCAAGGAACTGGGCAAGAAGTTCGCCACGGGTTCTAGTGTCACCAAGAATCCTGGCGGCGGTGAGGAGATTGTTGTCCAGGGTGATGTATGCGAGGAACTGCTGGAGTTCTTGAAGGAAAAGTATGGCGGCAAGGAGGTGCCCGAAGACCATATCGAGATTGTGGAGGATAAGAAAAAGAAAGGGTGAAGGGTTCGATGGAATAGGAAATGGGGGAGATGTGGAGAAGGAGGTGTACAAAGATTCTCTTGACAGTTGTCTCGTTGGTTGAACACTAAAAGATACAATGACTTTTACCACAACCGCTGGCCCATTCCTAGGATGCCCCATCCCATGGTCCTTTCCCGCAACTCCCCAGAACTGCAGCAGTACCCTGTATTCCGAAGTGTTATGCATACCCGTGAACGCCAAATAGCCCGGCAAAACCAAACACAGCAACAACACAGGCAAGAAACCAATCCTATGTACAGGCCCGTATGAGAAGAATCCTTCTATATAAAGCAATGAGTCCGACAACAGCCCCATCAAGCAGGGGGAAAGGAGGAAGCTTAAGCCCTCTAAGCCCTCTTTCTCAACACCCTCCCCGCCGCTGAAGAACCTCCGGGGTTACTACTGCTCGTTCCGACCAACTTAGCCCCAGCTGGCTTCTTCGCCGCTGTCGTCGTGGCCGGCGTGGTCGATGGCGTCGTAGTAACGCCAGCATTTCCCCTTTTCACTGCGGCAACAACGGCGGTCCTCGTCTTGCCAGCCGTGGACTCCTTTTGAGACGAAGTGGCAGGAGCAATTGAGGCAGCTGCATTTGTCGAAATCAGCTTCGGCTGCGAACCAGGCGGAGCGGAGATCGGCCTACGCCGGATCACCGTCGACGTGCTGTTCTCACTGGACTCGCTCGTGCCACTAACACGACGCTGCGCCGTTCGCGAGGGCGCCGCTGCGGCTCGGGATATTGGGCGCTGTGCTGAAGATGGCGGGTTGGAAGAGGCAACGGCTGCCGTAACGGTCGCCCCGCGTTGCCGTTTGACTGAGGTAGAGCCCGCTGTTGAGGAGCTGGGCGGGACGCTTGGGTTGGCCGTCTTGCGTGGGGACAGAGGAGTCGGACGAGGGGCCTTGGATGACTTTTCGATGACGCTCTGGGCAAGCGTGGGCCGTCCAGGGGTCATGGCAGGACGAGAAGCAGTCGCTTTGGTGGGAGACCCGATCACAGAACGGGTGAGAGTCTTGTTTGAGGTGGTAGGCGACAGCGCATGGGGCGTTGCTGGCCGCGAGATTCCCGAGACGGTGTTACCGCGGTGTCTCTTAGAAGAGGGATCGGCCTGCTCAACGAGCTCATTTTCTTTGTCTTTGGAGATTTCGTCACTAGGTCCTCAAGGTTAGCAGCTTGCTCAAAAATCCCTAGGAGCGCTCGACAAACCTTTTCCTCTTGGCTGGCGCAACCGATGGAACAGCAGCAGTCATTGACCGCGACAAGACCGGCCGTGATGTGGTAGAGTCCTTCAGACTCTTCATGATGCCACCGGTTGACGCGCTCAGCTTCTGGTGTTCATATCTTTCCATCAGCTCGCCCATGGTGAGCTTGCGCAGCGCCATGGGGATGCGATTGACGCGCATTTCGATCCGCGTCCGCAGGCTCTGAGCATGAAGGTTATAGTTGGAGCGTAACCGACGAGCACGCTCTGTGACTGCAAATCCTGTCAGCATTGCGACGCCGCACCTTCGCGGGCATGGGAACAGTGCGCGACATACTCTCAAGCTGAAGGTTCTCAATTAGGGCTTGCTTCTGCGCGGCCGTGATACCAATCCGTCTCTTCTTGATGGGGCTTCTGTAACACTGGGAGCCCTCGCCGTTTCGTGGAGCTAGTTGAGTACTCATTGCGCTGAGAGCTAGTTGCTGCTCCTCGTCGGAAGTCGTGCTGATTTGGTCTGACTTGCGTTTCGTGACGCCGAGGACAGCCATCGCGCGGCGCGTGTCTCGGAATGATGCTAGTGGCGATGATCTCGGTGCAAAATGTAATTTTTCCGCGGTGATATGGACTTTGCGCGTGGGATTAGTGAGGTCGACATTCGCGAGGGGCGGAGAGATTGCAAAGTCGAGAAGAGGATTGTGGGAAACGGGGAGCGCGCTCTGTGATGTGAGTGGTCCGCGTTTCAGAAAGTAAACAAAGGCCAAGCCAGGGTAGGGGCCCCTCCATCTTGGAGTGTTGCCAGGGTTTTGTAGTTCCAGCAGGTGATTGGCTCCACAGCAACTCAGGTGGGTCTATTGCATCCAGCAGCTCCAGGCTGAACGCCTTACGCAGGCTGGCTACTGTTAGGTTCCAGGTCCAAAAGCAACCCACGTCGCCTCTCGACGTCACTTCCAACAATTCGTCGCCGTCCAACCTTAATAAACCGACCGAAAAAAAACCGCCGATTTCCCGTGCGACAGTCGAACCGAGCGTTAAGGAACCCATATCCATCAATCCTGTATCTTTCCTGCACCTTCTAGTTCAGTTAATACCCGTACAACGTCGCCAAGATGCCGCTCGAGGCGGTTATGATTGTTGTCGACAACAGCGAGCCGAGCAGGAACGGCGATTATGCTCCCACTCGGTTTGATGCTCAGAGTGATGCGGTGAATATTATCTTCCAACATGTCGTCAACGGTAACCCGGAATCGTCGGTCGGCTTGATGAGCATGGGCGGCAAGGGCCCAGAGGTGCTCGCAACGCTCACAACGGATCAGGGCAAGATCCTGGAGGGCCTGCATCAGACTAGGAAGAAGATTCGTGGCCATGCCCACCTCTCGACTGGTATCCAAATAGCGAGCGTGAGTTAGAGGCGCGCTGCTCCTTTACATGCGAAGCTTGAAGCTGACTCTTCGAACAGCTTGCGCTCAAGCACCGTCAGAACAAGTCGCAGAAGGCGCGCATCATCGTCTTCGTCTGCTCTCCCATTCAAGAGTCCGAGAAGGAGCTTACCCAGCTCTCCAAGAAGATGAAGAAAAACAATATCAGCGTTGACTTTGTGTTGTTCGGCGATATGGACGAGGAAAACCAGTCAAAGCTGGAGGCTTTCAATAAGGAGATTAACGGCAATACCGAGTCATCGCATCTAGTTATTATCCCTCCTAGTTCGAAGTTGCTCAGTGACCAACTGATCGCAACACCCATACTGCTCGGCGAGGGTGCTACCAGCGGATCGGGGGGGCTGGCAGGCGACGCCGGAGGCGAGAACTGGGAGTTTGGATTCGATCCAGCCACGGATCCCGAGCTTGCCCTGGCTCTGCGCATGAGTATGGAGGAGGAGAAGGCAAGACAGGAGAGGCTCAAGCGCGAGCAAGAAGAGGCTGCCAAGAAGGCCGGCTTAGAGAGCGTCAAGGAGGAGGGAGAGACGCAACCGCTGCTGGATAAGGATGGTCAGCCCAGTGGCAACAACAAGGACGATGATAAAGGTGATAAGTCGGGCGACGGTGACAAGATGGACACCTCATAATGGTGTCTTTGTGATCATGAATGGCCCAGCTGTCTCTGGGGTTATGTAGAAATAAACGTTGCCTGGCATTAACAAAAAGGACATATCCTTTGTGCTCAACAAAATGATTCCCCCGACTTCCCAAACGCCCGATAACTCCGCGACAGGACCTGTACCAGAACTGAATCCGTGCTCTCTCCCATGACCTCTCTTTAAAAGCCTCTCTGGCTACCTCTACCTGTTGTTGATCTCCCTAATATACGAAGACAGTTTCCGGTCAAACATATCGCAACGGATGGGCATTTCGAGCTGGTAGAAGGGGTTCTTCATGACGTAGTCGGCGTACATGTCATAAACTCGCCGCATCGTCACATCCACGTTGGCCTGAGCGGTGTCGGTGAACAACAAGAACTTAGTGCCCGTCAAGGTGCAAAAGCATTGCATCCGGAAGTTCTCTGTCTCGAGCACTTCTAGCCCGGCAGGAGGATCCGGGCGGGCTTGCAGGCCGAGCGAACCAGATGAAGAGGAGGACCGGTTGCCGGCAGCTGCGTTGGCGTTATTACTAAGATGTCGAAGGGGGTTAATGCGAGCGGTGATGGCATGGACACTGCAAGGAGCGAGTTCAGCAAGGTATTCGTAAGGTTCATAGCATACGAAGAACATACCCATGGAACGTTCCCGCCAGCACCAGTAGGTCGTTGGTGCTGACCTTGTTCAAGCCGCCCTCATGGAAGGTCCGGTTATAGATTAAACCACCGGCCTTGTTGATGATGATGAGAGCAAAGATGGTCCTGTGGGGTTATCAGCCTAAATGTTGTGACGCTCGTTTGAAGCGGAGAGTTAAGGTCGGAAAACTCACATGACGACAAACTCATATCATTAAGAGGATTAGGGTAAGTGAATGATACTATTCGAAATCAAGGGCGAAAAACCTCTTAGGCAAAGAATGATGATTGGGCAAAGTTGGAGTGAGTGGACTGTGATCACTGAGAGCCCGAACCCCTGACCGTTGCCTTGAGATAGATGGGCGGGCGGGCGTTGGTGAGCCGGGGCGACAAATGTCTTGGCTGAAGGAGGGTTAGGGCTGTGTATTGTTGGGCACTACCAGCATCCAATCTTCGATCCCATGCTTTTCTTGTTGCTCTCAGTCCCACAACTTGCAATCCTTCCTTCGGTTTCTTTACGGCTTCAATCACCCGGTTCAGTTTTCTCTTTCATTCAAGAAAAATGTCCAGTTGGACTGGAACATCATGGTTTACCGGTCTTCAACAAAAGCTTATGGGCTGATCAGTGCCCAGAGTGGTGACTGAAGTACATCCATGTCCCATGGCTGGAGAAAGCATTGATCGACTTTCGGCGGCAATGACGGATCAAGCGGACTGGCTCAGCGAAAGCTTTGAGAACAGTTTTGACACTTTTGCCAGGATACGAGGTGACACCATCCACACAGTGCTCTCTATGCCCATAAGCTACCCCAAACTTCGTCATGCCGAGTTTCCGGGCAAAAAAAGCCCTTTCAAGGCTCAAGTACCGACAGGATCTGGGGCATGCAGGTCCCAGGCTTCCAGAAATGCAACGGCAATCGAGGTGCACCGTGGGCGCTGGAACCCCACGGCTTTGAAAATCACAGGGGACGGCGCCAGGCATCACACGGCATCACAGGGCAGCGACCGAGCGAGATCCCGGTCTGGCGAATTTCCAGGTCCGCTGAAACTGCCACCTGGCCCTGAGCTCCAAGCAATCCTAGTGGTCCGCACGGCGAGCCTGCCACCGGCTCGCGCTAAAACAAATGCCCGTCGCGGTGGATCACAGGCCAGCATCTCCACCGTTCTTGTGGGCTTATGGAACCAGCGAGGCGAAGGTTTGTTATCGAAGCAGAAGCCAAAAGGTAACGTAGCTCCGGGGCTCCCAGGGTCCCAGAGTCGCTTTTTATGCGATCAAAGCCCCAAAGAGTGAAGACCATGCACCAGCGGCCCGTGAAATCACAGTTCAGCTGGCAACCTTGGAGAGTTCGGGGCTGACAACTGGAACTCGGGCAATCTGCAACCTGGACGTCTGCAACGTGTGCGCTGTACGGTTCATGGTCCATCAGCAGTCGGTGGTCACCATATAAAGGAGGGATTGGCGATCTGGCGATCTGGCGACTTGCGATTTGGGCCATTTGGTGCTGCGGCTGTCTTTTCGCTCCGTGGCTCACTTGCTGCTTTGGGCCATTTGGCAGTCGACCCATTTGCCAGGTCGTGCTCTCGAGACCCATCCTGTTCTTCAACCCGAGAGACGCTTGACATACAGTACCAATCTTTCAAACCTCTTCATCCGACCTAAGTACCAACCTACCCCCAGGCAGCCACTAAAACACTTGCGGATAAAAGCTATAGACGGACGCCTTGTCGCTAGCTCTTCCATTGCGAGTCGTACTTTTCTGCGCTGGAACGATCTTTTGGTCGCT
>Ga0065720_1018876_pt1 | contig 72682 bp, 66 predicted proteins | sample Thericmetagenome_FD_59107 | JGI IMG/M metagenome (GOLD analysis project Ga0065720, IMG submission 59107) | Thermophilic microbial communities from the Joint Bioenergy Institute, California, USA of rice/straw/compost enrichment - eDNA_2 v2... | ecosystem: Engineered > Solid waste > Grass >...
AGATATGATTTGAGACATTTGAGAAAGAGTCTAGCTATTGTCTCACAAGAGCCTACTTTGTTCAATGGTAGCATTGCTTATAACATTAAATATACTAATCCAAATGCTGGTAATGAAGAAATGAGATATGTTGCTGAACAAGCAAATGCCTTGAAATTCATTGAAAATAATGAATTTGAAGCCAAGGATGAAGAGCAGCTAAAGAAGTTTGGTACTGGCTTCGATAGATTGGTTGGACCAAAAGGAAGTCAAATGTCAGGAGGTCAAAAGCAAAGAATAGCTATTGCAAGAGCTCTCCTATGTAGACCCAATGTTTTGTTACTTGATGAGGCAACCAGTGCTCTGGATTCTCAGAATGAAAAGGTTGTTCAAGAATCCCTTGATAAGATTATGAAGAATAAGACTTCAATAGTTGTGGCTCATAGAATCTCAACAATCAAAGATGCTGATGAGATATGTGTATTTCATGAAGGAAATATTGTTGAGAGAGGTAACTATGAGACTCTTTCTAAAGCTCAGGGAATGTTCTATAAATTGGAAAATGGTCTACCAATTTAAGAATAAGATAGGATTCATTCTTGTTATTTTTATCGATCTCTCTATGTAAGAATTTTTTTCTATCTGAATAGCATTAAAACTAGTAAAGTGTAGTCTCAGAAAGTATAATTTCTTGTTCGATCTCATACTACCAAATGAAGATGAATATCTAAAAATCTTCAATATTGCTCAGGTAATATCAGAAAAAATTCCACGTATCAAAAGTTTTGGGAAAATCCTAGTGGAATGTATCAGCCCAATCTGCTTATAAGTAGGAATTTTACTTATAATGAAGATAACATGATTTAACTCCAACTTACTAACCAGATTCGGAAGTTTGCTAAGGAATTTAATGATAGTAAAGGGTTAAAGGTGCTCTATTTGACAGGTGCTCATGGGATTGGAAAATCGTATACACTTTTGTTCTTCACTCTTGCTATTAGGAGAGAAAAAGGGCTCATGTACTGTATAGTAATAACCCTGTAGCTCTAATGAAAGACCCAGGAAAATACCTTGTTTATGAAATTATGTATGCAATGATTGCTGATATTGATGAATTTACAACGGATAGTAAGGGAATTGTTGAATTAAATCCTTTAGAGAGCTTTCAGGACGCATTTTATCGACAATATATTGAACCCCAGAACCGCAATGATAATCGTAGCAATCTTGCATTTAATTACTTCACTCTTACTTAAACTCAGAGTATTATAAGCAAAAATCTCTACCGTTTTATCCATGAGTTGATCATCACTCATCTTTATCTTTAACTGAACCAGAATTCATCAGACCTCTTTTCTCAATGGAGTACCTTACTCAAATTCTTTTGGGATCATCAACACCTGTGAGAAACACTCATAACCCCATAGAAGATAAGTTCATAGATCTAGACACGAATTAGTTTATCTTTCCCTTTAGTAAATATCAATAAAGAATCATAGCATGATATAATATTATTGTATATGTACTAATAATCCAAATAAATTTGTGTAGAATATCTCTCACACTCTCAATCTGAGGGAAATTATTATTCTTCCGATTAAACTTTATCAGCTTAGGATATTGCAACTTCAATTTCTTTCTTATTTAACCATCTCTTTCACTTAACCTACTTTACTCTCATTTTTATTTTATCAATTAAATTCTCATTCTTCTCTTTCTCTTCTTGGATCCTCATGTCTAATTCTACAGCATTCAAAGATTGGAGAATGATAATTTGTATGACAATTAATTCACTATATTTGTGTTTTCTTTGTATTTGCATTTATTCAATTTTGGAATATTTAAGATGATGTGAATAGATACTTTCAATGGGTGTATGATAAAGATCAGAATTACTAAAATTTATGAAAATAATCTAAAAAGATAAGGATAACATAATATTCACTAGTCTCATAGATTTAGGTAAATAGGTGTTCCACAGGAAATTAATCAGGCTTCACTTCTGGGAGCACTAGCACTCCTAGAGGTTGACATAGCTCTGAGCATATCTTTTCTCTTTTCAATGAGTACAGTCTCAAGTTGTACAGCTTTAAAGTAAAGTAGCATGAAGACAGCCCAATGGAGTGCAATCAGCACTATGCTAATCTTTTCAAAATTAATTTGATTGCTTGTTGCAACCAAGGCAATGTAAACAATAATGAAAAAGCCCAGCATGACAAGGTACAATTGTCCTAGTACTCTGAGGAAGACAACAAACTTTGATTGTTCAACATCATTTAAAGTTAGTCTTGCTTTTATTCCTACCAAAAAAGTAAAGAATTGGGATATAAGCATGTAAAATTCAACTATCTTGGCTGCGTCTTGGTCACTTTTCCCTTTTGACTTTGAGGTGTTAAATACTTCAGTTATTATTGGATAAAGTATTAAGCATAAATTGACTACAGCATCAGCCCAAAGGGCAAACAGACCAATTGTATAGAGTTTTAATAAAGGAGTTGACAAAGTTTTCTTGACAGGATCTTCCTCACTCTGTATTAAAGGTTGTTCGGTGTCTTTGACTTCTTCTGTCATTTATATTTTATTTCTTTCAAAATTTGTATCTTTGATCTAATTTCTACAAAAAATATCTATATGAGAAGTATCAGATTTGTACTAGTTGAGAAGCAGGCATAATACTTGATATAATAAACTAAGCAACGTATACTGGACTTAAAGAGTACTAGCAAATGATGCACTTCTGCTAGATATTTGGTTCTTCTCAACTTTCTTGAGTATATCCTTCATTTTATTTGCCTTAAGGAGTACCAAAGTGAAAAATATAACATGTACGCCTCCGAATCCGAGAAGAAGTTCTTCTTTGCTAAGAACATTGTCGCCGAGATCAATATTTGAGGCAAATCCAATACTGAAAAAGATCAAAAGGAGAACAAGAAGTTCAGTAAATACTTTCAGAAAAGCTGCAAACCTCTCCTGGTTGATTTTTGTCAGCTTGTTTCTGGCTTTGATTCCGGCGAAAAATACAAAACCCATTGTGACCGACAAAAATAACAGCAAGACTGTTGATGTTCCATAGATATCGGCTTCGATAGTTCTATTTGTAGAAAATCCTCCTTTCACGAGCAGATAAGCTGTATATATGGAGAAGATAACAGATTCGATGAAGAATATGAAAAGAGAAATACTATAGATGACAGTAATTCCTGATTTTAACATCAGGTTGACATCCAGAACATCCACTCTCTTAACTGAATTGCCGCCTGCGTCGTACCCAGTGTCATCAGCTAGTTTGGCGTAACTATCTGCCATATCAATTTAATTTATTTTGAGTTTTGATATATATTTCTGAGCCTTCTAGAAATCATCCTTACAAAAGGACGGTGAAATAACAAAACAATAAAAATGAGTTTTGGGGTAACTATGGGGTATCAAGGAACTCCAAGTTAAGTCTTAATTCCTTCCCAAAATTGACCAATTAAGGTCAAACATACAACTTTTATATCAACATAAAATTGAGGACTAGTAACATACAAAATACTTTATTTAACTGGCTTGTTGAAGATAACTGCTATGTACACCCAGATCGAAAGGACGAAACTGTCGTATGGGTAGATAGCGACTGATAGCACATACTCAACATCATCACTCAAAATGTTGTGAATGTCAGTATTCTTAACTTCCTGCCAAATTTTTTCCAAATCAGTATATGGCATATTCAAGGGGAAACCATAAATATCACCTCCTGCTGGGACTTCATCCAAGATATCCTAAAAAAAATTAATCACAATTCATTAGTTTTTTTACATCCTTGATCTTCTCAACATCCATAATGGCCTTTTCTGTGTTCTTTGCTGCATCAAGGGAAGACTACAGAAGTTATGATAATTCTATCCATATTACCTTAATTCCTGTAATTCTTGTTCTATACTTGAAAGATTCGAATGACGTCAAAAGAATATTTCTGATTCTTTCACCGAACCCTCTATCCCACTTAGTTCTGTAAGCTCTCTTTCCTTGTTCAAGATTGGCTCTTTCCCTTTCAATTCTAATGAATTACGAGATTACACTAAGGAAATTACCTCTTGGCGATTTCGGCTTCGACCTTCTTCTCAAGTCTTTGGACAAATTCAATTGGAGTCTTTTCATAGATAAGCTCAGTTTGTATAGTCTCGATCTTTCCACTTGGGAAGAATGTCTTGTAAGATTTTTGACTTGAAATAAGACGATGATATAATTATCCTTACTCTAAGAATGGTTGCCAATGCTTGGGATTTTCAATATCAAAAAGCATAGTATTAGGTGAGACATCATCTTGTAAATTGATCCAAACATTCTCATTATTAGCAATGCAGCCTAAAAGTTGATTTTTGCTTATAAAAGGTAAATTACCAATTTCTTGGAGAGGGCACACAAAATCTGAAACAGTTCTATCGATTGCACTTGTTTTCATCAACTTAAGTCCACAGCAGTCAGTATATTGAAGTATTCTCTTGAAGTAGTAAGGCTCTCCAGTAACAGCATTCCAGATTTCCACTTCATTTGTGGAAGCATCTCTTCTCAGAACATAAACAGTCTGGCCTTCAGGAACACCTGTACCCATTACAAGGTAATTCTTCACTGAAGTCTTCTTCAACTGTTCATCAATATACATGAAATAGCAGCAAAGTAAGACAGCATGTTCCTCATAATCACCAGCTTTGAGATCCAAGAATTCTTGAGCAGTAGACCAGAGATCCGGTAAATCCTTGAAGAGTTGAGTGTCATTCTTGAAGGGAATCAAAGAAACAAATCTTGCTGCTTTAATGTAAGAATCATTGTCAATGGGTTCAATAGGAGGTTTCAAAGGAGTCAGGTATCTTGGAATGAATTTTGACTCAATCTTGGCAGTCTTGCTTAAATTCTCAGCGAAGAGTCTAATATGTCTGTTAGCGAATTTATTCTTAGACTTGAGATTTCTAATGTAGTTGGCTCCTCTCAATAGAAGTTGTGGGTCTTCTCCACCTCCATAATAATCAGCGTCATTCTTATATGGCAATTCAATGACAGGATTCAAGGAAATTGACAAGGTGATATGAGTTGGAATGAAAGGATTTGTAGTCAAATCATTTCTGCTAGAGGGGTCATCATCAAAGATATTAGCTTTCATGTTGAAGTAACCAAACAAGAAGAGTGGTCTATCAACCTTAAACTGGGCCTCCATCTTGGGGTTCTGGAAGAGTGTAACCAGTGGAATAGAGAAGGATCCCAGGTATCTCTTTTCGATATTGATACTGAATTTGTTAGTGTTATCGGAGCTTCTCTGAATGTTACCAACCATATCAAAGAGGGTGAAATAAAGCAAGGCTCTAGTATTCTTGAGTTCAGGAAGAGTAAATCCAGCTTCCTGGTTAAGAGCTTGGTAAGCAATTATTAAGTTGTCATTCCATTCTGGGGAAACCCCTTCAAAAGTTTCGGTTTTTACAATAACACTCTTCTCGGTATCGGGGTCATAGAGTCTAACTTGGACATAAGGCAAGACTCTTTCTACGTCTATCTCCTCTCTTAGTGCACCTCCTCCCAGAGCCATTCTAGTATCATCGACTCTTCCGAGATAGGTTCTAGTATTAGGGTCATAAGCAGCACCCATTCCCTAAACATTAAATAATTCATTTATAATTGATTTACTGTTTGATTCATTCCACCCTGTGCTAGTCCTCCTGTCTGATTGAAGCCGGTTTGTCCAGGTTGCCCATATCCTGTTTGACCATATTGCGATTGTCCCATTCCTGTTCCATATCCAGGTCCATATCCAGATTGATTATATCCAGTACCTCCGAAGCCTCCTTGAGGATAACTACTTCTAAATCCTCCAAAGCCAGGAGCTAACCCTCCTTCTCTTAATGCTCTGACAATTGTAGCAGCTTTAGCTCTGACAGGAACATTAGATCCCTTAACAACATGAATTAGAATATCAGTTTTGCTTGTTCTTTGAGCTGAGACTTTCTCTTGGGCCTTCTTTCTGGGTCTTAATTTACCTCTTTGTTCGAAGAGCTGCTTGAAAAAGACTGCAATTGGGTTAACGCCCTGCTGGAAGTAATATTCATCAACAACGGCTTTTAGAGGAAGATGGCTTCCAAGTTCCTTGATCCTTTCTCTTTGGGCTTCTTGTTGTCTTAAGAAAAGTCTCTTTCTAAAGTTCTTTATTCTTTTTCTAGTCTCTTGAGATTCAGGGAATTTATCGATATCGCCGACTTTGCTTTTGAGGATAGGGCCTCTTTCATACTCTCCTTCTTCAGTATATTGTTTGAATTCTTCTTCGTAATCTCTGATTAGTCTCATTAACTCTTCATTGTTAATAATTTCCTCTTCTGTGAGAGGGATCTTTTTCTTTAGTAGTTCAGGCTTTTGATATTTAATCTTGTAAAGTTTTTGTCTAAGTGATTCAATATCGGCAAGAGGCATCATAGAATCTCTCTTGAGAATATCATTCATCTGTTTATTCTTCATTTCTCTGAGCTTGAGGAGGAGAGCTTCGTTTCTGGGATCATTCAAATCAATCATCTTATCAATATTGATATCAACAATATTCTTCTGTTTAATTCCTTGAATATTGCTCTTTCCAAATCTATCAATACTTGCAGGTGGAAGAGTAGGTCCAAATCCATACCATTCTGCCTTATAGTTGACAAGACCGCTGACTGTGACTTTATATTCAGTTTCCGGCTTTTTCTGAATTTCATCTTTTTTCTCGCCAGGAGCTTGAGCATCAAGGGTTGGCTCTTGTGGGTTATTACCAATGGGAATTGCAACTTGTGGGTTATTAGGATCCTTGATAGCTGGGTCAGGAGTTTGTTGGTTAGGATTGGCCTTAGTAGGTGAAGCATTAGCCTTTGGAGGTGGCACATTCTGTTTGGGAGCAGGAGGTTTATTAACAGCTACTTTTTTGGCAAATTCTTTTTCCCTGTAAATGACTGAGGAACTGGTCAGAGTATTGACTGTGTCTCCTGGAATATCAATTTCAATGGTATCGACTGTTGTTTCTCTGAAGGTACCCATAACGATCTGGAACTTGATGGAACCAGGCTTAGTGAACAAGTAAATTTGGAACTTTTCAAGGAAAGTGACTTCAAAGCTTGGCCAGTCAATATATTGTTTTCTGGTTCTGGCGACATAAACATCGTTGATATAAATACGAATGAAAACCCTAGTTTGTTGGACCCTTTGTCTACGGTGTCTTTCGGCAGCTGGGATGGGCTGATTGCTGAAATTAACAACCTTTGAACAATCTTGGTGTGTCAAGAATAAATCTAGTTCCTTAGTTTTCTCATCACTAGAAAATAAGCTTTAATTCTGAAATTATTCTTACCTCATGTAGTCTCTAACATTGAGTCTGACAGTAGTACTGCTGTAGTTATTGCTGACTCTTTGGGCTTTGATATCTTCCCAAGTCTTGTAGATTTTCTCAACAAGCTCTTGCAAGTCCTCACTTTCTTTTTTCAATAAGGCTTGAGTGTTTCTTATTTCTTTCTCTATCAACTCAGCTTCCTTAGGAAGAACGTCGTATTGCAGAGACATTCTTCGATATTCCTGGTTCAATTCATTGAGTTGCTTATTCAAGTGAGGAATTAAAGCAATATCAACTCTTTCTTTATATTCACGGAGACTGGTCTTCAGCTTAACAGCAAGTTGGTCTTCAGTAGAAAATAAAGGATGATTTGTAAAAGTTAATTTTCCAACAAGAATGTCCAATTTATAGTACTGGCTCTTCTTTTGATTTTGTCTCTCAGAGAGATAGGCATTCCTTCTCACGGTATTCAAATCTAATCATTGAGCTATATTTATATGGCCTATTACTTGGATTCTTTTCCATATCAACATCCCTCATGGTGGTAATCTTTTCTTCAAAGAATTCAGTATCAGCAATAAGTCCTCCATTGTCTTTGCGGAACCATTCTTTTTTATTCTAAGAGTTCATTATTATTCCTGAGCTAGTTACTTCCCAGATCAATCTCTGCTCGAGACGATTAATATTGATAAGAGCCTCTGGTCTTTCATTTCCTGATAAGAAGATACCATCTTTTTTCTATCCCTTAAGATATATGTCTTAATTATCGCATACCAAATATTCTGGATTAGTCTGTTTGTCTTGAACAACTGGGGTGATGTTAGTGTTTGTAGTACCTGCATCATTTCCTGGAAAAATTATTTATGCTTATTTTCGATTACTCAGCAAAATGGATTTATCGACTTTACCAGGCTTAGTTCCAAAGAATCCTGAAACTTCAACAGATCTCTAATAGATGTTGAGAATTTGAAAAAAGAATTAATACCATATGCTTTGATTGCAAGAAACTGAGTTCAAGAGGCGAAATATAGTCTGATCTTTTAATGGTAACAAGGTGAGAGGGGTCTAAAAGTAATCTAGATTCTTCATCTTCTTCTTGCTCGAGCTTTTCTTCTTCTTTGTTTTCTTTAATTTCTTCAGGTTTATTTGCAACGATTTGACTAGTTTGAGGATCCGGCGGAGGTTTAAGAGGAGAGCTTTGATCTCCGAGTTTTCTAAGAGGACTATCTCCTGTTAGTGGCTTTATAACTGATTCATCTTGCTTCGGAAGTGACATTTGAAGTGATCACTTTTAAATTTTGTTTGAATTTAAACAACTTTACTAAAATTATTTAGGATGTTTTTCAGTGCCGAGAATAGTATTCTATGCAAATCTGGCAAAGCTGACTGACTTGTAATCCAGCTCAGGAAAATTGAGTTTTCTACAGTATATATCATAGGCTATATCAAAGAGTTATTCGAAATTTAGTGCTTAAAAGCTCTTTTCATTAACCAAGAATTCAAAATGTTGGGTTGACACTTGTCTGATCAATTCCAGTTTATATCAGCGTAGTCTGAATAAAACAATAGAATTTATTATGTATTCGTTGAGATAGTTTTCTCAATGGAAAATTAAAATTTTGATAGATAATTTGAAAGAAGGTAAGCATGGAAGATGAAAGACGGTACATAAAGGATGCGAAGGAAGCTTCATTAATAGCTAATGTTTTGATTTATTTGTGTACAGATAAGTTTGGATCTACAACACATATTGCTTTTGCTGTCATTGTGTTTGCATTGAGACATTTTGGCAAGAAAATATATACACTCCCTGAATATGAAGAAAAAGTTCATTCATTTAAGATATATGGAGCTCTAATGAGCAGCTTTAGTCTGCTTGCGATTGGAATTTTGATGATTCCTGCACTAAAAGAAGTCCTTGAAGATGTATTAGCAGCTGATTGGGCCTTCCTGTCTTTATATATTGTTCTCATGGTTGGCAATTTTTTCGAGAGTATTGTTGAATTGAGGTATCACAGGCTTTCTTTTATCGAGTTCGAACTTTTTGATGAGAAACTTAAGTTTCTGAGCAAAGTCACAGGGATGCTAGCGATTCATTTCGCTAACCTTGGAGTCCTCACAGGATTCAAGTGGACAGGCATTGTAACCTTAACATGCGGTTCTATCTCATTACTTGCAAAATTCTGGGAAGATACCAGGTACTTAAATGATCATGAGGCCACCAAAGGAACCTTTTTCAATAAATGCACTAAGCTGACTCTGTTAGCCTTCTCTATTCTTAATTTTCTGTTTTTGACTAAAATGAAGATTTCTCAGACCTCTCCTAGGGCTGTAATTTCAGCCTACTTATATTTTGGATTATATGACGTTCGGCATCCAAAGCCTTAGAACACAATTTTCCTTTGTATATGACAGATTCATGTTGAAATAAGTTGTTATCAAGAGTGGCTGTCCTATTATAGTACTTATTTGAAAAAATCTGTACCTGTAGAAGAGGGCAGTAATTTCTCTGAATTATATTTCTTGAAGAAAAAAGAGTTTTAATCTCATATAGAGTGAAACTAGGTTGTAGCTACTCTTAGAGATGTAGGTGGGAAGACTGACCGAAATTTTGCAAGAATCTATTTTTTATTAAATTTAAGATTCGAATTATTATTTCAAATGCTAAGTAAAGATCGCTTGCTTATTTTTGGGATTTCTCAACTAGACTTAGCAGAGAAAAGCTCTGAACAATTAATAGTTGAGATCACCTTTGATGGAAGTAAGCAACTCCTAGCTAGCCTTGCACCTGATACACTTAGTTATAAACTACATTCAAATGTCGTCTTTAAAACAGACTTGCCCATTACCAATCCATTAGTTACTATCTCGATACGTCTAAGCATAGATTCTCCAACAATTATCGCATCTACTGTGATCGATTTGCATGTCACGAAGCTCTCATTTGAAGACTGGGTCTCTTTATATTCAAAAATAGAAGAGCCAACAGTTTTTAGCAAACTCAAATTGAAAATATCCATAGAATCAGCATCTCCTTTAGAACAAGGAGACAAGCTTAAGAAGGAAGAGACCAATACCCCTACGAAATCGGGGGAAAACAAAGCTCAAGATCAAAACTCAATTATTTCAAAGGATAAACCGATTAATGGCATAATGACTGCACCGGAACACCAAATCAACGGAACTATTGTAGATAAGGTCTCTGAGGCTTCCACTCTAAGCAAATCAAAAGGAATAATAAATTATAAAACCACTCTTGATAAATACCGATCGAAACTCTATATCTTCGGGGATGATGCTAACCCAAAGATTTTAGAATTTGACTTTGAAAGTGAGAAATTCAGGGAAATAGAACTCCCTCCCAACCTTCATTTGGTCGGATATTCCATGGCCACTGCTCTACCAAATGGAAAGATCATAATAACTGGAGGAATCAATAAATATTTGAATATAATCGTACCGACAGCCTTCTGGTACGATCCTATTACCAACACGGCAAGAGTATTAAAAGACATGGAGCAGCCCAGATACACTCATACAGTGGCCTATCTGGATGGAGAAGTGTATGCCATTGGTGGGAGATATTATGGAAAGGATAAAGAAGGTGTATTAAGACATGTTGAGAAATATAACATTTCCACTAATAAATGGACAACTCTGGCTGAGTTGAACGAGAAAAGATGTACTTCGTCTGCTGTAACACAAAATGGAGTTATCTATGTTTTTGGAGGTTATCACGGCACTGGAAGACTCAAGTCAATTGAAAGATATCATGCTGATACAAACAAATGGGAAATATTACCATTCCAATTAAATCTCCCAATTGAAGCGGGAATATGCTATCCTTTGAGTGATGGTAAGTTCGTTTATATAGCTGGTAAGGATGATTCAAAGAATAGTGCAGAGGTAACTCTCTATGATATGGAAAATAATAAATTCGAAGTCATTTCGCATCTGGAAGTGGGACGAGTTCTTCCTAAACATGCTTTTTATAAAGATACAGTTTATGTGTTCGGAGGATGTGGTACCACCTGGGAAAAGGGGTCCGTAAAAGACTGGAAGTTCCAAAAGGGTGGAGACTTTGCGAATATTACTTCCTCAGAAATGAAAGTGTTCTCCTGCGCAACTGTATCTGATTATTTCGAGCTTGAGAATACACGAAATCACGGAGAGATGTTATATTTCTTTGGAGATCCTGATCATCCTTTCATCATAGAGTATTCTACAACTACAAAGTACATTGAAAAGAAAAAGAAACCATCTGAGTTAACCCTCTATTATGACCAAATGGTCTCTCCCCTTCCAAATCAATATATATTAGTTTTTGGAGGGCGCAAAAAGGGTGATAGTGATTGCTCTAAGATGGCTTATCTTTACGATACAAGTAAAAATGAAGTCCTATTTGCAGCTCAGATGAACCAAGCAAAGTACTCAGGTACACCTTTGCTGAAGGATGGATTTGTCTATGTATTTGGAGGGAAAATTGCTAATGGAGTTACTGTGAAGTCCTGTGAGAGATATAACTTTAGAGCAAACCGATGGGAGGAGATAGCAGAGATGAATGAACCTAGAGCATTTGCTTGTGCTGAGGCATTTGGAGATCATATATATGTCTTTGGCGGCTTGAATGGAATAGAAATAAACGTTTCAATTGAAAGGTATTCAATAATGGAGAATACATGGTTGTTGCTTGAGATTACAATGCCTTTTCTGACTCCGAAATTATTCTCATTCAAACTAAGCAATGGACAACTATTGATCTTCGGACAATCTACTTTAAATCAGGCTTTATTTGATGTTTCCAAAATGGAGATAACAACCTATAAAAGTCTCCTAGAATATGAATTCACAACTTGTGGCAGAAATAGATCAAAGCTATTTGTTATTGGAGGAAGCCAAAAAGTGGCAGCATATGCTCATTACGATGGAGTCAAATTCGGAGAATGGAACAATATTGAAACAGGTAATATCTCGATTGAGGAGTTAAAGAATTATACCTTGTGCTCAACCATAGATATTGAGTCCAGAAAACCATATCCCTACAGTGATAGTCTTGCTGTTGGAAATGCAACTGATCGTGAAGGGAATTTGTTCATATTTGCAAAGGAGAATAATGTTTCAAAGATAATTAAATTTGACCTGAAAAATGAATACTTTGAGGAGGTAGAGATTCCTGAGGGAATGAAGATTTCAAGAGATGCAGCAGCAGTGGGCCTTGCTGATGCGAAAATCTTAATTACAGGAGGTTTAGACTTTGAGAAAGGAAATGCAGTTGTCAACAATAAGGCATTTCTCTATTCTCCGCATACAAATAAAGTCAAACAAATCAACCCTATGCTAACATGCCGTTATGAGCATTCCTTGGTAATGCTGGATAAGTATATCTATGCTATAGGTGGAAAAGAATTTTTCAAGAATGCAAAATCTTATCTGGCTAGTTGTGAGAGACTGAATTTGAAGACATTAGAATGGGAATATACGGCTTCATTGAGCATAGCAAGAAGCGACTTTGGAGCCTGTGCATTAGGAAATGCTATATATGTCATTGGAGGAAAGAATGATTCAGGACCTCTTTACGACATTGAGAGATTTACTGAGGCAAATGGGTGGGAGTTGTTTAGTGATTTTCGCTTGCCTAGTAAGATTGAAGGCTGCATTGCTTTTCCAACATCTTATAATGAAATCTTAGTTATTGGAGGAAAAGATGATAAATATTCAAGTGATCAAGTTATTTCTCTAAAACCACTGATTAAAAAGGTTGAAAAGAGTAATACACTTATGCTGAGTAATAGACATAAATGCAAAGCTGCCATGCATGGAAATAAAATATATATGATTGGAGGAACAGCAACAATGTCGAGTGAATCGCATATACCAACCGAAAAAAGAAGAAATTTAGTCAGCAGCTATGAACATCTGATTAAGTCTGATTTGAAAGCAGCATGCTTTGCTGTTTCTAGAATTGACCTTGAGTTGTCTAAACCAACTTTTAGCGAAATTCCCAATTTCAAATACCTGTATATCTTAGGAACTCAAAATAATAACAATATTTTGAGACTAGACCTCGAAAATACAACTTGGGATCAGATCCCAGTTCCTCCCGAATTGAAGCTATGGGATTATTCATTAGCAGTTACTTTACCCAATGGCAAAATTTTCATCACAGGAGGAATAAATCATTTGCTTACCGATATTAAAACATCTGCATATTTGGTTGACTTCTCAGAAAATGCACAAACTCCCTGTGAGGTCCTCAGTCCAATGTCTCACGCAAGATATACTCATACGTCGTGCTACTTAAATAACTATGTTTATGTCATGGGAGGAAGATATTATGGTAATGGACAGAACGGAGTATTGGACCATTGTGAAAGATATAATCTTGTGAAAAAGGAATGGCAAACGATTGCTCCTCTTAAAACAAAAAGGTGTACAGCAGCTGCCACGACTTACATGAATAGAGTTTATATCTTTGGAGGATATAGAGGAGATGGAAGAGTAAAGACTGTTGAGAGGTATAATGAAGTGCTGAATGAATGGGAAACAGTACCCTTATTGTTGACATATCCTATTGAGGCTGAAGCTGCGATCCAGGTTTCAAAGAAGGAAATTATTTTGTTTGGAGGAAAGGATGATTTCGCAGAGCAGGCTTATGTGACAGTATATGATGTGGAAAGACTCACTGTGGTACAGGAGAATCCCTTGAAATGGAAGAGAATATTGTGTAAGAGTGCAATATATAAGGATGAGATATTTATTATTGGAGGTAATTCTGCGATGAATTGTGAGAAGGCAAAGATTGGTGAGTGGAATTGGGAAACATTTACAAGTTATTCGTCACTGGTGGCTAACAATTTAGCTAAGTATGCTGCTGCACAGGGTCGTTAGGTTCTATATATTTTAAAATTCGCTTTGCTATGTATGAGTTGTAAAATCAAACAATAGATAAAATTATCTCTTTGTAAGTGTTAAAAAGATTGTGAAAGAGAGTCTCTTTAATAATCCTGAATAATAGTTATTAAATAATTGGCCCCAATATAGAATAACATATATACAGAATTAATTAACAAGACTAAAGCTTAGTCATCTTAGTCATCATTGCTAAGGGAACATTATCTGTCACTCTAGTACAATAGCCGAACAGAGCAAGATTGATAGTAGCCCATTTATAGGTATTTAACATGAAGGAAGAAAATCCTTCTTTATCTTCCTTCACATTCAAATGATATTCAAATTGCCTGTTGAAGAAATACCCATAAATTGCATAAGTGACCAAGCTCCAGCCAATAGCAAGCATACGATTTGTAGGATTTTTCAGCCAATAGTACCAAAATGGAGCAGAGACTGCTGCGCTTCCGACTGCTCCAAAGACAGTGGAAATATGCTTTTGGTACCAATCACCACAATAGTAGGTATACAAATAAGTTCCTAACAAGAAACCAATATAGTTGGCAACAGTCAATCCCATTCCTCCCAGAGTCACAAAAGCAAATCCAAAGCATGCAATATCAGATGCCAAATTCAGCATTGGATTCTTCGGAGTAGCTATATCCTTATCAAGATATTGTCGATAGAAGAAATAGTCAACCACGAAGGACCCTCCGATGATTGGCAATGCGAGGCCCATTGGTAATTTCCATTGGAGATTCATTCTTTGAATTACAAGAGGGATAAGACCGAAGATTTGATAAAGAATGATCTTGTTCAATCCCGCAACTGAATATTCTTCAAACAGCTCCTTTGCTTTTCTCCTTTTGACCATATTTTTTGTGGCAGGAGCAATTGCAGAGTCTTTTACTACTGGTTTTGGAGTTTGGGCTTGATTAGTTTGTGTACTTTGGTCTGCTTGAGCAAAGGCTATGTTTCGGTTGTAATAAGATGGAAGATAGGCACAAAGACCGCCAACGCCCAAGGTTATAAGTGAGTACTTGACGAATTTATTCATGAGATAAAGTTTAATATCTTCAGACCGAACTATTAGTTTAATCTCTCATTATCAAAAGTCTCTCAATCAGATCAATTTCTATCTCGCTTGACTATCAAGTATCAATCATGATATTAACTATTATGGGATAATTCTAATCAATTTTGGTTCGAATTGTCTTCTTTGAGAGCCCTAATATTAACACAGAAACGATCTTCACAAGAAATTAAGTAAAGAGGGGCACCCATTAAAATATCATGTAGGAATTGTTGAAATGTCAGCATATGCTAGGCGGTTTATTTTTATTTTCGAGTATTATTATTATTATCAAATTCTTAGAATAAAAGAGACTTTTCTTCTATTCTAATACCTATTTGTAATTATTTTTCCAAAAAGACTAACCTTGCTGAAAAGAAAGAAACTCTCTTAAATGTATGGGAATCTTTGGGAATATGAGCACATCTCTAACGCTTATGACAGAATTTTAGATACTAAAGTGGGTTATGGAAACTATCAAAGGATTTTGTTGTTTTTCCTGGGCTTGACTTATGCAACTAATCAATCATCAATTTTAGCCATTTTTATATCCATACCATCTATTCAAAAAGAGTGGAATCTAAACATTTTAGAATTGGCAATAATAGCAAGTTCAATATTTCTGGGAATTTCTTTTGGTCAAATTATTGGAGACATCCTCAGCAAGTACTTTGGTAGGAGAATTACCCTACTAATCTCTTCTACTCTTCATGCTGCTTTTGGGTTACTAATATCCTTCGACAGTTCATGGACTTGGCTCTCTTTTATGACCTTTATCTCTGGAGTCTCTTTCGGATTGACCTTTGTCATACCAACTTTCCTAGGAGAAGTGATGCCAACAGGACGTAGGTCCAGAGCGAATATAATCATAAGGTCCTACCTGGTTTATGGGGCTCTGCATGCCATTATTCTTTCAAAATGGCTTTTTGATGATTTAGCTTATTCAGAGACTTGGAGGACTTTGATCTGCTTGACTACTGTGCCTTCTCTTCCTGTAATCTTCGTGTTGTTAAAGTATATTCAAGAATCTCCAAAGTTCCTAATCCTCAAGGGTGAGTTCATACAAGGACTAAATTCTCTTGCAGCAATGGGAAAATACAACCATGGGGATAAATTTGCTGGGGTTGGGAGTGCTGACAATTTTGACTTGTATATGTGGCAGAGAAAGATGTACGGAGAACCCGACAGAACGAAATGGAGTGATATTTTCCAAAAAGAGAATAGAAAGAGGTCATACCTGTTATTGGCAATTTGGACAGGGCTAAATTTCATTTACTATGGGCTAGCATTTATCCTACCTTTAATCCTTTCCAAACAGGAAGCCTTTGGACAGGATCATGGTTTGAATATTTTGTTGTTTTTGGTCTTTGGAGATATCCCTGCGATATTTCTTATCTACTTATTATTGGATAAAAAAAAACTGAGTAAAAAATCAACCATGATGCTTTGTTCCTTCTGTATGATGCTCAATTTCACGTTTATAGTTCTGCATCAGGAAGAATATCTATTCTGGGCATTATCACTGACTCGAACTGCTACTGTTGTCTCGTATCTTTTGTTGCAGCCTATAATCGTAGAATCGTTCCGTAGATCTCTAAGACGTGTTGCTTTCCAGACAATTACTCTGTTTAGCAGATTATCTGGGGCATTAATACCATTTTTCTATGTAGGGCTATTTCATTTCGGAGATTTTATACCATTCATTGGATCTTTAGCCATTTCATTCATCATATTTTGCTCTGTTTATACAGTTTCAAAGGAGAGAGTTCAGGATGAAGAGTCAAAAGGTCTGGAGCTGGATGAACTTATTGGAGATAAAGAGTTTTTAGATATTCCCTATAATAAGCTATGTGAAAGAAGGCATAGTAGTGCCATCACAGGTTGAGTCAAAAAAAAAATGAGTCTAGGCTTTTCATAAGTGTTTGTAGTTGTTGTATTGGAAGATGCATATTTTTTATTATCAGTCTTTATTCAATGAAAATGAGTTAAGTTTTTTTCTTAGGACTTTGTAGTATTTTGGATATAAAATCGAGAAAAATTATGCTGTGATATGTTCATCCAAGTTATATACATGTTCGCAGCTAATAAGTTTTTCCAAGTCTAATAAATTTATTTCGGATTTTGACCGAATGCAGGCCAAAGTTATCACACCAATCATTCCAACAGAAACTGAGGCTGAAAATCCTATTGATACCGTCTCTTGCATTGATTGGGTGCCAATAACTCATTCAGCTTACATATTTGCTTCTGCATCTTGGGATAATAAAATTAGTTTTTATGAATTAAAAGAAGGTCCATTTTTAAGTCGAATGGAGTGTATTGATGCGCCAGCAACTATAGTATCATTAAGCTGGAAAAATAATTTGGACAAACTCTTCTTAGGGGGTATGGACTCAAAAGTATATTTATATGATCTTGAAAAAGAACGCTTTCAAGTTGTTGTAGATCACAAAGACCCTTTAGTAAAAGTCTGTTGGATTGAATCTCTTAACTCCCTTGTTTCTTTCTCAATTGATGGAGAAGTAAAGCTTTGGGATTCGAGAATGTGCGAAACTGCAGGACAGACACGTCTCCCTGGTCGCCTACATGCTGTGGATATTCAGCAAGAAAACGATAATAAATTCATAGCTGGCCTAGAAAATAAGTTAGTTCAATATACTTTGTTGAAGGATGCTCTATTAGGCAAAAAAGGCTCATTCCTTTCTGTTACAGTTAAGCTGGCTGACATGGCTCAGTTTACAAGCTTTTCAATTTCTCCTAATGGAACATTAGCTATTGCTGGAGTTACAGATGGAAATATCGTTCAATTCTATATCAAAACTTTGATAAAAACGATCGAATTTTCGATAACTGATGTTATGTCGATAGAAAACGATACATTTATGGTGTCTAATGTTGAATATTTTCCGAATATCTCCGGCCTTTTCTATTATACAGGAAGAAAAATCGAAATTGTTGAACAAAGAGTCTTCTCAAGCAATAGAACAATTATCAGCCCTTCCCCAATTACAACTTCGAAACTAAGTCCTGATGGTAAATATCTCGCCTTTGCAACAGGGGACGATTGGTCTCAAGGACTTTTCTCAAAGAATAAGTATACTAATGAAATCTTTTTATACTCTATTGAAGATATGGAAAACCAAATAAAGCAAGATAATGTAGTATTGGGACATTAAAACCTATTTACGTTGCCAACACTCACTCCTAATGATTACAAAAACTAGGCTAAGTCTTTGAATTTATTGTGAAAATATATTCTGTCACAACACCTTATTTGTACTGATGTCTTTTTGGCTCAACTAGATAATAAAATCCCTAATTTTAAATTAACTTTAAGAAATGCTGGCTAGCAAGGATCAAGACGCTTCACAGAATGATGCTAACGTTATTAATCCACAAGACCAGCCAGGAGATACTGTTTCATCTCTTTCCTGGATTCCTAACACTCAATACAGATATCTTGCTGCTAGTTCTTGGGACTCAAAAATCAGACTTTATGAACTTGCCGTCCAAGGCTATCAAAAGGGTCTTGGTCTCAAATCCACCTTTAACATTGATGATCCAGCCCTCTGCACAGGATGGAGTGAAGATTGCAAAACTCTTTTTGCAGGAAGCATAAACACAAAGATTTATGCATATGATGTCACTACAGGACAAAGTGCCGTGGTCGGTCAACATGAGCATGGAGTTAGGGATGTTTACTGGCTTCCAGGAATGAATGTCCTTGCCTCATTGTCTTATGACAAAACCATAAAATTCTGGGATCTTAAATCACCACAGCCTGCTGCAAGCTTCAACCTTGGTTATAAAGTATATTGTTCTGATTTTATGCCTCCTGCCATTGCAGTCGGTCTGAGCGACGAAAAAATACTTATCATTAACTTAAATAATATGCAAGCTCTCCAAAAAACTCCTTTGGATTACATTGACTCCCCACTTGGACCCACTTCTCAACTTACTGCTATCGGATTTTTCACAGACGGATCGGGACTAGGATCTGCATCCCACGACGGAAGAGCTAACTTGTCACAAATGAGTCAAGATAACAATGGGAGAATAAAACTCAACAATATTATGACATTTAAATGTCATAAAGTTGAGCAAGGAACTCAAACTTTATATCCAGTCCATGGAATTGGTTTCCATCCTAAGGCTAAAAACTTTGTTTATACAGCTGGAGGTGAAGGGAATATCTTTTTCTGGGATTATCAAGCTAAGAACAAGATCGTAGGATTTAATTACAAAAATACTCCAGTCACCAAGACTAAGATGGCCCCTGATGGTGCATGCCTTGCTTATGCCTTAGGATATGACTGGGCTAAGGGTATTGAAGGATATATGAGCCATAAACCAAAACTGTGCGTTCATATCATGGCTGATAATGAACTTATGTATTCAGGAAAGTAGGTTTTATAAATTTTTGTATGGGTTAAGTGGCCAAGTGAGTTTACATTTGAATTTCCATGTCTTCGTGTATGTTCAATTTAAAGAACTGACTAATTTTTAAATCTGCTTAGAATCGTTAAAGATAAATTCAAAAAAACACAATGAGCGAAGAATCTGAAGTTGTCTTCTCCTGTGCTAAATACAACCAGCATCCTATTTCCTTCGATTTAGAGAATAGAAGCCCCTTGATCAATAAGTCCATTAAAAAGAACTTATTCAAGGAAGGTGCTCTGGACCAAGGTAGCGGATCCAAAGATCCCAATAGCTCAAGCAAAAAATCTGGCAGAAAGGCTCTCGCTGAAATCACAAATGAGCTTAAGGCCCGCAAGCTAGAGCAGAGAAATCAAAGATATAATGTAACAATTACCCTTTGATGACTTATATTTTTAGATGGATGGAATAAACAGGAGCTTCTTCACAAACAGGGATCCTACATCTTCAGAGAAGAAGAGAGATATGTTAAAAAGAGAATTGCATAGCTTTGAGTGCCTTGTCAATGAGAAACTTGAGCTCAAGCACAATGTAAGTCATCATAGTCCTAGGATTTAATTATCTAGATTGAACAAAAGTTTGGGCAAATGAGAAATAGAGTATCTGTCCTTCAAAATAACTTTGACAACTCTGTTCTTATTACCAAGAAAGCCGAGGACAAATATCAATGCATCTTACAGCTGGCAAAGGGTATATACATGACTAAAGACTTTCTAAACTTTTAGGCTGCGAATTCACTAAGATGTCATTCAAGAAAGGAAAGATGGCAAAGCGCTTTGTTTTCTATTCAGATACTCTGAACGCTATCTGCTGGAGAGACCCTAAATCTAAATTCCCCAAGACTAAGCAAATGATTCCTTTCACTGAAATTAAGGCAGTTCTTACCAATTACCAACATCTCAAGGTCAAGAAGAGTATTCAGCTTCCCAACGAAGACTGCTTCTTCGCCATTGAGACACCATCCAGAACCTTCGACCTCATTGCCCCTACACCAGAAATTAAGAATCTCTGGGTGAAAACTCTTAACTTGTTATTGCTTATGACTAAAAATAAGCATGGCGATCCCACTCAAGGCTCCCTAATTGACCAAAAGGAATTTGAGACTGTGGCTAAACAGTTCGCCACCAATATCCATGATATTCAAGAAGAAGTGGAACAGATCAAGCAATTATGCAGATCAAATGAGAAAAATCTCAGAAAGACTTTCCTTGAAACTGCTGAAACCTACATCAAGAAGGAAACTGACCAGATGTATGGACTCAGCAAGGCCCTAAAGGCTCTTGAAAAAGAACTTGAGGAAGCTAGGACTATTAGAGATAATCTCGAGCAAGAGAATACCTGTGTCAAGAAACACTTGGAATCCTCCCAATTACAACAAAGACAGCTTCTCTCACAAATGAGAAACTATAGTGATGAGAAAAACAAGATCATTGAGGTGATTAGAGAGTTCCAAAGAAAATTGACAAATTGTGTGGAATTCATCAATGTTCTGGATTTCCAAGTTAGTGAAGACAAGGGAGAACAATTAGTCTCCACTGCCAATATCTCTAACGGAGCCATTCTCAGTGAGGATTTCTCCAATCTTGGACCTCTTATGAACCAACTTCAACTCAACTTTGATACCATTATGATGAAGACTAGCGCAATCCAAAAGAAATTTGTCCAACTTCAGGACCAATTAAAGGAGAACGCCAGGAAATATGAAGAAGACACGAAGACTAAGCAAAATCAATACAATGAGATCTATGCTTTGTATAATGAAGCCATCAGAGAAAAGAAAAAATTGACAAGCGAAATTGATACTATCAATGACCAGCTCAACAATAACATCAAGGAGAATCTCAAGCTTAAGAAGGAAATCTCCACTTTGGAACAACAGCTCAATGAGGTAATTTAATAATTTCTTTAACTAAATTTTGCAGCTTAGACAAGCTAATCATGCCAAGGACAATGATCTCCAGGAGATGATCCACACAGCTAAGAAATTGAAGGGAGAAATGGAGAGCAGATTTGAATCCTTGAGGAAGGAAGCCAAGAACAGTGAAATTGAGAAATTGAACTTCCTTGAAGAGAGATACAATATTCAAATCAGAAGGTACATTGGACAAAAGAGATTGTTAATTCAATAGATATGAGAACAAGATCCTCGAGAATGAAAGAATGATTAACGAAATGAATGAATTGATAAAGAACTATGAGGATCAGATGGGTGAATATGTTGAAGAAATTGATAAGAAGCAATGCATCATTGACGATATTACTAGATCCAGAGACAGGCTGGATCTGATTATCAAGGAAATGGAATTGGAATTGAAAAAGAGCAAGGAAAACCAACTGAAGATAGAAGTTGATCCTCTGGCTTCAAATGATGGAATGTCTTATACTGATTATTTCTCCATCCACTCACCTGTTGAACAACAATTCAAGCCAATTAAGAATGAAAAAGAACTTATGAACACTGAGCAAAAGATCGAGATGGCCATCTCCGAAAAAGAAAAGGTTCATCAAAAGCAACTCAAAGAACTTGAAGAAAACTTAAACAGACAAAAGGATGAGATCAGCAGACTCCAAAATGAAAATCTCCAATACATGTCCAGAGTCACTATGTTCAAGGAAGCTGAAGGCAAGCTCAAGCAAAAGATCACTAAATATCAGTAACATCATCTAACAACTTTTCTAATATTATAGGGAATCGATGAAAGGAATCATGGAAGAAGGAGCCAAGATTAAGAAGAACTACAAGCAGCTCGAACTCCATCTCTCCTACTGGTTGAACTTGATCTACCTTGAGAACATGATTCCCTTCCTCAAGGAACATCACAACTCTATCTCTGCCATCAATGACGAAGTCAACCATGCTATCCTGGCCTATGGAACAATGAAATTAAGAACCGCTCTTGCCGGAGTTCTTTCCACTAATGAATTCTTGCAAAACATCTTGGCTAAAGTAGAAGAGACCATCCCTAATATTACTTTTGATGAGAAGGTCATCGAGCTTGCCAGATACTACCACCAAAAGTGTAGATCACAGGAAATCGCTCAATTTAAGAAGCTCTCTAGTGACTCATTTGGTAGCTTCTATGGCAGTGATGAAAGATATCATAGAAGATATTGTTCTTATGTCACTGACTCTACAGAAGGAGAAACCACTTGTAATACTATGAGAAGAACTAACAAAGCAAGTGACCATTCCTTCAGAGAAGCTGTAAGCCGTGAAGAAGCTATTCCAGTTCATCATATTAACAATTTGAATCCCTTTATGACTAACTCTAATGTCACTATCCCCTCTGGAAGATCTGCATCTGCAATGAGAAAATCTCTCACTATAAATAATGAGCAACAACCATTAAGTGCAAAGGCTGTCAAAATTTCACTGAATGATATTCTCAGGGATAAGAGACTGTATTAATGTTTCAATAAGAAGAGGGTTTAATTACCTTCCATCTGTTGTAAATAAAATGATATAATTTTTTGTTTGCTTTTATACTATTCATTTAACCCCTCGTAACAAAATTCGGCCATTAAGAATGTATATAAAATTATTGTTGCATAAAGAAAATCAATAACACGAGATATTGATCATCAATTTAAACACAGTACTACTTTGAATTCTACAAAATTAGATATCAATATTATCATCCTGCTCATTATTGACCAAAATTTCCTCATAACTTTTATCAATTTCTAAAATACTTTTTCTCTAAAAAAATTACTTTATTACCAAATAATACTTACCTGAATCATAATGTCTGTATCAACCTTTTTATTTAGATCTGTAAACTGATCATATGCCGACTTTAAGTGTTGTAGAGATCCTTTATGTAAGTCTCTAGCTTTATGGATATCTTCCTTGAAGCTTTCTGAAAGAAGTTTTAGCTTCTTTTCTCCGGGATCAGTTTCATCGAGCTTATCTAAAACAATCGGTTAATTGTTCCATTATTTTACTTTTAGTGATTGCGATGAACAATTTATCGAGGGAAATTAGATAACCCTCTGTTTTTTGGATTACATCTTCAAGTAAACTGCTCTTCTTGTTCATCTCACTTGCGATCAACTGTTCGATAGGAATCATGGCAAATAAATTCTTGGTTAGGTCATAATTGATTTGATATTCATCATCCAGATTCTTGATACTCTCATTATAGGATTTAACCTTGTTGCTATGTTCTTCCTTTTCTTTTTTAATTTCCTCTTCCAGCCTCTTTATTTCTGCGTCAAGTTCAAGACTAGCTCATAAGTATTCAAACTTCAGATATATACCTTAAGCTTCTTTCCTTGGAAATAATATGCTCAAGTTCACTCAAATAATTCTTTTGATCTAGGATAGTAGCACCTGCGACATCTGAAGTAAGGGTGTCCATATAATTTGGTTCTTGAAGCTTTTCCCATTCTACATTTTCTTTGGTTTCTAATTTTTTGAGTTCGAAGCAATAAACACTTACCTGTCTCAACAAGTCTGTACATTTCCATAGTACAATATTGATGCTCAATACCACCTTGAATGATAATATCCCAATCTCCATTCACTGTCTTGAATGCACATGATGCATGGTTATATCTTGCACTAGGCACCTGTCCTGAGATAAAAGGGCAGGACCAATGAAGATCATCCAAGCTAAGAATGATAGTATCATTCAAAAATTTATCAGTCTGATTATCAATTCCTCCAAAAAGCTATCGATAAGTCTCAAAAACAAATCATGTACCAATAATTTATTCTCCTCAAAGACAGTATATGAACAAAAGCTTCTAGCAGTGTCTGGCTTTCCAATTCCAGATAATTTTTTCCAGGTCCAGTTTTCAAATGATAATTGATAAATCCAATTAGTATCATCTCCATCATCATTTCTTCCACCATAAACAAGAAGGCTTTTTCCAGCAACAGCAGCCACATGTCCTTTACGAGGCGGTGGGATATCACCCTTAAATTTGACGAAAAATAAAGAAACTATACTTTGGTCTTTTTGGGAGTACAGACTGTTCCTGGGATTTCAGAAAGGGCTGAATTGAATGTCACGTTGCCTTGATATATTTATAAGGTAATTATACTCTTTACTGTAGTTAACGATCCAAACATCGTTGAGTAGTTTGTTATCAGGGAGTGAAATTCCTCCAAAAATTATTTTCTCACGATCTGAGTTTCCTATAGAGGACTTAGTTTAACCATATGACTCTATACTTATATCCAACATCGAATGGAAGTGTCTAGTTGGTGGTGATTCGAGGATGAACAATCTTTTCCAAACCCATGACTTAATGTTCAAGAAATAAAAATCTCCCAAGCTTCTGTTCTTGTCTCCCTGTCCGGCATAGACGAAGAAGTAAGGTTCTATAAATTATTCCCAAAATTCGGTTGATTACCTTCATAAAATGCAGCATGATAGCATCTTGCAGAAGGTTGTCTGCCTGTAGTAGTTTGTACACTCCAAGATTTCTTATCTATAGAATAAGGAGCTATAGATGTCTTTATACCCAAATCATAGAGGTAAATATCGTTATATCTGGTGTTCAAAATTCCGCCAAAAAGAAGTAAGCATCTTATTGTGGGAATGTAAGTTAGTGTATGTCCCTCTCTTGCAGTGGGATAGACGCTGCCTATTGAGTCATGCTTGGAGGAGATGTGATCATGTACCTTGAGGTGATTTTTCCTTTTCCCAAGCTAAAGACTTCATAAAGAATATGTTTTAAATTCAAAAGCGAAAAGTTATGTAAACGAATAAAAATTAAATGTTACAGGGAAGAACTTGTTAAATGACCCTGCCCAATCCAAGACTCGAGAGATTAAAGTTATTCCTAAATGAGCCTCTTTTACGAAAAAGTAATCATTAGAATTAAAATTCTCAGTGTCTAGATGAGTTCTCTCCAAGAAAATTTGAACCGAGACAGGCTATTTTACATATTACGGATCCCACCTTTGAAAGGTACTCCCTAAATTTGCAAAAGTGTCATAGTTAGCGCAAGAGATGCACAAAGAATAACATTAGTAAGACAGGAGGAAATCTCTCTCTCTGAATTGAGGAATGCAGTTGAAAAAATTACAGATTTTCAAACTAAAATTGACTCTCTTGAAGTTATGTAAAAGATACTAATAGCGAAATTCATAATTCATAGTGCTAATGACTTTTCCAAAAAAGTCGACCATAATCTTGCTGTTATAGATAGTGATGAGAAGAAAATAACCAAAATGATCGAGGCCCTGAATCTAAGATTCCACAATCTTAACATGCTATATGAGAAAATAGAGTCTTCCAAAAAAGCAATAGAAGAATATCTCTCAAAATTTGAGACAGTGTAAAATTCTGTATTATTTTTCTCTTGAAAATTTAGGAAAAATCTCACTGAAGAAAATATGGACTTAAAATACAAACTAACTCGTGCAGCAGAGGAGAGAAGTCGAGTCCTAATAGAAGTATAAACAATAGGGAATTCTAATAAAACATAGAGACCAATATTAAGTAGAGAAGAAGTTAGCATGCTCGAAAAAGATATGTTTAGTTTGCGTACCCAGATTGAAATGATCAAGAAGGAACTCCAGCTCGAAAAAGAAAAAAATTCTGCTTTAGTCAATGAAAATCAGGTATCTTCATTTTACAGAAGATTATTATTCCTAGGCTCTTGCAAAGGAAAGGAAGGATTTACTTGAAAGACTACAGGATTTGCAAGATGAGAAGCTTCAGCAATATAGAGAATATAAAGAACTTCATAATCAAAAAATGGACCTTGAACAGAGGCTAAGAGTCCTGACCGATGAAGTTGAAAGCTTGAGAAGGGCTCCAAAGGTGAGAGTATCTATTTGGGACGAGCCTAAAGAAGTCCCTAATCAACAAAGCATGCTTACTATGAAAAAGCTGATGGACCAGAATGAAAAGCTTATCACAGAAATTAATGCTCTGAAAAATGAGAGAAATAGATTACTAAATATAGAAAATCTTCAAAATCCTGACGCTAAAGGACTATACGAAGTAGGACTTGATAATTCATATTAACCTTTAAGGCTCATCAAAAAGTTTTTGAATTAGAGAAGAAGAATGTCGAGCTTCAAGGAAAAATAAATGCTTTGAAAAATGAATTAGATTATCAAAAGGCTGTTAACAGCGAGCTAATGCAAAAGCTAAAAACAACAGAATACCAATACCAGCAGCTAAATATCGAGCATTCTTCTCTTAAAGAGAAGACAAAGAGAGACACCAGTACTCCAGTATCTCCAAGGAGAATCTTTGATGTAAGACAATCGAAATTTTTCTGATTTTTTAGAAAGAAACTCCTGGAACAAGGGGAAGTATCATTGATCAGTCTACAGTCATAAATAATCCTCTAAGTCCTAATTCTAAAACAACATATCATGATCCTAATCATGAAATAGAGGTAACCTATTTTCCTTAAATTTTTCTCAATTATTATTCTGGATTCTAATATATTAGAAACTTAGAGCTCAGCTAGAAGCAGAAAAAAGATGGAGTGAGCATTTGGCGAATGAGCTTCAAAAAACCGCTAAAAAATTTTAATAGACTAGGATTTACATTTCTTTGTATTATAGAAGTATTCTATGCTGGTCATTTACTGTCTCCCTCGTCAATGTTGTTATTTCAAGGCTTTTCTGTAAGGAATAGTAAAATGGATTTCAATCACTTAGAGTTTTGTGTAGTTAATTGAAATTAAGGCGTATTAAATAAAGTTTTTAAGATCCGACTCCTCTAAGCACGCGGATAACTAATCAAAAAAGTCATCATGTCAACCAACAAAGCCACCAAGCAAATCAAGCCTACAACCAACAAAATTCAAATCTCCGCTAAGAGAGACACCGGTTTCTACGTCTTTCTCTCCAAGCTTTTCTTGATGGACTTCAATGATATTGAACTTCATGCTCTCGGAGATGCCATCGGCACTTGTGTTAAGGTTGGTGAACTCCTCTGCAGATACGGATACACTGCTATTGACAGAATCGAAACTACTACTATCGTCCCTGATGCCACAGAAAAAGGAAAGGATGACAAGCCAAGAAGAGGAAAGAAGGCCAAGTTGATTGTTAAGTTGAAGAAGAGCAATCAATTCAACGAACTCATCAAGAACTTCAGAATCCAGAAGAATTAAATAGATACCGTTCATTGTTCGTTGTAAGCAAGTTGATATGTTGCCAATGCACAAATAGATAAACAAAAATATATACAGTCAGCTTGAAAATTTTGGTATCAAATTGAAAATAGTCGTATTAGAGAGTTAACAGGTACCTTAAGCTAGTAGAGCCTTCCAGAAATCCCTCCCATTTTTTTAAAAATCATTCTGGATTCTGATGTACTCTTTTTGTGAAGAACTTAAAGAACATTTAGGGAGTTAAGTACAAGCAATAGTTTTAGTTATTCTTAGGCTATTTCACTTAACTAAATAAAGCTTTTCCTTTCTTTTATTTTTCCCTTGAAAATTTTATAATATGGGGAAAACAAAGAAATAAATCAAATTTGGGAAGCAATTTGGCTTGAACAAAGCATCAAAATATGAGAAAGGTACACTTGAGATTATACAGAAGGATGAAGTAAAACAAATATATTTAAACAATAAATCAAATTCTGTTAATTATTCAAAGAGATACTTCTTAGAATTCCCTAATATTCACAAGGAAACACTCAGGATTAAACATCTTATCACAAGTTCCTATTTTTAAGAGGGATGTTTTATAAAGTGCCTCTTTTATCTGTGTGAGATGTGGCGGTCCTATTAGGTGCCTTATAGCTCTGTATCAATTTAGTTAATCTATCACACATGTCTGAAGGTGCTATTCTTTCAAAGTTACCCATTTGTTCAGGCATTTCCCCTACAGCCCTCATTTTCTTGCCATGTAAAATATATGTCAAATCCTTATTTAATTGTGTCTTCGAATTATTTTCCGAGTTTATCACACTCTTGCACCTCTGTTCTTCCAAGATTCTCCTCTCTAGGACTTGAACCAATCTTTTTCTATCAAAATTAGTTGGAGAAACTAAGTCAATTATATCATCGATTAACTGTTGCTTGACAAGGTCGTCCAAAATGTTCATTCTCTCCAAGCTTGGGGAAGAGTTTACCTCCAAGAGCCAGCATTTGTGATTATTATCAATGATGATATCATATCCAAATAGTTCGAAACAATTTGGGTTCTGTTGAATTTCTCCTTGCACTGCCAATAAGCTCTTTACTACAATTTCGCAAACTTGATCCCAAATTGCTTGCCATTTTACTCCCTTATACTCCAGTCGGCTTTTTAGGGTCTTCAAACTGATCTTGGTACCTCCTATAATTGCATCGGAAGTCATGTTATCAGCATGATTACTATATTTTTGAACTGAAGTATTTGTCAAATGAATGTATAGATTCTTCAGATCCTCTTCGTTTAAGGAGAAGTGAGAAGTACTCAATCTAGCAAAACCCTCTTTATAGATAAAGACTTCAAGAGGAGTTAAAGAGGTAACCAAAACATAGATTCTCATATCAAATTTGTATCCATCTAATAGCAATGGATTTTTCAGATACTTCTGAACAACTACAGGCTCTGAGTATTTTACTTGAGCGATATCATTCGCTAAAGAAATACCACGGCCTCTAGATTTGCCGACAGGCTTGATGATCCAGATATTATAAGGACCTTCTTTTTCTATATGTTCATAGAAACACTCCATGAACTTTGTAACTTCTTTAGGCAAGAAGAAAGTCAAAGGAATGATATTAAAGGCAGCTGCAGCCTTGGAGCCTAGCTTTTGAATTTTTTCAATATTAGCTTTAAGAAGATCTTTTCTCACAAGGGCCTTGTTACCAGGGAAATGATTAACTTTCTGCCAAACTATTAGCTTAGTCATATCAATTTCGGGCTTGCTCCAGGTCCAGAGAAGGTTCCAGGTTGTTTTAAGGTTCATGCCATGTGGTAATTCAACCCAATTTCTTTTCCTCAAAAATGATCTGGTGATGATATCATAGACATCCTGCCTACTCTTAACAACTCTGTAATAAAGAGTTTCATTTTTGTTAGCGGGTTCTTCAGGTTCATTTTCCTCAGGATTTTGTATAATTCTAACATTTTGATTGAAGATTTGCTGTCTCTGGATAAACAGTCTGAGATCAATGTTGGTCTTTGTGGAGTACATTAAGATGTGGTTAGGATTATTTAAGGCTGCCATATCGTTAGGCCCAAATTCTAAAGGAGCCAAAGCAGGCTTATATTTATTAAGGATGCTATCCATATTGTCAACCTTGTTGGCATGCATGCTAAAAAGACCTAAGAGCTCTCTCATCACATTAAGATAATCAAATTCCTTTGCGATATGGTAACCCGAGAAAATTTCTTGGAAAGAATTGAAGAAATTAGAATAGTCAACAATTTGATCATCAGGAATATTGATAAAATCATGCTTTTTCTTAGTAGGAGCTCCGATAGACTTCTTCTTGGCATCCGAATTAGGAGCCTTTCCTGTCTTAGAATTGGTCTCAGGCTTTTCTTTGGTTGAGGTAATTGTATCTTCAAGTCCGTCTTTCGACTGTGAGTTAGATTTCGTTGATTTTTGAGTTGAATTTAGGTCTTTGATAGCTCCTTCAGCCTTGATAATATTTGCTTTCAATCTATCCTTTTCTCTTTCTTGTTCAAAGAATTCTCTTGCCTTTTTGGCTTCTGCTTGTTCCACTTCTTTGCTCTTAAGAAGCTCTTTCGAAGATCTGTGATGTGAGCTGCCCTCATCTTGTGTTGGGTGTCTATAGACTTCAGTCTCTTTGGAAGCATGGAGAAATACGCTGCCACTAGAATGGAGTTTGACTTTACTTTGAGAAGATGGTGTTTCATGTTGTGAACTCACAATATTCGTATTTGATCGAGAAGGAGACTCATTCAATTTAGATATAGAGGCTTGGGATGAGAGGCCAGATCCAATAATAGCAAGATCAGGCTTTTCTGAGATCTTTTCATCTTGAATAGAAGATCTAATAGCATTATCCTTTGAAGAAATGAGATCATCAGAAGGCTCTTGAGGATAATTATCTTGAGATTTCTTCATCTTGTATGAGAGGAATTCTGCTCTGGGCGTATCTTGTACTAGTCTCTCATCTTTTTCGATTGTATTAGATTGGACATTTTGCTTATCATCCTCCACGTCATCTAGATCGTCATCGCTATCATCACTGATATTATTATATTTCTTTTCATCTGGCTTTTTAAGATCAGCATCCAAAGCATTATTTTCATTTAATAATGATATCTTTTCTCTATTTTCTGTGTTTGAAATAGAAGATACAGACTTTTGTTGCTCAGTGATCTTTGAGATAGTAGTGTCCTTAGTAATATCTGGCTTTGATTTAGTGGAAACGGAAACTGATTGCTTATATGCATTAGACAATCCTTTTGGAATTATTGACTTAGAATTACTTTGGGAAGTTTGAGTTGTTCCCTTATTTTCATCCTCGATCAAATTATCGTCATCATTATCTTCATCAGAGTCTGCTTCATCATCAGCTTTAGAGATAGAAGTAAATTGATTTGTTTGTTTCTGGGTGGACTGGACATTGGGAGTTGAACTTTGCTTTTGACTATGAGTCGAAACCTCATGTTGGGAGTCAAATGAGCTCTTTCTTGAATGTTGATCTTGTTGTTCAGATTCAATTTTTTCTTCGATCTCATTATTCTCCTTTCCGGATTGTTCACCTTCAGGGTCTTCCCCTTCATATTCTTCTTCAATTTCTTCTTGTTCTGCAGTTTTTTCAATAGATGGTTCAGGGCCTAATTCTCCAAAGCTTTTAGGTTTTTCTGTTGTTGTTTCACCATCCTTATTTACTGGGTTGGACAGAGCTTTACTTGGAGTAACTTCTTTCTGGGATTGTATATTAGCAATACTGTGCTCTTCTTTCTGTTTGGATTGAGAAGATATACTCGAATTTTGCTTAGTAATCTTCTGAGACTTTTCTGTTTTTGAAGTTTCGTCCACTTCCTGCATGGAAGCTGATCTCTTCGGTTGTTTTATCAGAGTAGAACCATCCTTTCTCTTCAGAGGGACTTCCTTTCGCTCCACAGTAGCAGATTTTGTTGATTTTGTTGTACTTGAAGTCTCCTTCTTCATACTCGAAACTTTTTTGGTTGGCTTTGACACTGGCAAGCTACCCATATCAAGATTGCTATGCGTTTTAGTGTCCTTGGTACTAAAACCTGGAGTAGGTTTTCTTAAAGGAACAGACTTATTCACCTTGTGTTTTTGAGCACTTTCGCTGACACTCACAGAATCCTTCTTTTGGAATCCATCATCCCCTGATTGCGAAGCTTGCTTCTTAGTCCCTTCAACGGATGATTTCCCTATTGCCAAAGTGGTTTCTTGCACTCTTGTAGCATTCAGAGTTTGCTTCATAAATTCAAAAAGCGATTCTTTCTTAGTTTTCTTCTTCACGGTTTCTTTCTTCCTAGCATGATGCATAGTTTCATAGATTTTTTGGGCCATACTAATATCCGTATCTTTAGTGGGAGTATCACTTATTGATGGAGCCTCTGATTTTGTTTCCTCATACCTTGAAGTTTTCCGAGTACTTCCAGTAGCCGAGCTATTGATCTCTGTACTTGCTTCTAACTCGGGTTCCTCTATTATAGGATTTGCTATAACTTTACTCAATTTTTGAGTGACATTATCGATACTCTGTTTAGTTTTGTCATTAGAATATGGATTGAAAGAATCTAAGTTAGCCAAATACTGCTCCCCTCTTTTACAAAACTCTCCAAAGTCTTCTACAGCTTGTCGCTCGTGTAATTCAAGAGAAATCATGTCTAATAGCTTTTTAGCTTTCTTCATCCAGGTTAAAACCTCCTTTGACTTGTTCTCTTCTTTTTCTAAAGTTGTAAGCCCATTAGAAATGTTCTTCTGATAGTCGCGAAGTGCGAAGGAGTCTAAATCGTAGATATCTTCCGCTATTGGGAGTTCTATCATCGAAATATGTTTAAATATTTATTTTTCCTTCAGTTATTTAAACTGTTCAAGTCTTCAACTCAAAACTTTTTCTCACGCTTAGATTACAAACCTAAGAAGCTTTGAAAAAAGCTCATAAAGAGCTACTTGAAATGCTCTGAATTCAAGATTTATTTTCTTATGGGATAAGATCATAATTGAGGTTAATTGAAAAATCCAAAGAGATATTAAAAAATAAATAAGACTCGACAACATGAAATCAAAGTTATAAAATTCAAATTATACATCTATCAGCCCCAAGATGATAGATGTCCTTTAGTTCTATAATTATAAGCTCCATTGAAATTTTTTTCAAAGTAGTTGATAATTGAAATTATTCTAAATCATTGTAAGACTGGTAAGGGTGGGACGATTTGGCCTTGGTTAGTCCCAAAGAGAAACAATTTGTTTTCTTCCAATGCTTCTTTTCAAAGTCATGGGCAATATAATATTCTTTTCTGTATCTTTCATCAAGCATTGGAACATACCCTCCATTAAGAGTGCAATATTCCTAACGATTGAGCTTTAGCTTAAAAAATTACTTACAGGGTATTCGGCATGGAACTTCTCGTAACCACCTTCCAAGATATAAATCTCAGGGTAGTTAAGAGCTGGCCATTTATTGAAAGTTCTATCCATGTTTCTTAGAGCTCTAAAAGCTCTTGGTCCTCTCCTTTGAGAGAACTCACAGTGGAATACAATGATTGGTTGACAAGGATTTTGAGCTTTGAAATTTGCATGATCCAAATCTAATCTGTTCAAGGTTCCATGAAGGTCTTCTTTAAGACATTTGACATAATCCTTATCAAGGATCATGTTTTTATTTGTGAAGAAGATCTTCTGAAGCAATCCTGGAGATGTCACATTTAAAGCCCCTTTAATGTGACCACCTAACAGTTAATAAAATATCGAATTTAACAAACCTTCATATTCATAGGGATAACGGCAATCGACAACGATAAGGTTAATGTCGTCGCCTTTATCCAAGAGGTCTTTCATCTATTAGTTTTAACTAACTTTGAGGATTAGTTTACAGTAGCTCTGCTTATAGTATGAGGCCAGGGACTTCCACTTCCTTCAAGCGTAGGCAATGATGTACAACGATTGGAGAAGCCATCAACTTCTGAGTTCTGATCAGAATTCTGTCCATTGCTTTGCATGGTGCAGTCTAAATCTAATACATCTAAAAGTGTCACAGGGCTTAAATAAGTCCTTACCTGAGTCTTCTGTGGTAGCTTCTTCAGTTGGGGAGCTTTGAATCCTATGGATGAAAGAAACACCTTCCTTAGTTGGAGATGGTTGGTTGCTGTGAAGAACATTCCTGGCATTAGCGAAAGAATTCAAATAAGAATGGTCATTAGGAGCTTGATAGTAAGGTTGAGAGAAAGCTCTTGAAACTCGTATCATAGGGTAACCCATGGGCTCCAATTGGGTCTGAGAAACGTCCTTATCTTCATCTGGTTGAGAGAAAGTGAATGTAACTTTATGTTTGGGCATCTTTGGGCAAGACTTTATAGACCCCTGACTAAGTCTCTCTTGGAACAAGACTAACTCCTCTGTAGATTCTGTTGTGCTTAGTTTCCTAAACATTGTCAAAATGAGTGACTAATATTTACCCAGTATCCGCCATGATTTCTTGATTCATTTCTTCCTCCATGCCAAAGGATAACTTCTTGCGAGAAGCTTTGACCTCAAGTTTCATCGGACCCATATGTTCATTAAAGATATGATCGTTTGACTCGCTCCCCATAAATTTGGATTTGAGTGGTGAGATATGTGATTGTTCAAGATTGAAGGGAGATATTCTGGCCTTCAGAGGGCTTTCTTCATTCATATTGTTGTCCTATGAAAATTAATACCCTGTCGTAGTGAAAATGTTATAAGAGGGAATTAAGCCCAGGGTGAGAAAGAACTAAAACATACCTTTAAAGTGTTGGAACAGAAAGAGCCTAAACAATGATGAGGGATTGAAGTTCAAATGAAATACCTGCTTGAAACATCATTTCTCGTCAAGAATCTTTATGTCTTTAAAGTCTTTTTATTATATATCAAACTTCGATTATAAATTTTTAAAGCCCGGTTATGTTAAAATATTAATTAGTATCATTGACTTTTTGATAGACAGCAATCACAGGACCAGTAAGTATTAAACCGAATAGGTAGGAATCAGTCCCTCTAACTTGTCAATTTCCTCCGTGATTAGACCTCTTGATTACGTTCAAGTTCTAGCTAGATTAAGATATCAATTCGTAAAAATACGGCTAAGTATCCGACTAATGGTTTGATTATTCTGCATCAATGGCACGGTCCATTCTCACGATTAGAATATAAGCATAGTAAATAATCGCTAGCTTCCCACCCTAATTCTTGCAAATGTCTAATGAAGTGCATAATTAATTCGATTAAAGAAATGGGGACCAAATTTAAACCTCAGTTGAACGTGTGCGTTTCGGGCTTAGAAGATCAAGGAACTAATTTTAAAAGGTATCCAGACGTTCCCAAGTAATTTTCAGAGCATTTTATGAGTCCCTTTACACGAGACCATATCCGAAGCAAGCTGACTGAGAAAAGTTTATAGTAGAGACTAGTAATTACTTGTCCCATTTAAAAGAAGATGAAAGTTATGGGTTTTCTTATAAAACTTATGAAACTTTGATAATAACTACATAAGAGAAAGAATAAACACTAATAAGTTAAAAAATGGCGCATTTATTCGCTTTGCATGTTGTAACCTTTTGACTATGCAAGACTCCCCAACTTCCTCCAATATATCCTGAGATATAGTCCCTTAGCTTCCCTTTCTCTGCATCTCGTAAAACGAGACTTTCCTTTTGCTCTTCATTCTGAAGGAATAAAGCATAATTTTTATTTTCACTGATGGAAGTTTCCTTAAGATAGAGCTTGTTTGTGATCGATTTTATGTGAATTCCTGATAGTTTATTCTGGAAAAGTATGCATTTCTCCAAGACTATATCTCCCAATATGAAACTCGTTGTGCTGGTTGTTGTCGATTGTGCATCAGTTTTGAGCATCAAAGGAGCCTGTTTTAGATAGACTCCGTTCATATTTTCGTAAACCTCGCAGGAATTCAATATAAGAGGACCTTTTAACCCGCCAATTACTATGACACCAGAATCTTTATTATTATTTATTTGATTCGAATTTAATATTGTCCTGAGAGGATACTGCTTATAGAACTGGTATTCATGGTGATTGTCTAGCTTTTCCCCTCCATTGATGAGGACCCCGCCCTTCTCATTCTGAAAGACCTGATTTTTCTCTGCAAAGCAAGGAACATCCGTAAGAGCAATTCCATACATTTTTGATTGGATTATTTTGTTTTCAATAATCTTAATTTGATTCAAATTGCTAGTGTCTAAAACATTCTGAAGGAATAATCCACTCCCTTGATTGTTAAATATTTGGTTCTTCTCTATTTTAATCTGAGTGATGTTTAGGTTCTTTATACCTATAGCATCTTTGCGACACTCAGAGATTTTATTTTCAATGATATAGATATCACATATTTGAACTTTCATGTTTTCTCCAAAAATACTCATACCATAGCTTTGTCCTTTATTGATTTCATTTTTTTCTATAAGAACTCTTCTTGGTATTTTAGAGGCCACCTCTTTCGAAAATCTTATGTTGATTCCAGACTTGGCAGGATTTTCAATAACACATTCTTTGATTTCAACAACATGAGGATTTGAAATATTTATGGCATGTCCTTTGCTCCCAGAAATAAATAACTTCTCAAGGTAAATTTTTCCGAAAATATCGTTTTGGACTGTAGTTAGGAAGTCATTTATGAAGACAGATTGAATAAATATATGAGTATTCAGTTCTTCTAAAATTGACCTTTTCTCATTGTGAATATAAAAGCAAACATCTGGGAAAATATGAGACGATATTCTATTGTTCTTGCTCGAAATATTGCAGTCTCTGACCTCCACTGTTGAGTCATGATAAATGACAAATAGGGGATAGATGCGATCATTGACCTCACTCTTCTGAATGTCTGTAGTTAGCTGCCCGTTCAATAGTTTGGTCTGGTTGGATATAGATTCAGAATAGCTGATCTTGTCCAGAACTCTATATTCCTCAGATTTGTTAGATCCTAAAAGTTTATTGTCGATACAGTAGAAATATACTCTTAGTCAGAATGGATTGATTCAATATGAACTTTTTCTGCCCATATTCGAAGTGAATAGTACATTCAGAAAAAATGACTTTTCTTTGAGCTTTGCCTGAATATTCTGAGAGATCGATTTCAATAGAATGGGTCACTTCAATCAAAGATGTTACAGAGCCGATGATAGTGATAGGTCTCTTGATTACTAATCTATCGACTTTGACGACCTGATTGGGTAATTGAATAACATCACCACCTCGAGATTGATCAATGATCTAAATCTTATTGAAAATTTTCAACTATTATACTTGTTGAAGGTCATATACAGGAGAATGGTCAATTTCTTTGTCCAAATTCTGTTGTGATGAGGATTTAATGTTTTCAATATTTCTGGTTTGATCCTCTTGGTTCTCAGGACTTAGATCAAGAGCGTCTTTATTGCTCATCTCATTTTGATTCTCTTTGATAAGTCTGTGTTTACGTTGCGTCGGCTTTCTATAAGCTATATTAGGCGGTCTTCTATTATGAGTACCCTTGAAAATGGGTTGCTCATTTTCAGCCACAAAGGTTTGACTGCTTCTCAACTCTTTTGAGAGGCTCTCATTGATCTTTTCCAAGTTGTTGGGTAAGCCTGGCTTAGGATCGTACTTGTGTTTTATGGATAAACTTTCATTTCTAGAAGTATTTATTCTCTCGATTTGAGATTCACTCCTGCTATTATTTTTTGTTAATTGGGGGTCTTCTGGGTATATGTTGTACCTATCATCTAGATACCTCGGTGTTACATTCATCAGAAATGTCCAACAGATGTTTAAAGAGTATTTATGTTATATTTGTTAATTTGAATGTAAAGTCTGAAATTGAAGTGTTGAAAATGCATGACAATGATTGTCAATCACTTAGTAAGAATAAATTAAAATATACGGCGTGTTGAAGTTACTTGTGTATGTTTTTCACAAAATATACATTAGAGAAGGTTTTTATATAGTGAAGAAAGTTAGATGACTTGAGAAATTTGGAATATAATTTGATGATCTTTTCTTGGGACGCAAATTGGGATTTGAAAGGGAACTTCTGGAGTTCCACGAATTTCAGAAAGTCCTTCTCTTCGAATTTTTTGATGTCCTTAAAATAAATATAGAATGAATAAATTCCTACATTAACTTGTAATTTGAAATAATCTTCAAAAGTCCTCAAGAAGTTTTCAGTCAAGGTTCTCAAGGATTTTCTAAGTAGTGCGTTGTTTATAGCATCAGCTTCTTCACTATCTGCTTTTATCAGCATTGGTTTCAAAGTCGAATCAGGCATAGTATATAACTTATCAACGGTAATCAGTCTAGAACTTCTAATTACGAAAATGTTTAGTCTTACATCTCTGGACTCTTCCCAGATTTGGTATTGGTATTCTGAACAACATAGTCTTTCTCTAAATGCAAGATGTTTGGATAATCTTTCATAACCTATACTATTATGGAAATAATTTGAGTTTACTTTGAGGAACAAGGGATTGGTAACCCCAAGAATTGCACATTTGACAATCTTCTTGGAATATAGTTCTTGTATACTCTTATAATCTGGATCATATATGGTAAAGAAAGGCTTGAATTCTCCTTGAAATTCCAAAGGGTAAATTATAGAAACCAATCCCAGGACCGCTTCACTAACGAAATTATTCAACTTACAACTTATATACCTGCATTGGTTTGGAAGATCAGACATGATCATGATTGGCTGGTTTGTAATAACTAATTCCCAGAGCTTCCAGAGAAGAGGCAATTTGTCGCCTTTAAATATTTTATATAGGTTTGTATCTTGGAAGAGTCCTCTCTCGTTCAATTGGGCATCACTGAGAAGAGTTGATAGACTGCTATATGTTTGAGAATTAGTATCATTTGTGGCTGAAGCATCATTATTTTGCTCAGCTCCATTATCAAACTTTTGATCATTATTCTCTTTTTCATTCTCTTCACTCTCTTCTTTTAGTTTATTTGAAGGCTTTTCAGTTTGATCATCGGGAGATGATTCTAATTCTTTCCCTTCTTCTAAGGTCAAAACATCTCCATCTGGCTTTATATCTTCAAAATGCTTCATATCTAGTGCATGCTTTGGTATATTAATCTTGAACGTCAAAGATATATGCTTAATATTACAAAGAATTTTATTCCATTTAATGTGACTTCATTCTTCTCTCCAGGCTGTGGCTTCTTCCAAGTCAAGGCAATTTTTTCAAAAGTTGTCTGAAAATTATAAAATTGCTATCAACCCTTACCTGTAAGAATTCCAAGCTATTCGGGTTTTCAATATCGAAGTAGGATTTGCCTAAGGTCTCCAATACGTTTTTGAAAAAATCAACAAAAGGTAATTGACTCAATATAACTAAGGACTTTTGCGAATAGCCCCTTGGATTTTTTGGATCCTTGCTTTGTTTGAAGTATACATATCCGTATACACTGTCTACACCCTTTGATTCACCTGAAAAGTCTAAGGAATAAGTGCTGATATTTTTTTCAAAAACCTTTTCTAAGACGAATAATGTATTTGAGTGCCCCTTCAGCACTAAATGAATTAGAGTCTGGGAAGGAAATTAAGCAGATGGTCTTTTGCTCATTCTTGGTAAAAGAGTTAGGGGGATAAAGGGCTTCCATGACCTGTCCTTCATCTATATCGAATTTTACGATTGCTAGCCCTGTTATCCAAGGACTATACATCCTGGCGTTAGACTTAAGAGTATCAGATTGTCGTTTTTCAGGGGCAAAATTTGAAAGGGTACTAAGTTAATGACTAAGAATTCCATATAGATTATACCTTTTTTGTTGCTTTGGAGAATGGTCAGCTGATTTAGAAATATTTTTATCAAAGGAAAGTTCTGAAGGCTTGAGAGTGTCAGTGGGTAAAACTAAGTCTGGGGTAACAGATTTCTCAATAGAGAGTGTATCTTGCATACTTAATTTTATTTATCACTAAGGATTTTTAGTACAATGTTGTATAAAGTGGAACAGATATTTTTCTGGGATTTGACCAGTGAGAAACGTATAGAGAGTCATATTTCAAGAGTTGATTAATAGATCTAATATCCAGCTTTATACAGCAAGAATGCATTCTTGTCAATATAGAAGTATAAAAGCCTTAATTTTTCATGAACAACATGAGTACCAAAACTTCTTCCCATAACGACATGCCAATAAGGCTCATATTTCTCATCCAAGAACTTTTTCAAGTGTTCAACAATCTATTCTATTAATGCATTCTCATTTCATTATACCTTCTGTCCCTGTTCGTCAGGATTATATAGTTTTAAGGCAGCGTAAGTCTCACTGATAATTGTCTCGAGCATATCATCTGGAACCTCAGGAGGCCACTTGACCCTAGCTCCCTGAAACATTCTATACTGTTCACCCTTTCCGTCATCAGTACCTTCTTTTTGAGCACCTCCTTGAATGTTCATTTTTTTTAATAGTTACAAATTTAAATTATCTTTATTGAAAAGAGCATGACAAAAAACAATGAAAGTAGTAGATAAGACAACTAAAGCAAATTACAATACTTTCCATTTAACATCAGGATGAAATGTAGTCCTCAAATATTCTTCCTCGTCTTCCCAAGTCTCATTCCTAGTTATTTTCATAGTTGTGGAAGGCCTATCTCCTTCATTCCTCTGTATAGGTTGAATCTTTTTAAAGAATCCAAGTGAAGTGCTGTTTAGACCACTCACTTTGTTTTCTTTTATATCATCAATGCTCTTTCTTGTATTGATTACTGGCTTTGCCAGCTTCATATTTTTACTCCTTGCAATCATTTCTTCTTTTTCTTTCTCAGCCTTTAATTCATCCAGGCTTTCTTTGAGTCGTTTCTGAAATTTTACAAAATATCTTAGAAAGCTACCTTGAGATCGACCCATTGTATCTTGCATTCCCAACTAAAGATGTCAAAACCTGTTTTGGATACTGAAAATAATTTTGCTAATGCATTTATCTTCTTTTCTTTTTCAATTTGCTTAACAATTAACTTAAGTGTCATTTTCTTACATTAAGACTCTTCAAGCCATTCTCAGAAGAACTCTTCCTAATATTTTTCGTAAATCTGTTGATCTATGGAATTATGCTTCTCAGAATTATTTCTTACCTTCTCTAAGTCAGAAATCACAGATGTAAGATGATTTAGTTTCTTGGTAAGCATGCTATCCTTAGTAGAGAATTGTCCGTATTGTTTCTCACGAGCATCAGCAATACTTTTCCACATCATTTCCTTTTGAATAAGAAACCTCTATCAGAATTTACTATATCTTCTGCAATGGCAAAAGCAACTGCCAGCTTATCTTCAAACTCTTCACTGGTGTTGGTCAGAGCATTTTCGACATCAATTTTGTTGTCTTTATATCTAAGACGAAGAAATTCAAGAAGTTTTGAAAATAAGAAATAATTGAAGTTTTGAGCAAGTGCTTGATATTGATTTTGAACAGTTTCTGCGTCACCAAGAATCAAATCAATAAGATCTTTGTATTCTTGGAAATTTGAATTCAAACATTTCTGGAATAGTCCTTTTATTTCACTTATCAATAGTGCTGAGTCCTCAATCTCAGTTGAGAAGTGAGTTAACGATCTCTTCTTTTCACTATACTCTTTGTAAAGTTCCTTGAAAGTTGCATCTTTCTTAGCAAGATCATTTCTGATATAATTTACAAGCTTTTTCATTGATTCGGTCTAATTTGTGACTAGATATTTTTGAAAATATACTTCATTGTCTTTAAGAATGACCTTAATGTCCTCTTTCATTTGTTTTAGAGTATTTATTTCGGAGGTTAAGCTCTGAGGAATAATGAAAGATTTTGATAATTTACATCATTTGTCTCAATAGAATTGTTGAACATTTTGTTAATTTTTGTGAGAGAGCTGCTCATTTTATCGGTATATGATTTTATCAAGGTCTTGAGTTGCTTCAAATCCTTAGATATGATGAGACATTTTTTGTAACTTATTACTTCTTCATCGAAAGTGGATTTTTCAGCTAAAATTGTCCTTGGACTTTTTAGGGGTTGTAAAACCATTGCTTCTGTGGAATACATTAAACTATTCATAGTTTCTTTTTTCAGTCTCAAAAACTTTGGAGTTCTTCTTTCTATCATTGAATCATCCAATTGATTCTTTTCAGTCTTCACATTTTAACAAAGTTATTATGCTATTACAGGCTCTTTTTTTACTTTGACTATGGATTGAGAAAGTTGAACAGGCTGAGGAAATAGTCCCTGCATCATGAGTGCCCAGAGTGATTTAGATTCATAAAGTCCGTACATTGTTTTATTAACTTATTTCATTTAGCTCAATTGAGATAGAAATACCTAGTGCAAGGGATCTTCTGTCCTTCTCTTCAAGATATTCCCATATATTGTAGAAAAATTCCTCTAATACATAAGCGTTTTTGTTGTCTCCGGTGTAGAGTTCCATATTCTTTCAAAAATTCATATAGATTGATTTCAATAAATTAACAATCTAATTCAAATTGAAGCGAAAGATTTTTCTACAAGTCTGTTTCAACCAGACCTGACGAAGATATTCTATATCAAGCATATATTACAATTATCCAATTAGTATAACAACTAGCAATAAAAAATTTTATGAAAATAAAGCAAGATAAGAAAGGCGATTCGAAGCAATTAGTCAGTTCATGCAGAAGATTATCTAGCACTTTTTAGTTCACCCATAGAAAATCTTCTAAAATGGAAGTTTGGAACTTTAGGCTTATTGCTTGGTGGTTCCTTTACAATAATAACTCTAGTAGTAGGAAGTTTAGATTGAGGTGATTGTTCCTGAACATTCAAAGGCTTTTGATCTTGTATCAAATTTTGCTTTCTTATATTGTTTCCAATGGATTTTGAACGATAATGTCCTCTCCTTAATTTATTAGCAGAGTCACTGAAATCATAAGATTCTCTATTTATACTTCTACTTGTATCTACTGTTTTCTTTTCTAGGGAAATGGCACTGCTAGTTTTTGAGGTATCAATATATTGTAGTTTTGAGTTGATCATTGCCCTGGGATTGTTAGCCATTTCTTGCTTGAACTTTTCAAATTGGAAGTGGAGCTCTTCAAGATACTCCGCTTTATTACGAATTACTTTCTTAAAATCTGTGGTTGTCTCCTCACTGCTCAACTCTGTCAATTTATTCTGAGAAGCTGTCACAACTCTCGGTCTATCTGGTGATATGTTTCTAGAAGAATTCCCTCTGCTGACTGCTCTGGGAAAGACTTTAGGTAAACCAGAGTTAGTTCTTCGAGGAGTTCCATCACTTTCGGGTGGAGTTGGTTTTGGCTGATTTTCTGTGTCTTTATTGTTCTGGGCTGATTTAGGGATGTTTTGTGCTATTATCATATTTTCCAAATTATTAAAAGTGAATGCATTTTGTGGGATTTTATGTTTCTTTTCAGGAGAAGGATTTGGCGGAACTAAGTTTTGATCTTTATTAGTGTTTGATTCTTCCTTCTTAAGAAGGCCTGTGATGAAAAAGTCATTTGCTCCAGAACGATTACTAGTATCAGTAACTTTTTCTGATTCTGGAATTACTGATAGATCAGCAGGAGGCCTGTCGGTGTTTACTTGAACAGGCCTTAATGGTGCTGTCCTTCTCCCTGTTGAAGGAGCTCTTTTCACAAGGACTTTCCTTGGGCTGGGATTAGGGGGTGTTACGGACCGTTGTGGTCTCTCTGTCCTGATATTTCCATCTATGACCTTTGGAGGAGGCTTTATATCTAAGATTGGAATTGCGATTCTGGAAGTACTCTTGGATCGAACAGGCAAAGATCGTTGAGATTGGATTGTACTATTAGTTGAGCTAATCGAACTGATAGAATTATTAGTTTTGTTTGGAGATGATTTTTTAAGGGGACTTCCCTTAATGTTTGTGAATCTTTTCTTCGGGATAAATCTCTTCTTTAATATCTCAGCATCTGAGTCTGTAGTATTGTCATGATTAAATTTTGGAGTGTCGGATGTTGAAGAAGGTATATCGGTCCTAGTGGACTGTAATACCTCATTGTTCCTCTTTTGCAATCTAATAGATTAACTAATTGTTATGCTCTATTACTCTAACAATCTTGCATCTGGTGCATTTGAATCTATTGTAAGTTTTTTCAACGACTTTTTCTTGGGAGAAAGTTTAAGAGGCTGAAGGATCAGAGGTTTTAAAGGCTTTCTCTCAGGTTTCTCTCTATAAGGAGAAAAACTGCTCGCTCTAGACTTATACACAATGGTTCCAGGCTTCTTTTTGATCTTTCTTGTCTAGGAAAATTAAAAAGAAACACAACTTTATACGATTTTTTTCTTGCCAGGATCAATTTTCAACAAATCCTCTTTGCATGCAACAGAAACTCCAACATATTGGATTTGAGGGTCCAAAATCAAATTATGCACATCTCTTAGGATTGATTGTTTGAAAGGTATATTCTCTTCTTCTTTTGGATTTACTATAGTAGGAAAGAACCAAAATATTAAATCCTTGTTATCTTCTTTGTAGCATTCTAGTCAGGTTAACTTTTTTTGAAAATTTTGTTTACCAATTTTCAGAAGATCAGCTACAGTACTGTCTGCGATGGACGGTAAACTGAAGATGAATAAGTTTCCCATCACAAAGCTGGAAGGAATATAGCTCTTTACTTTTTTCTGAATATCTTTGTTACGATAGGAAATGATGCAAATAAATTTGGCTACACAGGATCTTATTGCTAAGAACTGACTTTTATTTTCTTTAGAAATTACTGGGATCTTCACATTGAAGTAAAGTTGTGAGAGTTTTTAAGCTTTCATCTGTGTAAAACTCATCTCGATGTCCTGCCAAAAATAGAAAGCTTCAGGTTAGGTTCGGAATATGACAATTATACTTTTCAATTTCATTATTAATTTCAATCTTCTCATTGTTCAAGATCACTCTTTGAAACAGATCCAATACATAGTGTTGCCTGTGTGACTTTAGTTTTGGACAATTATTCTTACAGATCGAGTGGCTTGATGCTCGGACGATGTGGAGAATTTCGACTACTCAGCATTGATAAAACATATAAATTAATTCAATCTTTAACTGTACAAAATTTCTATTCGCAAACCCTTACTTGTTCTCCAAGAAACTCAATTAACTTATGACTTTTCGTATGAATTAGTATATAACAAGAGTAGATCATGTAATCAATATTCAACAACTTATTGTCAAAACCTCTAAATTTCTAGAACACTGGAATGTTTGCAAAACGCCTAGACATCTTTAAACTATGGTTTAAATATGAGGCGTCTTAGCAGCATTTTCTACCTTGATTCCCATCTGTATTCTTACTGTTCAATGCGATGGTGTGTTTCTGTTCACTGATAGGCTTTAGATTTGCAAAGTATTTATTTTTGACATCTCTTGATAACTGCATAAATGCTCTTGTGATATTCTCTCCAGTTTTGGCACTGACCTCAATAAACTGAACTCCTAGCTCTTTAGCAAGATCTTCAATCTCCTTTGGGGTAACTGATCTATTCGCTTCGTCGTCTAATTTATTTCCCACGAGTAGTTTGCATACATTCTCATCGGCATTCTTCTTTATCTGTCTCATCCAATTTCTTACATTCTCAAATGTGATTTTACTTGTCAAATCAAACACAACCATTATTCCCATTGCATTCTTGTAAAAGCTGGTTGCTAGGGCACGATATTTTTCTTGACCTGCAGTGTCCCAGAGTGTCAATTTTAGCTCGCAATCATCAATTTTAACTCTTTTTGCTTTGTAATCAATACCAACAGTGGTAGAAATATTCTCAGGGTAAATGTTGTCAGAGAATCGCATCAGCATGCAGCTTTTTCCGACTCCGGAATCTCCAATAATAAGAATCTTTGCAGTAGGATCTCCTCTGGTTGACATTTACCTGTTTTGGATAATAAAGATGCAAATATAATTATTAATAAGTATTATTGCTCCAAATAAGGGTCATCATATTTTTATATTTGAAAACTGTATGAAAAACAATTTCTTCTAAAGATCTATTAAAGAAACCTCCTCAGTTTGTCCAGGGATATTATAAGAATATTTTAACTTGTTCCATCCTCCCTAGAAAAACAAAAAGTTCCCGTTTTCTAATAAATTAATTAAACTCAAATGGCTTCTATCTTTGTTGACCAGTACAACCCTGTGAAGAGCAGCTTTCATTCGAATTTGAATGAAACCTCTTCCAAGGCTCAATACTCCCACAAGCCAGTTCAACTTAGAAGTGAAGCCGAATATTTGAGTGAAATTAAGGCATTAAAGGAGCAAATTGAGTAATATATTATCATTAAATGAATAATTAAGCTAGATTGCTACAGAAGAATCAAGATATTCTGGAAGCTGAGAAAGAAGATTTGGTCAACCAAGTATTCTAGTTATTTCAGAAAATAATGATGGTTAGGTTTGTGATTTAAAGACTCTCATGAAGAGGATTACAAAAGAAGGAGAACATACTTTACAGCGTCTAGAAGAAAAGAATGTAATACTCATATATACAAAGAGTTATTTTTAGAAATATTTAGCTGAAAAAGCTATCAGTCTTGAAAAGGCTCTTGATGTCTGTGAAGAAAATGCTGCTCACTTTGCTCAAATGATGGAATACTGGAAAAACATCGAGTAGAATGTCCCAAACTTAGTTTCTAATTTTATTTCATTATGTTTTGTTTTCGACAAAAAACTATAAATACAGATTATATAAATACAGTTATAATGTCTGAACCAGTTCTCTAATGTTCTAAGATTTCAATTTTGGTCATAAGAATGGCCTCAAATTAAAGGAGTAATTATCTTGATGTTCCCGAGCGGCTAGACTTTCTAGTCAAGGCTCCTGTAACTTAGAAGGGAAAATCTCCACCAAAATGAAATCTATAGAGACTAGAACAGCTTCTCAGAGAAGTTCATCATTTCATAGAAGATTAATATTAAGTTCTCAGGTTCAGGTCTGGCATCTGGTTTAGGCGAGAGTCCTGCCATTATCGTAAAGAATACATACTTCATGAAGAATTTGGGGCCAAGATCTTTGAACGAATTTTTGAATGGGAGTGTTTTATATGATCTGTCTTTATATTTTGCAGATAGTTTAAGGTTACTATTTCTTTTATATCCAACAAGTTTCTTGCCTGTAATAAGACTGTAGATGATGTGTGAATAGGCAAAGACATCGCTTTGAGTAGTTGTGTTATTAAGATCAGTTAAAACTTCTGGAGCAGTAAAAGGCAAGGTATGCCCTCTAGTCATTGTTGACAGATTACTCTTACCTTTTATAATAGATTCTGCAAAATCAATAACTTTCAAGAAATAGTTCTTTGCAATAACAACATTTTCCGGCTTGAAATCTAGGTGAATAATATTGTTTTCCTTTGTGAATCTCAAGAAGTGGCCGAGCTGGAACATCCAATACCAAATTGTTTGCAGACTAACCAATTTCTTTGTGGAGTAATGATACAAATTCAAGGGCATGTAATGCTCTATATAAAGAACTGGGTTCATTTTTATATCATCATAATATCTTGCGATGAATTGAAAGTTTTTCTCTTGAGGGTATGATAAAATTTCTCTTTCATTTTTTATTCTGTTATCATCAATACCAAGTGTCGTAGTATCTCTAGCAAAAGCTAATTTATCTAAATATTTATCATCAGGTAAGTTCCTAATTTCTGCATTACTGACAATTTTAGAAGAATCCTTTCTTGGTACCTTGGCAAGAATATATTTATTGTTTATTCTTCCTACATCGGGCTGGTTCACATCAGCTTTCAAAATCAGGATGTCAGCATATCCACCTTGACTTAACTTACCTACAAAAATTATGCTAAAGACTTCAAACTTTTGATAGAAAGGGGTAGAGTAAGGAGCGATTGTCTTCTTGGCCATTTCCCTTCTCTCCTTTGAAACTTTCGAATAGTTAGCTGAGGTCGTTGATGAAGCAGTAGACAAGGTACTTAAGGTTCCTCCAACTTCGTTGTCTCCTCTAATAAAACTTTCTATTTTTTCAGCAATCTTGAGTTGATGTTCATCGAAGAAGGGAGGTAACTTTCTTATTTGTGGCTGAGCTTGAGTGGCTTCTTTGTATTGCTGCTCATTGATAATATCTGCAATTCTCAAGATTCTTGTGATATTTCCCTTCAGAGTTGTAATTGTTGTGGCAAAATTAACTCTGAACCATTTCTCGAGAGTTTCATCATCTTGAAATACGTATTTCCCACTTATGTCATAATTTCCCATGACTTTGAAATAGATGCAGCCGGAAGGATCAACTGAGAATGATCCATATTTCAAAATATTGTTGACTTTGAGAAGATGCTTTGCAATCAGGTGTTGAACATTCTGGTCTTTGCATGTAAGAGGGTTGAAATCTTTCTTGCACATAAAAGTTGAGAATTCCATCTCGACGGGAACGAATTTTTTAAATCGGATCCTCATCTTAGATAAGAAATGGAAATAATCCATAAAATTTGCCATTTTAAACACATATTCATAGGCCCTATCAGTCGAATCCTTTCTGTCAACGGTCTTGCTGAAGATAGGTAGAGAAAAAGACCACAATATTTGATCCATCCTCTCTTCTATTTCCGAAAAGGGTTTATAAGCTCTCTGGTACTCTAATATGTTCATTTTAGTTTCCATGGAGAGGTGGAAGTCATTTAATCCATTCTCTTCTATTGATTCACTTGATGATTCTCCTGATAGCATGATGGACATGTTTTATATTGCTTTCGAAGACTTTAATTAAAATTATTCATACATTCAATATTGAGTCGATCTTATAATCATATCCGTAGACTACTTGATTTCATCTAATAAAAGTATATATTTGAAGGTATCACTTAACAATTCTCAACAAAAGTTTATTATTAGCTGCGCTGATGACCTTGCGTCTCTTCAAAAGCTGTAGAGCGATTTCTGGTTTGTCTAACAGTTTAGACAATGAAAATTAATTTTCTTACCTATTCTAAGATTTAGATACACTAACAGATTCAGAATTGGAATTGGCACCTGAAGTGAGTTAGGATCCAAATTATTCAAGACTATATTAAGGGCATTCTGGGCTCCAGTGAAATTATTGTTCAAGATATGAACAGTAGCTAGGTTTGTGTAAATGACGATTTTGCTACTAAGCTTGTCCATTATATGAGTATGGTTTATTCCCAGCACATTTCTGGCAGAAGTAATAAGGAGCTGATTGACATTTGCAGAATTCATTTGATTTAATGCCTAGCGATAAGAACAACAGAACTCCAATCTACCTCTTTCTGATCTCCCACGATGCAGCAAGCCTCAACAAGATACATTAAAGCAAGGTATTTATTTTCTTCAGTCAGGAATGGAAGCTCAAGGGCCTCTTTGGCAAAATTCATTGCATTATTAGTTTCTCCTAAGCAAAGGGAGGTATATGCCTTTTGGGTTAAATTAAGTTAAAATTGTTATACTAAGTAGACTAAGCTTGACTGTAGAATGTCTTGATGCTCTTTTAAGGGTGTTCCCGCTTTGAGCCTATAAATTAAATAATTTAAACTTGAGATCTACGTTATGTCATTCTTCTTAGATTCTTCTGAAACTTCACTTTCCTTAGAGTCTTCACCTTTTTCAGCTAGAGATTAACCACTTTTCTTTCTTTATTTCTTACAAATGTCAATGCTCTTCATGCTGATTTGGATAGGTTGCTCCTTCTGGAACTTGTTTCTCTTTCTCTTGGCAATCATGACAGCATTCCTGAAACATCTAACTGTAAAACTTCTTGAAAAAAGTATTTACTTATGAGCTTTATCTAGTTGAATTCTGAGTTGCTTTTCAGTCAAACTTGGGGAGGGCCCTTCATTGCCTTTGTTCAAATCAGGGTTTTGATTTATGAATTTGGTGGTGTTAGAGGTGGACAAATCTTCTTCTGAAGGATAATAGGAATTATCTTTGGAGTTAAGGACATATCTTGTATAGTAAATTGTCTCTTTATGTTCTATATCTTCAGTCTTCTTAGGTTTGGAATCTGCTCTTTCTTCCTCACTCATCAATGTGTAGTTAGGAAGATCCAATAAGGAACTGTAGATATTGTTCTTTTTCTAAAAAATATCGGAAAAAATTCCGAAAGCTTACCTGATTGTGATTTTCGCTAAGAATCTGATGGTACTTGTTGAGATGGCAGAGGGCAGCCCTGTACCAGATCTTGACGTTGTCAGGCCAATATTGAGCGAGAGCAGAAAAGGCTTCTGAGGCTTCTTCGTATTTTCCAATTTGAAGTAAGCACTATATTTTTAGGTTCATCTATTCTGAAAGAATTACCAAGGCATAATTGTAGAGTATATATGGATATTGCTGTAATCCATTGAAGTTTAGAAGGGTTTCATTCTTGTTGAAAGGTCCAGTATCTTTTGTATTGTCTTTATTTATTTTTTGAAGCTGGTTAATGGCCTAATATTATGAGAACTCTATATAGCTTCTTACTTTAGTGAGGTAATAGGCAGCTAGATTATATTTCTTGAATTTCATGTGGCAGCAAGCAATATTATTGAGCTGGTAGCAGTTATAGGTGATGACCTCTTCTCCTGAGTATATGGGGCTTTCAAGATAATTAAGGAGTCTGATGCATTTCTTGTATTGTTGAGTAGCGTAGGCCTGAACATTAGAGACTTTATTATTCTTATACCAGTGAAGCTTTGGAGAAAGAAAATAGGAAATGCATGTGCTTGGTGATATATGGTGCAATTGTAGGTGAATAGCCCACGATTCTTTAAATTAGAACACAAAAAACAGGTTTTTACTGCTCTCCTTTTTCATTGACGTTTTCTTTTATGATCTTGACGAATTCATTGTAAAGAGCCTTGCATTGCTTTATTTTCTAGGGATTTAAGCGCACTATTGATTGGAACTAACCTTCTTAGCTAAATCGAATTCCTTTAAGGAGATCAACAAGTATGTTTGGTAAATATTATAAATCAAGTGGAACTCGGTTTTGCAGAAATTTGAGGGGTTTTCTCCATGTTTATAGACCTCAGTTCCGAAGATAATAGGGTTAAAGTAGCTATTGGTTAAGTCAGAATATGACTCAATACCTTTTTGGAGGAGGTTCAGTCTTTTCTTGATGAGTATCATCTCCTTCACTTTTATGAAGTTCCTTAAGATAAGACTCATTTTATTTTACTATACCTTGTTGGCTTCGTCAGCGTCCATATTGGGGTTGGAGTCTCTAACAGAAGGAACGTATCTTTTGACATGATCCAAGAAATCGACAATTGTCTTGACTGATTGGTAATCTTTGTTTGAAATTGCCATGTCCTATGAGTTCAGATTATGCACTAATATGTTCTACTATGTAGAGGAGACAAGTTTTGATGGTCAAATAGTCAGAAATCATATCCTTATTTGAAAAAAGTTCCTTGAGTGTTTCCATTGATTTCTGTTTTTTGGCAGTGATATTCAAAGCGACCCCGTAGTTATATCTGAAGAAGGTATCATCTTCTACATCAGCATTCTATTACTATTAATCCCAGATTCGGAAGTATTACTGTTTTTTCTGCGTTGTCATCATCGGATGTTGAAGAAACTTTTCTGGAATCTGAACAATAAATAGATGGTTCTCGATAACAATATACCTTTTCCTTTGCTTGCTGATTTTGCTTTCAACTCGGGAATAATATCCTCTAGAGAAAAGTTAGGCACAAAAATAATAATTCTTTTACCCATTTTAGCAATGTAGTTGGCAAGGTTGCTCATTTTGTTGTTAAACATCTCAGCTAGCATGACATTGTGTATTAGCCTATGCCCAAATTTCTCGCTTTGCTCCTTATTGTTTTTAATCTTGTTTAGAGTGCTTAAATATTCAAAACTAAGAAACACAAAACTCACTTTAGTGCGGTTTTGAAGTCATGATTTAAGAAGCTTTCGAAGGCAGAATTAGCAAGATTGGATGCGTTGTCCATTACTAAAGACGAATATCAGATATATTTATATTTGAAAGTCTCTAATTTTGATTAGATTTATGAGGGTAAGTATTTATATTGCAAATTAGCTAAGATTCTTTTATAAATTATTCTTAAAGTTTGCTCTCTATGAACTTTTTCTAAGAAGCACAAAGATGGAGCCCAGATTTAGCCAGAGTAGTTTCACATATAATTCTCAAAAAGAAGATTCAATTAACCCTCTAAAAAAGGAATTAAGCATGATTTTTTATGAGAACCATCTTGATTCATTAACAAATCGTAAATATTATTTTCCTTTTGCTGATTAGTTTTCATTAGCCCGTGACCTTGGATTCATTGATCTTACCAACTTCTCTCAGAAAATGAATAGAAACGAATTTGACGATCCACAATCATTTTTTGAAGGAGAAAATTCTTTATCGAGGCCCATTCCTTCCGCAAATGCAACACCGAATACATTCCATTTTAAAAATCAATCATTCAGTCCGTATCGACAGTCTAATTCCAACTCAAACGCTCATCCCAATCTCTTCGGAGCCGTAAATATGAATAGTAGAGGAGCAGATTCCTGTGAGGGAACTCCAATGAAGTTCACCGACAGAATGAAATATGATCTCTACCCTACCTATGATTCACAGCAGTATGAGTCGAATAATATTGACCTAAAGCAAATCCTGAAGTCTCAAGATTATGTGGATTCCTATGTGGACGAGCCTTTGACTCTGATGTGGAGTAATGAAGCATCTAAACCTTACAAACAACAGAGAAATCTAGCAGATGAGCCATACCACTCCGTCAAAAAGAAATTCAATGGGGGAGGGTTTGGTTTTACTAAATATGAAGAATTTGATAATGAATTATCTCGAGAGGATATGAACCCTTTCGTCAAAATGGAAAGCGACTTATCTCGCATCTTCCCAAAGAAAATCGAAGCTGAACCTTCAAGCAATTCTCAAATAATACCTCTTATGGAGGTTGAAAGACCTCATAAAACAAGAAGCCAAGGAAGCTTCCAGAAGGTCAGGCATTCCCCACCTAAGTACAGCCCTGAAAGAGGTATAGAATGGTTAAATTGGATAGATAACCTTTTAGATGATGACAAAGATGATGATGATTTGGCTGATCCTAAAAACAGAAGTTCAAGAGGATTAAGAGTGTTGAGTCTGAAAGTTAAGGATATTGTGAACGAAAAGAAGAAGACTTCATATAAGGAGGTTGCAGAGACTTTGATAAAAGAACTGAATAAAAAATTGAAGGCACAGAGTCAAAGTCAAAGCGTATGATAATGAGAAATAAAATAAGTATTTTAGGCAAAAGATGAGCAAAATGTCAAGAGAAGAGTATATGATGCACTGAATGTTCTGATTGCAGCTGATATTTTGAAAAAAGAAGGAAAAGTGGTCTATTGTGACGACTCAGTCGCAAATGTTGGTATAAATTTTCTGTTCGTGCAAAACACTTCTAGGATTGCATAAGAGAAAGAAGATGAAGGAAGAAAAAGAGAGAATTGAAGATGAGATAGTAAAAAGAATATTTCAGTTGATAATCTCTTAGCGCGATATCAAGAAGAGAAATAAGAATAAGCTTGAACATCTGCAAGAACTAATTTTCAAGACCCTAGCCATCAAGAATTTAATTGCGAGAAATAAGAACAGATCAGAGCAAGATAAAATGCAAAAACCTCCTCAGAAAGGAAAAGCTAATGAAAGGGGACCACAACTCACAGCCTCTAGAGTAGGCGTTGAGGATGGAAACCCCTCATTTAATAATCAAAGCGAAAGTGATATTATACAATTCCCATTTATTGTTGTCGCAAATAGCACTTCTGAAAATACAGTATAGATTATCTGATCATTTATAATTTTGTAGATGAACTTGAACATGGATCCTACTATGAAGAACCTGGTAATTGAGTCTAACAGCCCATTCAACATTCTTGGAGATATAGATGTTCTTTTGAAGATGAAGTTGCATTATGTCCCAAAGAAGTTTTTCGAGGAGAATATCTCCTCGGATGTTCAGAAATACATTCCTTCCTCATATCTCGAGTCTCTTAAATAGATCAAAGAATAACTACAAAACTACATTCACCTCCTTCTCTAGTATTTACAATTTTCCTCTTTATCTGCCATTTATATTTCGCTCATATATATAATACCCATTAAGCATTACCTAGATTGAATACATCATCCTTGCTTCCATGAGAAATAAATTTATTTATTAAGATAGAAAAATCCACGTTCAAAATCTGGGGATGAACCAAGACCAAATCAAAAAGTATCAGTCCTTCGACTTCAATGGAAACGCCCAGTGGAATGAATATCTCAAAAATATCTTCCCTACTCCAACAGGAGCCCTGTTAGAGAAGAAAAAGAAGCAATGGTACAAGAATAATATTGATCCAGACTTTGATGTTAATTTTGGAACCTCCGAACCTCCTAAAGAAGAAAAGCCAGAACCCAAGAGTGAGCCTAAACAAGAAGAAACTAAGTCTAATCCTCAACCAAACCAAAGTTATTCTTCTCAACCAGCTCAAAGTGGCTTAAGTGAAAATATCAAACAAGCGATATATAAAGTTGAAGGTTATTTGAAACTCGGCTTTTTAATTTTCACCATCTTCCCCATCCTATCTGGTAGCTTTCTAGTCATAAATGGAGTGATCATAAACATCCTTGCTCTAATTCGTCAGGCAGGAATGTTACCCTTCTCTATAGCATTCTTTAGAAAAATCTCTAAGAATGACTTTTTCTTTAACCTGTTATATATCATAAACGTCTGCATTGTGGGAGGATATTCAACAACTGTTTTCTTCTTCCCTATTGCTATTCATTTCCTGCTTGGAACTGCCATCTTTGTCACCCAAAAGCCAGGTACTTTTGGATTCATTTTGAGAAATCAACAATTCAATAACCTAATTCAAATCGCAAAATTATCAAAGGATATGCTTATGGAAACAAAATGTATTGTAGAGCTTGGAATAGGAGTCTATCTTTTGATCTTATTCGCTTTAGGCAAAGGACCTCTGGTCGGATTTATCACATATCTCCCATTTTTGTTTTATAAATACACCAATAGTCCTACAATGATGATGACAGTGAGTAACCTGAAACGTAAGGTTATGCCATAAATGTTAAATATATTGTATGATTTTGTAAGGCTTCTTTTAGGGATTGAAATATTGTCTCAATAGGTTCATCTATCAAAAAATAAATTTTATCATAGATTCGAAAAATGCACAGAGACGATCCTTTCTCCTTTGACAGCATCTTTGGCAGTAAAAAGGAAGGTATCTAAGGGGTCATAACAGAGTTAACAACTCTAGACAAAGAAACTATGATCAAACTCAGACAAGAACTCGCAGGAATCAACAATTTAGTATATTCACTCGGCGGTATGCATTTCAGGCGCTGTTTAATTCTCTGCAGAGACTTTAATTGGACATGTTGAAGCTGAAGCAGTTTGCATTTATTACCATGACAGAGGGTTCTTTGATCCCAGAGTCGAATTTTTAAGAGTATATATCAATCTCCAGTTCTAAGAAGTTAGAAATCCTTTGACCTTCTGAATATTAACTACCAGTTCTATAACGTCGACAAAGACAGTATAGCTTATGGTAATTGTTGGGACTATAGAAATCTAATAATGCTTTAGGAGAATTGCCTTTGCTCAGAATTGAGAATATGTTTTTCAGAAGCCAGCATTTTGTTGATGTCATTTTAAAACTCATTTTCGATGAGGCTGAAACTCCTGAGGATCTGGCTAATAGACAAATTGCAAGTTTGTGTAAAGAAATGAGCCAAGTGACAGTAAATCTATAGAATATTTCTCTGACCCTTTAGAGTTTTTTCATGTGGGTTAACAGAGAGATCGTCTATCGCTACAGACACAGAAAGTGGCTGTTATTTAGTCCGATCGAAAGAGCAGCTGAATATTTAAATGGATGGAAGAAGGCCTTTGCAAGTGAGGAACTTGGATATCACGATAATAATCACGTAAACTAAAGAATAATCAAATAATATCGACTTAGGCTATTGAAAGTGGAAAGCTATTGCTCACAAGACTCGAGACAATTTACAGAAAGAATCAAGGCTTTTTCATTGGACCTAAGGAAAAGAATATCAAGTATCAATTAACTTTCAGTGTTTAATAAATTAGGGCAAACATTTTGGAGCTTCTGGTCTACTGCACCCTCCAAGAAATTATTAGAAATACTGTCAAGAGTGATTTGGTAAATTTATTGAAAATTTTTGTGAAGTTATAGTATGATATCTTTGTTGAAAAGTACGTTGAACTCAAAAAGTTCTGTGAGGAATTTGAGACACGCCTGACTGATCTATTGACAAAGAGAGAATCTGTCCAGCCATTGAAAATCAGGATCAAGAAGCAAGAATTTGAACATAAATATAAGTCCAACTACAAAACAGTAGATGTCAGAGAAAAGGAGTTCCACAACAGCATCTTCTTGGGTATCTCAACAATCTCATTGTTACTCTATGTGTTCATTTACTATAAAGGATAAATAAGAACAATGAATGTATGCAGTATGCAATAATTAAATTGGGGCATGTATATAGCAAAATTTCTCAAAACTATCTACTTTTTAATATAACCAACTTGATATTTCTCTAACAAGAAGTGCGCATTAACCCAAGGATGATATTTATCTATGCAATCAGCTGTTATAAAATAAAATATACTGTATAAAGATGTTCCATCTTTTCCAACACCAGCCAGGATCTTCTTTCCACCAGGATGGTAAGGAATATACTTAGTTATATCATAAACTTTTCCATTAATAACAATCCAGGCATCTTCTGGTTTATTATGTTTAGCGACCTAATAATAATCATTAAAGAGCTTTTATTATTACATCTTCAAGTGTGAGAACTTGAGGTTCGATCTTCCTTCCAAGAGGATATTTATTCATCGAATTCATTTTGATAAATTCATTTTGGCTTGATGGAAGTTCTCTCTGTTGTGACTCAATTTTCTTGTTCCCAATTTTGGGGACTCTTCTTCGTCTGGTTCATTGGTATGGCTTACAAATTTGAAAGGATTATTTAATATTGGGGTCTCGTTTGGATTGTGCTCCTCAACTTTTATCTTGTCAAGCTTTTCTGAAACTGCATAGATCAATTCATCGTTTAATGAGGGATCCTCATATTGCAATTCTTTATTGTTCTGATTCACAACTCTATGATTGTTGTTATTATCAGCTCCATTGAAATATACTTCAATGCTGAAAGCTTCATTTCAACTTCTTCAATCTTCTTGGAGTTTTCAAATTTTGAGATTCTCACTGTGTTAGCATCTTTGAAGTTGTACAATATTTTCGAAGGTCTCGGATCAACCTGAAACTATAACTAATTTCGAATTGATTACTTTGCTATAAGTTTTCACATCAGTTCTATGTGGGATTGTAATAAAAATTGGAGTAACTTCATATTTCGCAATGTCTTCCAGGTCATAATGTTGATTTTCATAATCCTAAGAGATCAATAACTTTTGCAGTAGTTATACCCTGTAGTTAAAAACATCAGCTGAATACTTCTTCCTCAGAGTATCTTTGATGTAATTTAATACTTGGATTATATTTTCTTGTGGGACAGCTCCTTCTGTCCTATCAAGTTATTTCCATTAAGTTGAGTACTCTCACCATGTTATCACATCCTCGCGCTCTTCTATGATGAGCCTTAAAATCTTTGCTTTCTTTTCCATATTACAAGTTTATTGAGAATTTAAAAACTAGTCAAAGATTAGAGTTTAAATTTGAAGTATTGTCTGTACATTTTTCTCCTACTTTCGAGGAAATAATAAAGTATCCAAATATTCTGGAACTGTTTCAGTGGACGCTCGGTAGGAAACTAGATTAAAGAAATACCAATATAGGCTATAAATTTCACTTTACACTAAGATAGCGTGGACCTTAGTTTTTTCGAAGAGGTAGGAAGTTAGTTTCTCATTGTTTTATGGCTCTTTGGTTAGTTTCTGGCTTAGTTTATCAGGCGTTTGGTAGTATTGCATCGTTAGTCAAGGTTTAGTCAAGTGTCTGTTATTAATTAATCTGCACCCCCGCGAAATATATATTTTAGATAGACAATCTCAACAAATCCAATTCTTTTGTCTATTAATAGCATCTAGGAAATGAATATCGAAAGTGAATCAAATGATAATCAGTACAACTACTTCTACAACAACACATCAAATTGGAGTTCTCCTTCAACCAGGCATAATAATTATCCAATAAACGAACTAATTGAACGAACACAATACTATAATCTTGATACACTTATCCCAGAGTTTCAAAATTTCGGCCTCTCAGAACAACCCAGAGACCAGCAACAGCACAACACCCAAAATCTCTACACTTCTTTTGACATTTTTGGAAATGAAATTTCTATTGAAAACAGAAACTTTCATTTTCAGCATTTCAACGACTATAGCCAACCTGAGCCCATTCCCATAGTACCAAACAAAGAGAATAACGACCCAGTTTATAATATGATCACTCCTATGAAGAGAAGGACTGATCAACGATCAGAATCAAGACGAGGTTCAACTACTTTGAATAGAAGTCCACTCTTGGATATTACACCTCCAGCACCAAAGAAAAAACTACCCTCCCAGGACATCAAAGTAGAGGTATGATTATGATATGTTGAATTTCATTTGCATTAGAGAACCTTATTATTTAGCATGACTCCCAAGAAGGATAATACAGGCAGCGGCGAAAAAAGAGGAGTGTTGAAGAGTTTTAGATAATTGGGGAACAGCATTGCCCTATCATTTCATTTCAATTTTCTGTTAATTTGAATATGGTATAATATTAACTTTGATGATGGTTTGCATCGGTCTAACTGCATTACTTCTATGATTGTTTCTCTGAATTGGTTTCTTTGTAGAAAGTACTACTAATACTGTCATACTAACATATTAATTCTCTATAAATTTTACAAATTAATACTACTACGCAGACGACTTAACGCTGGCCTTCATAAACATATTGCTCATTCTGTTGTTGGAAATGCTGATTAGCTCTGAATTCGGAGTATAAAGTAAAGAACACATGCAAAGATTCAATAATATTCTTATTGTTTGTTGTGTTGTGGATAGGAATATCAACAAGAGCACAAGCGATCTTAGCAAATTCTTCCAAACTAACATCGAGTTCCTCTGTTGGCAATTTTATGTTCTGAAGAGCCTCTTCAACTTCAGCAGGCCAAACCTAGCCCATTAATCCAAATAGCGAATATCCTTACTTGCATCAAGGAATCAATATCAGGGAATGCTTTGGTATAAACAACACTAGGAGGTTGTCTTTGTATGGAAGAGACATCCTGGATCCATCTATTAATTTCCTTGGGGTTCTTCTCAGCATTAGGAACAGAGTCAACAATTTTTTTATCCAATTTACGGGGAGCATGAGCCTGAATAAGGAGTCTCATCTTAGATTCTTTTGTTTGATTTAAGCAAGGTTCATCCTAAAGGTTAGAATGAAGATTCGAGGATTTTATACAATTGTCAAAAGACCAAGATTTTCTGGGGTTCCATCAGGCTTAGAAGGCTTCAAAAAGGCATCGACTTCACCAACTGCTGGGATATAATCAGGAATAAAGGCCTTGAGCTTTGTATCCAATTCAATATTGATAGGGCGGAACCTACTTCATTAGAAAGACAAAAAAGCTATTCACCTAGTGATATATTTGAACAAATCCTTAATTTCATCATTGACATTCAAATTAGCGAACTTTGAAGGATCATATTGTCCGGGAACATGTTCATTATCGCCTGTTTCTTCATCTTCATCGTCTCTGTCTTGTATCTTTTGAGGTTTTTGGTTTTGTGCCTTCCTAGCAGGTGGTCTGTTGTCTTCTTCGTCCTCCGCTTGGCGTTCTAAATTCTAAGATTCTATAACTCTTAATTTACTTCGAGGATCTTCATGTACATCATCCTCGTTTTCAGGATCGGATTGAATTTCTATACATTCAAAGAAAAATATGCTGGCATACCAGAGCCATTATCTGAGAGGTCTACGGCTTCATCGAAGTGATGATTTTCAATTTTTTGAACTTTTTCTTCTTTGACAGTTGCTTTTTGACCTTTTTGCTTGCTATCATTATCTTGGAAATCAAAATCATCGTCTTCATTCTCTCCTAGAGCACGCATCAATATGGTTCAAGATTCATTATTACCATGTCTATCGAACTTGTTCTTTCCTTCTGGTTTGCTCATGTTGGAAATTTTATTTAAATTTCAAGTTCAATATATTTTAAATTTTTAGATATTCAGAAAGCAAATTGTCTTTTATATTAATCCCCGATTTGAATATGAAGGATGAGTTAGTTTTTTATATGACTTCCTCAAGCTACACTAGATTTTTCCAAGGAAGATATCAATACATTGTAAATTTATTACGAAAGTGCCAGTAAAACAGAATGAAAGAGATACTTTAATACTTTACAGAGTTAAAATGTGCTTCAAGTTTTGTATAATCTTCTGATTTTGTTAACATGAAAGTTAGCTTCGATTTTGATGTTATCATGATACCTGTCTCTCTAAATTTTGCATATAAAATTGCGTTGCCTGAACTATGATTATCAGGACTTAATTGCAAGTATATGTTATTTGTTTGTCTCAGTTGACAACGATTCAGCATAAAAATACCCTTAGGATGCCCTCCGTTATCCCCTGATTTTACTACAAGGCATATGGGTCCATTGAGGTAGAGCTGATAGTCCTTAAGGTCTTCCTTGCGCTTATTTGAAGTTTTGTGAACCTTTAGCTGGAGCTTAGAGGATCTAATTTGCAACTTTCTGTATTTTTCTGGTGCATCTTCTACCAGTTTTACCATATTAATTTTTCTTATCTTGTCAAAGAGATTATCAATAAAGGAAATGCTGAAATTCTCCCCGTCATTTATTCCAGAGAGATTGATATGGAACTCCGTTCTGAGTTCTTGCAACTTTTCCTCTGAAACAGGTCCAGAGTGGTGGATTTCTATACTGAGCATAATTGCTGCAAATGCAAGCATGTGAACACTATCAGAGTTCTGGAAGTTTTCACCGTCTCTCAAAGCTTTTGATTGTCTTTTTTGAATTCTATAATACCTCTTTGCAAAAGCCTTCAGAATCCAATCAATTTTTTCTGGGTCATTCAAAAGGACCATATTTGATAGGTAGCATCTTAAAGCGTCAAAGAAATTCATATTATCCAAGTTAATGAAACTGCAGAAATGCTCCAAAATTTCTTGAGATTCTTTAATCTGGAAATTGGTCAGGAAATGCATGACCTCTGTGTAATTCTTCTTAATATTTCCTATAGTATTGTCATTGTATAAGAATTGAGCTATATCTCTGGCATTATTTTTCAGGAATCCAAAAAGATGTAGATAGGTAATTCCCATAAAGCTATCATAGTTGAATAGCTCCAGGCCCATTTTATGCAAAGCATCATGATATCTTGGATCAACTTTGAAAGCTGAAGTGTCTACAAGGCCCTTGATATCAAACTGCTTCTGACTAGAAAAGTTGACCTCTTGGGGATTCTTGATTACTAGATAATAGATACTGATGTTAGGTTGCACTAATAAGATGGAATTGCTTGGTTGAGCCTTATCCATTTTGAAAGAATGAAGGCTGTTCATGGATGTATTTCTTGATGATATCATCTGATTAGGCTGTAATTTTGTGTTTGAGGAAAGGAGATTCTTCAAAGTCTGTTTATTTTTCTGAGTGTTCATACGAACGAACTCATTTTCCTTGTTATCTCGGCTGGTTGTTACATTTTCCTCATTTATGTCACCTTCAGTGACAGGAACCAGGTTAATCTTTATAATTTTTTCTCCTCCATGATTGTAGAATGTGTCATTGGCTTGAGAATTGTTTCTACTATTGAAGCTGAATCTATAGGAATCATCATGAGATTCCTCACTTTGAAGAGTTTTTAAAACATCTTGAACCTCTTTTGGATTTTTCGTCAGACCACTTTTCAATTTTTTGAGATGGAGATAGTACTTATGCTTCTTGGGAATGATTATATTCTCAGCTGACAGGTAATCACGTGAGGCGATAATCCTAGATCTTTTATTCTCTTTATTCTCTTTATTTTCTTTATTGTCATCAATCCTTTTGGTCAGCGGGATCTTATTACTGATATCTTTTACTTTCCTTTCTCTAGGGCTGAGCAGCCTCTTAGTGCTTTCAACATTCCTTTTGAATTCATTTCCTGATACAGATCTAACCAGAGCGTTTGTAGATCGGCTTTTCATGGCTCTTTTAATTTCGACATCATTCATGGAACGGAAGACGTTATCTCTTGATCTGATCTTTATATCAGTTTGGACTTCCGGGGATTGGATGAGCTCAGGAAGGTCGAGAGTATCTAGCTTACTAGTAGTGTTTTCTTCTCTTCCCATTTTGGTCATTCTACGCAATTCGATTCTATCAAAATGGATATGGAAGATTTCCTCAGTAGCCTTGTCCTTAACAAGATCCCAAGGGGTTTCTTCATTTCTGTTTGTGAGATAAGGATCTGCTCCTTTCTTTAACAGCATGTGACAAACAAGAGACCTGTCGAAGTATGCAGCTACATGGAGAGGAGTCCATCCCGCCATATCTGCAATATTGAGATTAGCTCCACAGTTGATCAATTCTTCTATAACTTGTAAACTTCCACTGCGACATGCGACATGTAGAGGGCTTGTTCTGTCTTCATCTAAAAGATTGACATTGACCCCAAGTTTTAAGAAGTGCCGAATAGCACTAACGTTCTTTCCTGCACAAGCTTTTAAGAAGCTAATTTCTTCTTTCTTAAGATAGGCGATAGATCCGATAGAAATTTTCCCTTTGGGAATTAATTCATGATTATGAGTTTGGAACTCTGCGTTATCAATTTCAAAGTTTTTAAAATCTGAACTCCTCAAACAAGCGAAGCATCCGGCTTTGAGAGGAGTCTTATTCTGGTTAGTTTGAAACGTCTGTGTGGCTTCTTTATTGCAGTCGTTCCCCATTTAAATTTGAAAATAAACGAATAAAGAAAATATTAAGTACAAATCCCATATCCCTAAAATGTAATTGCCATATTTCTAAGAAAAAAGCCCATTAATGAGCCCAAAGTATCCATCCTAAGAGGAACTTTGATAAAGCATTTCTTAAATGAATTATAAAGGAACATAACTTAGAACTATTGTACAAAATTTGTAAAATAGATACAGAAAAAGACCCTGACATTTGATATCTCAGGCTCAGAAAATGTTACACATCTTTGATTTTCTATTTTCATTTAACTCTTCATCTTTATTCTTATTATTTGCGATAGGTTTTCCAGTTTTTGGATCTACAGGGTTTTGCTTTTGTTCTTTAACAGGTCGCTGATACGCATTTGGATTAGTTGTTTGCTTCCTATTGTCTCCACGTTGCTGATTTTCCTCTCCAGGGAATATATTATAGGGAGTATTTTGTATATGATAATTTGGAACATTTACAGTTCTCTCAGGCAGACCATTGTCATTCACATACTCTAGATCAGCAAGTACATTTTGAGGGACATTCGGATCTATCTGGGCATCTTTCTTTTTCTTCTTTTTCTTTTTCTTTTCACCTTCATTATTTGGCTTATTCTCATTTAGATCCTTTAAAACTGGCTCTTGAGTAGGAAAAGGCATGAATATGATCTTCTCTCCATCTTTTTGCTTACCGGCAACGTGAGCTGGGTCAACATAAGTTTCTTCAACTCTGAAAGGATCTTTTTCTAAGTCTGTCTCATCCCTCTTCTTCATGCGTTGATTCTTATTATGGACAATATCCTCAAGACTTTCTATAAACTGGTCATTAGATGGCTTCTTCATTTGATTAAGAAGCTCTCTTTCAGTAAGCTCACGAGCTTTCTGTTTCCTTTGTCTCACCTCTTCTCTTGTTTTCTCTGCATAGCTCACATCACCCTTCTTAATTTGGAGAAGACTATCTAAATCCTGGTTCGCTAAGTTCTGAGGGCGAGCCTGATGTTGTTGCTTATGATTTTCCAGTCCTTTTCTGATCTCTTCCTCTGTAATTTCAGGCTTGACAAACTGAGATTCTTCTCCCGTTACTTCCTGTTCTTTATCTTGCTCTTCTATTACTTCTGGAGCAGCTTTTTTATTGGGTTTCCTCACAGAGGCATAATGATTCACCTTATAAGTTTAGAAACTGGATCATTAATGTACCATTTGGGTAAGCAAAGCATGTTTTAATACGTTAGCAGCCTTGACTCTTTGCTCATATAACTCTTTGGCTTCATAATCAAGCACAGTATCTGCTATTCCCTTCATCATGCTGGTCTGGATTTGATTAGCCAAGCTTTCGTATTGTTGGATTTCACTCTCATCTGCGTTTTCATAATATTTTTTCTTTAGCTTTTCAATTTCCTCTTCTTCTTGGAGATATTGATTTCGCTCTCTTAGTTTTATATCTCTCCAAATCTCTGGCTTCTTCATGGAAATCTCATAGAGCTTATCTGTGAATTTTTGGCTATTCAATTTTGTCTCTAGATATTCTCTCTGTAATAACTCCTGCTTCTTGACTGCTTCATCAAATTCTTTCTTCTTCTGAATCGCCTTCTCTTTCACAGATTTTTTCCACTCATCCAATACTTCCTAAAGAATTAAACTATGCATCTTGTTCATTACTTTGGTATCATATTCATCCATTTCTCCATAAATTTTCTTCAGTTTTAAATCTCTTGCTTTTTCATAGAACTTTTTGAAATCACTAACAAGGTTATCAAAGGACTCATGCAAGCTACTCAGTGATAAGCTCCTCATATTCTTGGAAGATATCCTCTACCTGCTTCCTCTGCCTTTCGATCATCTCAATAGTGGCATTTTTCAATTCAGCTTCCTTTTTCAACCTGTCTAAATATTCTGCTCTAGTTTCTTCTATCAATCTATCAAGCTCAGTTTCATTTCTCAGTTTCTAGCTATTACTCAACCTCAGTTCTCATGTACCTGAAAATGCTTTTTAATAGGATCTTTCAAGGCCAGTTTATCCAATACTTTAATATTTGGAAATTCAAAGATTCTTGTTTTATACTGTTGGTGCAAAGTAATCTCATTTCCTTGTAAATTTATCTCTTCAAGAGTGGGCATCAGCTCTAGAGTCTTTATTAGCTCATCCATGTAATCAATTGAAATAAGATTGTAAGAGCATATAATTTTCTTAAGATTCTTGAATCCAAATATTGTTATATTGCTAATGCTTGTGAGTTGATTTTTCTCGAGCTCTAAATTCTGCAGTTCTTTCAGGTGATGCAGGTTTTCGATTTCTTTAATATTATTCCCAGACAATATTAAGGTCTTCAAGTTTGGATTTTTGAGATTTTCTATTCTGGGGATATAATTCATACTGAGATCCTATCCCAGTCAAGAGAGGTAAAATATTTCTTACCAGAATTTCTAAATTATGCAAATTTGCCAATCCTTCTATCTTCAATATGCGATTGTTGGACAAGTTTAGATATTTCAGGTTGGGCAGGTTATACAAATTTTCAATTCGAGTAATATGATTTATGGAGAGGTCGAGTTCTGTAAGGTTGGAAAACTGATTTATTACGGATTCAATTTCTTTGAGATAGTTTGTCGAAACAAGCAGTTTCCGAAGACTGGATGAGTCTACTAATTTTTCAAGATTTTTAAGGCTCAAAAGTTGTTTCAGGGAGAGATCTAGAGTCAAATTGGAGGGATCCCCGTTGTCTTTTGATGCGTTTTGAACCAGAGTAGTATTCAAGTACATCGCAATAAAAATTATTTTTAGAAATTGTTATCTTTTTTTAGAGTTAGGTTTGAAATTTTTCTTAGATAAGGATATCAAGTGTTTGATTTATCAGTTGTCGAAGAAGGGTAATATCTGCCCTGATGAGTACTTTAAAGTTTTTAAAAAGACTCTTTTGTAAAGAAAATAAATTTTATTTGTTGTGTATCAAGATGGATTCCGTCCGGGATAATTTGATGAAAAGACAAGATATTGAGAATACCTTCAAAACTCAAGAAGCAATGTAACTATTCAGGAAATCCATATGACCAATAGAATCTCTCGTGTTCATGAAACCACAGAAAAATTGGCTGAATTCAATCAGTTTAGCTCTGAAAAATTTAAGAGAGCATTACAGACTTATTCTAATGCTGCAGAGACAATCAGAAAAATGAAAGACGACCTTATGTTCATTCACAGGGCAATAAAGAAAATAAATGAAGCTACCGACCTTGAAATCAGTCAAAATGAATATCAAAATGCCATAGTAAACTTATTCCAACAATGATAATTGAAAAAGGAAATAACAAAAAATCTGGACATCATGTCATACGGTGAGAGTCAGGTAAATCTCTTTGATTGCCTTTATTCAATTTCTAGGGTCAAGCCAATAGATTTTCAGATAATAAAGCCTCTCTAGACAGCACTGAAATATAAAGAAATAGTAAAGGTTTTTTGTTAATTAGGCCAGCAAGGAGGACATAAAATATTCAGAATATTGTATCCTATCCGAAATTATTAAATCTATACCCTATTTCGTATAGTTTTGTCTTATGTTTTAAGTCAGCTTCTGAAGTTGATAATGTTAATAAATTCCCAGACAGGTATCAGACAACACTTTGAGGAAAACATTGAGAGAATGCGACTTCTAATCTCACAACAAATAAAATCAAAAATAAAATGATCATCTTTGTAAGTTCTTCTCTCTTTCAACAGATCCTATCAATAAATTTGAGAGAAGAAGACAGTATCTTATGTCTTAAAACATTAATTTACAACAAAACAAATATCCAAATATCGAATCAACTGCTTTCGCTTGGTGGATTTCCTTTACATGATAATAATATTGTTTCAAATACTCTCCTAAGAAATGAATCGACAGTTGAATTGACAATAAGAATACTGGGCGGTATGAGCCAAACCCAGGGCAGTGATTTTGTAGTCAAAAAGCCAACTGATCTTCAAAGTTGTGAAGCTTTTTTGAAGAATCCATTAAGAAATCAACGCAATGATAGAATAGTTCGTGAGATAAGACGATTAAAAGATGGATTTCTTGAGAAACTTGAATTTGAATTATATCCCGATAAGAAGATATATCAGGAGTCATTTCCCTCCGGAGTTCTTAAAATAAAATTTCTTGATTCACAGTTCTTTTATATCCTCCTTGCTGATGGTACCATCAGCTGCTATAATTTGGAATCAAAAACAAAAGTATCATCTTTCTATGAGGAAGGAGCTTGTATAATGGAAATATCTGTTGATTTCCAATATCTTATAGTAGGAACCGAATCTGGATCTCTTAAAGTTTTTAATACCCAGACAGTTGCACCTGTTAGAACCTTAGAAAAAGCGCATCAGGGTAAGAAATAAACGATTTTTTGTATATTTGATAGGCAGAATTTCTTATATAGGAGCCTTAGAAGATATTCAAGGAAGACAACTTATTTTGACAGGATGCTGTGAAGAGAAGAATGCAAAATTGTTTGATCTAGGAGAATTGGATGAGATTTTCAACTTGAACAGGATTGAGCCTAAGAAAAACTTTATTAATAGTGGGGGAACTTTTACAAAGCGTTCTACCACAGTTTTTAACAAAGTAACAAGTTTTGGAAAGAATTCAACTTTTGGAAGGAATTTTTCAAATCAGCCAGCTCTGAACAGTTGCACGGATTTTGCGGTTTCAAGAAATGGCAATGCCTTTGTTATCAATTCCGAAGATAAGATAAAAGTTTATGATGTATCCCTTAAAAAGTCTTTCAATACCGTTACTGTCCCTTTCCAGGAAGGTGTTGGTTGTATGAATATGACTAGTGATGGTAGATATCTTGCTGTAAGCTCATTCGAAGGAGATCATATCCATGTTCTCGATTTGAGGGAGAATAGGACCCAGTCAATTTATGAGAGAGTCCACAATGGTAAAAAGGTTTAAAATTAGTTAATCTGAAGGGAATGTTATTGAAAGTCTAGAAATGCTGAACAGCAGGCTGATTATTTCAGGAGCTTCGGATGGAACTGTTAAAGTAATCGATTTCAAAAAGAAGGAAGAATTTCTATCATATAAACATTCTAGTAATTAAGGGTTGGATCATACTAAAAGATAGGCAGCATTACGTGCTTGGCGCTTTGCCCTCAGTTAAATTTTATTCTATCAGGATCCTCTGACTGCACAATTACTTTGGTTAAGATGGAGAAAAAGGAATTAGTACATGTCATAAAAGATGCTCATCAACGTAGAAGATTTATTTCGATAAATTACTCAGATAGATCCTATATATTCCATTGTTGCTACTAAAGATAATCAGCATTTGATATCATCAGGATCTTGGGATGGAACTCTAAATATTTGGAGTCTGAAAACATTAGAAAAGATTGATTCCATTAAAACAGATCATGGTAAAATGTGTAGCATAAAGACCATAATTTCTTAGAACTCCTCTTTTGTTGTGATATTACACCTGATTCCCAACACATTATTACAGGAGGGAATGACGGTACTGTGGGATTATATCAGTTTGTAACAAGAGAGTTGATTCATTCATACACCAATGTTCATCAAGGTAAAGAAAAAAGAACTTACTTATTTGATAGAGGCTGTATTGTGTGTTACTACAACACCAGATTCAAAATATATTATATCAGGAGGACAGGATCGCTCTGTAGTTATATTAGACATTGAATTAAAAAAGAAAATTCATGTCTTTCGTTATGTGCATGCAAGTAAAAGAGTGTTTTAATTGACTCATTTTAGGCTCGATATACTCTGTTGTAGTAACGCCAGATAATAAGCATATCATTGTGGGCGGCGCTACAGATATAGCCATTCTAGACTTGAAGAGGAAAGAACCTACTCACTCAATTAGAGATCTTCATAAAAGTTATTTTGTGAGATATTCCTAAATGTTTTAGGCTACATCATGAGTGTTGCAATTACCCCAGATAATAGATTTATTATTTCAGGATCACAGGATAAATCGATAGCTGTCTATGACCTCGAAAAGAAAGCTATCCATCACATTTTAGAAGAAATTCATGATGGTATTATATTCAACCTGCTTTGTAATGAGTAGAAACCATTGTCTCTTTAGCAGTATCAGCCGATAGTCGATATTTTGTCTCAGGTTCAGATGATAAATCAGTTGCTATCTTTGATATCATAAATAAAGAGCGAATCCATGTCTTCAAGAATATTCATCAAGCTCGTGTAGAATCTGTGTTGATCACGAATGATGGGCTCTGCCTCTCGTGATAAGAGTATTGCTATTTATGAGCTAATGAAAGAGGAGAGAATATATACTTTTGAAAGAGCACATGAAGGTTTGAATTTGGATAAATAGTTTGAAATCTCAGAATGGATATATTGTATGACTATCACTCCAGATAACAAGCATATTATAACAGGAGCAGGAGATAGAACTATCTGTATGTTTTCGATAGAAAAGAGAGAAAAAGTACATGAATGGAAGAATATTCAAAATGGTAAAATGGCCAAACATCAAATAATTTTGAAGGATTGATACTATCTCTGGTCGTTACCCCTGATAATAAATTTCTTGTATCTGCTTCTGGAGATCGTTCTATTGTGATTTTTGACTTGGAAACAAAGGAGAAAGTCAAACATTACGCTGATGTACATCAAGGTTGATTTATCTTTTTCAGAGATAATATTTTAGGATATATCAATTGTATGACAATTACTCCGGAAAGTAGATATCTCATCTCAGGCTCTGAAGACAGAAGCATAATGGTAATTGATATCATTGATAAAATAATTGTCCATCTCTTCAAGAATGCTCATGAAGGTAAAGTCTGAAATATTATTACTGAAAGGGAAAGATACGATTACAACAATAGCAATTACACCAGACTTGAGATACATTGTCTCAGGATCAAAGGATAAGGATATCGCCATTTTCGATTTCAATACAAAGGAAAAAGTGCATTTATTTGAAAAGGCACATAGAGGTGTTTTATTGGAATCCATGCTAATTGTGTTAGCTCCTGTGACATCCTTACAAGTCTCTCCTGATGGAAGATATATCATTTCTGGAAGTGAGGATAAAAGTATAAGAATGTTTGATCTCCACAAAAGGGAGAAAATTTACAGCTTTGATAACTATCATGAAAGTTCGATTCAATTAAGTCAAGTATCATTATAGGTGCTATTACTGCTATTGCAATTAATCCAGGAGGGAGATTTATTATATCTGCTTCAAAAGATAGAACTATTAGAATCTTTGATATTGAAGCAAAGAAACTTGCTTATCAAATTAATGAGGCTCATACTGGTAATCAATCACATTGCATTTTAGAATTAAATTTAATAGATGCCATCCATGCCCTACAAGTCACTGGAGACGGGAAATTTATTGTCTCAGCATCAAGAGACCTAAACATAAGTATTTTCTTAAACCCATTCCCAAAAGATGAAATTGTTGTCACAGGTATTCCTTTAAACTTAAAAGCTTATTTCCTTAGATGGAGGGAACTTCAGCCCATTTTCAAGACTAGGTGCTATGATCTTGAGAAATCTATATATCAAAACCAATGAACTGAGCTCCCTCATCAATTTTGTCAAAAAGTACAACACGTTCAAAGTAGCCCCCTATAACTGGAACTTGCTTCACCTTGTATGCTTGTTTTCTCCATGTAGCTATTTGATTGAAGAGTGTCTCGAACAGGGCATTCCCTTTGAGATTGATAGCAATGGACTTACTCCCCTTCACTTTATTTTCTATGCGGAGAAAGTCGATTTTAATGTTGTGAATATCCTTACTTGTTATCTTTTGCAATATTTGAGAAGGAAAGCTTGGAAGAGGTTTATGAATCCAGAAATTCGTGCAGTCCTTAATGCCCTTAGTGATATATTTCCTCGGCTGTTTTACAGGGTAAATTCAGATCTTGTAGCTGAAATACTTCAGTTTTCAGTGAGTGAGCCTGAAAGTTTTGGACATGAAGAAATTACAAGATTTGGATCTATTAGAGGTAGAAAGGATTTGGCCTTCAAGCAACACGATTCAACCATCTTGACACCAAGACTTAAAGAATCCCTGATTGATGAATCTGGAAGCCACTTGCTAAATATTAGAGTTATTTGGCTCAAGTGCAACTATCATCCTTATTCATCTGACATGATGACTCTCTTGAAGGTACTGAAGTGTGTGGATAATGAAGAAATATTCAAAGCTGAAGTAGTGAAGATGATTATAGAGTATCTTTGGAGACACACATATAATTTTTATGGAATCCTGACGATCATTTTTTCAGTATTGATGATTTTGCTTTCAGTGTACTTGGCTGTAGATGAAAAGAAAGTCGGACTCTCAATAGCAATATTTTCCCTTTCAGCATTTTTCCTGCTTTATGAGATTGTACAGATGTGGGTAACAGGAATAATGGTCTATTTATTTGATATTTGGAATATATATGATTTGGCCTACGAGCTTCTTTTGATGGGAACAATTTTGGCGATTTGGATAGACCCTGAAGATCAATATAGTCTGGCGATGAATTGGCTAAAGAGTCTGTGCATCCTCTTTGGTTATATTAAATGGCTTTCTTTCTTTAGAGTCTTTTCTCAAACCAGTAACTACCTGTTATAATTGATTTATCTTGTAGGGAAATTAATGAGAATGGTATTTGAGATCATTAAAGCTATGAGAAGCTTTCTTGTGATCTTGCTGCTTGTTATTCTTGGATTCTCGTTGATATTTAAAGAGTTTGATAGGGAGATAGAGTATGGAGACTCGTTGTTTAATGTTTACTTGCTACTTTACGGACAAGTTGAGGCTGATGACTTAAGTGTATCAGAGAAATTATTCTTGGCCCTCATTACATTCGCACTTTCAGTACTCTTGCTCAATTTGTTGATTGCTATTATGACGTCGGCCTATGATAAGATTGAGAAAAAGACAATATTGACTGATAGCAAGCAGAAAATAGTTCTGATCATGGAAGCGTTAACAATGAAGAAAGCTCTTTTTGGGAAGAGAAGAGGAAAAATTCTAGACAAAGATCCAAATCGAAAAGGATATCTATTTTACGTTGTTTCAGAACTTCTTCAAAAAGAAGATTTTGACTCAAACAAACTAGAAAAGCGAGTTGATCTAGTGAAAAAGGTTGTTAAAGAGGAACTCAATGTGAGTACAACGGTCATAAAGGAAGAACTAAGTCATCTCAATGATAAGCAAAATAAGAAATTAATCAGCTTAATAGAGCATCAGTTGAAGGAGCAATTGAACAGTAAACTGGAAGACAGGATAGAAAAGGAAATAACTAAGCAGACTGAAGACTGAAGAAGGAATTTGCTCGTTCATTATTGGAGCACAATAAATCAATTGATAATAAGTTAGCTCTTTATAATGAACGTCTTGCTCATTTGGACAGAAAGCTTGATGATATTTTCAGCTTTTTCTCTGTGAACAAGCATGTGATTCAAAAGACCAACTTCATAAAATTAGTTCCTAAAAATATAAGTGACATTGGGGTTGAAGGTGGTGGTTCCATTGTGGAGGGCTCTCATTATTAAGAATGTGCATATTAGAATGCATACATTTTCTATATCTGTATCATATTTTAATTGCGTTAGACAGGTGGAATTTGCCTAATATGTACAATTTTGGCGTTAAGACTTGAATAATATCAAATCCAAATCCGATTGCAATAAAATTATCATTTCTATGAATTCTCATTCTGGATTAGATAGGAGGTCTTACAAGCAAACTCCAACAAGATTTACTCCGATTAGAGAGGACTATACTGACGATAATGGTGAACATGATGGGGACGAACCAGGAATTCACCAGGGCGACGAAGCAAATTACTCCCGACAATATCTTTACACAGGCCACTCTATTTCAGAGGACGAAGCTCAGATAAATGAGATCCTAAGAGGATTGAGAAATAAACTTCATGAGATAGAAAGCTATATTTCACGGAAGGAGGATGAAAAGGCTGGGATTATAGATGATATAAATATCCTGACCCAAAG
>Ga0065720_1018877_pt1 | contig 72682 bp, 86 predicted proteins | sample Thericmetagenome_FD_59107 | JGI IMG/M metagenome (GOLD analysis project Ga0065720, IMG submission 59107) | Thermophilic microbial communities from the Joint Bioenergy Institute, California, USA of rice/straw/compost enrichment - eDNA_2 v2... | ecosystem: Engineered > Solid waste > Grass >...
GCATTTCCAGTTACCCAGAAGTGGCTCGTCCAACCAGAATCATTTACAGCTTCATTTCCAAAAGTGAAAAATGTAGAAGCCAGGACTATGAGGCCATTTAAGAATGCCACCCAAAACCAGGACCAATATTTTCCTGAATAGAAATGGATGTTGTTCGGTCCATCCATGTAGAAATGGGGGTATTTCAATAAAGTTTCATCTGAATATTCTCGGTCAAAGACAGCATAGATAAGGATTGGCACTGAAGCAAAAGTCATATTGAAAAATTGATACATGATAGGCTCATAGATTGTTTGTCCTGAGAAGGCACTCAGAAATCCATACCAAAATTGAGGAGAAACCAACACGATATTCTTGTAGAAGTTGTACAAGATTAGATAGCAATTTCTTCGATAGCATTCTCTTCCATGAACAAATAATAGATTCTTTAGGAATTTGAATTCTCCAATGGCATAGTCACTAGCTCTAGCAGCCTATTTGACATATAATCATAATTATTAATAAATTACTTGTTGTCCTTCAACTCCTCTGATTCCAATACCTACATGTGCAGCAATGATCATATTGACATCGTTTGCACCATCTCCAATTGCTAATGTGGTAGCATTTGGTTTCTATTTATTTAGCTATATATAGATATGGATTTTACCTCTCTTCTGACTAAACTGACGACTTCTTGTTTTTGTTTTGGTGAAACTCTGCAACAGATAACAGATTCACACAGATCACAGACTTTCATTAACTCACCAGATAAATCTTGATGCATTCCATGAATTAAAGCATCACCTGTGATAACCAATGCATTTTTGAGTGAGGGTGAGAGCTGATATTTTAGTTTATTTGAAAATAGAGAATTACTTTTTCCTGGGCCTTTTTGATCTGATCACGGACTTGAAGCATATTTGCACCATTGATAATCACCTTATGATGATTATTGGTAAATAGTTTGCATGAATAGGCGATATTTATGGCTGTTTCCACCTTATCTCCTGTTAAAACCCACACTTTTATTCCAGCTTCTTTGATTTGATCGATTGTTTCTCCTACCTTATCTTGTAATTTATCTTCGATGGCTGTTGCTCCGACTAATTCTAGATCTTTCTCGATTAATTCTTGGACAGCTTCAATTTTAGCTTCTCTATTGGTCATTGAAGTTGAAGCTTCCTAATCACATTTCAATAGTTCTCAACAGGATTTACATTATATTTTTCTGTCCATTCTTTGTATTCTTCCTGGCTTATTGTCCTCTCAGCTAATAACAGTGTTCTCAACCCTTCATTTGCAAAATCTTCAAGATGCTTTATAGTATTTTTGACATCATCGCTAATAAGAGTTAGGGTAATAAAAAGCGGAATACTTTGTGTGATTCATTCTCTTTAAGATGATTGAATCGGCTCCCTTACAAAGGATTTTTATATTACCGTCAGGATCTTCGATAATCACAGACATTCTCTTTCTAATATTATTAGAGACTGTATTAGTTCTTCAACCTTGCACTATTGAACTCAAGAACATGATGCAACTTGTATTTATGTTCGGTTCCATTTATTTTGACAATCATATTATTATTTTCGTCCAAGCCTCTGTATTCATAGCCCATAAATTTGGCAAAGTTAACTAATGCAAATTCATCTGGAGATGAGGCATTGTAGATAATTTGTGTATTAATTTTTTGTGTGATAATAGTGTGGCATAGTGAGAGAAAAGTCAGATAGGAGCTATTTTAAATTAGAATGTATTTGAATGGGACTTTACACTATTTTGGAGTGTTCAGGGTGATTCTCATCTGTTAAGGCTTGGTAGAAGAACTTATCTCTAAAGTCTACATTTGAAACCTTTGGAAAGCCTGAAATATCAAGGCCATAATTGTATCCTTTACATTATTCGATTGTAAAATTATAAATCTTACCATATGCCTTTCCTCCAACACAAAGTTTTTTGAATTCCATCAAATTACAGGTCAAAGTGCCTGTTTTATCAGAGAAGATGTAGTCAATTTGTCCAAGTTCCTCGTTCAGGGCTGAAGTCTGAACAGTAGCCCAAATTTTGTTATTCGGCTCACACATTTTAGGATCATTGCTCATAGTAAACCCTTGAAGTACTTTCACCATTTCTAAACTGACAAGTAAAGAAATTGGAACAAAATTGCTAATCAATAAAAATTTTAGAAAAGCTTTATTCTACGTGAAGATCAATAGCCAGTTGCCAGCTCTAATGAACATTCCTGAGATAACTTCAAAATTAGTAAGGTGAAGATAATTTGTTAGAGAGGACTATTTTGAGTTATTGTAGTTCAGTGTCTTTGATACTAAGTGGTCAGTTGTCCAGAGTACATATAGGATGCCTGATAAAAGACATAGCACTAGCTGAACAATAAAAATGACATAGATTTCTCTGTTCATTTTTCGCTCTAGTGTGCTTTTTTTGGTCTCAGCCTTCACAGAATTCAACATGATTTTGGTATCATGCCTTAGATTAATGATCCTATTGACTGTCAATAGTTACCCAGTATAGCATGCTAAGCCATACACCCATTCGGTATTTCTTAAACTTGATCCTCTTAATAGGAAGTTTGAATTATCGCAGGGGATTTTGGTATTTTCATCTAGTATAATAGTCCCTAAGAGGCGTTAAGATAATTGAGATCTTTTTTTACCTGTGAAGGTGTAGAGATAGGGATTAGGTTTCTCATATGTAACCTTCAAATTAGTATGCATCATCTAATTATTATTTCATTTGAATTTTGGTTATACATCACGTTCATTACGAAGCACTTTTCTTAATTCTTTTGGAACAACCTTATGTTTTAAATTAGTTTCTCCATCCAAGTTTTTCGTTTCAATATATGCAATACCTTTGGAATCACTAGAGCCTATAAGCAAGAGATCACAAGGAAAGTATTCATTATTGTATATCTAAGAAAGTAAAAGTTTGAGATGTAGGGGGATACCTTGACGATATTTCCAATTCTTATATTTTGCCATCGTGTAGTTTCAAGTTTTCCTTTATTAACGCTCCTCACAGGCCTATTGTTCTCTGTTTGATCGGATCTCTTTCTTTTATAATCTTCTATCAGATCTTTTAAGACTGAAACAGCCACGATCACTGACAATGGAAGGTATATGACAGGCTGACCTTGAGAGATTGTAATTTCCTTGATAGTTTGCAATATGCCAATGATCTAATACTATAAGATATTATTTGAACTAGGAGATACTAAGAAATAAAAGTTGGCACTTTTGCTAAATTGCTGTATAAGGTTCTTTGGCAAGAAGTTAAAGGCATTATATTGAGATGTCGCAATTGAATTATCAGGAATATCATAATCAGGGTAATTTGCAATTATTTCTCGATCAGGCATCTCAGACCAGGGACACTTTGAAGAGAAAAGACCTCTTCTTTGTGGTGCATTCTTATATTTTACCCCTTTCCATTATCAAGACGTTAGAAGAAAATATTACTTATGTTTTCATTTTTTTTAGGGGTTTCTATCTCAAAAGTTTCTATGTTCTTCATTTGGGTAGATCAACGGCTTCCAGTTATAATAATCTCGAGGGTCTCTCGGGAAGTGACTTTAATAAAAATTATGATATTTAATTAAGTGTATGTGAGAATAGACAACATATCAGCATACAAAAGTTATTACTCTGTAAAGGAACAGATCATGTTTTCAGTGTTTATTTCCACAACTTTCTCATAGCCATATTCTTTTCAAGATCTTTCTTCATGACTTTGGCTACGGCCATTTCAAAATCTTCTTGAGTGACATGGACTCTTCTCTCTCTCAAAGCAAACATACCAGCTTCAGTACAAACGGCCTATATAATGACGCACTTTATCGAATTAGTTTACTTTTGATTCGGCTCCTGAGGCTCCATTCATCTTCTCAGCAATTTTCTTAAGATCAATTCCTCTCATCAAGTTCATCTTTCTGGAGTGGATCTTCAAAATTTCAACACGAGCCTACCTGTTAAATCCAATGTAGATTATACTTACTTCTTCGCCTGGATTAGGGAATTCAATTTTACGATCAATTCTTCCAGGTCTTAAAAGTGCCTTGTCAAGAATATCGATTCTGTTTGTTGCCATAATAATCTTAATGTTGTTAGTAGCTTCGAAACCATCCAACTAAGCAGAATAAACCCACTTCATTAGAAAGAATATACCTGGTTAAGAAGCTCAAGCATAGTTCTTTGGACTTCAGAATCTCCACCTCTTTCTCCTTCAACTCTAGAACTTCCTATAGAATCGATTTCATCGATAAAGATAATAGAAGGAGCATGCTCTCTAGCCATGACGAACAATTCTCTGACCATTCTGGCTCCTTCTCCGATATATTTCTGTACCAATTCACTTCCTGAGACACGAATGAAAGTACAGTCCTATAATGATTGAGTTTACTCTCGAAATATGATACTGTATGATGAGCAACGGCTCTGGCCAAGAGGGTTTTACCAGTTCCTGGAGGTCCATAAAGGAGAACACCCTTTGGTTGTGAGATACCAAGAGATTCAAAAATTTCAGGATGCTTAATGGGTAGCTCAATAACTTCCTTGACTTCTTTGACTTGTTGGTCCAAACCACCGATCATATCATAAGTTGAGTCAGGAACTTTTTCAACCTTCATTAAACTGACCAATGGATCGACCTTTGTGGGAAGTATTTTGTGAAGGAGATAGTTATCACTCTTAAGTGCGACTCTGGTGTTGGGAGTACAATCTTCGATCTTTATACTTTTATCGACTGAAACAACATATTTTCCTTCGGGATTAATCTATTGATGTGTAAGTAATTGAAAAATTATAAGTTGTAAACCTTCACTAGAACTTTGTCTTTTCCCATTTGCTTAACAACTTCTCCAACATAAGAACCAGATTCTTGTAAAGCTTGAATCTCATCCTTAAGCTGACGAACTAATTATGGCTTATTTAAATATCAGACAAAAAAAAACCTGCATTATTCAGTTCATTACGTTGAGCTTGCAATCTTTTCACATTCTGGGCCTTTTCTTGGATCTTGTGTTCGAGTTCTTCAATTTTAGATATGAGATAGGTCTTGAGTGCAGAGTCATTCGAATTCATTTCAAAAAGGATCAAATACTTTTATTTATTTAAAAGAAAAAAAATGATTTAAATATCCGATCCGACCAAATATACAGACAAATCAAAGGAAAGATAGGCAAGTTAAAAAAATGTAGATGAATTTTAATAGAAAGTATCAGCTATTGATGTGTATATTTTCTTTTATTTTCCATTAGCAAGTTTTAGAGCAAAATATTTCTCTATCTGCATTAAAAAGTGGTAATACGAAATCAGTTTTATATCTGTTTTTTTGTTAGCGAGTTGAGAGTTTTGGGCTAGACTTACTTTTTCAGCAATGCTGGTTAGCACTAGTATTTCTCCATATGATAAGACAGGGAAGCACTCGATCAGAATTTCTTTAAATTTAGTTAATTCGAGCAGACCAGCATTAGTTCTATCATATGACTTAAAGATCTTCAATAGAGGTAAGGTCGTTATTCCTTCTTCTTCAGGTGAAGTTGCTAACAACTTAAAATTTATATTACAGCTGTCTTTACTCATGACTTTGCTCTCTGCGAGTTCTTTAAGTATTGAATGTAGCTTATCTAGTACCTTCGATGAATCCAACTCCTGATGTTGAGTAGTAGTTGAGCTACTAGGAAGAGTAGAGAGATCAATTTTTGGTTGAGATATGGATGCTTCATATTTTGTGGTGTTTTGCACTGACTGAGCTGAGAGAATTATCTCTTTTGCTCTTTCGAAATTCCTTGAGTTATCGCCTTCAATTACAGCAATAAATTCATCAACAAATATCTTTCTTTGGAGGCTCTCTCTGGATGGGTTTTGATTATACCCTATATGTTTGATTAATACATTCGGGAGATTACTCAAAGAATCGATAATCTTGTCAATTGTAAAGTTGTTTACTCCATAAATCATTGTTTTGAGCACTTCTCTAAACAGTGAATACAAAAATTAGATTAGCTACTTCAATTTTGTTTCTGTAATCATTTTAAAACTATCGCTAAAGCCTTCAAGTCTCTAAATTTTAAAAATCTTCATTTTCTAGACTTACTTCCTGAATTTGTCTCCAATAGCTTCTATAGATGGCAACATTAAATTGAAGTATTGCGTCTTCCAAACTAAAACTTGAAATAAATCCAAGATGTGCTTACGAGGTCACTTTTTCTTTGGGAGCTGTCACAGGAATATAGAGGTCCTGGCATATTGTTCTTAACAATGACAATAATTTCTCATTATTAATCACAATTTGACTCTCACTAATATTCTCCCTGTTGGAAAGATCTAAAACTCCTTCTTGAGCGAAGTAAAGTTTGAGAGCATGTATTTCTTCTAAGTCACACGAGATATCATATTGTTTTAGTAACCTTATGAATTTGTCCATATCAATTTGGTCTTTTCACATCAGTACTAAGCTAATCAAAATGTTACTTTTATTGGTTATGAACTCAATTGAATGCTCCAATTTCGCAAAGCCCACTTCAGAGATGACTTTAACAAGTGAGGAGAAGAGCTCAGGTATTTCAATTTTTTTCCCTATTTTTTGTTGGATTTCTCCAATGACATCTGTCATATGAATTAATGTCTTCAATCTTCTCCCTTTGTGTGACTTGATATTTATTTGAAGAGATAGAGATTGTTACTTTCACCCATTCTATGATGCTTCTAATGTTTACAACATTTTCTGCAAAGCTTTTGAAGATTAACAAATAGAGGAGGTTGCATTCATCCACACTCAATTTGATTCCAAACATTTGCGTTATCTTTATAAAATCAACTCTAAGCAAGATTAGGATCAATAGTTATTTTTCTACTCATGGATAGGAGTGAAGAGGTCTTCTTCTTTTTTCCTAATAAATTGCATGAAAGCACTCCTTAATTCAGCATCCTTAACATCGCTTTTTATTGGAAAAAGCTTTGAGTATATTTCTTCAGCCACCTTGATTTGAAAGTTCTCTAATATTCCAAGATTGTTATGAGCATATATATTCTGAATAGCTATCTCAGAAGCATTTCCTTCAGCGGTATTTTTCTTCTGAATCAAGTTAATATCCAAATGGTTTAAGTCATAGTGCTCAAGTTCAAAAAGTGGTTTCTTTTTGAAGAATTGAGCTAATGCAGATTCAAGATTTGACTCCTCCTCGGTTAACTCATCAGTTAGCATAACTAAAGAAGCTGGATTTGATATGTACTTTGTACTGATTTTTGTTTTTGGCTTAGCTCCTTTCTAAAATTGAATAAAATGTTTCGTAATTTTACAGAAAGAACGAAATGCAGATCTCTGTAGAGTATTTCATTTTTTCTATTTTTAGGAGCATCTTGGACGATTTCTCTAATATGTTTCTCCGTAAATTTGAAAGGAGCATTTGATAGAGCCTGTTCAAATTTCTGAATTGTTAGTTTGCCTAGTTAGTTTTTTCATAATATTAGAATTCTAACCTGTATCGAGCTTGTCATAGTTTTGACATAATCTCAAAAAGTTGAAATTATTGAAGAACATATATTCTCTAAGGATCTGAACACCTTCGCTTAATTCATCAAGGTTCTTTCCACTAAAGCCTTGCTAAAGAGTTATGTATGAATTTTTATAATTCAACCTGCAGAAGAGATTCATTATTCATTTTTTATAAATACCTAAAATTTCAAACTGTTAAGTAAATTTATTTCTGCGAATTTATGCAAAAAAGATTACCCAACATATACAATACGAACAAATTTTAGAATTCAGCGTGGCCGGGAGTTCTTGGGAATGGAATGACATCTCTGATATTCTCAATACCAGTCACAAACATAATGAGACGTTCAAATCCAAGTCCGAAGCCAGCGTGAGGAACAGTACCATACTTTCTCAATTCAGTGTACCACCAAAGAGTTGATTTATCAAGTCCCATATCCTCAATTTTCTTATCAAGGACGTCATATCTATGTTCTCTTTGAGCACCTCCAATAAGCTCTCCAACCTATTAATTATGTAAGTTTCAATCTCATAATGTATTACTCCTGGGACAAGGACATCCATGGAAGCGACGGTTTTTCCATCTTCGTTCAACAACATATAGAAAGCCTTGAATTCCTTAGGATGGTTGTATACAATAACTGGGCCCTTGAAGACCTTTTCAGCAAGATATCTTTCGTGCTCACTGTTCATATCAACGCCCCAAGCCAATTTGTTTTCGAACTTGACCTTTCCATCTTTCTCATCCTAAAAATATCTTAGAAAAAGAGTTAGTAATTAGTTACTCTCAAGCAAATCTCTACAGCCTCAGTGTAGGAAACTCTCTTAAAGTCACTGTTCATAACGTGAGAGAGGTTATCGATCAATTTGACCTCAGGTGGTTCCTTCTTTTCTTCCTTAGCTCTTCTGATTTGTTCAGCTTCAAAGTATTCCAAGTCTTCTCTGTTGTTTTCAAGAACGTATTGAAGACAGAATCTGACGTAATGCTCAGCAAGCTCCATGTTGTCATGAATATCAGCGAAAGCTACGATTTATTAGCTACAATAATAGTAAATTTCTTACCCATTTCGGGTTCAATCATCCAGAATTCAGAAAGATGTCTGGCAGTATGAGAGTTTTCAGCTCTGAAAGCAGGGTTGAAGTTATAAACATTGCACATAGCACAAGCATAACATTCAATAGACAATTGTCCAGAGACTGTCAAGTAGGAAGGTCTCTTGAAGAAATCTTTGTTATAATCAATGATATCCTTCTTATCAACTAGAGGAATGCTCTTGATAGACTCTTTAGGTTCAGGAAGGACAGTGGTGACTTGGAACATTTCTCCAGCACCCTCACAATCAGAAGCTGTGATGATAGGTGTTGAAATCAACAAGAAACCTCTGCTTTGGAAGAAGAGATGTGTGGCCATAGCCAAAGAGTTTCTGACTCTGGTCATGGCAGAAATGTACTTTGATCTAGGTCTAAGATGAGCAATTTCTCTCAAAAATTCCAAAGTATGACCCTTCTTTGATAAAGGATAGGCCTTAGTGTCTTGGTTAGTTCCCAAAACCTTGACGTAATGCTCTTTAGGGTCTTTGACTTGAACTTCAATAACTTGTCCTTTGGCAGGGCTTTTAACGAGTTTTCCTCTGATTCTGAAAGAAGCACCCAATCCAGCCTTTGCAATTTCTTCAAAGTTAGGGATGGATTCTTCAGGGGTTGCACCCTTTTCAACAACAACCTTAAAATTTAGGAACAGTTACTATTGATATCTATACCTGAAGGGAAGTTCCAGATGAACCGTCGTTCAATTCAATAAAGATCAATTTGCCACCTCCAGCTTCTCTATGACATGAATCTTAGAAGAGATTACTGCTACCTTAAAGTTCTTGACCATCCAGCAACGATTCCTTCTTTATCATAATATTGATCAGGGTTTTTCACGATGTGTTCAATTCTAAGGATTTCTCCAATGTTGAATTTGGGAAGGGGCTTCTTGAAGAATCTTTCTTCGACATAAGGTGAGACGTATTGTTTCTTGGTTGGTTCCATTTTGTGGGAAAATCTAAATTTTGGGGCGATATTTAAATTCAATAAATGCACTATATCTCTCAATTTATTGCAGTGCTTTCGAATCATAATTCATAAATTATAACAGAGCCCTATCAGAATATCTTTTATAATTGAAATTCAAAGATGGATAAAAAGAAATTTGACAAGAAGAAAAAATATCATAAGCCATCATCTGAGCCAGATTATTATCACTCTCCAATTAAAGGCTTCATTATAACGGCTGATCCCAAGAAAGAAAAAAATGCTGTTAGAGATGCATATAACTTCTTAAATAAAGTAGATATCTCAGTTTTATCATAATTGATCAGGTCATTGATCTTCATTACGAAAGGAGAATAGAAAAAGCTGTGGACGAATATATTTCTTCAAAGAAGAAAGTTAAATTGTCTGATGATGACGCTGAAAAGTTGTCTATTACTTTTACTGTTGATAAATTGGAGGGAGAAAGAGGGTGAGGAAGTCAAGAAAGACGAGAATCCTCAACCAGAGAAAAGTGCTCAACAAAGATTAGAAGATGAAATTCAACATTATCAAAAAGATACTCGCGTTTTTTACAATGTCGATACAAATTGCAAAGTAAAAGCTTGAAATTAAGTTGAGAGAATAGGGTGTTATTTTCATCAAAGTTAATACTCTTTTTCAAGAGATTATTGATGTAAAAAAGATTGCAAATAGCATTATGAAGGAAATCAGGGAAACTAAGACTCCTGTATCTAGGTAAACCTTTTGTTTCAAATAGTATAACATCTAGATTCTGTTATAAGTTAGTTCCTATTGAAGTTGCCTGCAAAGCAGATTTAGAGTTGTTTAAAGAGAAGATAACTCCTATGATTGAAAGAAAATTTAAAGGAGAGCAATCAAAAAAAGTAAAATAATTGAATTGAGAACTAATCTTGAAGTGGGTCTTGCATTTCAAATGCAGAAATAATACTAAATTTACGATGAAACCATTTTTGGAATATATTTTGCAGATAATTGGAAGCCATCATAGTGTAGATTATAAAAACCCTGATTATACAATCTTCGTTGAGATCCAAAATGTACCTTCATATTATTTTTCCTTGATGATCTTAGCAATTGATGTGTTTGAGCATTTTGAAAAAATTCACTGGGTTTAAAGGGTATAGTTTGCAATTAGAGTCAACAGCTGGAAAGAACCTTGAAGCTAATCCAGGAAAAAAAGCTGAGACTAATCCAGGAACAAACCAAGAAGGAGTGGTTGAAGCTGATAAAGAAGAGAAAAAGAATGTAATAACACAAGATATAGAATTTGAAGAAATGGAGCCCAAGACTGTTGAGAAAGAAAATGATGAGGAGAAAGAGGAAAGTGAGGGAAGTGTTGAATTAATGTAATAATTCACTTGTAAGATACTTACTGCTTCAAATTATTATTTTGAATGCATATGTATATCTAAAAATGTGTATTTACAAGCAACAAACTGCTTAAACATCTTGTGCTTCTTCTTCCTTCCACAAAGATTCATATTGATTATTAGCAAATTTATAAGATTTGCTAATATCTGAGGGAGCATCTCTCTTCTGAACCTCATTGGCTGAAAAAGTATCAAGTCTAGGGTATTCTAAGGTTCTTTTGGTTTCTTCAGTTGTTGTGTTAGTTGTCAAATTAGGCTGATAGCCAGAGGGCTTATTATCTTCAATTTTGATGGCACTTCGAGGCTTTTCGACATTGATTCCTTCTCTCTTCGAATTTGGTGTATAGTTTGAAGAATAATCATAGCGAGGAGGTTCTACTTCACTTCTAATGTAGTTATAGCTATTGTAATTCTCATTGTTGACAAATGTGCTAGGTTTGTAGAAATTTGAAGTTGTTCCGACTCTGCTGGAATACTTAGTAGGATAGAACCTAAGCGGCTCTTCACTTCTTCCACTTTGATAGTTCAGATATGGACGACTGGTATTTTCATAGCTGCTATAGTTATAGTTATAGTTATAACGTGATTCGTACTTGCTTCTGTCAGGTGATGAGTTATAGTATTTATCGTAATAATTGCTTCTCAAACCTGAATAATAGTTTTTGAAGTAATGCTCATGATCAGTATATTTGAATGGGTTTTCAGGATATCTATAGAAATCTGGCTTGTATTCTCTTTCAACAAAGCTAGGATTAAAGTAGGGGACAAATTTTGAATTTGACTTTCTAAAATCATAATTTTCATATTTTTTATAATCATATGGGAGCTTGTTGTGATATTCTTGAGTAATGCTTGGGGTGATAGTTGCATTGTGATCACGACTATAATTCCAATAGCTACTATAAATTGGATCTTGGAAACGATTTTCTAAGGGATTTCTATCTGTTGCTCCGGGGTAAAATCTAGTCGAAGAGGTTTGATAGAGAGGATTATTCTTTATAGCTTCAATTTGGTCATTATAAGGCTGGCTACGAACAGTTGAGACTAAGGTTGGATCATGAGATTGGTATGCTCTAGGATCTCTAGGATCAAGGTTGGGTCTATAGACATCATTGATATCATATCTTTGAGGTTCTTGATTTCTGGAAGTGTAATCTTGTTGAGGTGGGTTAGCTGGTTTTCTATCGGAGAATTGTAAAGTCTTAACTTCAGGCTCGAACCTTTGTTTCTTATGAGAGCTATGAACTCTTTCTTGAGAAGGAGAGATTTTACGATCTGAGTTAAGAGGCTTTTGCCTATTTTGACTTGGAGAGGCTGTTTCCATTTTATTCTCTATGTGATTATTATTGCTTTCGCTTTGTTCAGTGGACTTTGGCTGAAAAGTTACAAAGTTCACTGTCGTAGGCATTTGTTGGAGTTCATTAGTCATATGATTCTTTGTAGCAGAGACTGACAAACTTTGGATAGGTGCATTGAAGTTTTCAATTGAATTTTGAATATTGTATTTGCTTGGATCGTCAGACAAAGCTTGAGATCTACCATGAGGGAAGATAGCATGTCTGAAATCTATTATATTTACTTTTCCTTTTCTATTTCTGTCCAATCTCCTCATAAAACTCTCATATTCTTCTTTTCCAAAATTATAATGATTTTTTTTCATGAAACTCTCTAAGCTATAATACTCAAAAATTAGTATCCAGACTGCTTACCATTTGAAATTGACTAGGCCGGTTTCTGGACTGGAAATCTTCCTAAAGGCCTCATCTAATTCGTTCTCTGATGAGATTCCAAGATTGCTCCTCACCGATTCAATCCTTCTAAAATATTCGGCCTCTTTTCTATATATCTCACTTATCATCTTCTCAATCTGCTTCACACTGTCATCTTGATCATATGAAAAATTAAAAGGTCCACTTTTTTCCAAACAACGGTTTCGCAGGTCTAAATTAGAGCTAGGTAAAACTTGATTTAAAAAGCTTCAATAATTATCAACTGAAGGCAAGAGTTACTCATTGTATGTTATCTTGTATTTCAAATTGGAAGAAGTATGAAAAACATGTTCCAATTCTTTTTCATTCAATACCAAACCATTTTCTCTAGACTCAATGAGACTTATTACCATTTTCATTACTTTAAAAAGTGAATTAGATCATTCTCATTCAGGTATCCATTTCCTGATTTATCGATTCTTCTGAAGAAGATGAATGGTTCAAATAGTGCATTTTGTGCTAAAGATATTCTTGCAGTCTCAACCTAATGGAAATTGTTATTAATAAGTAAGGATATACTTCAATTTCACCTTGAATGATAGTGTTGACTAATTTTGATAGATTTTTGTCAAGTTCTGAAGAAGACATAAGAACGTTTATTTCAAAATTTAATTTGTTTGAAAAATACTTGCTCTAATTTTAAAAAAAGATTCATGCTTATTTCAATACAAAACGTGAAAGAAATATATTAATAGTACTCAAGATAACAATAGGAAGAACAGTTTTAATTGATACTTGTAATCTCAAGATAGTGACTACATTTATCTTGAATTATTGATAAGATTCTGCCTTCGAAGTCAGAATACTTTAATTCTGGATCTTGGAAAATTTCGATCTGATATAAATCTTCAGTAAAGTATTTTAGTTCTTCTTTTATCCTAACAAAATGATATTATTTCATGGTAAACTTACCTCTTGGCAGCTGTTTTACTTTCAACGTTTAGATTCTCGAAGATGGGAACGAAATTTTGTTTAATATCTGTGAACACAGCTGAGAAGATGGAGAGTAAATGTTCACGGAAGAGGATATCTTCGATAAGCTTATACATCTGACGAATGCTATTTAAGATGCTTGCTGAACTTTTTGTTGGGATATTGATCTTGTCCTGAGTACTAGCCCAATTGATTTTTTTAAGTTCATTGCATTGTTCCACTAGTCTGTAAAATAGTTAGAATAATTAAGAAAAAATGCTACTTTGATTTAAGTATCTCTCTTATTTTGGATGCAATCTCATTGGCATGGTCCACTAGATCTTGTCGAACTTTCTTAGCTTGCTCACTTACTTTCTCTCTGTTTTCATTAGTAAGCTTAATCTTCTTTTCTAATTTGGTTTGTAGAGGAGGAACAAGATCAACAAGAAGGGTTAATGAGATCGTTGATAAAGCTAAGAGCATGAGGATAATTAATACTTTGATTACCAAGGACTTTTGCTGTGATTTTCTTAATCTTTCCAAAGGCTATTGCTCCTGCTCCAAGAACAAGCTGAGTTGTGTATGAATTATATAGCTGAAATTAAGAATAATCGATCATAATTTACCTTGATGATCTCAAACAGCTTACCAATAGTATCCATTCCAATATAGTTGAACTTGGAGGCAATAGTGAAATATTCATAGCAGATCTGAATTAATAGCAAGAAAGATCCTGTAACTCTATATCTCTTCTTGTTGATATAGAGTTCATTCTTTTGGATAGATACCATCTCTCCGTTTTGATGTGACTTAATAGTATCCTGAGTCCTTCGTGAGTCCCGACTGCTATCTGCAGTTTCATCTTCTGTGGCAAGATGTTTGACTATTTCGAGGTCATTTACATCTGGTCGTGATGATTTGAGAATGTCTTCTGTTGTTTCTAGCCTTTCAGGATGCTTCTCAAGATCATTGTCAGGCTCAACGAAGAAGCTAAAGTATAAGGAGTAAGTGTATTCGATATCTGCAGGAGTCCATGATTCTTGTTCTAGACTTTGTCTCAGGAGCTCTATCTTCTGCTTATGGAATAGGCCGATGAAATCTTTAAAGTAAATAACATGGAAGATAATTTATACTTTTCTCGCAGTCAATACGAAGATTCTGGAGAGGTGAGATTGTTATTTTATCAGTCAAATTAGAGACTACTCTCAAAAGGGGCTTTCTGATGGAATCTTTCTCAGTTACAATCCAAGAATTGATTCGCTCTTCTAATCTCATTTGATTTTGGAAGTAGTTTGTAATTTCCTCAAAAATTGCAACGAGCTTCGAAAATTGTGTTATATTTATATTTTCCATTTTGAAAGAATTAATTATCTCGCTCATCTTATCATTAAAATATTTGAAGATCATTCCAAGAGTCAGGTAAAATTCATTGACGGTCTCATTTAAGTTTTTCATAGCCTTTGTATCAAGCAATGGCAAATCACTGACATCTGAATTTAATGAGACTTTTTCAGCAAAGTTTTTATCATAATGATCCACAAGAGTCTCTAGTACTCGGTGTACCAAATCAAAGTGTCTACTTATGAATCTCTTGAAGAGCTCAAAGTAGAACAAGATGAATTTGATATGAAGATCGAATAAGGTTGATGCATCAACACTTTAAAAATTAATTTTGTTTCAGATATAGCTTACTTGCTTTTATCTTCTTTAATGAGATTATCAATGTACTCATTCATATCATTCAAGAATTGCTTGTGGAACTTCTTCATAACTTCCAAAAGTTTCCCTTTATAGACCGTCAAGGGAAAGTCCTTGATTTTAATATACTCAAGAACGATTTTGGCGATATTGATCTCGGTCTAGTAGATTTACTTAATCACATTGCTTGATCTACTTGATCATTTTTCTTGAATTCATTTAAGGTCCAATACAAAGCTGCACTGGTGCCTGGCTTATCATCATTGGTCAGCTCTGCAACTGAGATGTTCTGGAGAATGTTATAATTTGAGATAAGTTGTTACCATGAAGCTTTCTTCCATCATAGATATTGAAACGTCAGCTAGATTAGGGGTGTTATTAGTTTTATTGTAGGAGAAAGCTGGAGTTAAATAGTTGATACATCTTTCTTCGAATTCATTTGTTAGCATCTTTTCTAATGTGGTTCTAGCTTCATTAAAGTTAACGTGGAAGTTTCTATCCATATGAAACATTATTTCACTTTTTACTTCAAAGCTTTAATGGGCTTCAATTTATTTTTATAGGTCTCTTCTGAGCTTTTGACTAATTCAACAGCATATCTGAAGTTATTGGTTTGAATGAGATGAATTAAGGTAGGTAAAGTATTTTGGACGACATTGATGATTTCAAGCTAAACAATTTCAAACAAGTTGAAACAAATTATTATACGAGGGCCAGAGTCTTCTCGATGTTTATCTTTCTTCTCTTTAATCTTAGCACATTTTGAACCTTGTCAGAGCATTTAGTTTTAAGTTCTTTGTTGAAATTTCTTTGAATTAATTCGATATTCTCTCAAGGTACCTGAAGAACTTGATACTATATAAACAGTTCTGAATTTGAGCCTCCATCTGATTTAGCTTTAATATGACATCTAGAAACTCTTGGAATCGACTGGTAATTTGATAGTAGAGATTCAACTCGACATGGTCCAGATATTCCCCAAGCTAAAGAAATAAGAAAAGAGAAAACTAGTCACAACATCTTCTTGAATCTGAAATAATTTCTCTTTGTCACGTGTAAAATATTGAAAATCGAAGCTAAAATCTTTTTCAAAGTATTGTTGAGGAACTGCTTCATAACATTTCATCAAACTACCGGTTATATTCACTTGTTCCTTGTTTTTGAGTTTCTTCAATCTAGAGGCATTGTGCTTTTTATATATGTCATAGACCTCAAACATTAAATTTCATCACGATGGTGTACTTTTTGGATTTTTCGAACGTATGCATCAAAGTCTTTTTGTTGAACCTTCATGATGCTTGGACTAATCAAAGATTTTTTATGTGGGCTAATAATTTCTGATATCTGTAGACCCTGTTCCTCAAGGATTTCTTTTAGTTCATCAAGAAAGGTTGTCTTTGAGTTAAAATTAACATAATAATGATTACTTTTCTTGGCGTGTTAAAAACCGAAACAATATTTGTCTTTGGAGCGATGATACTTGTTAAATCACTAAAGCTATCGGCCCTTTCGGTTGGATGATGAAGGTCATCGTCTGGCAAGGAGAAGCTTCTATCGATATGTGGTTGATGACTGCGAAAACTGTCATCATGATGAAGATCGCTGGAGAAGAGATCTATCATGCTTTGATTGGCATCTACAGTGCTCCCCTTCTTCTTTCTATCAGGAAAAAGCTTTCGAAAGTATTCCATTCTATTTGTACTTTTTCAGATAATTTTATTCCAAATAAAAGTGATAAATTCAATTTGATTATTCAGAATATCCAAATTGGAATTAGATTCTAAAAAAAGAAATGGGTCTTTTGGTCAGTTTAGTCTATCAAAATATAGACGCTGAACTCCTACTTTATATATTCAAGAACATATAAAGATTGAAACAATGTAATGTAAAAGAGAGAGCCCAATAAATAATCCCCTGGATAAATTTAATTTTGCTGTTTTCCTTCTTCTATATGCATTTCATTCCCTTCATTTCTCTTATTTTCTTCACCCTCAATTTTGATTACATCTCTTTTCAAATATTGGGAGTAATCAAAATCCACACGAGAGAAATCCCTATCCACTTAAGAAAAGAAGTATTAAAATAGTACAATTGTTTAACAACACTATGCTTGCCAGGAGTTTCAAAGGCTTTCTCAACGGCTTCCTTTATGGAATTTAAAATCACAGTAGAGGGCTCCCTAGAGAATTAGAGAACATGAAAAGTATTCTTTACAAATTAGCGCTATCGTGAGGAGAGAAATAAGGAAAGACTATCCACAATTTACTTGTATCCTCATTATCTATGCTAATCACAAATTATTAAACAGTTTTACTTATTGCTTGTGAAGTCATTTTGTCTTTAAATTCTCTATTAAACAAATTCACAAATGACTTTGGTTTAGAAGATTTTGTATTTGGTGTAGGAAAACCTCCCTTTTCGTCAGAGCTTGCATAAGTTGCACCTATTCATATTACAAAGGAAAACGAAATCAAATTACTCATAGGAGTACAAGTTGATTCTAAAGCTGTAAAAAGCTTCTTTTCAGGGGTGTGGTAGTCTAGCTTTAATTTGAAATTTTCATTTGAATCGCCTCTTCCACTTTCACTCTCTCTATACAATTAAAGAAAAACAAAATTGAACTACTTGGGAGTGGATTTTTCAGTGGATTCTTTATTCTCTAAATTAGAGTTAGCTCCTTCCTCTTTTTTCATCATCTTGAGCTTCCTTTTAATTGTAGAGTTCCAGTGATTTTTGATAGCATTGTCAGTTCTTCCCGGAATCAATTTACTTATAACTGCCCAACGATTTCCCAGTCTACTAACTCAATTTTTAAATGGTAGATTGTTACCTTTTGTGAGCTTCCATAATAGCTTGATCTTCTTCCTCAGTCCATCTATCTTTCTTGATCTCAGGATTGAGATGATTATGCCATCTAATAAAATTATTAAATGGAATAACTTTTCAACCTTTCTCTGCATTGCTTTCCAATTCTTCCTGGTAGATGCTGGGCGATAGCACTCCAATTTCTTGGGCCGTACTTCTTCACCATCTCTATCACAATTTCATCTTCTTCTTTTGTCCAAGGTCCTTTGACCAGATTAGGATTCAATACTTTTTGCCATCTATGAAGACATTGAACATCTGTCCTGTCTTTGAGGAAAGATGCAACCTTCTTCCAGTTCTTGGCACCATATTGTTGAACGACTTTTTTTAAGAGCTCATCCTAGAAATTTATTGGCATAAATGCATGATTTACTTCTTCAGGTGTCCACCACCTTTTCTTTGTTGTCTTTCTCTTCAAAGAATTTGATTGTATCAACTTATCCAAGTTTTCTCTGACATTTTCAACCAGATTTTTACCTTCACTCATGGTGACAATCGACAGAGAATCGGTGTCTGTCTCTTCGATCATCGATTGGGCTTCTTCTGACTTCATTTCTTGCTTAGAATTGTTCACATTTAGGCTCTTAATGATGTCTATGATGGCATTGTTGGAGATATTTTCAGTTTTAGAAGTAAGTATGGACTCGATTTGCGATTGTTTTGAGGGGTCGATAGACTTTAGGTTTTTCATGATGTCGACTACTTCATTATAGTTAAAGGATGGGTTGTTCTTGATTGATTCAGCAACCTTATCCAGATTAAATGATGTGCCGAGAAGAAAAACAGGAAGAAACTTGTCTAGTGACTTCATATCCTTTAAAGTGTCCAAATTAAAATTCTTCAGAACTTCCACAGGCGCCTGCTTCGGGACTGAAGATTTAGAAGCTGAAACTTCATTATTTTCCATGGATTAACAGATATATAGGATATTAATATAATATACGGGAGGTTTGAGAAGAGTTAATTGTTAATAACGAACTAAATATACTGATTTAATCATTAATTTTAGCGCACAATTCAAAAATCAAACTAGAATGTTCTTCTTGAGCTTCTAAACGTTTTCATCATCCGAATTCCTTTCTATTACTTCAGAGCAGCAAATCTTTTTTATTTGATTAATTTTTTTGCATACCAGACTCAAGGTAGTTTTCCCCTACTCAAACATGTTATAGAACAAAAACACATCAATTTTCAAGCACTTTAGTGATACCTTGAAAGAGGTGCTTGCTTATATTAATTAAGGATAATTATTGAAACTGTGTTAAATCTTAAATGAAGAAATCTCAGAGTCCTCAACCTATTGAGAGCATTACAATCAAAGAAAGTATATAAATTGATACGCTTGTCTTAAAGTTTAGCTAAGAAGAAGGCACCATATGAATCGATTCAAGTTGATCCCAAGGAATTTTATGATAGATATAACAAATTTCTCGAGGATGACAGGGAGAATAAACGCAAACAAGTTCGAAATATGATTCTTAAATTAATGATGAAAAGGCTGAGTATTTGAAGACATATTTGGAAAACACCGGATTAAAAATGGCATTTCGAGTTATAGCTGCTGAAGCTATTGCCAAAAATCTACGTCCTGATGAGATTTTAGGATATGCTGCAGATAGATTAAAGGAGATCGGAAGAGAACTTGAAAAGATTTCTCCACAAACAAATACTCAGTCACAGGCTCCTGCTTCTCAAGTATAATTATTGTTTTACTTTTTAATCGTTCAAAGAAGAAATAAACGCCAAGGACATAGACAAGCTCATCATTTACATAGAGGATACGAATTATTGATTATTTGTAGGCATATTTAGTATAATGTTATTATTTGTACTTTTGATCTTGAAGTCAATGTTTCTCAGTAAATTTTGACCATAGACAATACTCTCCTTAAACTTGTTTGCACATCTATTCAAGCAATTTTTCTCGGCAGGACTCAAACTTGGTGTGTTCAGATTGACTATACATTTTTTATAGCATATATTCTCAATTTCTCCTACATCAATGAATCCTTGATTAGTTGGATTAGAGCTTGTGCCTGAATTAGAATTCAGTGATGTGGGAGTCTTTACAGCTTCCTCCTTTTTATCCTTTCCTTTCCAAAACATAAGATATTTGGGCAACGATAAATAAACAATACAAATATAATGAATCGAAAAATGAAGTTAAATGACACCAGCGATTAAATCAATTAGGTCATGGATATTCATCTTATGGGACATGAACACATGCCTGAGTTTGCCAAAATCAACAAACTCTTTATCTTTTCTAATCACTCCTGTCAGCAAAAAATTCTCGACAAAATTATCATAAAGATTTGCAGTTGAAGCTTGTAATTGCAATTTTTGATCTATTTTATCTGTTATTAATCGTAGAAGTCTCAGGAAATTGTCTTTAGTCAGAACCTCTTTATCATCTACTCTAAAGAACTATGAAATTGAATTATGGAATTTTAGTTATCATTACCCTGAGAACAAAGTCAACCATCTCCTCTAAGCTTGTGTCTTTGCTAACTAACAAGCTTTTAAAGGTTTTAAAGTGCTCCCAATCAATGACATTAAACTGATTTGTGGGATTTACCCCAAGGGCTAAAAGAATACGATCTCTAATATGTTTTGGATGCCTTTTTAAGGGCTCTTGTGTTTCAGCAAATATCTTAACAATGATTCCTTCACCTACTGTTTTATTTTTAATTGTTTTGTGTTATTACTTTGAGAGGCTTGATGTAGATGATAGGTCTCTAATTCTGTTTCTCCTTCCAGTCTACTTAAACTTTTTGAAGAAATCCTTTTCTTTTCTTCTTCAATCATCTTCTTGGATAGGTTAGAATAGTAGCTAAACTCTTGCTGGAATTGCTTTTCTTTAAAAGAGGCCTTTTTATTCGTGATTATTGATTTAAAGTTTGGAACAAATGTCTTCCTAAAATAGAATGTGTTCTGCAAGTTTTGCTTTTGATCTGCAGGAATAGCATTTTTGGGCTTTCCATAAAAGGTTTGAAATGGCTGAATGAACTTGGGCGAATACACACTTTCTTCTCTGGTCGAAAAAGGAGCAGTTGTAATTCTTTTCGAGGAGGGAGGATTATTATTATTTTCTTCATTTTCATCATTCTTCTCCTGATTATTCTTTTGTTCCATGGAAGCAAGCACATTCTTTTTGGCATTCTTAACAATGAGTTTTTGATGATACAGAGTTTTTATTGCTGATTCAATAGTTTCTGGTTTTTCATATCTGATAAGTTGTTTCCTGGGCTTTTCTCCCTCATTTCCTATCTTTGGGTATTTATAATTTTGATAGCCAATATTTTCGATATGATAAAAGCTAATTTTGGGTTCTGATTGAGAATGGACAACTTTATTTGAATGAGGCACCCTTGAGGTTTGGGGGCTACCTTGAACCTTTCTATGTTTTTCTTCTTTTCTAGAATAAATTGATCTAAAAATCTGGTGACTTCTAAATTCTTCAGGGAGTGCAAAGTATTCTTGCTGATAAGGTGTTTTACTCTCTCTAACAACTGCTTTTAACTTTTTTGGTGGAGAATTATTATTATGTCTATAGCTCATGGACTCTCTGCCATGCCAATATGAGTCTTCGTATATAGGATTTAAAGAGTTGTTCTGATTAACTAGAAATTCTATGTTTGAGTAATTTTTTGGATCGTTTTTGACTGAAGATTCAGAAGATTTTGCTCGATCATTTTCATTGAAGGGCCATATGTTAAGAGGCTCCTGAATTTTATTCACAAAGGGCAAAGTTGATGCAGATCCAGCTGGTTTCTATATGTTAGAAAAATTGATATGAAGTACTTTAAAGAATGACTGGTGTGTAGAAGATAGAGGATGTAATTTTGGGGCATGGTTATTTGGTGTTTGAGGTAAACTTGAAGGATTTCTTGTTAAGTTAAAGTCAGCTTCTATTATCTTTGCTTTCAAGTAGGCTTCTCTCTCTTTTGGTTTCAAAAACTTCGGTGCCAGCATTTATTTTTATTGAAGTTGCATATATTTAGAAATATTAATTGCAGGTATATACTTTCATAGGTGAAATGAGTTTAGCCCATATTTGATCCGAGCTTAAGAAATACCTATTTTGGTCCTAAATTCTAAGTATTAATGTTTAAATTAGATGAAGATCTAAACTAGTTATTTCATATCTCAAATTGGTTTGTAAATCTTGCAAATAAATTTTATCTAACAATGCTTCTGAGTGCAGGGAAAAAATTCTTCTCAGAAGGGCTTGGAAAGTCAATTCTAAGAAGAATAAATAGAAATTTCAGTATTTTCTTTGATGCAATCTCATGACGTTTAGGTGTGGCATCTGCATTAAGTAAAGAAAAGAACAGTATCGATGAAAAGATTAAAAAGAATATCAGTCAAAAGATAAATTCAATGCAGTTCAAATCTTTAAAAGAAGTATAAAGAAATTATCTCACATATCAACAGAGATAGGATATATTCAATTCAAAGGATTCGAGTTATCTGAATTCTGAGGTTTTGAGATTAGTCATTCTCAAATCAATTCAAAAATCCAATACAACATTCGCAACCGAAGTCTTTGAAGAAATGATACAACACCAAATCATTCCTGATGATGCCACATATTCTACTCTTATAGAGGCTTTATTAGCAGATGGATATACAGATGATGCTTTTGAACTCTATATTCAAGCAAGCTTTTGCATACATTCCTCTTAATAATTAGGCATATTTAAACGGAGTGGTATTAGATCTCGAGATCTTTTATTCTCTCTATGAAAGACTTGAAAAGAGAGACATATCTTACCTCCATATGTCTTACCTAATTCTGAAGTCCACCTTAATACCATCAAAATATATGTAAGAACTATCCAAATTCTGCTAACTGAGAATAGAATGGACCACGTCATTTATGCTGCGAATAAGGCCAAAGCAACTGAATTTTTAAAAGTTCTTCATCAAGATCTAGAAACTTTCAATATTGATAAAGTAGACAATCCTAAAAGCCACAAAGAATATCGAGGTGGTGGCAAGAAGAAAAAGACATATGAAAACAAAAGGAGGTCAAGGAAATCTTCTCAATCTCAACTTCCTATATTTGTGATTCCATACGACTCCACAGGTAGAGGATTTCCCAAAGCTGGTGCTGGAAAGGGTGACCCATTGATGTTTCTTCAGGACTTAAACAGCGCCTTTGGCAGATATAAATGGGGTGAAGAGAGTGATGAATATTTCACTGATCAATCAGATATTGACTATGAAGAAATTAGTGCTGATGAAGATTCTGATGGTTATCGTGAGGATTTTACTAGTGAAGATGATAATGATCAATAAGAAAATGTTCATTAATGTAAATTCATGATGGTGAAAAAATTTTGCCACTTTGTATCTACTTACAAGAATTCTTAGACAAACTTTTCTATTCATCAAAGTAACACAGAAATTAAATTTTATTAAACAATTCTCCTTAAGTGTGAAGATATGGATCTAAACGATGATTCATTGATATTAAATATAACTGTTCCACAATCTAAGCCTTCTTCTTCCGTGAAGCAGAGTCCATCAGGTGGAAAAATATCTAATAGAGCTCAAAAGAATAAAGAAAGAAAAGAAAAAGCCAAAAAGGAGAGAGCAATAGAGAAAAATACTTTGAAGAAAATCACACAGAGAAGTCCTTCAGAAAAGAAACATAATGGCATGCAAAGAGGGTCAAAAAAGATTCAAAAGCCAGCAAATAAGAAAAAAGGCGCAAAAAAAGCTGTCGAAGAAGTTGTTGAGCCTAAAAATGTGGAAACACTCTTGGATATAGATGAAAAGAAAGATGAAGATACAGATTTGTTTATTGGAGATTCTTTTCGTGATGTTCCAGGATTAAATGAGAGACTTGTTTACACCTTGGAAACCCATGGCTTTACTACTATGACTAAGATTCAGAAGGAATCCATTCCTATATTGCTCAAACATAAGAGTTGTCTGATCAAGTCAGAAACCGGTTCAGGAAAGACCCTTGCATACTTGGTAATAACACAAAATGAGTCAAAACTCATATGTTAGGTGCCAATAATCAACCATTTAAGTACTTTGGATAAGAAGGTTACAAGAGAAGATGGCACATATTGCTTTGTGATTTGTCCTACAAGAGAATTATGTGTTCAAGTTGTCAAAGCTGCACAAATATTATTGAAGAGCTGTATCAGTATTGTTTGTGGAGAAATCATGGTAATTTCTTTGGAAATTTCTTAATGGTGTAGGGTGGTGACTCAATTAAAAAAGAAAAGGCTAGGCTTAGAAAAGGAATCAATATTCTTGTCTGCACACCCGGAAGATTGGTTTATCATCTGAAAAACACTAAATCCTTTGATTATAAAAACCTCAAATTTTTGGTTCATCACAGCTTGCTCATTTTTAACATTTCAGGTTTTCGAAGAAAGTGATAGAACCCTTGACATGGGTTTCAAGAAGGATCTAGAAGAAATTATTGATAAAATCAGCCAGAGATCAGTAAGAATGATATTATTCTTCTTTCAACAAAATAGGACTATGACAAAATCCTAAAGATATTAATTTCAGCTAATTTTACAGAAAAGATAGAAGCGTTTTGGCTCAAGATATCTCCTAAAGACTACAAGAAAATTGGATTCTCAAGAAATGCTAATGATGAAGAGACTATATATGATGATATCTATAAACTACCTACCAAGCTGGCACACAAGTATGTGATTGTTGAAGAGAGAAAGAGAATGACTTTTCTTCTGAGTATTTTGATGTTTACTGGAACTTCCAAGGTAACAATTCTTTAATCATCCTTGAGAATTGAGATTATGATATTTGTTTTAACCTGCGATGAAGTTGATTACTTGGAAATGCTCTTCAAATATACAACCTATTCTGCTGACGAAGGTAGTGAGCCTGAGAAGTAAGAGTAGCCCTTGCTATATGAACTGTTAGGCTTATCAAAAATAATTTGTTCACCTTACATGGAAAGTTGGATCAAAAGACCAGAACTGATACCTACTTGAAGTTTAAAGCCGCTGAATCAGGTAAAAATAACTAGGATTTTTTATAAATGGCTCAGGAATTATGATATGCACAGATGTTGCCAGTAGAGGACTCGACTTTGATGATGTCAAACTTATCATACAACTGGATGCTCCTCCTACAATTACAGACTATGTTAATAGAATGGGAAGAACAGCCAGAATTGGGCATTATGGATTATCTTTATTATTCTTGACAGAGTCAGAAAAAGACTATGTTAAAAAGTTGAAAGAAAATAGTACTCCTATAAAGAGACTTTCAGTAATATGATAGATCTTGATATAGAGAAGTATGAGGAGGAAGAATATTATAAATATGTTGAAGGGAAGATAAAACAAGACTTCAATTACGAGCACAGTGCTCATGTCTTTTTAGATCATAGAATTAAGGAGGTAAAGATATGATTCATTTCCTTAAATGATTAGTTTGTGGATAGAGATGCTCTTTATAGAATTAAAGCCAGAAGAGCTTATGTGTCTTATTTGAGGGCTTATGCAAGACATAGCGAGAAAGAGATATTTATGCCTAAAAGGCTAAACCTTGATAAATTAGTAAACTTAGCATAGAAAATTCTAATTTCAAAGGCAAAATCATTTGGACTTCAATCTGCCACAGCTAGCAGTAAAGAAATCGAGGATAGAAGGTATGCAAAAGAAAATATCAAAAAGCTTGAGAAAAAGCTTCAAGCTCGCAAAGGAGGACCTCGTAGACCAGTTGCCTCTAATGTATTAGAAAAAATGGAGTTCTTGTAAATGTTGTTGTACTTTTAATTCCTCATCAGTATTTTGTTTTATAGTTTCAAATCATTTATTTTTCCATTTTTCATATGGGCTGCTCAACATCGAAATTAGACGCAGATTCCTTTACTCTTGTGCCTACAAGTTTTTGGAATATTAAAGTCAAGGATCTCGAAGAAAAAGAGATCTCTTTGTCAAGTTACAGGAACAAAAAAGTGTTTCTGGTTACAAATTTCCCAGCCAGTTCTGAATTTTCTTTCTACTACAAAAAGTATATCAAATTATTGAGTTCAGTCAAGTAACATTCAACATCTTTAATAATTTTCAGAGATGATCGATTATTGATATTAGGTTTTTTCTCTAATTTACGAGAGGATGATACCAAGCAGAAATATATCAGTAATGACACCAAATTTGGAGCTCATCCCAACTTTTCTCTATTTTCAAAAGTGAATATCAATGGACCGCAAACCCATCCTTTATTTCAATTTCTAAGAGCTAATTCTCCTTTTTATATTCCACAGAAGAAGCTCTGTAAGAAGATTCAGTCTTATGGTGGGGCTTTTCTACTGGATAAAAATGGAAATGTTGTAAGATTCTATAGAGGTAGTGCATCTATCAAAAAACTAATACACGATATTCAAAACTTGCTTCTTTTGACCTAAAGCTTGTAGAAGAAAACAAATTTCACAATTAGAGCAATAACAAATATTTCTTCCTAAAAATTTTTTTCATGAGGAATTTTCTCTTAATATTTCACAACCTTACGTATTTCTTTGACAAGCGTTGAAATAATTTTATTTGATTTGAAGAAATCTAAGAATAAATGACTCAAGATATTGGAATTGACCCTTTTGATACCTTGAAGATCATGGGATATGCTATCCTAACCACTTCTATTGCCGAATGTAATTGTTGTCGAAATTATGTCAATTTGTAGTGGCTTTGTGGTTCTTGATCTACAGAAAAGATGAATATAAGAATCTGAAAAGAAATATTGAAAATATGACTGCCAAGATGAATAAACAAAAGGAGTCTTATGTGTCACAAGTCCAATCTAAGAGTCATGAGAAAAAATTGTCCACAATTGAAAATCAACTTAAGGTTTTGAATCAAGAAATGTCAGCATTCAGAATGAAATCAACTTTCTTAATTGGTCTCTTTATGATCATTATGATGTCAGCACTTGGAACTGAATTCCAGGGTAATAAAATTTCTTTTTCTTATAACGTGAAGGCATCGTTGTTGCTCGTCTTCCTTTCGAACCTTTTGCCCTAGTTAGAGGAATGACTCACAGAGGTAACATATTACCAATCATCTCTAATAAAGATTAGGATTAATTGGAGAAGATTATACAGAGTGCTCATATCTATTCATCTATATCTTGACTTCTTTCATCTATAGAACTAATTTGCAAAAAATTCTAGGTAAAGATATTTCATCATTCTCTTAATTTTTTAGGCTTTGAACCACCAAGATCTAGTATGAATCCTTTCTTTAACCCACCTAAGTAATAATTGTATAGCAATGTATTCGATTTTGTTTGATATGATGCTAATTAGAATCTGAACTAAAAATTATTGCAAAAAATTTATATCTGAATGGGAAATTCACAAGATACGCCAAAACCTGGTCAGTCTCAATCCTTTATAGCTGAGAAGATCAGCCAGAGTACATATAAGCAGATCAAAGCAATTTATTTGGACGAGGGCCTTCTCCCAGTCTGTGGTATTTATGCTGTTGGAGTTGAATGTAAATAATGGTTTGAATTTTACTGATGATTTAGTTGTTGAAAACTATGCAGAGGATGGAAAGAAAATCTATTCATTTTACAAAAGCCCTAGCAAGATTCTTTGTTCTGCCTTTAATTTCAGCCATTCAAGAAATACAGGCAGCATGATAATCGGATGTGAAGATAATTTCCTATATTTACTTGATGCCAAGTCACTCATTGTTACCAAGAAGATCAAAATTACAATTGAACCTGAGGATCTAGCCTATCCGGGTTATGAAATCAAATATAACAACAATACCTACTTCGAAAACTTTAGCCTGGATTATTTGATTGCACCATTAGAAGATTCCGTCTTTGTTGGTCTGAGCACTGGATTGGTCAAAGAATATTCTTTATCAACACTCCAAAAGAAAAAAGTCTTCAATCCTATCCCTTATGAGCATAAAAGTGATGGAGAAAAATCCTTAACTTTATTGGTTGAGAATTTGATGATATCTGGAATAGAGAGTATGGTTTATGGGAACATTAGTGAAATCATCTTCACAAATCACAAGAAAATGTTTACCAACTGCTTCAATAGAACTTTCACTTTAGAAAAGACCCCAATATATTCATATAAAGCTAGTGGTGAGCTCCATAAACGATTTACCGTGGAAGGAGATATTCTGAGTTCAAGGATTTTGGAAAACAGAAACTTCTATTTGTGTTTAACATCGATCAAAAGTCAGGTCTATGTTTTCGATTTCTTTGAGAATTCTCTGATTTTGAAATTCTCTTGTGATATTATGAAAGATCCACAAAAGAGTATGCACTTCACTTGCCTAAGTGCGCTGGAATTTGAGATGAATCAGAGATTCCAAACTGCGGACAAGGTGTTCCATTCAGACCAAGTGAATAAGGAAGTAATTGACGGTGACATACTTTTCTTTATTGAGGATAATGGATCTATTATGATAAGCAAACTGAAATATGAAAATGACAAAGGACAGACAACGTGGGTTCCATTGAAGTTCCTCAATGCAAAAAATGAAGAAAAGGATTTGAAAAAGTCTATTCAGCAAAATATTGCAGGAAAGCAGATGTCTTCTTTGACATATAATGCATATAAAGATAAATTGTACTTTGGAGATAATCAGGGAAATGTTTTCTGGTTAGACAAAGTTACTCAGATTATCTATCCAGTACAAAGTCTTAAGTAAGTAACACAAAATTTTATGCATTGTTATTAATTATTGATCACTTCCTACTCAGAGTATTCATTCAAAATGATTTACACAATATATTTTAGTCAATTTGTAAGTAAGGAGTTAGATAAGTATATTTGAATTTGCAACATAATTTTTGATTCTAATACTGTCTCTTTTAATTCCAGATAACAAATCCTCTTTTGACTGTCCATAATACGATCGATGATCCGAATGATTTGTAAATTGTAGATCAGTGTTAACAGAATACTCATCCACTTCCGTCTCAGTCTTTAGAAATTCTGAATTAAAATCAGCTGTTGAACGTCTTTTTCTTTGTATTGGCTCACCACAATACTTGAAATCAGGACTAGTGCCTTCTTCCTCGTTGTTGGGCTCTGATAAGAGGAAGATTGGGTTTTGATCTCTAGATTCGATTTCTTTGACAGTCTGATTACTTTTCTCAGGTGTGCCAAAGTTGATTTTCTTTGGTTTCTCATCGCTTCTATTTGTGTCAAACCTCAATGGTGAGGCACTTCGAGAGGATGCTGAATTTGAATTACTGTTAATTTTTTTCTTATTTGGAGATTTTTTTCTTCCTCGAGAAATTTTAGAAGAAGCCTGACTCTGAACACTCAAATCACTTGATTTTCGAGGTTGCAGATCAGCTTCTTCATTCAAGAGTAGCAATTCTATCTCTTCTTTTTCATTGATCAAACGAGCTAATAAACTTTTGACTTCTTCAATCTTTTTGTTAACTTCTTCAAGATGTCGAGTTAGGGCTCGTTTGGTACTTATATCCTGTGAAATTATGAAACTAATAGAGCTTTTACTGTCTTCTTGAAAGGGACGGAGTGGATAATATGAGAGGAATTTAACTTATTTTTTAAGATCTTGTCAATAATCTATTGTTTATATTATAACACAAGGCAAATTACTAAGAGGATTGCTTGCTGGTCGGATTCTTTCTTCGTTTGAAAAACATAGTTTGAATTCAATGTATTTAGCACAAACTCTATACTGTTATTCCTTCTTTCTCAAAAATTCATACCTGTAGGCTCTTTTGATTTTTGAAGTTGAAGATAATTATGATCAATGGGGAATATCTTGATTATTCTAGTAAGCTGTGGATCCCTGTAAATTAAGATCTATTTCAGTAATAGTACCAAGAGACTATTATTTGCGTTGACCCAATAAAGATATAGGCTGGTTTATCTCCGCTGATCAAAGTAACTCCTTTTCGATTGACTTCGCATTTGAATATACTCTTTGGAGGTAGTATTCTATCATTTTCAAGGAGTAGAAGGTAATTCGTGTCATTAGAAGAGGGCGTTTTTAGCTTAGTATTTGGTATTCTATACATGCCAGACTTAGTTTGTAATGATTCTGTGGATGTCTTATTGTCAAATATGGGATTTTTTATCTTCTCAAGACGCCCCTTTTTCTTATCACAAATAAATTTTGAGAATAGGAGCAATTCAACAATCAGGTCTCTTTGCTTTTCATATGCAGCAAAGTACTGAGTTGTTTTGCATTCATCATGTTCTGATAACTTGATATAAAATTCGTGTGGGTCGAATCCAGGATATGCTTGCTAGAAAATTTTGAACATGAGATTGAAAAAGTACAGTGATAGACGTCATATTAACGGCCTTAACGAGCTCGTCTTCCCTTTTCTCTTCAATAATCATCTCAACAAAGTTGAAATATAGAAGAGAGATTTTATTTTCCTTCAAAATATTCTTCTTGATAATCTCAAACACAAAGAATGGAAAAATCTGGCCATCTATGGAGAATTAGTCAAAAGAAAAAAATCAGATACAATTTTTTTCAAAGATATCATCTAGTTGACTAGCTTGGGATAAATAACACCTTGCTTTTATCATGGTTAAATAATGCTCTCGAGACTATACTTAAATACTAAATGAAAAATCACTACTTGCTTTTCTGATAAAACTTGGTAGGCTGTACAGATTTTCCTAAGCAAGTTTTTGATATTATCTTCCTTGTTCTCTGGCTTGTTAATGTTGTCAGCATTATTTGACTTATTATTTTGGAGAGCAAGACAATATTTCTCATATAATTCTTGATAGACCCTACTGATATCTAAAACAACTTGAAAGATACCTCTTAATTTCATATTCTGAACAATCATAATTAAGTCCGAGAGTTGCAAAATAGCCACTATTGTCATTTACATTAGAAATCATTGAGAAAGCTATTTCTCAATTTAGGGCTTTCCAAAAATAAATTTAATTACAATTGATACCTTACTTTAGGAAGCCCTAATATTTGCAATGAAAAATTTGGTGAAAGAGTAGCCGGCAGTTTTGATTTAGTGTAGTATCATGTCTAGCATAATATAAAATAATTCTAGTTTTTTCATTAAGCTTTTAAAGATGAAAAATATTTCTAAAGTTTTTGGCACACTTAAATCGACCCTTCAGAAGATAAAAGACACTCATTTCGAAACAAATGCAAATGCTAAGTTTTATCAGAAAGTAGAAGCACAAGATGCAAAGAGTGAGACTCCTATTGATGCAAACGTGACTGTTGAAGATCGTAATCCTCATTTAGATCGGGTTTTGTTGAAAGGCTTCAAAAAGACTCAAATTTTGACTAAAATAGAGGAAATCGTTCTCAGATCAAAGTTTACAAACATACCAAATAGCGTCAAGGATGCTTGTGAAATTGTGCATTACCATGTGATGAATGATCTTCCTGTTCGAGTGACTCTTGTGAAAATGATCATGCCAGACCTTGATATAAGAAAATCAGAGATGTTAGATGAACAAGAATACGAAGAATGGCTGCGTTATAAGCATAATATGGATGCTACTGATTCTACTATTGACATTGAGGATACTTATGGAATGAATGTTGAAGGTGGAAGAGGAAAGGCTCATCATGAAAATTGGAAAATTAACCGTGATTCAGACTCTGATTCCTGGAAAAAGCATTAATATTCTTGTAGTGTATTGGGTGAATTAAAAGAAATCTTTTACAATTGTAAACACATATTTGCTATGCATTACTCTATAAAAAATTTTCATTATTCTTGAGGAATAAATTGAGCTACGATAGGAAAGTGATCGGAGGGGTATCTATTTTTAAAGTTATCTCTAATTATAGCATACTCTTTCAATTTGAGTTCTTGAGGAATCAGTATATAATCAATCTTAATACCGTCTTGATTACCTGTCCAATAATGGAAAGTACCTCGACTCTCTTTGGGGGAAAGATTGCAAGTATCTTTCAGTTTGATGCCTTTATGAATCAGTAAGCTAACAGCTTCATCCTCATCTGTTACATTAAAGTCGCCCATGAGTACAAGATTCTTATCATTTCCACAATTATCGTCCATATGTTTCTTAATCTGAATTGCAGATTTCTTTTGTGAATTTTGATTTTGATGATCCAGGTGGCAATTGTAGACATAAAACTTTGTTCCGGTATATTTATTGACAAATCTTGCCCAAGTACATATTCTCGGAAGTGAATTTCCATAAGTTTTAGAACCTGCTACCTCTGGAGTATCAGAAAGCCAAAAAGTGCTAGCTTCTTCAATCTCCCATTTATCATGCAGATAGAAAATAGGTACAGCCTCTCCTTCGTCACTTCCAACTTCTCTTCCTCTCCCATACCACTTATACATAGGTAACATATTCTGTAAGTCTGCAATTTGATGGAACAGTGCTTCTTGAAGACCAATAAAGTCACATCCATATTTTTTTATGACATTGGCTACGAGTTCTTTTCTGTTATCCCAAAAATTAGGGCCATCAACTGGGTTTGCAAATCTTATATTAAAACTCATCACTCTTATATCAGATGAGATGGTTTTCTTGGAATTACTATTGATATTTTTCGGAGGGATTGACATCTTTGCATTTGGTCCCTCATCCCATATGACTTCCTTTGCTTCTAGTTCATTGAAGTCAGCAACGATATATTTATATTCAAAATCGCATGGTGCTTGTACATAAATGTCGCCAACCCAGTTATCACCTGGTGTCCAAGTTAATTTGAAAGCTCTACGAGGATCCCAATCTCCTAATGCTGGAATGTTGCCGCAGACATAGAGGGCTTGTCCGAATTTAACATGCTTGTTTCTAAAGAAGCGGACTTTAGTCCAGTTATTGGAAGAATCCATTTATCAAATAAATAAATTTGTAATTAAAACGAAAAAAACAAAATTAGCCCTCTTTAGCCCAAAGATATCCGAATACCAAAATACTCCTACTCATTATTATTTTGAAGCTAACATGATATAAAGACGCATTTTATTAATGAAATGTATATTCATTTTAGAAACACAAAAATAATTTATTTATGGATAAACTCCAAAGAACCATTTTCTTAGCTGGTGACCATGCTGGTCTTGAGCTAAAAGAAATCCTTAAAACTTACTTAACTGGAAAGAACTATAAAGTTGAGGACCTTGGCCCTTATAGCGGTGAAAGCTGTGACTATCCTGATTTTGCATCTAAGCTTTGCACTCAAGTCCAAAATTCCAATAACCTTGGTATTTTAGTCTGCAGTACTGGTACTGGAATATCCATTGCTGCTAATAAATTTAAAAACATCAGATGTGCCATCTGCAATAACCTCTACATTGCCAAGGCAAGCATTGAAAAAGATAATCCAAATGTCATTGCAATTGGAGGAAAAGTTGTAGGTCCAGATGTTGCTAAAGTGATAGTTGACGACTTCTTAAACAGCAAGCTTTCCGGAAAGAATGAAGAACCTGCCGACAAGCAAAAATTACAAGAAATTGAAAATGCTAACTTGCTCAATTAAAGGATAAGGATATCTCTAATAGTATTTCATAAGGATCTATGCATAAATATGAAACGTAATAAGGTTTCTAACTGTGATCTGTTATCCTAGTTGTTTTATCCTATTAAACCATATATCCTAAAACAGATCATAAAAATAATCTAATCCTTGTCCTCCTTCCCATACAAAGATTCCAACACCATATTTCTCTGCTAGTGATAACCTTGATTGAATGAACTTCAGGCATGGATAATAGATATCAAGGTTTCTTTTGTCTGAATAGTAGCTAACTTGAATGAAACATTCTTGAAACTTTGAATTCCATTCAATGTTAGGTCTGAATTTCTCAAGCATTTCGAGATATCTTAATTGTAAACCCAACTTAGAACTCTAGACTTACTCATTTTGGATTATAGGTTCCCTTCTCCTCTTTATGTAATCAAGCTTGTAGCCATAAAATGGCAGACCCTTTAAATTACAACATACTTAATCAGTGATACCAGCATTAGCTTCTTCTTGATGATGTTTGTACTGAGATCCATTTCGTCAAAGAAGCGACTAATATTCTCTTCGAACCACTCAATTGGACAAATTGGATACTCGCCAGGACTAAAGCTTATTAATAATCACAAGACTTCTACATGTGTGAAACGTAGTCATAAGTCATGATGAGGATCTTATGAGCAAGCAAAAAGAACTTTTCCATTTGGGTAGTTTTCAATCCACCTCCTTCTTGTTTTGGCATGAAAGCTAGGATCAACTCTTTATCATTGTCGGCAAGCTTTTCACTCAAGCTCTGGACCAAATAAGTAATGTCAAATGAAAGTTGGTTCAAAAAATTGATCAAAGGAGTATCGAACACGATTCCGTCAAAATCAGGATACCTTTATGATCAAAAATCATTTATTCATGTTACTGTTTCATGAGGACAGCCATCTTTTCAGAGATATATTGGATCTGCTCTGGAGTTGATATTAAATGCAAATTTTCATGTTCTTTAACATCCAGATATATTCTAGGGTAAATCTTGATATCGGGATTTTTTTCCTTGAGTTCTTTGATCCATTGGAGATCAACATTGTGATGGCCTTCAACCTAGCAAGGGTTAGGACGGATTATTTTCGATTACATTAAAATCCAGACTATTCTTGGCAATCACTTTGGACTTTAAATCAAACCAAACTGGGCACACATAATCAATTCTTTTGGCATTTTTGAGTGCAAGGGAAAATCCGTTCTTGTTCCTAAGAAAAGTTAAAACTATTCCTATCTAAGATTATTTTCTTTGGGATAATTTTTATTAATTCCAAAGTCTTGTTATTTTAATATGGAACTCAACGAAGTAATATTGAAAAGATTAATTAACCCAACTTAGCAATTCAAAGTGGTAAAGAACATTGACGGAACTTATCAACTTGCTTCCCAACCTGAAATTCGGAATATAGTAAATCCAAGATTCTTGTTATAATGATTAAAGAAATTCCTAAATTGCTGGAAATGCAAAAGTAGAAGTGTCTTTATAGGGGATTCTGGTATCGTGAGATGTGGCGAATGCAATAGTCTTAATGGCATACCAGGAACACACTCTATTCCAAATCAAGAAGAAAAAGTAAGAGATAGAAAGCCATTTATATTGTTTAGCCCAAATACATCAAATGCAGAATATGCAAAATTCAACTCAAAACGTTTGAGGGCGTTCTTGTTGTCAAATGCCCATCCTGCAAAAACTTGAACAGAGTAGCTTAGGTTTTTGAGTATTACGAATATGTATAAAATTGTAGCATACTTCTATAGAAATGTCTATTCAAACATGAGTTACTATTCAAATTGTACATAATAAAAAGATCTAAATAATTACTTCTTCAAAGACCTAGTTGAACCTCCTCTGTGTGGGCTTGTGTCTTGAGATCCCCGATGACTGCCAGATCTCAAAAGTTCTTTCTCTATGGCTCTACTAGATGTCGCAAGTTCAGGGTAGTGATCAAATTTAGATTTTTGAACTGGCTTTTTGGTTTTAGAATTTGAGGATTGTGATTGAGGAGTAATATCATAAATTACGTTGTGTTTGGAATCATCCTCATCGTAAAAGCTTTCTTCAGACCTATACACTTGGGATGAATGCCTGGTTGGCTCATTATATTTCTGTGAGGAATTAGTCCTTCCAATTCCTCTACCAAATTGATCTCGATATTGCTCAGATTCTCTAATTGAATGAACTGATTCATTAACATCATCCCTGATTATTTGATTCGGTCTAACATCAGGAGGCATCTCTTCGTAATCCATGTCTGTATATTGAATTTGGTCAGATTTCATTGTTTTCAATTTGGCAATCTCTTGATGAGCATAGAGTCGAATAAATTCTTCAAGCATCATGTACCCTCCACCACATCTAATCGCAAGCTTTCCATTAATTATTTTGACATGGACCTTCCTCGAACCGAAGACATATGCCCCCTCTCCAATTCTTATAAACCTAATTGGGATTCTAGTTTTGTTCATAATCTCATTGATTTTTTGATCAATCTCATCAGCCTTACGAGATGAATAAGTTTCATACTCATCTATGCGCTTAGCGGCTTCTAAGCTCATGTGAAGCTTCTTAATATCCCCAAACGCTGTTTTGAGTGATTCATCTAATGTTTGCATCTGATCATTCATACTGCTGATAATCTGACTCTGATGTAAAGCAATGCTTGTTTGCTTGACCAGCTCAGCTGCAGTTGCGTATAATTGTTGCCTACAAGTTTGCAGATGTTCCTTCAGTTCTTTATTATCTTCCTTTAGACTATCAACCTTTGCTCTCAAATTATCCTATTGTTTAAAGTAAAATCACAGAATCCTTACTGCCACAGTTTTAGCTTCACTTAACTCGTCTACTTTTAACTTGAGATCGACATTCTCAAACTTAAGGTCATCATATTGCTTCGATAACTCATAAAACTGGGTAATAAGTTCATTCACCTTCTTTTCTGTCTCTTCGATTTTTTCTCTTTCGGCCTTTATGATTATAATTCTTCAATTAAATAATACCTCTTGATATGCCTCAACTGCTTCCTGACTCTTTTGAATTAACTCTTGTATCTTCTGATCAGCTGCATTGAGTGCTTCTTGTAAATTCTTCCTGCTGCGTTCGCTCTCAGCTAAAGCGGCTTCCAAGTTGCTATTATGATATTCATAATCTCTAGCCTTCAAAGAATTAAGTTCTTGAGCGAGCTCATCTCTTTCACTCAAAACTTGCTCATAATCTGCTGTTAATTTTCTAACAGTTTGCCCAGCTTCGTTGAGCTCATTTGTTAAGGCTATGATTTCTTTCTCTTTGTTGTTGATCGCATCATCAATAGTTGACTTTATCTGCTGGATGACAGACTTTAATTCATCGATCTCTTTGTTTTTTCTTTCAATTTCTCTGTTAGAATGCTCAAGCTCTGTCTCGAGAGTGGCATTTCTAACTTCGTATGAAGCTAACTTTCCATCAAGCTCAAGGATCTTTTTATCCAAGTTGATTTTTTCATCAGAAAGAGTCTGAATCTGTTCAAAGTATTGGCTATTTTTCTCCTTGAGACTTTCAATGTTCTAATTTGTGAGACTTAGACCAGATGTTATTACTTGTTTATATACTTTCACTAGATCCTCTTGATTACCAGCATTCTTCCTGCTGTTTTCTCTTTCGAGATGGAATGTTTTATTTGAATGGTCGAGCTGATCTAACAGCTCCTTGTTGAGTTTTTCCAAATTCTCTATTCTCAGGATGTATTTTTCTATAGCTCCCTTATCATATTCCGCTTGTTTTGTATATTTTTGAATATGTGCTCTTAAGTCTGAAGAATAGGATTCTTTAACCTTTATTAACTCATTCTCTAATTCAGTTATTCTTTCTCTAAGATCTTTATTTTCCTGATTGATATCTCTATCTCTTTCAAGCAATTGCTGATATTGTTGTCGGGTCCTAATCCATTAGAGTCTAAATAAAAAACTTACGTTTGTTCTAATTCATCATAGAGTTTTTCGGAGTTTTCAAGTTGGGCTTCAGCAAATTGTAAAGCTTTTTCTAAATCTTTGGATTTTTCAATCTCAAGTTCTAGTAGCTGTTTCTTTTCTTCATATTCCCTTTTTTCTAAGAGAAAGATATCAAAAAGATTACTTGTTTGGAATCAAAAGATCATGGTTCGCTGTATCATATAGTTCACCTTCTGGTTGACTCCTTGATTGTAGAGTCTTTATTAAATCAGAGATCTTTTGTTCAAGATTTTCGATGTTAATTTCATCTAGCAAACTTAACCATGCAATAAACAATTTACCTTGGCGATTTGGGTCTTCTGCTTTTTTGTCTTTTGAGGGGCTTTTTGCGGGAGGTCTGGTTGAAGATCTCGAAGGAGATTCAGTAACTCTTGTTGAATTACGGCTTTTCTCAGGTGATCTATTGACTTCTTTTTCACTCAGTATGTTTTCGAAACTGGGTGTTGTTTTCATTTGCTCTCTTTGTTTCGGGGGTGAAACTTTGAGACTGTCATTTAATATCTGATTTGACCTGACGTCCTGATCCTTTTCGTCAATAGATTGTGAAGTTGATCTTGCTTGGATGCTTGTTTGGGGAAAATTTTCTATTCGAAAGTTCAATAGAGTTCTTGGCAGCTCTTCATCATGCTCTCCGATTTCTCCATCAAACTCATCGTCTTCTGGAGTATCGAATAATGTTACCCTAGAATTTAGCACATTTATTTTGAGCTTACCATTGAGTAAAGGATTTTCCTTTGAATGGCAAGAACATCTTTGCTTGGAATCCGATGCATCCAAGAATATCTCCAGTCTCTTTAGATTGAAAGATCAGGCCTAACTTGTCATTAGGTTCCATTAGCGGGACATTTGTTTGATAATCACTGTTTGTATAATAAAGCTTATCGATACAAGCATCGTTAAGGAACACAATGCAAACAATATCATTCTTCTCAATGGGCTCTTCTGCTTCGAAGTCAGCCAGTGATAATTTGAGATAAGCTTTAGGGGCGTAAGACATTTATTTTGCGCAAGAAAAAATTTAAAGTCGTAATTAACGGATTTATAACATTTCTCTGTATATGTACACAAATATCAACATCTAATCTAGAAAATAGGGTCAGCCTCGTCCTTAAATCCTAAAGACTGTCTGACCTCTGCCATTAAATAGAATGACCCCACAATAACTATTACTTCATTCTCCTTACTGGCTAAAGACTGCTCCAAAGCAAAGCTAAGAGTCTTCTTGATATCTCCAGAGTCAATAACATTTTCAAACAAGGAGTTGCTTGACTCATCAGTCAACTCGAACTTAACTTGTTCGCTGCATTGAACGAGTTTCTCAATATTCATGGCTCTTGAATGTTTTGCTTGTACAAGATGTATTTTGCTGGCATAATCCTTGAGAACTTGGATGGAATCATAATCATCTTTCTCTGCACTAGTACCATAAATAGCCCTGAATTTAGCTTCAGGGTGCTTTTGGAGGAGACTTAGCATTAATTTTTCCTATTTAGATTCAGTTTACATTGGTTATTTATTACTAATGCTGGTGGATTATGTCCAACATCCAAGATAACGGTTCTATCTTTCCATCTTGGATCAGAAGTTATCTCTGAAGTATTCAAATACTGCATTCTGAATGGCAATCTAGCTTCTAGTCCTTTATTAATAGCTTCATCAGTGAGATTGAACTGTGGATATTTTTGCTTGATGATATTAATGGCTTGCCTGCAAATCATGCGAAGTGGAAATAACTTACTGAACAATTTTAGCATTCTCTATATCAAAGTCCCTCACAGTATTCTTATCCGCTTCGACTAAATGAAATTCTGATTTTGTTTGATTAGCCTTTTCAATAAAGATCTCTTCTGGAGTACATGGCCCAACAATGACAGGCCTATTTGGTTTGATAATTCCTGCCTTTTCTCCTATCATCTTTAGAGTAGAATAACATTAACTCTACTTGCTATGTCATAAATATTATCCCCGAGGGAATCTCGATGATCAAGTCCAATAGAGACAATAATGCTGATGAGTGGATCAACAATATTTGTAGCATCCAACCTGCCACCCATGCCAACTTCAAGAGATACGATATCGGCTTTTTGCTGTTTGTAATATTCCAAAGCCATTAATGTGATATACTACTTGAGAGTTAAAAATGTCCCAATTTCTTACTTCAAAATAGGTCAAATCAAGGTGATGTTTTTCTGAGAGATCGAACAAGAATTCTAGGTAGTCTGTTACGAAATCTCTGTCAATATATTTCCCATTTAGCTAAAATTATTCTATTTCCAAACAATTTACTTGAATTCTCTCTCTGAAAGTGAAAATGTGAGGAGAGATGAAGAGCCCAGTGTTATATCCGGCATACTCAAATATCTTTGCACATTTTAAGGCCACAGTGCCTTTTCCATTAGTTCCAGCAATATGTATGAAATTCATCCCTTTATGAGGATTTCCAATTAACTTATGTCTCAAGAGGTACAGGAAAAAATAATACTTCTGCAGCTTTCTGCATTGTGGAAAGATCTATTTTCTTTTTCTTGAATTTATTTACTTGGTATAATCGCTTAAGAGCTTGAGCATATCTTTCCATTGATAAATATTTTTCAAATAAACTTTTATCTTCCTAAAGATTTATAAGAAAAAGGAGAAATGAGAATAACCAAAACTTATGCTGCGTTGACAATATTGTTTGGAATTTTGGTCTTGATAACGAAGGCTTCGACAGATGTGCACTCTTTGAGTATAATTTAGTGTAATTATGCTGATAATATTAGTTGATGTTTTCTCCGTAGATGCAATTCTAGAAAATCATAATTCTACTCAAGAATCAGAAATAAACAAAAATTTCGGAAATGATTTTCTCCTATTTGTCACACCATGGTAAGTTTTTATCTAATAGTTACGGTTTCTTTGGGATAATTTTTCAATTTTTTTTAAGTTAAATAAGTCCTCACTAAAACTTCTTCAAAATCGCCTACAATGCCATTCAGAGATCATCCTCAGACTTCCTCAGTCAATATATTAACTAAAGGAAATCTCTAAAAATAAAAACTGGGCTTGAGGAGGAATCGCGAAAATGGTTTATTGAATTGATCCAGTGTTAAGTAGGTTCATTAGATAAAGCTCGTGAAAGAGACAATAAATATTTATATAGATCTTCACTTAAGTGTTAAAGCTTAGAAACTTGGGCGATGTGAATACCGAGGTCAAGAACTCTGTTGGAGTATCCCCATTCGTTATCATACCAAGAAACAACCTTGACGAAGTTGGGATTCAAGGAGATACCAGCCTTAGCATCGAAAATGGAGCTGTGAGCATCTCCAATGAAGTCAGAGCTGACAACTTCATCTTCAGTGTATCCAAGAATTCCCTGAAAAATTAGCTTAAGAGAAAAATAATCTTTACCTTCAATTCTCCCTCAGAAGCTTCCTTCATAGCCTTGCAGATTTCTTCATAGGTGGCTCCCTTTTCAAGTCTGGCAGTCAAGTCAACAACGGAGACATTGACGGTAGGAACTCTGAAAGCCATACCAGTCAACTTTCCTTTCAACTCCTTGATGACTTTTCCGACAGCCTTGGCAGCGCCAGTAGAAGAAGGAATAATGTTGGCAGAAGCAGCTCTTCCAGCTCTCCAGTCCTTACCACCCTTTGAGGGACCATCGACAACAAGTTGAGTAGCAGTGGAAGCATGGACAGTGGTCATAAGTCCTTCAACAATTCCGAATTTGTCGTGGAGAACCTTAGCGACGGGAGCAAGACAGTTAGTGGTACAAGAAGCGTTAGAGACGATGTTCATTTCAGGCTTGTATTGGGTGTGGTTGACTCCCATAACAAACATGGGAGTATCATCCTTAGAAGGAGCAGACATAATGACCTTCTTGGCACCTAATGAATCAATATGGATAATTAAGTTGGATACCTCCCTTAAGGTGAGCTTGGGCCTTTTCAGCAGTAAGGAAAACACCAGTGGATTCGCAAATAATATCAGCACCAGCATCTCCCCACTTGATGTTTTGAGGATCCTTCTCATGGAAGAGCTTAATCTTCTTTCCATTGACAATAAGGGTATCACCTTCGTGTCTGACTTCTCCCTTGAATCTTCCATGGACAGTATCATACTTGAGTTGATACATCAAATAATTGGCATCCATGAAAGGATCGTTGATGGCAGTGACTTGGATTTTAGGGTTGTTCATAGCAGCTCTGAAGACAAGTCTTCCGATTCTTCCGAAACCGTTAATACCGAACTTAACAAGAGACATCTTGAAGGCAAGGCTAATTTGGTTTTTTAAGATATTTTTTATTAATTATATATCCGAGCCAGATTTATTTTTTCACTCTTTTGCCTGACAATATAACGGTGACGTGTTCAGACAGATCAGCGTTAAAAACCTTAAAAAACCCCTCAAGATATCCTTCAAGATCTGAAGGAAAATGAACATAGTTGGGCGATAGATAGTACTGCACATTAGACACCTAAGCTACGAGAATAGATTTTTAAGTTTGGATTAATTCAGACAATCCTGACATTATCCTAGAGAAATTCTCATGTTCACAAATATATAGCAAACATATTTTAATATGTATAGGTCTTTCTGTCGGCCTTGTTGGGAGTATCGTAAATAGTGGGGAATGCTCTGATTTCTCTCTGGGACCAATCTCCTTCGAAAGTATCGCTGGCTTGTTTAGCATAAGCAAGCTCCATCAAGAAATCGAAGAAGTCATCTGTGCATGCATATTGAGCTTCATAGAAATGTCTATAGCAAGGATAATGCTTGTATTTGGATTGATCAGGGTTATAGTCATATTGGTCTCTCTTGTCATAGTAGACTTCATCACATCTGTACCATCTCTCAAATCTCAAGGCACACCTATTTCACTTATTCATTGGTAAAATATAATCATACAAGTTCCACATATCTTGTTGGACAGCACCGGATTGAACGGAGGTCATAATTCTTTGCTTGGGTGGGTTACCGGCTTGGAAGCAGTTCTAGAAATTGAGTTTAGGTATAAAGTTATAAAACTGTTCTTCCAGTAGGAGTATAACCATTATAGGTAGCCCAATCTTCAATAGCCCCTATAAACAATTACTATTTCTTTTTCTTAGGCGTTACATCCTTCAAAGAGAATGGTGTAAATTTCTTCAGGCTCAAAGAATTGATACTTCTTGAGAGTTTTATCAAAGTAGAAGCACTAAAAGTCAATCAAAGGATTGATGCCCAACCTTAGTATAGTTTCTGAAAAAGTCCTTCAACTTTTGTTTTTCCCAGACGGCATCAGTTCTCAAAATGAAATCATTGTCATATTCAGCCCAGTTGACCTCTATCGAAAGTCAGCTCTGACAACAAATCTAATTACTTCTAGTGGAGAAATCGTAGTCCTTTGGCATCTTGCCAAATCCTTCTGGAATCTCCTTTTTCTCAAGAGACATCTTTCTCAAAGGACAAATTAAAATTTAGAGATTATGAATTTACAATTTTCTATCTCAAGTGATGAAGGATGAGCATTTTTACAGTCAAAAAACTCACAAAGCCATATAATTACAAGGTATAACAAAACTTTAACGTGTGTTTATGATCTTTACTTATCTATTTAACTTCTTATAATAAATCCAAGATGATGCTGCAGCACAAGCTTCCACAATTGTAGGGAATAAGCTAATCTCTAAGTTATATTCAACAATATTATACCTGAAGATAGCCCACAAATACCAAATTGTGTACCAGTGCCATGATTCCAGATTATACCAAGCATAGAGGATGGTTCCCAAGCAATGGAAAATAGATTCTATAAGTTAAAATAAATTTTAGCTCCTTACGGAATAGATTGAGCCTGTCATAGAATAGAGTAATTCCTGCAAAAAGAATAATGATTTCGATAGCTAAACAGATAATTGTAAGAGCCGCAGCTGCATTAATTCTAAAGAGTTAAGGTTTTTAAAGAAGATTCTATACCCAGATTCAGCATCTTTATATTCGTCTGAAGTCGTTGTAAGGTTTGCACCAATTGATGCAAATATATTTTCTTGCTGACAATTAGTTGAAGATAATTCTTAATTACTTTTGCATTCAGGATCACAATAGTAATCAAAAGATGAGTAATCAAGAAGATAAATTTAGAAGGTACAAGAACCTCAGCTACGCCCATTTTTCTTGAGTTTCAGGAATTTTGAAATTTATTACAAACTTAATTTAGATTCAAATTTCGAATTGAACTGATATTCCTTTCCGATGACACCTAACTCTAAGGTTTAGAGAATGACTTAATGACATGTCGACAGTTAAACTTGAGTAGGATTTATAACAGATATATTTTCTTTACATTATAATACAAGTGAACAAAAGTCATAAAATATAGAGTTATAAGTTCAATTGATTAACAGCATTTTGAGACATCATTATCTTCGGTCATTTTTGACTCAGAAGAAAGTCGAATTGTATCACTGGGCTTATCAGAAGGTTTCCAATTTGGGTAAAATAGATCCTTAATCTCTTTAATCGTGGAATAAAATGCCGATTTAACATTCTCACCAGTCTTGGCACTCATTTCATAATAGGGGTAATTATATTTTTCTGCATATCCTTTGAATAATTTAACTGTATCTTCATTTTTCTCTAGATCGCATTTATTACCCACAATTGCAATCCTGAGATTCTTGTCTGCAAATGTTTTGAGTTCTTGCAACCACATATCTAAGCTTTTAGAAGTGATTAAGAGTGATAAATCATTGACTATCCAAGCTCCTACAGCATTTTTGTAAAAACTCCTATTGATAGATCGATATTGTTCCTGTCCTACAGTGTCCCAAATGCAGGCTTTGATGGGAACATTATCTAAGGTCATTCGTTCAGTTACATATTCAGGACCTATTATAATTGACCAGAAAATTAAATAGCCTACCTGTAGTCATAGTTTTTGCTAGATTATTAGGCCCATTTTTTATGCATTCTATCAAGCTTGTTTTTCCAACACTATTGTCACCAACCAAAATAATTTTCAAAGCTAATTCTGACTCCTTTTGACTTCGCATTCTTTGTTTTGTCAAATAAAATTTATTTACACAATACAGATAATAATATAGTATAAAGACCTGGAGTAATAAGCCTTATCTAAGGACAAGTAATCTTGTGTAAAGTTTGGATAATATAAGAGATGTCACATCTATCTTCTGTTTGGAAGCGAATACATTTTTGGACTAATTCTCTAATTTGTTCAGGAGTGCCTTTTGCAAACTCAAGTGTGATGGTACTCTTTTTCTTATGAAGTTGCAATATATCCTGTGGCTTTAGCTCCATCAATGGATGCCTCTCTTCATATATATAATAAATCAAGCACCCTAAACTCCATATATCTGAACTTAAATTCAACTCTCTTCCTTTAGTGAAATATTCTGGAGGAGAATAATTGTAACAATAGTTACTAGCAGCCTCTTTATTGTATTCTTCCTTGTCTAAGAACAGTTTCGGATCCTGTAGGCAAAATTCTGTAAGAACGACATCAAAGTTAGCTGATATATATATATTTCTCGGATTTAGATTTCCGTGGGTCAAATTATTCGAATGTAAGGATTTTATTGCTGATGCTAGCTTTCTACAGATCTCTAGTTTGTCTACAGGAGCTATTTTATCAGCTCCAGTCAATATAACTTCTTCGTTCTGATCAATAACCGGGGCTCTACACCAATAGACTTCACATCCCTTGGTTGTTGGAAGGTTCTTTGGAAGATAATCAATCATTTCGAAGAAGTCTTGAATATTTACATAGGAAGAAGGAAGCTTTTTAAAGATGGCAACAACCTCAGTGGTCTTTGGATCTGCGGCTATACCAATGAGCTGTTCCAAATAATCAGGTTTGATATTCCACAGTTTTAGGAGATGATTTAAAATATAATAGTAATTCTTTGGATTACAAGAATGAAATTCCGCAAGCCGCACTTCTTGGTCTTTCCACTTGCCCAAAAAGAATTTTATAGGTCCAGAGGACCCCGTATATACCTCAAACTTTAGGTCTTTAGGCGATTCTAGCTTGCAAGTTCTTGTTAGGGGTTGGCTATTTTGAACAAGAGAGCTTGATTTGAATTGAATATTTTTGAAGATAGGAGAAATTTCATGCAGTAATTTTTGGCATTTTTTAGAAAAGATTGATCCAAAATAAAAGAAATTCTCCATCTTAATACCCTCCTTGAGATAATGTTTTGATTTACCTAGGTTCCTAGGAGTTCCTCTTCCCATATAAAATAACTTTCCAAGTAGATAAAAGTATGCTTGATTTTTTACTATTGTTTGATCTTCGATCATCATCAAGCAAGCTCTAACACAAGCGTCATAGTTTTGATTTGCCTCTTCAAATTTCCCTTCTTTTTCATATATTCTTGCTATGCGATAATAACTGAAAGTCTTTAGCTTTTCCATTTCTATCTTTCGAAGGCTTTCTTTCAGAATTTGCATAGCCTTTTCGGTGTCTTTTGGAACGTCATATCCTTTCTCAAAACATTCCGCATATACATTGTAGGCAAGTCTGATATGTGCAATCTTACCTATTTTGTCTTTTAAATCATAGAGCTTTTTCGCAATTTTGTACATTTTGCTCTTGATTAGTGTATTCCCTTTTTCTTTTAATTCGTGATATTTATAGACTTCAAAAAGAGTCAGCATTGCCCAGAAGTCACATTGGAGATATGCATAATAAATATTCTTCATTCCTTCATCAAAATTCTTGTTTATGAACTTTCCAACAATCTGATATTCTCCAAGAATCTTTAAACTAGTATATGATCCAAACTTAGCTCCAAGGGTATAGTTTTCTATCGAAAGTTCTGGCCTTTTGGTAACTTGATGTATATATCCAAGAGTCTCTATTGCTTTTACGCAATTATACTTCTTAGCTATTCCAAGGTATTTCTTTGAAACATCTAAGTTTTGCTTAAAGTCCCCACCATATTTATAAGCTTCTCCAAGAAAACAACAAGATTCTATTTCTTCTTCATCTGCTAGAATTGTCATGTTATGTAGACATTCCAATTTTGTATGGTCAGAGAGGGTAAATCTGATGCAACACCAATTACGTAAGAACCTTGCTTTATTCTTTGTTGACTCATCTGTATTTTCATACTTCTCAAGTAACTCTATACACTTTATTAAATCTGGATCTTCGTGATCAAGATGAACAGCAAGGTGCATAACAGGATCTAAAAACTTCCTCTTTATTCTGTTATCTTTCTCGTCAAAATAAGCAGCTGCCTGAATTAAATAGAGCATCTCAAGATATCTGTCTTTTTGAAGTTGAAAAAGTTCATAATCCTTTTTATATATATAATGCAGCCTAAAGCAGCAGTAAGAGTCTCTTAGTTCTGCTCCTTTTTGATAGTGCTTTAGAGCCTCGTTGTAATCGGGCTGAGTGAATGGATGAATACCATGCTCAAGGAATAAACCCTTTAAAAAATAGTGCTGGCCATATTCTGATCTAAGGATAAAGTTCCAAAGGTCTGTCAGTTCCTCAGGATCATAATGCGATAAAAATATCTTATGAAAATCTGGCTTAGGAGATTCCTGATTCACTCTGTTCTCAACTTCAGGATTATCTTCGAACTCCGACATAAAATCCACAACTAAATAAAATTTATTGAGAAATGATAATAAACTACATTCTCTAGCTAGGAGACACAGTGAAAATACCTCACGCAGAGCAAGTGCCAATAATCAATATGTCTAATTTAAAATCTAATTGTCATTCTTATCAATATCTCACATTTTTTTTCCCAAATTGGTAGAACCAAAGCAAAGAAATTTCCAATAAAGTTTTTTTGCTTAGAAAGTCATTCCCATCAATAAATTGCAGCTCTAGAAATGGTAAGCTGAGAGTAGATTTTGGATCTACATAAGCCCAATTTCTAAATCTCAATAAGGTAATTCCTACCTCTTGGAGTAATTAAATTCGCATTTTCAGAAATAAAATTGAAGATGGAGCTGAGCAATAGGCCCATAATAATAGAAGAGAGCGATCCTCTCTACCAAAGGTTTATGATTGATAATCCCGAGAACCAGACTCTCTATATGCATCAATACATAAAGGTTAACGAAATCCCTTATGAGACACAGACGATTATTCTTATAAATACAAAGTTGATTCCAACTGGGGAGAGTCATAAACATGTCCAACCGAAAAAAGATGCTGTATTGGTAATTACCGGAACTGGAGACCTCAGAATTGACACCGTATATTGTGAAGGAATCAAGGAATTAACAGAAAGGTTCTATATTAGAGGAATTTTTTTCCAAGATTTAGAGATTACTCCAAAGGCTCTTCTGTTTTGTCTGGAAACATTAAAGAATGAGTTGACTTCTCTAGAATTCAATAACTGCCCTCTAGACAAGCAACATCTCGCAATTCTGAATCACAAATTGCCAGAGATAACAAGCTTAAAGAATCTCGCCCTAAATTATATTGAGCCTGACATGGAAAATCCATTTCCTCACGAAGAGCTTAATGAAATCCCAAGCTTTAACACCAATTTTACCTTCTTAGAGCACATCCAAAATTTAGCCTCTTTATCTCTAACGGGAATTAGCCTCTCAGAGAAGGATATAACGTCTTTTCAAAAGGAAAAGAAAACCTTATCAACTCTTATCTTAAATGAACTGAGGATTAGTAAGCAAGCATTTGAGAAAATAATAGAAAATATTGCGCTTTCTTTCCCTAATCTTAAAGTCCTGTCTCTAGCCAAGAATAATTTCAATCCTATTTTCTTCTTAGAATTAGAAGATAAATTCCTCCCAAATACAATTCAGATCATCGATTTGAGTGATACCAACATTACTGATAAGCATGTTCAGCATATCTTCCTCAAAAACAAACATTTGGATATGAAATCCATTCGTGGGCTCTATCTTAGAAACAATCTTATCAAGTCTCTGCCGCTAACAGATAAAAATCCACTTAATAAGATCCTTTCAGAAAAGGCTATTGAAGCACTCGATTTATCTCAAAATGCCTTGGATAAGAAAAACATTGACTCAGTCCTATCCAATGCACCACTTGAGACACAAATAGACATAGGCCTACAGCGCAGTGATCCAAAGTTATCAGAGAAGGCTGCAGCAAGACCCAATTTGAGAGCCTTGAACATACTAGATGAAAAAGGCCAAGCAAATAAAGGAATGCTTCTTACCGTTTTGAATAAGAATACTGAAGATGTAGCTAATTCGGCAGTTACAAAGAGTATCCCTGAAGAGGAAAAGACACAAGCTGCAAGAGCAATAATTAAATCTCTGACTTTTGCTCGAAGGTTTCTGGATACACATTATCAAAGAGGAAATATATTTTTCCTTGATTATGATAATCTATTTCCTAATTGTGATCTCCGAGAGATTGATAATGCTCTCAAGGATGCAGAGCCTGCAGAGAGCACTCCTCTTATCAATACATATTCAAGCCAGTTTATTGATTTAGCTCGATCCAATGAGAATTATGGCTTGAATTGGGCTGCAAAAACATTTAAGGAACAGAAAAAGCTATTTCAGAAATTAATGACGTCCTTGGGCTATCCTCCAAGAATAAGGATCAATAAAGAGGATCATTCAGAAGAACATATTTTTAGAGTTTTATTGGAAGATAATACAGTGAGCAGTGATGTCAAGGCAGCCACGTTCTCAGTAGTTTGGCATGAAGAGTTAGAGATGATAAATGTTAGATTTATCTTGAGTGATGACTGGTTTTTGCCAAAAGACCAGCGAGTAAATAGAGTTGCAGCCAATAATACAGATCTTTTAGTTTGTATTTGCAATTTCTTGAATAATTCCCTAAAAGAAATGGTGTTTGAACTAAATGCAGAAGGCTGGGACAGCAATAATTTGGATTCAGATGAGATCTATTTCATAGATGTTAGCTTCAGAATGGATTTCTTCATGGCGGGGCCAACTAATATCATGAAAGTTCTCCTGCCTTTGATAGATCAAGGGTTTATTGTGCTAAAGATTTTGCAAAAATTAGACCTATTTGATAGAGATGAGATACCTGATAATGTTGATCTTTTTGCCAGAGAGTTGAAAAAAGTTATAAAGGGGGAAATAAAGAAATTCAGAGAGTCTAAAAGTTACGATGACTTTATGAAGAATTAATTCTTATTTTTACAGCCATATGTGTGTGAAACAAATATATTTTGTAATATTTGACTACAAATAAAATTTAGGTTTCAATGAAAATAATCTCCAGACTATTTTCAAAATCTATTCAATGGCAATTAAGAATTAAGCCTTCATGGCATTTCCTTCTTGTTCATACTCTTCAAAGTATCTCTTGGCTCCATCAATAGTAAGTTCAATTGCAGTGGGTTCTAATCGCAATTACTAAGTAATTTAGCAAATCTTACGAATCTTAGGATCGGAAATAACAACCATTATATAAGTATTCTCAGTGAACTCATCAATAAAGGCAGTGAACTTTGAGTTTCTAACCAACATGGAGCGGATATTAGTTCCCATTTTTCTAATTAAGCATTATTTCTATATTCATTGTTGTTGTACCCGCAACTAAGCTTGAATTGCTTAACAATAGTACTCAATCTCTCATATTTGACTATATCTCTGTTTTGTCTGCTTTCATGATAGGCAATAATCAAGAATGTCTGCTTTTCGAAAAGGACAACCTATTTTTTCATAAAAAGTTTCGGATATATTACTTCATCACAATCACAGACAGATGCGAATTGCTTTAAAGTATCCTTGATCCTTTGCATATTGGGAATCAAAAGTTGGACAATTTGTGACCAGGCCTAACAATATCATTTAAGAGTTTTTCAATGCTAACCTTGTATAAGGTATCATCCCAGATTGAGGTTGCGAACACTTCCTTAGGAGTCATGTTAGCAGAGGCGGTAGCTTCGAGAATTTCAGCTTTTTTCTTTTCAAATACCTATTTTGTCATATAGCTATGAGGACTTAATTACTTTCTTTCTTTCTCCCTCGCTGATTTTATCCATTTTGTGAATCAAAACGAAGATATTGGCATTCTTAGAGAAGACATTCAAATTTTGAATACAGGCCTTATAGTCTCTCATGTCCTCCTTTTAAAATAAAGCCAAGTTTTCGAACTTTACCTCAGTCTTATCACTCTCTACGTCAAAGACATAAATCAAGACCTCGACATTCTTGAAAATGGTGTCCTTTTGGCTGCTTAAGAAATGTTTCATGAGTTTATCTTGACTAAAAGATAAAAAATCTTCAAGGATCTCTTACCCTCCACAATCCCACAAATTAAGAGAAAGATTTCCCATGAATTTAATTTTTGACTCGGCGACATCAACGGTAAAACCGATGTTCATGGTTTCCTTAGCTAGGTAATAAGTTTTTTTATCCAATAACAAAACCTGGATAGTTAGCAAAGATGATTGAATGCATGGAAGTCTTTCCAGCACCACTTCTGCCCATAAGTAAAAGCTAAGCATTATTTTATGGTTTGATAGGATCTACCTTCTTGATTTTGTTGTCTGATTGCATATCTGTATTCTTAATTGATCTTGAAAATAAAATTAATATTCTCAGCACTCTCAATATTTTGAAGACATTATATCGAGTAAAGGAATAGGAAGTTCCTTAATACAAAGAAAAGTGTTAAAATACGAAAAATCTTAACTGAAAACTTAAAGATCTCTGCTAATGTGAATAATCATATCTGGAGAAGGTTTAGAAAAGTTCTCTTTGACTTCTCTCAGCTTAGGATGATATAACAAATATGGCTTTTTTGCTCCTGAAGGCTTGTTTACATTGATTGCCCTCAGTACTTGATTCAGATCTGAAAGGGGATATGACTTTATTGATATCATGGATAAAGACTTTACACTGCTGGCTTGATCCAGTCTCTTGAATAAGCTCCGGTTCTTTAATTCTTCTTCTTTTTCTAAGAGTTATGAGATTCCGATTGGCTCAAGTCACCTCTTTGTCTCTGGAGTTTTATCAGTGTTTTTTCTTCGTCTTTTTCGCATAATTCATATTCTCTCTTTATATCGTCAATTGAGAATTTTGGTCCGAGCTTTTTCCTAATTCTTTCCAATGTTTCTATATCTCAGAGTGGTTTTTAAGATGATTTACCAGTCAGATCATCATTTTTCTTTTCATCTATAACTAAGTGACAGATCTTAGATTCTACCTGAAACCAAGGGTGCAGTAGTCTTTACTTCAGAGCTTGCTTGACTTGGCGCAGGGGCGTCCTTTTTACGAGTTAAGAGTTTTTTCATGAGAGGTAATAAAATTTATAAGAATTTGAACTCTAGAAATACAACTGGAACAGAAAAATACAGAAAGAGATTAGTAGGCCGATATTATACGATTCCTTCAAAACCAATTTCTTTCATTAATTTGGTTAATCCTTTAATGAATTCTCTAGCAAAATCTTGACAGATTACAAGAGGAACATAATCATCCAGCTCTTCGCATTCAAGAGCCATCAAACCTAGTTCCTCTCCGCTCTGTTGAAGCAAATCAAAGAATCTCTGTAGATTCATTCCATTCATGACTTTTAAATTGCAAAACTCATAAAGATGCTTAACAGTATCCATTTTGACGTAAGCTATTCCTGGCTTATTCTCAAAATAACTCACTTCCTCATTTTCATAGAGAAGTCTTCCTATCCATGCAACAACTTCATTCTCTCCATCAGGTTGTTTTAAAGCATGCCAGAGTTGTAACGTTGTAAATGCTTGCAATTGGCTCTGGAATTCATAAGTTTTATAGTTTTTCATGTGCTTACTACAAAACATTGCAAAATGAGTCAGCTCCTCAATTGTTACTCTTCCATCTTTATCGTCATCAAGAACAAATAGAATTCCCAGATGCGAAAAAGTAAATGGATACTCCTCCTGAGATTGAAGCTGTAGAACTTCTCCTATGATCAGATAGTCACGAGTTTTGTCTTTTCTCACTCTCTCAAATTCGGACTGAATATGCATTTCAAGACCTTTGTCAATTCCAGATTCTGAATTTCCCATTTAAATTTGAATAAAAACAATTATTCTTTTCCAAAACAACTATTTTTTCAACAAGTTAACTACTTGTACCTCCCTTTTTCTTCTCAATTTGAAAATAGTACTTCTAAACCTTTGAAGATTTTTTAGAAATAGATTCTTATGTTTTCTCAGTTTTATATTGTTGCGTAATTAAATTTATTTGGTATATGCAGAACACAGTTCAGCCCCCAACCGGCCTTGATATTACGAGTCGAAGAAGAAGCCACATAGATGCAGACTCTTTCTTTGATCATGAAGAGAAAGAAGATAAAGAATTAAAATTGCTCTGGATCAAGCCCAAGATAACTGACCACGCTGAAATCAAGAATTCTGCAATCATGGAAGGGTATTTTGAGAAGCAGGGAAAGAAGACAGGCGTGTGGAAGACAAGATACTACATTCTAACAGCCACATCATTAGCATATAAACAAGTATCATGCAAGAAGTTAATGTTTAACCTTATAGAATAAGAAATCAAAGAAGATTACTAAGATAATGAACTTAGATAGAGTCAGAGTAGAGTATATTACCCATACAAAAGGAAAGATCACGAGATATGGGTTTCGATTTCGAAAGAATCGTCAATTTTCAGAAATATATACAACTTCAGAAGAGAGTTACAATGAACTGAAAAGACATCTGGAATTCAGATGCGTGCAACTCAATTTTCAAGAAAAGTATCAGATAGAAAAAATGATTGGAAAGGGAAGCTTCGGAAGAGTAAGTCCGATCTTCATGCCATAATCTTATAAGGTATATCTCATAAAGAGAGTATCGGATGAGAGACGATTTGCAGCGAAAATGTTTCTAAAGGATATCGTCATAAAGCAAAAGAAAGGAAAAGTGACTAACTAGTGCCTTGTTTTAAAAATATAGATTTCTTTGTTGAATGAAATCCACATTTTAAGGAAACTTGATCATCCAGGGATAATGAAACTGTACGAGGTTCACGAGACTTCAATTGCTATATATCTGGTTGTAGAGCTTCTTTCTGGAGGAGAACTCTTTGAGAAATTAAAAGAAAAGAAGACATACACAGAAAAAGATTGCGCAGTTCTTCTTAGGAGAATGATTGAGCCTTTGGTGTACATGCACGAGAAAGGAATCATGCATAGAGACATAAAGCCAGAAAATCTTATCCTCAGATCAAAGGATAATGAATTTGACATAGTTATAGCAGATTTGGGCTTGGCAACAGAGATAAACACAAAAAATGTTATACATGCCAGATGTGGAACTCCAGGCTATTGTGCCCCAGAGATATTGAATTCGAGAAGTGGGAAGATGGATTATGATGCAAAATGCGATGTTTTCAGTATGGGATGTGTATTTTACCACATGTATTATCATTTCTGACTCGGCTAATTTCTAGGATCACTGGAAGAAGTCCATTTTATAGCAAGCATGCCCGTGGAGTCTTTCATCATAATAGACTTTGTGAGATAAACTTTGATCATCACAAGATCCAGGCTTTATCTCCAATAAGTATAATTCTTCATGGTTAATTATAACTGTAAAAGCTCAAGAATTATTGAAGAAGATGCTTACAAAAAATCCGAAACACAGGCCTTCTTTTGAAGAAGTCCTTGAGCACAAATTTTTCGTTGAGGCAGGGAAAACTATCCATGACACAGCCCTGAGTTTCGTTAAGCAATATTACTTCAACAGGACAAGGTATTCTATTTTGATTCATTTTGTAATTCAATAGCTCTATCAAAGAGAAGAAAAGCTTCGAATCCGAAAGGAAGAAATATGACAGAAAAGATTCATCTTTTGATTCAAAAGTTGGATCAAAAATCGAATCCAATTTCGACTATGGAACCTTCCAGGTAGGCCGCTCAAACTTTTTCCGAGGAAACCTGGATACAGTGCCAGAAGTTGGCCTCTTATCTCCTGGCACTCAACATAACCTAACTCCAAATAGTGCTGGTCCTCATCTCACACAATTATCAGAAGGATCACCTGGAATGGTCAATAGAAAGAGTAGTTTTTCAAGACAATCAGTGAGATCTGTGGGAGGGAGAGATATTATGAGTTTGAGGGATCACCATATGATGAAGGATAATCCTAGTATCAGTATCAGCATTCATAGAGATGCTAATGAAAATTCAAAAGGAGCTAGTTTTCAAGATGACGGCCTTCTCAGCAAAAGTAGTAGAACTAACTCAAACTTCAAGAGCAATGCATCCAGAAATGGAATTTCTGGGCACTCTCTACAAAATGGCATTCATGAAGAGTCAAGTGAAGATAGTCTTCTTGACCCAGATGGTGAATACTCTCCAATACATAGAAATTTGCCAAGATTAAGAAGCCAGCTCTTTAAGAATCCTTTTAATGACGATGAGAATAATGACGAATCTCTCCTCTATCTGAAAGTTGGAAGACTGAAATCGAATTCAGCAAAGAGCTTTAGCAATTCGAGGGTATTCGAAGATAGAAGATCATTCTCAAGATTGCACAAAAGCTCAAAAGCTTCTGATTCTGACACTGATGGTTCAGTTATAAGTTCCAAAGTTGTAAAAGATAAGATCAAAGTCTAGCTTCTGGTGCTATTTTGTCCTCATTCAGATTGAATGATGGATGATGGATGAACATCGATATAGTACAACTCTTTCTAATTATTAGAATTGCTATTCTTGCTTTGCTGAATAGAAGATAACTATCTAGATGAATCTGGACCTTGATGGTAACAAACTAGGTAATCAGTTCGGTATATTGCAAATTTTCTTAGTAAATCTGCTTTCTTTTTATCTTATTCTATTGTGTTATGTAATTTAATTCACATTCTGCAGTTCAATCAACTATTCCCTTTGAGTTCTCTTTAAATATTATTCGATTCAGGGAGATTTATACAGATCGAAAATAACACATGTTATCAACTTCTAAAATAAATTTGTTTTGTTAACCTCATTGATGCGCTGGAGAAGATATGCATCAACTAAAACTATAGCTGCCATGGCCTCTACGATTGCAGGTGCTCTAGGCAATACACAAGGATCGTGACGTCCTTTAGCTTCCAATATGGCCTCTTCACCTTGGTAATTTGCTGTTTCTTGGGGAAGACCTATCGTAGACACAGGCTTGAAGGCAACTCTAAAGTACTGAAATGAATATTAACATCATAAAAAGTTACAATATTTGAGCCAGAACTTATTCCTCCCAGAGTACCACCAGCATTATTTGTCTTGGTCTTCAAGACTTTTTTGTTTTCGCCTAATTTCTCTTCTTCACCTTTATTGGGCAAAAAGGGATCATTATGCTGAGAACCTTTCATCTTAGTTCCCTCGAATCCTTATATTAAAATCATGCCTTTAATTATATACCAGATCCTATCTCAAATCCTTTTGTGGCAGGAATAGAGAGCATGGCGTGTGCAAGCATAGCTTCTAGCTATTAGTTCAGAATAGAATTCTCTATTTCTACTTTATCAAAGCAAGGCTCTCCCAATCCAGGTGGAACATTTGAACAGACAGTGGATACAGTTCCTATTATTTAGTAAAATTTTGATTGCTTTACCTCCAATGGAATCCTTTTCTGCTTTTGTTTTCTCAATTAATTGCATCATCTTGAAGGCTGTTTCAGTATGTGGGCATCTTATTAATCTCTTTTCAACAAGAGTATAGTTCTTTAGAAGTTCTTCTCTTAAAGTTTCATCCTTGTCAAAAGGAATCAAAATTGTTCCATCTCTTGTTTGTTAGGAATGAGTTGAATGATTCTCACTGATTATAAACATTCTTCTTGTAATCTAAAATTATTCTTGGGCTTGGCAAAGTTTTGTCTTCTTTGTTGACAGCTTCATAGATCTCAAAGGCTCCAAAAGTGTCAATATCTTCCTTTGATGGAGGATTTTGATCTAAAGTTCAGTTGACGTAGTTAAACAACTAACAATATTCATTCAAAACTTCTTGTGGAATTGCGATATCTCCGACAGATGTCACCCAAGAAACAACATTTGTGCCCAATTTGTCTTTCAGAATCTTTTCAGCTATAGCTCCTGCAGCAACTCTGACAGCAGTTTCTCTTGCTGAAGCTCTTCCTGACACAATATATAACAATTTCCTTTTTCTTACCTCCACCTGATTCAGCTTTGGTTCCATATTTCATCACATAGGTATAATCAGCATGTCCTGGTCTTGGAATCATTTTGAAGGGATCATAATCTGTCTTCTTAACATCCTGATTAGCAATCACTAATCCAATGGGTGTTCCAAGAGTAACATCATTTTCAACCCCTAGAAATCAATAGATTTCTCGTCTTTGCTACCAGAGAGAATTTGAATTTTATCACCTTCTGCTCTACTTGTTGTAAGAGATGATTGGCCTGGTCTTCTTCTATCTAATTGGACTTGAATATCTTCCTAACTAATGATTTATATGTATATTTGATCCTACTGGCTTAAGGGAGAGATTTGCGGGAACGCCTTCCACTATGCCACCAATAGCTAGTAATTCAGTATTTGTTTCTTATGATAGTACCCTTGGCATGTGATTCTCCGAAAGTGGTAACGCGAAAAATCCTTCCAAATGAGCTCATAAATTGGAAATAACAAATATCTTTAATACAATAAATTTTATAAGTCTCAAGGAAAATGATGAACATAGACCCTCAAAACGAGATCATCTCGTTGAAGATGCTCTCAATTTATAGAGAAGTCTACAAGTATGGACTCCCAGAATATAATTTCATATTCAACGATCAAGATGACTGCAAATATAAGCTTGCTTATTACCTTGAAAAAGAGCAATTCCAATTTTCTTTCTATTGCAAACACTATGACGAAATTTACAACATCAACGGCGCTGAGCTACTACAAGAGTATTATCCTGGTATATCTAAATCTCATTATTCCTAATGAAACAAGACTTTATGGTGGATGCTCCCGAGAATGGATATAATCTAACTCTAACCTTAGATTGTAAATCATTGCCTAAGCCCGGAGGTATAGTTGGCCAAACTTTCCCAATAACTGGGTAGAGAAAGATGACAAGGAAAGAAAAGCCTTAATTAAAAAAGCAGAAGAAGACTTTTTTGAAAAATACGCCAAGGACTTGTCTCTCTTTAAGAGAAACTTCTTTGCTTCTCCCTTTGAGATGATCTTCAGAAAGGCATCCACAAGTAGTTAAAATAAACTGCTGAATAAAGTTATAGCAAAGCTTAGTTCTGCTGACAATATTGAGTACAGTCCCAGCGATAACGAAGCTGTTTGGATAGTCCCTGAAGGTAGAACAGAAGATAAAGAAGCTTAATTAATAGGTGAGAACTTAGCTATTTTCATTGGAATAAACTTCAATGATACTACTGATAAAACAATTGCCAAGTTGATTCTCTCTGTAAATTGTGAATAGCATTCATTTAAAGACAATAGGAAATGGAAGAAGCTAAACGTCATGTTAAGAATGCTCCTGCCATCCAAAAGATGCATGAAGATAAAGTCCCTGATCTCCTTAAGACCGCATTCCCTAAGTCTGAATTATTAAACAAGAAGTTCTCCAATGGACTTATTGGAATAAGTAAAATAGTTGGTTTAAATGGTATTAATGCTATAGCTCTATTCAAAAAGCACTACTCAGAAAACTTAAGCACATGTGCAACAATGCTCAGTCAGTTTAGGTAAATCTATCTATTTTATCCACTGATCATTAGACAATATTTGAAATACCACATCCATGCTTCCAAAACTTACTTGCATGGAAGAATTAGAAGAAGAGTTGGACAATTACAGAGAGTCAATAATTCTGCTAAATTTGAAGAGGAAGGAAAGAAAGTTTACAGATCTAATAAAGGAAAGAATGTGGAGGTTAATCTTAAAGAGGAAGAAAAAGGACCTCAATCTATCTTAATTAAGAAATAAAACCTTCGTTGAAACTGTCGTGAGTATATATCTATTTAGAGTATGAAAAACTGGTTAGCTTAACAAAATTTTAAGGGTTCTCAGTTTCTATGCATTTGGGTTGAGAGAAAAGAATTTTGTAAGTTTCTTATTTTAAAAATTATTTGATGTCAAGACTTTTTCAAAAAAAGATACCTCTTGAACATACCTACAGGAATTATGACTCAGATATATCTTCTAAGAGAGATGTTATGCCATCACTAACCCTTAAAACACATTCTGTAAAAAAACTACATCGGACACAGTCAGATTACTTTCCTCTATTCAATAAACTAAAGATAAAGCGGATTTCTACTAAAGATGCTGCACACCCACCTAGTCATGATATCTCAGAACAAACTGACGAAGAAGAATTAGAAGCTTACAAAGCAAACTTTGCTTTCTTTAAGTATCACAATAGAAAAATGTTCTTCACAAAGAAATCATTGTATATTCTTGATGCTAACAGTAAACTAAGGCAATTCGCAGTCTGGTTAACAGAATCTAAACTATTTGAACTCTTGACTGTTAGTATTATCATTGCTAATGCAGTCTTTTTAGGTCTGAGAGATTTCACAGAGGAGAAAAAGGAAAATACAAACGATATCTATGGCATAATTGAACCCATTTTCGCAGCCTATAACATACTAGAGGCCTGCCTTAAGATTATTGCAAGAGGATTTAGTCAAGAATCAAATTCTTATATCAAAGATGGCATGAATGGTATAGATTTATTTGTTGCAGTCACTGGAGTCTTCTATTTCACAGACCATTTCAGATATTTTTCAATTTTAAGGCTTCCTCGTGTACTGCTCTTCTTCAAGCATTTTAAACTCTTTAAAACTATCAATCAGATGATGAAAGTGCTCATAAATTCATCTTGGACTCTTGTAATTATCTTGAGCTTTTTGCTTTTCTTCTTCATACTTTCTGCCATCTTTGGTCTTCATCTCTTCGCAGGAAAACTAGATTCTCGATGTCGACTTACTCCACTTCCTATAAATGGATATTGGCCTACAACTAACCATCTTCACCTCTGTGGTTCAGGGCTTCATTGCACAGGGAATACAACATGTGGGTCTAATTTTAAATATTCTGATATGCTCGAGGGAGATTTGAACAGAGATACTTACTATGAGGAATTCAATTATGGTCTGACGACTTTCGACAATATTTTCCTTTCTCTATTCACAGTCTTTATCATCAATAATGGGAACTGGAGATACCTTACATTGATGCTGAGCGACGCATCAGACAATTGGGTCACACTGATATATTGCTCGCTGACGTATATTATCTGTAATTTTTTCATTTTGCAAATTGCTGTTGCCGTCATGTTGGATGAATTCTCAAAAAACAACGATAACATGAAATCTAAGGCTAGCCTCGCGACCCTAATGCTTAAAGGAGATAGAATTGATGATAAAACGTCTTTGACTTCCCCAGACGTAGAGTTTTTTTTTAGTTTATTCACAAATTAGATCAAATCAGCAGAGGAGATAAAAATTAAAGAGAAATTGAAACAGTGGTATCGAAGGTATTTTCCAAGCGTGAAAGTCCCTCAAGATGAATATTATAACTTATATATCACAAGAATTGCATACAAAATCACTGAACATGGACTTTTCAAATGTTTTACCGCATTACTTATTGCTGCAAATTTGATAATTGTGGCTATTGATAGATTTCCAATCCCAGAGCGTCAGGAAAACTTCATTAGTAAGATTTTGGATTCTCGAATAATTTGTAGTTACTATCAACAATGTTTTTGCATATTTGTTCTTAGTCGAAGTAATTGTCAGGATTGTAGCACTAAGTGCTCCAAAGTTCTTCGAGGACAAATACAATATTTTTGAATTTATAATTGCTGTCGCCTCAATAGTAATAATATCCACATTCTATTCTCACTTTTTAGATTGAGATTTCTCAAAGGCATGCTGTAAGTATAATTAGCATCCTAAGAGCATTAAAACTTCTGAAATACTTACAAAATGAATATTCATGGGACAACTTCAGAGTCCTTGTGATAGTTGTCTTCGAAGGCTTTCCATATGTTACAGGGTTTATGGCCATTTTGGTAACAATGAAACGTCTCATCTCACTCCAATAGGGTATTTACATGTACATGTTTGCCATCTTGGGGATGAAATACTTTGCAGGAAAGTTGAAATTCGACCAAAATGGATATGTTGATCCTGAGAATGGGTATATAATTTCAACTCGAATTAATTTGAAGTGATGTTCCTACTGCAAACTTTGATACTTTGATCCAAGCTTACACAGTCGTTTTCCAATTACTCGTGGGAGAACAATTCCTGGAGGTGGTACTGAGTGTAATCAGGGCTGTTGGATGGACTTCTATAATATATTTCCTCTGCTTGACTATCACAGGAAAGTACTTACTCCTACAGATGTTTCTTGCTGTCATTTTGGGAGCGTTTGAAGAGGCAAGAGAAAAAGTTACTTTCGGGCAGATCACTTCTAAAGCATTTGTTGCAAGAATTCTAAGGAAGCGCCTTTCAAAGAGGCAGGCTACACTAGCACTAATGCAGATTAAGAGTAATACTCATATAGGTAGAATGAATAAATCTTTTGTTAACTAAAAGGGAAATCGATGGCCACATTTCCTGAGAATCAAGATCAGCCAAAATCTCTAGTGGAAATGGATCAGTATAACATTTTTGATTATTCTTAACATTAAAGGACAGAGAAGACAGTTAAAGAACAGGAAAAGCCAGTGGAATCTTTACTGCTTGATGATCTACAAGCTCAAACTGATATGGATCCATCAAAATTAGACACTATCAGAAAATTTGAACAGGATGAAGAAACTACTAGACGACCATTGTATCAAAGATCTTATACAAGGAGCATGGATCGTAACTTTTCTGTGCGATCAATGACGAGGCTGGATGGATTTAGAAGGATGGGTACAAGAATTATGAACAAGAGTAGTAGGATATACCCAGAAGATGAGGTGAAAAGTCCTGAAATTAAACAAGAAGGTCTAGTTGGGTTTATTTCTAGACAGGTATTTTTGTTGCGTTCTTTTACAATTGTTAGATTACAGACCGAAAGGATAGCTCATTGTTTATCTTTCACAAAGACTCGTATATAAGAAGAATTAGTACCAGCATCATCAGCCACAAATATTGGGAATCTTTTGTGATGGGTATAGTTATTGAACTCTTGTATCTCAAGTGAATAGCATTCATTTTATTAAACACATTATTGCTAATTCTAGACGATCCTTTAGACGACCCAAATTCAAGAACGAATAAGACGTTCGAAGTCATTGATAAGGTCTTCACTGTTTTCTTTACAATTGAAATGGTGTTGAAAATTATCTCAATGGGACTACTTTTCAACTGGGAAGACAATAAAAATGCATACCTGAGAAATTATTGGAATATGCTAGACTGTCTTGTAGTTGTGGTATTTAATATTTTTCTTTTGTAATAATCCTCAAGACATCAGGAATTGATTTCATTACTGGAGGACGAAGTGGACTTAAGTCATTAAAATCGCTAAGAGCGCTGAGAGCCTTAAGACCTTTAAGAGTTATTAGCCGAAATGAGAACCTAAAGGTACTTATTCCCTCATGGGATTATCTAACATGACAGCTAATTGTAAATGCTATCTTTAGAACAATTCCTTCGTTGAAAAATCTGATGATTGTTGTTGGTCTTGTTATCATAATCAGTGCAACTATTGGAGTCCAATTATTTAAGGGAACTTTTTATCATTGTGAGATCACACCAACATTGGAGGATAAGATTGTCACAAAAGAAGTAAAACATTTGTGAGTTGCCTATAATCATTAGGATTGTTTGAACCATGGCGGAAATTGGACTAATGGGCAAACTAACTTTGATAACTTCTTCCAAGGGTCTTTGAGCTTTCTGGAGATTACAACTGGTGAAGGATGGATTGAGGGATTACATTCAGCGATTAATTCGGTAGGAGTAGATTTGAATCCTAAAAATTGGAGCGATCCCGCCATGGTCATCTACTTTTATTGTTTCTTGCTAATTGGAAATATCTTCATTAAGAATTTGTTTATGGGAGTGGTCATTGATAATTTCAGGCAAATGAAAGAAGAGCTAGGTGGGTTCTTGCTATTGAATGAGATGCAGAGGGATTGGGTTGAAATGCAGATATTCATGCAAAGGAAGAAATTGAAAAGAGTGATACCAGAACCTGAAAATCTAATCAGACAATATTGTTTCAAGCTCACAAATGATCCTAGATTTGAGAATTTCATTCTGTTCATTATCGTCCTAAACACTATAGTTCTGGGGCTAAAGTTCCAAGGACAATCTACAAGTTTTGAGACCACTCTAGATGTTTTGAATAATATATTTCTTGCTATCTTCCACCTTGAAGCAGTGATCAAAACCGCAGGTTTGGGCTTGTTTTATTTCAAGGAAACCTGGAATAAGTAATTTTCTCATCTTTTGAACTTTATCTCAAAGGTTTGACTTGGTTGTACTAGCCATTACAGATATATTCCTTTTTGTGAGAATCTTTGGCACTGGGTCTAATATTGCAACAATTCCTACCGTCATTCGTACTCTCAGACTTGGAAGAATCGTTAAAATTGTAAAACTAACGACTTTATTTAACTAATTTCTAGGTGAGAGCCTCAAAGAATGTACGTATATTGGTAGATACGATCTATTACTTATTACCTGCTCTTGGAAACATTGGAGCTTTGCTGCTACTCATGATGCTTATCTATGCCATTTTAGGAATGAACTTATTTGCTGAAGTCAAGCACCAGAAATACATAAATGAAACAGCAAATTTTGGAGGAGTGCTACCAGCATTGAATATCCTTGTTAGATGTGCAATAGGTCAAGATTGGCCATTCTTTATGGCAGAACTTGCAGATCGAAATATACCTGGCTGCAGAGTATGCAATGATTTAATCTTTTAAAATTGTAGGACAATCAAACCTATGAAGAGAGACAAATTAGTGGGGAAGTATTGGGTTGCGGCACGAGCATTGCCTACCCCTACTTTTTGTCTTACTTGATTTTAATCTCTAATATAGTAATTTACCTCTTCTTAGCTGTTGTCATTGGTGGTTATGCTGAATCCAAGAAGGAAAATGAGGCTGTTATAACTCCAAATCAAATGGAGGAGTTTTTGGATAAGTGGTCTGAATACGATCCTCAAGGAACTGGATTCTTAACACCAGAACAATTTGCATTCTTGATTCATGACTTGCCCCCTCCTCTTGGGTTGAAAGATGAGAATTCTGTCAAATATGAATATGATATTCTGAACAAACAGCACAAAGGATACCTGGTTAGTGATAATAAAAAGATAGTCATCAAGAAAAAACAACTATACTCAGATATGTTGATGTTCAATGTGCCTGTCTATTTTAATAAGATACACTTTTCTGATGTGTGCAAGGTGATCTCCTATAATGCAGTAATCAGAGTATACAAGCCCAAAGAAGAGTTAGAGTAACAATGTCCTTACATTTTTTAACTGTCACTAGGATAAATTCCGATTATGTCAACAAAACTCTTGCTAAGGGATGGATAAATCGTTATGGAGGTAAGCTTCCTACGGGGATTATTGAGTTTTTAGTACTTAAAAAGCTTCACAAAGAATCCAAGCAAGTGAATCAATTTGACTTGCCACCTATCAGAGTCACAGATTTTTATGCTGGGAAATCAATCTATGGATTTTGGAAGAGGTATAAAGAAGAAAAGAGGGTATATGAGCTACAAAAACAAGAAAAGCTTGGATTGGAATATGATGGTTTCCAACTACAACAAAGGCTTGCAAATCTCGAATTTAAAAGGGCAAATCCTCACAAGCCTCTGAGAAGAGTGATGAGAAAAAGAACTAGTCTTGACAACCTATCAAGCGGAAAGGGTGTTGGCTCAGAAAAGACTGTTCAAGAAAAATCTGAATCAGAGTCCTCAAGCCTGGATTATGTCCAAGAAAGACTGGGATCTCCAGAAACACAAAGAAGAGTTATTCTGAGATCTGAAACTCATCTTGAACAATTAAGGAAATACAAGCGAAATACTATTATTCACAATCTAGCTCAGACAAATTCCCAGTTTCCCAGGGTTTTTGATGAGAATGACTTTTGGCTTCAGCAAGCTCCAAATAAATCAAAATGCCCAGTTGCTATTAACCTTGAAGTGGACAAGTTCTTGCTTGATTGCCTGGATCAACAACAGTCCAAGTATATTGGATCATTGAAGGAAAGTGAACTTAACACTGAGCATCATCATACAAGATCAGGGTTTATAAACTCTAACAACGACCTTTCTTCTTCCCTCTCAAAAATAGCAAGCAGGAAACATTTAGATAGTTCTGACAGTCGACCAATGATAGATTTTAAGCAAGACAAGATTGATATTATCACGGAAGAAGAGAAATTGTTAGAAACTAGGGAAAACGAAAGAGATCTAAACAAGACCAATGTTTCTACAGAGTCTAAGATCAGGAGAACGAATAGAGAGAATAGGAAGAGATCTCAAATTGTGATTAAGCAAATTGATCTTGAGAATCCCGAGGAAAGTTTGTAATATTATGTATTTCTATTGACTTATACTATTGCTGTCTCATTATTGTTCTTTTTTATGTTCTGAAATGATATGTTACACAGAAATGAAATGTTTTCATGGGAATTTCTTACAACAAATTAATTGTTAGATGTAAGTTAGATATTCTCTTTCAATCCAGCTTTGAGACGTTTGGTGTTGATGTAGTTGGAGGATTTTCTTGAGTCCCGAAAAGTTCTGATGTATCTATTTTACAAACTCCATTCTTGCAGATCATTTTCTCTGTAAAGTTACAAACAATCAAAGATATTTACTTTTCTTGGCCCCAAACTTCTCCAGGAAAAAGTTTAGGATACATATGAAAACTGCGATCAAAGGCATGGCAATACATGGGATGCACACCATTTTTAAATAAAATCAAATGAGTTATTAGTTTCCCAAGTTCGCAAAAGGATTACTGTATTCATTGATTTGGACTTTTCTGTTATTGTGAATCCATGCCAGTCTTCTCAAGAGTAAGGAAAAGACAGCTAAGTGGAACAAAATAATCAAAAACTCCAAAAGAGCCTGATCTTTTGGTGAATAATTATTATTTTGAGAAGGTTAGCATGCAAGAAAGCAGTAACATCGTTAAAATTCATGACAAGCATACAGGTATTTCGTATATTTGAATGATGCAAGAATTTTTAGATCAAAAAACTATTATTTAAAAGCAAATAAGACATGGAAACTGCACAATTGCCACCCTTCTTTGAAAGAAACAGTCATATCTATTACAAAGATGGCAATTTGAAGATTGAAGACATGGATCTTCAAGAGTTGGCCAAGGAGTTAGGCACACCTCTTTATGTTTACTCAAAGAAGTATTTGACAGAGTCTTTTCTGACCTTTGCAAAGGCATTTGAATCTCATCCAACCACAATTTGCTATGCAGTGAAAGCCAACTCTAACCTGAGTCTTTTGAATGTCTTCGCCGAGTTAGGATCTGGGTTTGATACTGTTTCTCAAGGAGAAATTGAAAGAGCGCTCATTGCTGGTGGAAAACCTGAAAAGATCATCTTCTCTGGTGTGGGAAAGACCGATGCCGAAATTAGATATGCCTTACAGAAGGGCATTGGATGCTTCAACATTGAATCTGAAAATGAACTCTATAGGATTGACAAAATTGCAGGAGAATTGAAGCTGAAAGCTCCCATTTCATTTAGAATTAACCCTGATATTGATGCTCAGACTCATCCTGACATTTCTACTGGATTGAAGGAAAATAAGTTTGGTATTAGCCACACAAGAGCTGTCTTCATGTATCAAGAAGCTAAGAAGTGCCAGAATGTTGTTATCAAGGGTATTGATTGTCACATTGGTTCGCAAATCACCCAAATGAAACCCTTCTTGGAAGCTCAAGATGTCCTCTTGAAAATAGTCGATGAATTGAAGCAGTATGATATTCATTTGGAGCATATTGACTTGGGAGGTGGCTTGGGAATTATTTACAATAATGAAAAACCCATTCCTATCACTGAATATGCTGATAAAATCCTCGAGAAGATGAAGGGCAGATCAGAGAAATTAATGTTTGAACCAGGAAGATTCCTAGTCGGTAACTCAGGAGTCTTCTTAACCAGAACTGAATATGTTAAAATCAGTGAAAAGAAGAACTTCGTTGTTGTTGATGGTGCCATGAATGACCTACTTAGACCTGCAATCTACAAGGTTTATCACGAAATTGTCAACACTAAGCGTAGACCTGATGAAGAAGGCAAGAGAAAAACTTTTGACATCGTGGGCCCTGTCTGCGAATCAACTGATTGGTTCGGAAAGAACAGGGAACTTTATGTCGAAGAAGGTGATATTATTGCTATTTTGTCTGCTGGAGCTTACTGCTTTGCAATGAGTTCAAACTACAATAGCAGGCCTAGACCTGCTGAAATCCTTGTTGACGGAAACCACTACACATTGATCCGTCAAAGAGAGACTATGGAGGATGTTCTCAGGAATGAGATCGTCCCAAGAGTTAACAATTAACTTATACTTAATTTATTACACTGATATTATGAATATTCATCAAACTTATAAGACTATTAAGAATAAGATCCGAATTATTAAGGCCAATTAGAAAGGGTTCTCATTGAGAAAGGGATTATTCTTTAATATACATAAAATCATTAATTAATTGTTTTACAATCTCATGATTTCCAAGATGCTTATGTATGACGATTAAATTATATACTGCTGAGTGGAGTAGATTATCTATATTGGAAACCTTTTGATCCTCCTTTTCAAATGTTTTCCCGATAATTGCCACTCTTTCCATGTAAGTAGTAATGACCTTCTCATAATTTTCTATTGCTTCAGTAAACATAGAGACCTGAGAATATGCTCTAAGAAAAATCAAGAATTTCATTATAGTTGAGTACCTTGCAATATTGTAATAAGTTTCACAAATGTGAGTGTCTTTACGAGTTTCCAAATATGAGTTAAAGCATTGGAATGCCCTAATAACCATCTGAGGTTTATTTTGGGTTGTTCTTGAACTAGCGGCTTGTAAGAAGGATATTCCTAATAATCTATTAGATTAGGATTATGCTTATTTCGATTACAAATTCAGGAAAGGATTAGTCTTGTCTTTCTGGTAGAGCCTATAAAAGGTGTTGATTCCAAGTTCGTAGAATCCAGTCTGCAAATAATTATTTCCTAAGATTTGGCTAACAGCTTCACACTCCTTTTCCAAATCCCTGAGAATTAAAAATAAATTCTCTCTAATTACTTGATTTGGATCTTTGACATGAAAACTCTGTAAATGGCTGGGTCCTGAATCTTTTGAATACATAATGCCAAAAGAGTTTGGATAAAATTATCGTCAGTCCTTGTCTTTGAGAAGTATTTGATATAATAAAAGCCTTTCTCGTAATCCTAAAGAATTGACTTCATGTTGGTATTTGGCTACTTTAAGCTTGTAATTAGAAATAAATCCATAAATGTGAATATCGTCAAAGAAGTTTGGAATGTCCCTAAGATATTAGAATAAATGAAGGAGAAAATACTTGAAAAATTCGTTCTTTAGTTTTATTAATAGCTCACAAGCCTCTGCCAATTTGTCATATCTTTCTTCTTTTTCCAAGATGCTTAAGGTCTTTTTGGTGATATTAATTCCAAAACTATTACCTTTGCAGCTAATTTATAGTAATCCAACTTCCCATTTCCCCATCTTTTGGACATAGTCTGGACATTTTCGAACTGCTTCTCTGTCAGATAGGTAGAAAACTTAGTTTTCCTTTTTTGTAAAATTTCATCTAAGTATATCAAACAATTTTCTTTATAGATTACTTGGAATCTTTGTCTTTTTGGTTTTCAATAGGACATTAGGCTCAACTTCCCTGTTCTCAAACTCCATACCAGACTCAACCTTTTTCTTGAAATTTTTCTTTTGTGATTCGTATAAGAATTTATTCAAGACTTTTCTTCTGATATCCTTGGAAGATAAGTTAAGTAAAAGAGTTTGTTACTTGAATTTCAATTTCAAGTTTAAGTGATTCCAGAAGAGGGTCAACAATCACATCTAGAAATTCCTTTTCTTGTCCATTGTTTAGAAGGATTTGAGCCTGATTAAACTTCAGGATCAGGTAATCAATAGGATATCGAGAATGAATGTCAGCAATCTTTGCTTCAATATTCTCTTTTGTTAGTTTGAAGGGCTTAGATAATTCTTCCTCCTCTCTTTTTTGTACTGGCTTATATTCCTCATCCTCAAATTTGACCTTCTTTGTAGCTTTGTCTTTTGCTACTGCTATCTTTCTTTTGAGCTTTTTCGTGGTAACATGTTCTATCTTGGGCTCGATCGTGGCTGCACCTTCATCATCAGATAGAAAGATTCCTTCATTTTCATCATCTCTATGATCTGCAAATTATTCTCGGGAGCTAAAGTATACCATATTCGTCTTCAGGAGCTCTGAGAACTTTCAGGGCTTCTTGCATTTTTCCTTCATTCAGATAAATTTCTGAGAGCTGGACTTTGGCTTCGAATTTTTCTGGATTAATGGCTAAGACTTTGTTAAATGCATTGATAGCAGAGTCTCTGTCCTCAATCTATTCTCAATTAACTAAAGAAAAAAGAACTCTACTTTTCTGTACAGCATACCAGCTTTGAGCCAAGTATCTGCAGAATTATATTCAGGAAGTTCGAGCAGTCTTTCATAAATTGCGAGGGCCTTCTTGTATTGTTTCATTTGTTCATAGCATGCAGCAGCTTCCATAAACAAATCTGAATAGGTATTTATGTCATCCTGCAATAATATCTCAAAGGCAAGTTCAGCCTAACCATTGAGCTAATTTTTTCAGCACATACTTGTTCTATTTTATTGCCCTTCCCACAGCAAACTCCATATTTGGTGACTATTTCTAAAGGAATTTCGTTTAATTTTTCCTTCAATTTTTCAGAAGTGGGCTTGGTGTCTTCTTCCTTCAGCTCCAGTGTTTGATTAATGAAATTCATGCATTCTTCGAATTTCTCTTCCTATTGGAATGATCAATGTAGCTATATGGCTGGCTACCTTCATGTAAAGTTCACAAATCATATTCACAATATTAAAATCAATTTCTCCATCTTTCTTTAACAATGTAGAAAGAATTTCTATGCTCTTCTGCGTCTGATTTATCTTAGTGTAAAGCTTCAAGTCAACCACTGAAATCTGGCTTTTACCTTGGCACACTTCTTGATAATTAACAGATTGTCAGGAGTGTGTGTAATGAATTTCTCAATAGCCTTAATTGCCTTTCTTATATCTCCTGCTAATTCATAACATTCCGCTCTGATATTAACAAAGGCTTTAAGAGAAATATACCTTTCCAGCATAAGCATTTTGTTATTGGGATCACTCTTTAGTGCTCTTCCAAATGAATAACATGCCTGTTCATAGCAAGCAGCATCCCTTAGATCTATTACTAAAATTCTTGAACTCGTACTTATATAAATATCCTATCTTCTCCCATAGTTTAGAGTCACTTTGAGTTAATTGGGCGGCTAGAGTATAGAATTGAGCGGCTTTTTTGTTATTATTTTGCTCCTCTGTAATTTTAAACATATACTATTCCCTCTGTTACCATATATCAGACCCAGAAGATGGTATGGTTCAGGATAATCAGGGTACTTGCTGATGATTTCATATGCTTTTGCAATTGCCTATACAAATATTCTTTTTTTAATGATTTAGTACCTCATCGAATTTGTTGAACATGAAAAATTGATTAGCCTCTCCCATTAATGAGGCTACATTGGCAGGAAGTTTAGTACTCTGTTTATCGTCACAAAAATTGTTTTATTTTACTCTATAGGATCTTTTATTCTTTACTTCCTTTTGATATATTTTCATGATCTCGTTGAAAGTTTCGCTCTCATCACTAAAAGCATCTTCGGCTCTATATCAATTATCACTTGGTCTTATTGATCATTACGAGATGTCTGAAAAATCGTCCTTATGATTCATTTATTCCAAGAGGAAATAAAATTTATTTGACAAACAAAGAATTATAAAGAGATAAGGCGGAATGTTCAAATACAAGAAAATCGAGTTGCTCAAAGCTTTTCCATTATAGCTTGTGCTTTCTTGATTTCTATATCATTATATACCTTAAGAATTCCTATTACCACTTATCAATGATAATGCCTTGTCCTTTGTAATTGTGAATCTCACATTTTCTGACCCATCCTTATTTTCCTTATTCTTTATAGTCAGGGATATATCAGCATAAGTCGTGGGAAATTCCTCAGCATTTCTGAGTTTTTTCGAAGCTAAAATCTCATTTACACTGAAGTCGAATTTCTCAAGTTGCCCAACTAACAAAATTACATGGCTCACGTTAAAATAGTACTTTTCAGGACTTTGGAAAGTCTCTGTTCTTTGAGCTTCTCAGAATACTCTTTATACACTTTAGTTATACTCTCACAGTTTTCTTTGGGGAGACCAAGGTCAATTAAATCTTTCAAAAGGGCAGAATCTGCGACTTCATATCTGACTGAATTATTTAGAATGTAGCTCAAGCATGCAACAATTGTTGAACTTTCTTCCTTATCTATCAATATAAGATGGAGATAGTATATTGCTTTACTGAAGCCAGAATTCTCTAAGAGACTGTATACTTTATCAGACTATAACTTAGATGCAAAAATGTCATCGCTTACATTTTCTATTCCTTCGACGATGTGCTTGCAGAGATGTCCAAAGATCAATTTGAGTTTTATGGAGGTCTATATCAGATTATTTCAGAGTTGAGAGGTTTACTATCTTAGATAAGATGGAAGACTCAGCTAGGAACCATTCAGCTGCACTTAGATTGCCACAGAATTGAAATCTCATGCAAAAAATCTCAGTATTATAAAAAATAAAATTTATTGCATGGATTTGTCTCAGGGTGTGCTCAAGAATTGGCTTGATAAAGCCAAGAGTAAGATGAATGAAATCTCATTAAAGGACGAATCACCAAGAAAAGGTGAAAAGAGATCATTTACGCAAATTGACGAAACATATTTCACATTTGAATTAGAAGGAGGTCCAAAACATACTGAACTCCTGGTTGCTAGTGCAAGAATAAAAGAAGGTATCTACTTAAGCCCTTTACATTAAACATCTCAGGTCCTAATGCAGGTGATCCGCTCCCTCTCTCCTGTAAATGGTTTATATCAGACGCATCAAATGATATGAAGGAGATCGAAGATTTGACACGTGCATTCTTCCAGCCGACAGTCGACGATGTTGGGGCAAGGTAAAATTTTGCTTCAAATTTTAACTATCAAGAATTGTAGTTCAAGCTATTCCAACTGTTGAGAATTATGTAGGAATGCCTGTTTGCAGAGAAATAGGCCCTTTAGTCTTGGATGAGGAGATTGAGAAAAAAGCCCTCTCAAACCTTGAAAATAAGGAATTCGAGATTAGTGTTAAGATAGAAGCGATCTATTTTGATTATAATAAAAGTAATTTTACATTACCTTGTGAGGGAGTGCTCAGTTTGAGTCAGGAAAGAAGAGAGCTTACAGTATTTGCGGTTAATAAATCTGGAGAAAGAGAGAAAATATCGAGTTGTAAATTTAGCGAGTTGTTTCCCAGTGTCCACATCATCAGAAAAGTCAACATTGCCTTCGAGATTCATTTGAGTCAGATCGAAGTGATAAAATTTTCAGCCTCAAACCATTATGAGAGAGATATTATAGCTGTCACTATTAGAATGTTTGAAAGTTCTTCTCAAATTCACACTACTGAGGTAGGTTCGTTAACGCGAGTTATAACTTCAAGGAAAATACCCCTAAGGGAAAAGATAATAATGAGGAGACAACAAAGGAAGAATCGAGCTCAAAATCAAATTTGGAATTATTAATGAAATACCAACAGCTGTCTAAAGAAGCTAGGAAAGCTAATAAAGAAAATAGAAGTTTGAAAGAGTCCTTAGATATTGAGAGAGAGAAGAATGTGAAATTAGAAAGCGAAGTCAAAGAGCTCAGAGAAAAGCTAGAGACTATAACGGAATCATATGAGAAAGTAAAATCAGAATTAGAGAAGATCCAAGCAGAGAAAGAGCAGTTTTTGAATGAAAAACTGTTTTATTTGCAAGTAATTGAAATCTTGTGTATATTTAGAAATAGGATATCAAACTATTCAAGGCACAGGT
>Ga0065720_1018878_pt1 | contig 72365 bp, 60 predicted proteins | sample Thericmetagenome_FD_59107 | JGI IMG/M metagenome (GOLD analysis project Ga0065720, IMG submission 59107) | Thermophilic microbial communities from the Joint Bioenergy Institute, California, USA of rice/straw/compost enrichment - eDNA_2 v2... | ecosystem: Engineered > Solid waste > Grass >...
CTATCTTTATTTAGCATATTTTTTATAGTAAAATATGTTCGTATTTTTTTTCCATGTTGGTAAATCAAAAATAAACAGATTTATTCAGGATTTTATTTATGAACGAAGATGAATGTACGCTTGTTTGATTTAAGATAACGAGCCTAGGCTATGAATACTATGATGAGGAAATACATCCAGAGTATTCTCTAGAAGAAATTCCTGAAGACGCGCCTCCTGATTTCAGCAGAATGAAAAGCCAAGTAATAATAATCAAACTCAAAAGAATTCTTAGTCCTCTATGATATTCTTGAAGCTCGATGACATGAAGAAACTAATAGACAAAAAGGTCGAAGATCTCTCTGAGCTCCTGGGTGCCACTTTTGATGAGACATTGATTTTGTTTCATCATTTCAAATGGAGTAGAGATCATTTGGAGAATTCTGAATGGTTTTCTAACCGAGAGCACCTCAGAAGAGTGGTAGGTCTTGATCCAATACAACAAGATAATAAAAGCCAAACAGAAGATGAATTGACTTGCCCAATATGTCTAGTTTCTGATAGTAAGGACGCCTTTGATGCCCTTTCTTGTGGACACTCTATTTGTAAAAGCTGTTGGGAAAACTTCATAAATGACAAGGTAGAGTACATTTAGAATCACTATATTTACTATTTTAGGTGAATTCTAAAGAAACAGAGTTTTTTTGGAAATGTCCTGGCCATTTTGAAGACAAGAATTGCAATCTAATAATTCTGGATTCCTTCAATCGTAAATACTTGAAACCAGAAAATGAACTCAAATATGTAAAAAAGCTGTGTATCTCCTATGCGGAAGAGAGCAAGGCCATCAGGTGGTGCCCAGCCCCTGATTGCCAATACGCCGTAGAAAATCCAAGCCTAACAACAAGAGCCATTAAATGCCGATGTTCTTTGGTCTTTTGTTTTAGATGTGGGTCAGAAGACCACCAACCCTGCGACTGTGATATGGCCGCAGCTTGGGAAAGCAAAAACTTACTGGAAAGCAAAAATACTATGTGGATATCTTTGTATACAAAGAACTGTCCTAAGTGTAAGAAGCCTATAGAGAAGCACCAAGGATGCAATCATATGATTTGTGGCCATATAGGGTGTAAACATGAGTTCTGTTGGATTTGCCTAGATGATTGGAAGACTCATGTAGGTAGCTTTTACAAGTGTAATAAATTTGACAGTATGACTGAAGTAAAGGCTATGTTTAGGAGACTCTAATATTCTAGGAAGAGAAGAAAAACCTCACAAAGGAGAGTGATAAAAACAAAAGTCAATTGGAGAAATATGTTTTTTATTTTGAAAGATATCTAAACAATGATAAAGCTCTAGGCAATGCCAAAGAGCTCCAAAAGAAGATGGAATCTATTATAAAAGATTTTCATGACAAGCTAAAGCTACCGTATGGAGAGATAACTTTCCTGTTAGAGGCAGCAGAAGTCCTTGCCCGATCACGGCGAATTTTGAAGTGGACATATCCATATGCATTCTACTTAGAAAACCCCGACAAGAAGAATCTTTTTGAGTTTCATCAAAAGGATTTGGAGAGATACTGTGAGGAGTTACATGAACTTCTTGAAATACGCTTTTCAAGTGCCATAAAGAATAATGAAGGTGTCTTGGATCTCAAGCACTTCTTATCCTATAAAGACGAAGTCGTGAGTTCATATGTTAGGACTCAGAAGGTATTTCTTTCATAATTTCCTAATTAATAATAGTTTTCTACTGAGTTAATAAGAGCTGTAGAAGTGGGACTTTAAATTTTTTTGATTGTATTTTATTTAATGGGATATGTAGAGGCTCATGTTACATTATTAAATCGTATGCAAGATGATTAACAAAACCATTTATACTACATTATCCACTTCTTTACTCTGAAGATGGCTTTCAGCTAAATACCTTAGCTTCCTCTCAACCTCAGGTCCCGCTTGACTAATCATACTAGCCAAAAGCCCACCTTCTTTGTTCATCAATGCCAAAGGAGTATCAAATTCAGCGATTTCTCCCTTGTCCATAACCAAAATCTTGTCATAATGAATAATTGTATTCAGTCTGTGAGCAATTGTAATAACTGTAGTGTTCTTGAACTCCGTCTTAATCATACTCTGAATCAAATGGTCTGTGATTTCATCGATACTGGCAGTCGCTTCATCCATCAAAAGAACCTTAGTCTTTCTGACTATAGCTCTGGCCATACAAATTAGCTGTCTTTGACCCAAAGAGAAATTGCTTCCTCCATCTGATATCTTCATATTTAGCTTCATTTTGCTCTCACTTAGAGGTACCATCTCAGTTTCCTTCTTTTTCTTCTTTGATTTTGCCTTCTTCTTCTGTGCCAAAGGATCTTCCTCAATTTTCTCCTCAGGTTTTAAAGCATCCCAAATATGGACCTTTTTCAAAGCATCAATAATAGCTTCATCCGAGAACTCATTGAATGGATCTACATTATTTCTCACAGTTCCAGAAAACAGCACTGGATCTTGAGGAATAATCGTGACTTGCTTTCTAAGGTGGTGCAATCCCATCTCACTAATATTATTATCATCAATTTTGATATATCCTTTCTTTCCTTCATTCTCAATTAGCTCCAAAATTCTCAGGATTCCCAGGGTAAGAGTTGACTTTCCTGATCCGGTTCTTCCAACAACTCCAATTTTCTCATGAGCTTTAATACTAAAGGCAATTCCCTTTATCACAAGAGGTAGCTCGGGTCTGTATTTGTAATACAAATCCTTAGCTTCAACCTGACCAGTTTCTGGCCACTCTTTCTTGGGAACTGGGTCATCCCAAGGAGCCTCTTGTTCCTTTTTGTTAATATACTCCAGTATTCTCTCAACAGCATTCATCTGGAGCTCAGCTTCTGACATGAGTCTGACTGTAAAGGAGAGATATGTCGCAATCTGCAGGGCATAGTTGATAGAGAGTCCGATCAAGCTTGGATTGTTGATGTAGTTAAAGTCTCTAGAGAGAACAGCAAAAATTGCAGCAGCTCCTATAGCAATTGAGGCAAAGAAATCCGTGCGAAGGGAGATCCATCTTCCTGTTGCAAGGGTGTTTGAGGCAGCTTTGATCCATTTATTGAATCTTTCCTCAAGCTGCTTTTCAAAGAGTCGCTCAAGATTGAAGGCTCTAACCACATGATATCCACTAGCAGCTTCTCCGATAATCGAGATTGCAGGTGAGCGACTAATTGATTGGATTCTTTTGAGTTCACGAGAAGCTTTCAAATACTTCCTACAGACTCTGATATACAGAATACCAAGTACACCGGCCAAAGCGAAGAAGAGAGGAGTAATAATTCCAATCAGAACCAAGGTCGTTAACAAGACAATTAGATTCTGGATAGCTGATTGGAGGGACCATGGAAGAGAGGTATCAACATCATCTTGATCTTTACTAGCTCTGTTCAAGATACGGCCTGATGGGGTGGTATCAAACCAAGTCATAGGAGATCTAAAGATAGAATGGATGAGTTTGACATTCAGCTTTATGGAAGATCTTCTTGTGAAAAGTCCAAACAGCAGTGCTCTAAAGTAGATCAGCAAAGAAGTACCGACAGCAATGATGGCATAGTAAAGGATATAAAATCCACTAGACAATCCGAATTGATCATCGGCCCAAGCACCTACCCACCAGTCATTCAGCATTCTTAAGCCTTGAGCTGCCAGGAACAAAATTAAGAGGAGAATACTATAAGCGTATCCTCCAGAACTTATATATCCCTTATAAACAGCCCAAGGTACAGATCCAGTAGCTTTCTTTTCAACTGTGGAAAGTGTTCCACTCTTTTTCTGTTGCATCTCATTTCCTTTAGTAGTGGCTCCTCTAGTAGGACTTCTGCCATTTTTCTTTTCAGGGTCTTCTTTCTTAACAGGAGACTCCTCTCCATTGTTGTTGTTGTTCTCCATTTGATTGGTCAGGGTAAATTTGTTAAATTCGGAATTGGGGTCAGCTTTCAGCTCCTCGATGGTTCCAATTTCATGAATCTTGCCATCCTTCATGACAATGACTCTGTCAGCTTCATTGATATACTGAAGAGCGTGGGTAGCAAAGATAATTGTCTTATTTCTGAGTTTATTTCTGATAACATTTTCATAGATTTCCCTTCCTACATGTGCATCAAGCGCTGATAAACTGTCATCTATCAAATAAATATCCGCATCATAATATACAGCACGAGCTAAGGCAACTCTTTGCTTTTGGCCACCAGAAAGATTGATGCCTTTTTCTCCAATTTCAGTTTGATCACCGCCTGGAAGGATAGCAATATCTGGGAGTAGTTCACAAATCTGAAGGACTTCATTATATTTAGCCTCATCATATTCACTTCCAAATAAGATGTTATTTCTTAAGGTTGTGTTCATGAGCCAAGCCTGCTGAGGAACATAGGCCAATCTTCCATGACATCCAATTTTTCCTGAGATCGTGTGCATTTCTCCCATTAGAGCATTTATCAATGAAGTCTTTCCTGATCCCACTTTTCCGATAATGCAGATTAGCTCTCCAGGTTTGACATGTAGATTAATATCCCTGAGGATAGTCAAATCTTTCTTCTCTTGAACCAAAGGAGCCTCTTCCTTAGGTTTTAGCTTGTGTTGATCTTCCTTCTTCTTCCTCTTGCAACATCCTTTTTTCTTCTTCTTTTTCTCAAAGTTTTCCTGATAATTTTCCCAATGCTGTCTCGCTGTCTCCGTTTCCCATGAAAATGTACCATTTTCAATGAAGATAGAGCCTTTGGGGATAGACTGATCATTGATATCAATCTTCTCCAATTCTTCCCATTCAGTATAATGCTGAACTCTCTTTAGAGAAACGTTTGTATTGCTAAGTCCTAATATAACAAAGGAAATCATTCTAATAGGCCCTTGAATTATATTAAATAAGGCCAAAGTTGCATAAGCTTTAGCTGGGGTTAAGTCATTTCCCATAGCAACATACAAACCAAAAACAGCAATATTGATTCCAAGAGGTATCAGATTCACAGCAAGATCTAACGCGGCCTTTAGGAATGTACCAATCAAGAGCAGCTTTGTCTCTATGTATCTAATTTCTTGGATTCTTTTGACAACAAACTTTTCCCAGCCATAGTATTTAATGACTCTTATTCCAGAGATAAATTCAGCCAAGGATTTGGATCTCTTGTCACTGTATACAAGCATCTGCTTGCGGCTCTTTGAGTATCTGTCTGAAATGTAACTGCTAACATATGTTCCAACAATAATAATGAACAGTCCAACAAAGCCAATCGGGCCTACCTCAATTACAATCAAGGCAATGGAAACAATGATCATGAAAGGCTGAGTTATAACCATGGTAGCAATTTGGAAAAAGCCATACACACTGAAAGCGTCAATAGTGGAGAGATTGATGATTTTTCCTGTTGTTAGGAAACCTCTTGCACTTGACTTCAGTTTTAATAGCTTATCCATAACCAAGGCTTGCATAGATGAAGCGCTTCTAAAGGCCACAGTATTTAGCTGATGAAATCCCTGCTGGACTAATATTGTCTTGGTAAGGAACGCTAAGAAAAGCAGGATGGCCCACAAATACCCCTTCCAGGTAGGAATATTAGGACGACTGACAAACTTGACAACTTCTTTTAATAAATAGGGCCCAGCAAATTGGAGAAGATTTCCGACAAAATTGAGAATCATTCCTAAGATGAGAGGTCCTTTACACATGGCGTAGAGACTCTTGTTAATACTTGGTTTGCCTTTCTTTTTTGATTCTTCGTAATGTTTCTTGAAAAGTGGCCAGGAATATTCATATTTCAAGTCATGTCTCAACTCAAATAGATCTGTGTCTTCCATCGGCTTTTTGTTCCCAAATTCGACGATTTTATTGGTCCAAGCAAAGATTAGCTTGGAGAAGCAGCCACTGGCGTCTTCTATGGAACGATTAACCCATTTGTGGGAGGGCCCTGCCTCGATTTTGTGGGCATCCTCCTTTTGTAAATCCATTTCTTTTGTCTTATTTTCAGACATCGAAATAAAATTTATTTTATTGTGTTGTCTTAAACTTATCCTTTTCTTAGAATTTCAAAGTTGGGACAAAACTCTTGCTTTTTTATGGTAAAGGCTCAAATTATGAGAGTCAAGGAATTACTTTTGAAGATGGAGGGGGAAGAGTAAATACAAGAAAATCAATTTACAAAGAAATGGACATATCAAAAAGTGATAAATAGCTACTATTGAACTCTAACACTATGGCTTATTGCGTTGCTACAATATTCTCTTTTATATTTGACTCCTCTTCTTTAATTTCTGACAGTGGCTGGTTAGCAATACTAAAGGATTAAAAGAGCCAAAATGAAATACAAATTATGTAGATCTTTTGATTTCACCATATTCCCAACCAAGTTGAATTCATAGGCCTGAATATTGGCCAAATCAATGTCTCCTTGAGGAGCAAATCCTAATATTAATAAGAATAATCCATCATTAATTACTTTGAATTTCACAGGATATTTTGAACGAATTCACAAGTGGGATATCGTCCAGACCCTTTTCCATATGGGCTTTCAAATCAAGTTGAGTATCAGACAAAGGTTTCTCGACTGTTTCTTTCATTTTCAATGCATTCCTTGTGATTGACAAACAACCTAAATGAGACTTACACAACTGGTCCTGAAATCATGATAAAGGAACTTTGAAGCATTGTTTTGTTCAGAGGATTATCTGTTGACTCTTGACCCGATTGTACTTCTTTCAGTTTTTCATCAAGTGCTTTTTCAACTTCTTCAATAATAACATAATCTTCTTCCTCTCTGGCAACAAAATTACCTTTTTTGTAAACATAATCAAATAAATCTTACCCTTTTCATTCTCTTTCTTCTTTCCCCAACTTGGTAAATAATATGTGATCCCATCCCATATATAAGTTAAAATTCCAGATATTAGTCCCGGAGTCTTTTCAATAGTTTCCTTTGAGATTCCGATCGTGTATTTTCCTATTCTATCAATTCCTTTCTGTGCAAGATAAAGTATTTTGGCTCTTAGAGAAGGTTCTTCTATATCAAGTGTTGATTTTATAACTTGAACATTGCCTTTCTTCTCTATCTCCTCTATATTTCGTTAAGCTTTTACACGAAGTCATACCCATCTTTGTGAGCGGACAGAGTTTAAGAGAATGATCAGTCTTTTGATCATCTTGAGACTCCTTTAGTATTTCTGTATTTTGCATTTTTATTTTATTTCTTTGATTACAATATATAGGAAAATTTAGGTAGAGATAAGAGAAAGCATCAGGATGCTGATAATTAAACAATGAAGTTACAGATGTAGGTTAAATTACAAGTTGCGAACAAAGAGACTATGAGAAAACGCAGTTGTACAGTTCAAAAATTCATAATAAATTAGTTTCCATTGATCAGATTGAGATTAATTCTTACTTCCTTATTTTCAGGCTCTTTGCCCTCAGCCGGCTTGATTATGATTGAGAATGGCGACGAATCATTACGTCTTCCTTCTTCTTGTGTTGTCAATGTTTCATATTTCGTCTCTAGCAATTTTTCCTCTTCAGTCTCTTTTGGTTCTGTTTGAGTACCAGAAGTCGGGGATTTGGAGTCCTTTGTAATAACTGAATCCTTGTCATCAGTATTAATCTGAACGAAGTCTGCATGCTCACTCGCTTTGGAGTTAATAGGACTTAGAGAAGTCTGTGCCAAGAAGTGACTCTTTTCTTTTTCAACTCCTTCAAAGCTATCGGACTTGAACCTGAGGCTTTTAATCTCTGCGAAAGTATGTTTTCTTTGATCCTCAGGGGACTTGGCCTTGTCAGTATTTTCAATGTAGCTAATTGCAAATTTTTCTATTTCAAGAGTAATAGGAACAGGGAATTTTCTTGCAGGAGAAATATTTTTCACAAGCCAGAACTCATTTTCATCTTCATGGTATTCCTCGCTCTCATGTGGGCTTAAATCGATCCTAGTGGCAGCCAGAAGTCTGGTTTTATATTGGCTTAGCTTTTCAATATATCCCTTGGATCTTACTACTCCTTGGTCTTGAGACTCATTCATGGGGTTTTCTTCCGATATTCTGGAATTATTCTCTTGAATCGTGTCTTGTTTAAGCTTTTTAGCTGTTACGTCCTTTAAGGTTGGAATGGATATGATTGTTGTTGTTCCTTTTTTGAATTTACTTCTCTCAAATCTTCTTCTGGTTTGCTTGTGAGACAATCCGACTTTAAGAGGCCCGATATTAGCTAGTCTTTTTTGCATTTGGAACCTTCTATCATAATCCAATCCTCCTTTTTGGAAATGTTGAAGCGCTTCTACTCTCTTTTCTTCTCTGTACTTCTTGTAATAGCTGAGAATGGATTTGCCAGCATAGTATTCTGCTACTCTGATTGGCGGTAAGTCATTTGGATTATTATGTTTGGCTTCTTTATGTAGTTTTTTAAGGACTAGACACTCAAAGACTTAAATAGAGTATTTTACTTGTGTATTTTGTAGACCATCCTTTCTGTAATGTTCTATTAACGTAGTCTGAATGAATTCTAACAGAATTATGTTAAACTTGGCTTTTTTTTACTCTAAGGGCTCTGTAAGCTTATACTCTCGAGCTACAGCATTATGAGAGATGATTATGCAGGCATCGGAGAAGTGGACCTTGCTCATATAGACAGGAATATTGTAAAGTTTCATATCCTTAAAGAGCTGCGTCTTTTTCAGAATGACCTTGTTATTGTCGCTGACCAAATATCCTCTCTTCTTTTTTCCTGAGATTTTAGTAGAGATAAAAACCAAATTACCAGTAATATCATACTCGTACCTAATGTTATCGTCTTTGAGGCCTAGGGGAGGAGGCAAATCGTGAATTAAAAATGCAAAGTCTTCAGGTGAAAGTAGTCCTGTACCTTGAGGGTCATATTCCGCCCATTTTTCTAGGAATTCATCCATCTGAGCAGGCGAAATAAGGGCTTCGTTTTCCTTTTTGGAATCAATGTAACCTCCAACCACTACAGCAAGGAAGAGATTAATTAAGATCATTGATACCAAGATGATATAAGACAAAAAGTACGGATAGGCTATCCAGCTTCCACATCCCAAGACCATGACTCTTTCTACAAAATTATGAGCAGTCTAAATAATTAACAAACTAACAACTGAGAAATTACCCTACAGCCTGGAATGGTAGTATTTGATAGTTCTAACATAAAATATGTCCAGTCTTGGCCTAATGCACATCTAATTAATATATTTAGAGCTCCTAATAGGCTCTGGAAATTGGCTCGTTCATTAATATGAGTCTGTAGTTTCACGTCAGCAAAGAGATTAATTCCCAGGATTGCATATATGAACATGATCAGGATCAATAGAGCACCAATGTTAGCGAGAGCAGGAAGGAGATAATAAATAGTGTCTATTAGAACTCTAAACCTCTTGGATACACGAATCTTTGAAGTTATTTCTGACTTTCATAAAACTTACATATTTTACGATTCTTCCAATTCTAAGGGCTCTGATCATGGTTGCAATTGTACTTATATCATTACTGGTAAAAGCGCTGACTATAAGAACGATATCTGTAACAGCAATAATGAGAAAATCAAAGCTATGGAACATTAGTGAAAGGATGATAATAGATACTTATTCCAGGAATCCTTGAAGTAGAAGACACCCCATCCGGCGATCTTGATCAGAGCTTCAATGTTGAATATCACAAGGAAAGCGTGGTTGAAAATATCAAGGACCAGAGAAAAGGTGTCTGATTGACCTGTAAATTTGAGTCCCAGAACAAATGTATTGAGCACGATCAGAAAAAGAATGGAGTAGTCAAATCCTTTCTTTTTCGCTAGGAAATAGCAAAACTTTCTTATTTTGTTTTCAGGTTCTGGGATCACTCTTATTAGCTTTTTTCGCTGCATAAAGAGTTGCATTTCTACCCAATCTCTTTGCATGAAAGTAAGAAGTAGATATCCTCCTAGCTCTTCCTTCATCTGCTGGAAATTGTCAATCACCACTCCCACAAACAGGTTCTTTAAGAAAATATTGAACACTAATAAAAAACCATAAAACAACAGGACATTAGGTGGGTCATGCCAGACTTTCGGTTGAAGATTTTTTCCAACTGCGTCAACTCCACTATAAAGAGAGCTAATCCAACCATCTCCAGTAATAATCTTAAACAGAGTTAGAGCCCCATTTATCACATTATCGAAGTTTGTTGAGGAATTTTCCCAGCTTCCTCCTTGACTCAGACAATCCTAATAGGTTTAGAGATATTTTTCTATCAATCTACTTCCTTGGTAATGATACTAGAATTTGTGATTGAGCAGTGATAAAACTCTCCTTTGTATGCCTGAACTGCAATGACAGCTCCAATAATCACAATTAGGCCTACAACGGCGAGGAGATTTTTCAGTGAGGGTATAATCCTGAAAAGAGCGTTAACCACAAGCTAAAATTAGTTAATTCTGTGAAAATGAAGTTACCTTAAGGCCTTCATTTCTGCTAATCACTCTAAGTGGCCTAAGAGCTCTTAGGGCTCTTAGTGACTTAAGTGATCTTAATCCATTGTCTCCTCCAGCGATATGATCAACTATAGATATCTAATTATTTAGATAAAGTTCATTCTTTGCTTACGATAACGACAAATGCATCCAATATGTTCCAGTAATTCCTGATATAGGCTTGTCTGTTATCTTCCCAGTTGAATAGGAAACCACTGGAGATTATCTTGATTAACATTTCTATTATAAATAGGATGGTGAAGCATCTATCAAAAATGAGGAAAACTTTGCTTTTAGTTGAATCTGGGTCATCTAGTGGCGAAGATAGGATCAGAAGTATCGAATTTGCCAAGATCGAGACTAAAACTTTTTCTTTTGATAATAATAAATTACTGAATATCAAGCTTTCCCAATAGGGATTGTTCGCGACCTTCGTAGCGTAGTTTCTAGCTTTGGAGTCTTTGTGGAATATAAATAAGGAACTCTGCTTCATTTCATACAACTACCAGTTAGAGATACAAGAATTTTCTAATACCTTAAGCGCAAACCAATTTCTAAAACTTCTGTGAGCCTTGTAAGTTACAGACCTCACTAATCTTTGCATGTCTGATCTTTCTTCGGGGTGGACTTTATTCTTTCCGGGTGCTAAGCTAGCTTGTCGTTGGATGGTTTCTTGCCTGGATATTGTTACTTGGCGTTTCATTTCATGTTTTATATAAGCGCTCTCAGATATCTCTTTCGTTTTGAGTCTTTTCAGGTTGGGATTAACTGGTGGGAAGAGTTCTTTTTTAATGACATTTTTCTGTGTATTCACAAAGGTTTCATCAATCTTAGACTTATCTATGTGTTCAATAGAGGGGATTATTTCCTTCTTTTCTTCTTTATTTCCAGGATGGGTTTCTCCTTTACTGCCTACAGCTTCATTAGACTTGGCCTTTCTAACTATTAACAAACTAATACCTACTTTTACCCTAGGGACTCAGGATGAATTTTCAAATTCTGTGGTTTGTTCATCACTGTAAATCTAAGCTTGTCAAGATTATCTGGCAAATAAGAGAATATTAACAAGAAATACCTCTTGATTTGTGAGATAGCACATTTCCTGCTAATTTCTTTTTCTTGGTCAGTCTAGAAATGAAGGCTTTGGTGGCAATATGTGCAAAATTGATCTTGTCTCTAGCATCTTCAAAGTTTCCTAGGATAACGGCCAGGAACATCTGGGCCAGAATATATCTTCCACAGATGATGAGACTAATAAAGTAGATCATTGAAACATGTCCGACGGCTCTTATAGTGTTCAAAATAATATTTAAAAAGTTTTCTCCTACAATAATTTGAAAGACAACAGTATATGACTCTTTGAGAGTATCAAAATTTGCTCTTGGAGAAAAACTAATAAAATATTAGTATAGGAATGATGAAGTGTACCCATTGTAGGGATCAAGATTCCCAGCTAAATCAAATTTGAGCTTGCCAGCAAAGAATTTCATGCCTAAGATAGCAAAAATATACATAGTTAATCCCTAGAAACTCAAGAAAGAAAGACAGATCGTTTACCAGTGGAATTACAAACTCGAGAGCATAGAAGATTCCCTCAAAGAACACAGTAATTAGGACTCTAAAATTGTCCCAAGAATAGTCCTTTTTGAAATATCTCATCAATCTTAAGACTCTTAATATACTGAAGGTGCTCACTCCATCGAAAGAAGATATCTCAATCTAGAAATATAGGGATAAAACTCAAAATATTACAATTGAAATGATTGCAACAATTGCTTCGAAGGCATTGAAAGGATCATGCAAGAATTTCTGAACACTCAGTGCCATCATTCTCATGATCACTTCAACGAGGAAGATGACAGTTAAAATATTATTCGTTTTCACTATCAAGTCAAAGAAACTTATTTACCTCTTACCGATTGCAGACTCTGCTGATTTTGAAATTCCTTCTCTGTCTAAAGCCACAACGATCAAGTTAATGATGACTAATAAGATAATGCAATATTTGAATAATGCATGGGTGGCAATTTTAAAGAGAAATCTAGTAAGGCCATTTTTATAGTAATCATCCTTGGGAATATCGACTGAAGGAAAGTACTTATTCTTCCAGAATCTCCACTTATCTTTCCAGGTTTGAATCGGTTTCTGCTCCTAAAGATTTAGAAGGAAAATGAAGCAAATTACCCCATTCATCAGGTTTTTGAGTTTATCATCAATGTTTTCAGAATGTAGAAGCTCAAACGTAACTGAATGAGTATGCTTGTTCTCCTTCTCTTTTATCTTGGTAAAGAAATCCAACATCACGGCAACAGCAAGTCTGTAAATACAGAAATTACAAATGGCATATGTAAGGCTGAAATATATCAAGGCTCCAAGATTATCTGAACCATCGCTGAGATTATTGATCAGATTTTCCCAGTTTCCATTATTAATTAAAAATACGGTGAACAACGACTGCAATACATTATCAAAAGTTGTTAGTCCATAGTTAAATTCGGGATAATTGGTATCCTTGCTGAGGCTTCCTGAAATATCATCTGGATAATCATAATTTGACCCACAAAACTCTCCAGTTTCACATTTATAATCTCCTCCACATATTCGCAATTCGTTTGTTGTTACCCACAGTCCATTAACTGGAAATTCTGTAATTCTGCATCGATAATTCAACTTCCCTGAATAAAAGTTTAATCCCAATATTGCAAATAAACACATCACGAAGAGAAGTAACGCTATAATAGACACCAGAGGAATTGCTGAGCTAGATAAGACTGACATCATTTGGGCTAAGTTTTTAAACTTTGGTATCGTTATCAAAAAGCCCACAACGTTATATACTCTCAAGATCGGGAAGTATCGAAATGTATCTGTAAAGACCAGAACACCTGTTACTGCGACAAAGAAGTCAATCCAATTTTTCAAAGAGGTTAAATAAGCGTTATGCCCGTGTGCAAATCCTCTAGCAATGATTAATAGTATAGCTTCTCCTGCATTAAAGATTATTGTTATGAATTCAACAACTTGGAATGTTTGGTTAGTTGAAGTAAACTTATCTGGGTCAAGAAAGTCAACAAGTCCAACCATTATAGCATACAGAGTAATTATTATGAGAGAAGTTAATTTGAAAAGCAAAGATTCTGTGAGCCAGACTGCAAATTTTCTAATTCTATTCCCAGGCCCAAAAATATAGAGACTCTTCTTGCAATAAATATAACTTTTGCCATGAAAATTAAATATTGTTGTCGTTTTTTTGAAAGAATCCTCATAATCATCTCCTTCAACATCATCATCCTTTCCACTCCAAGGTCCTCCTGTGGTAAATGTATTAAAAGTTTTAGAGGTATGCTCCCTTTTAATAATATCGCTTTCTCTTGTTTCTATTTTCTTTACTTTCTTGGAAGCAATAGGCAGCAGAGCCAAGGAAGGCATGACATCATTTTTAGATGAAAATTCAGCATCATAATCTCTGTGTACATGGATGGGATCGATCTTTTTCTTGAAGAACCTTGACATTTTCTTCCTTTAGGTTCTTTAAAAGTTATTTAATTTAAATCTCTGAGAAAACAATCAGTTTCTTTCTTAATCTCTGTCCAAGTTCAAAAAGGCTCCTGTGAAATCTCCTTTCCTCTAAAGAATCCAAGCAAATGGAAGTGATTGCTCAGCTCTACAGATGAATGTGTTACTCATTATAACCTAAACTAGAAACAAGACGAATTCATTTAAGGGAAGTTCTCCTCTTTTGTGTCAATTTCGACTATAATTTCTACACACTTGATCTTTCTGATCATGGCCTAATCTGAAAGGGTCTTTTTAGCAAGATATCTTATAAGATATAATTAATATAAATCAAACTTAATCAGAATGGAAGAGCACGAAGACAACTGGATGCCCTTAGAGTCCAATCCCGAAGTCATTAACGCCTATGTTAAGGACCTCGGATTTGACACTAGCAAGTACTGTTTGACTGACGTCCTTGGAACAGAAGAGTGGGCCCAAGAAATGGTTCCTAAACCTGTTGTTGCTGTTATTTTCCTTTATCCCATTAGCGACAAGCAGGAAGAATATCGTGAGAGCGAAGCTGAAAGAATCAAGAAAGACGGTCAAAAAGTTAGCCAAAACGTACCCCAATTATGTATTTAGTAATGTGAATAGGTCTTTTGGATGGAACAACATGCTTCAAATGCTTGTGGAACCATCGCTATGTTGCATGCTATAGTTAACTTAGCCAGAACCGAACCCGATCTGGTTGCTAAGGGATCTTTCATTGATAAGTTCATCCAAGCAACAAAGGACATGGATCCCAAGGCCCGTGGAGAGTACTTGAAGGGAGATAAAACCCTTGAAAAAGCACATAAAGAAGCTGTAGTTCAAGGTGATACTGAAGCTGAGGAATCTGTCAATACTCACTTTATTGCTTTTGTTGAAGTTGATGGAGATCTTTATGAATTAGATGGAAGAAAGGACTTCCCTATTAACCATGGCCCTTGCAAGCCTGAAGAATTGCTTGCCAAGTCATGTCAGGCTATTACTCAATTTATGCAAAGAGATCCTGAAGAAATTAGATTTACTATTATGGCTTTGGCTCAGGCACAATAAACATGAATATTTATTTAAGAATTAGATGTTGAAGCGTAGATTATTTATAGGACTCTATAAGCTTCATATTATCTAAGTAAGTTATGCTGAGTAAAAGATCGAACTCTAAATTTTTATTTAAATGACTGACTTAATGCAAAATGAGATGCTGGAGGAAATAGGAGACCCAAAATTATATGGTAAGGAAAAATTCACTAAAGCATATCATTCTTAGATCTTGAGCGAAGGATGAAAGAGAGCAAGGTATTTTTCATTGATTTCTAATATCTTCAGCGAAGGGAAAAGGAGTTGTTGATGAAAATTTACTTCAGAGACAAGGAAATTGACGAATTGAACAAAGAAATAAAGGAACTTGAAGAAAAGATAAATTACTATGAGACCGCAGAAAGTAAATAGTCATAGCAATTGATAACAAGGCCAGAATCTAAAGATATCTACTTAGATCCTGTTTTGGAAAATGAGTATCAGCAATTAAGGAGAATTTTGGTAGAAAAAGACAAACAAATAGAGAAGGCTGATGTCCAAGTTGCCTTCCAGGTCCAGCAATATCAGTATTAATTTATTTTGAGAGAAAAAGAACATACTAGACAACGTGCTAAAGATTTGATGGCTAGTGTCAAATATGATAATGGAATCCTTGGAGAATTTGTCCTTCCAGTAATTTGAGAAGAGAATATTATTGACATACAGGAATATAAACAAGTTGTTGACCAAGAAACTGCTCTTATAGCAGAAAAAGTCAGAAAATTGAGACAAACTTTAAATTCGCTCAATGAAGAAATAAAGAACTTAGAAAAAGAGCACCAAGGACAGGTTGACTATGCCTCATCACAAAAGAGACTTGTTAATGTAAGAGTATAATTACGAAACTAATTTTGCTAGGAGGAAAGAAGGAAAAAAGAGAAACTTAAGGAAGAAATTGCTTTCTATAAGGAAAAATAATGTATAACACACATGTAGTTTTAATTCTTTTGTTCTTTACAATATACACCGTGTAACTGAAAATCTTTTAATAAAATGTCTATTTCTACTACCACAGTTCCAGTACTCTCAGCTTTGAGACCGTATCTATTTTGCGAAGAGACCAAAATATCTTTATACTCTAGCTCTGGATATGTTCCAAGAGTTTTATCTGAATTAGAGATAATAGGTCTCCAACAATCAATCTTTAGCTTATGATATCCACTCTCAACTGGTATAGTCATTATTCCATATCCTCCCATTGTAGATTTTTTTGTGGAATCAACTGTCCATACTTCGACCAGAAGTTTAGGCCAACCTCTTATAGATTTTGCTGCATAATTAAGATCTATAGGTTGTTCCAACGGAGCCCTTCTTTCATCGTCAACAGTGGCAAGAAAAGTTTCTCCTGATTCAACTCCAGAGAGGAGTGACCAATTATAGCCAGATTTGAAGTAAAATTTTGCGTAGAGATAATCGCAGTCGAAATTTTCAGCATAGGATAATTTCCCGATGATATGCACTTGAGGAGTCTTGTATATTGAGGTTGCCATAGTCAATAATTTAAATAAATTATCAGTTCTGTGTATAATTCAAAAATTATTCAAAATGTGAACTTATAGGAATAGAATTCAATTTTGGAATAAGGATTCGCTCAGAATAAGCTCACTTGAACTTATTCTTAGCAAATGGCCATATTATATATACACAACACATAACGTTACGAATAATAGAAATTTAATTCACTAGAAAATAAGATACTGGGATCAGTAATAATTTATTTCTTAGAAAGCAAATTATCATTCTTAGATTGAGGCTTGGCATCTTCAAATACCTTAGACTGCGTTATAGATTTCAAATTAAGGGTGTTGGATTTAAGCAATCCCATTTTAAGAGAAACCAAAGACTCAGCATTGTTCTGGTCCTCATTGAATGGGTTGTGGAAAAAACATCCCTTCAATTTCTTGATTTCTCTGTAGATGGGGGAATGCTCCCCATCAGGATTTAGAATACTATTATCCTGTTCACCACCTGATTCATCACTAAAAGAGTTCATATGCGATTTTGAATGACTATGCTGCCTCGAATTTGTTCGGCTGCTCACACTCAACAAATTGTCTTCTCCCTGTACACTATTCCTAGAATAGCTTCTATGACTGTGCATTCCTTCATCTCCAAGTTTTATAATACTCCCTCCATTAATTGTAATACTCGGATTTTCTCTCAATCCATCTCCCAATCTTTGCATACTGGGATTTATGGTTATACTCGGATTTTCTCTAATAGAATATCTTGAAAAACTGCTTCTTCTTTTCTGAGTTGGAGATTCAACTCCATAAAGATTTGATTTGCTGACTGGAAGCAAAGTATTCTTCATATCTCCCATTGTCATCATGCTCACTTCATTTACAGTATCCAGATTTCCTCTAAAGAAGTTAGATCTACCGATTTGGAAGCTTCCAAAATCAGCCCCTGAATGTCCAGACATAAGGGAATCTTTTTCTTCTCTTTTTTCTCTCTCCTTCTCTCTACCATTGATCTCTATACTCATTCTCTTGTCGGAACTATCGGATTAGGATTACTTCACATTCATTTTACTTATGTCTTATGATAAAGACTTGCTTGACTACTCCCATAGCAGTATCCTGTCCTGGTTTTCCTGTTTCAACGAAGAATCTATGCTCTAAGACTTCTTTTAAGGTTGGTCTGTCACGTGGACTCTTGGAAAGCATTAATTTTAGCAATTCTTGGGCTAAAGTGTAAGATATGGTTTATTCTTTAAATACCATTGTTAGAGAAGCTGAGTATTTTGGGATCATCAAAGGTGATCTCACATTTTCTATTTCTGTTGAAAACTCCTCGTTGGTCTTTTCCAGCAAAAGGATTTTTTCCAGTCATTCTAGGAAATGAGAAATAAGTCATTTTTTGCTTACATTTGGTAGAAAACACAGCCTAAACTAAAAACATCACACTTTGAATCATAATCCAGCTTCCCACTTCTTGAGTTCAGGATCTCTGGAGCACAATAACCAGGTGTTCCACATCTGGCATGGATGACATTTTTAGTTTTCACTTCCGTAGCTAAACCAAAGTCAGCAATAACTATGTCAAAATCAGAAGATTTTGTCCTCAAAATTAGATTTTCAGGTTTGATATCTCTGTGCATTATTCCTTTTTCGTGCATGTACATTAAAGGCTCAATAATTCTCTTCAGCATCAATGCGCAGTCATTCTCAGTATATGCTCTCTTTTCTTTTAATCTCTCAAACAACTCGCCACCAGAAAGAAGCTCCACCACTAGATAGATTGCTATTGAGGTTTCATGGACCTCATAAAGTCTCATAATTCCTGGATGGTCCATCAATCTCAAAATTCTAATTTCATTCAGCAGAGAGGCCTAAATTATAAAGATAGAAGTATGATGCTTCTACTTTTCCTTTTTTCTGTTTTGAGACAGCGTCCTTTAAGAACATCTTGACAGCAAACTGCCTTCCATCTACATTTTTCTTGACCAAATATACCTTATAATTAGAAAAATTAACACTTTATACCCTGCCAAAACTACCCTTTCCTATCATCTTTTCAATAGTGTACTTCTCTTGGAAATTAACTTGAATGCATCTGAACTCTATCTCCTTTTTGAAGTCCTGATACACCTCTTCATCTGAAGTGTACAGCTCGGCAGTTTGTTTATTCTTTATGAATCTAAATCCAAATCTAGGAGGCTTATTCTTCTCATTCTGAACTAAATATTCCACTCTGACCCTTTCTAGGGGCATTACCTTCTTTATTTTTCCATTTTTCTTATTCTAAAGACCTAAAATATATTTGAACCTTCTTACTTCTTTATAGGCAAGGCAATTTTCTGTGAGCATGTAAAACCGGGTTTTCCATAGACTTGTCTTTTTTCCTTTCTTTTCAAAAAGAGCTTCCAAGAGAGTATTGTTTTTCACGTCATTTTGATGAATTTTCTTTGCTTTTATCCAAAGCTTCTTCAAATCCTTCGACTCTTTCGGTTCGTGATCGAAAAAAGAATCCAATTCATTATAGCTCTTCTTCTTTAGTAGATTTTCCGATGCGGCTGTCTGCTGCGAAAGATTGTTCATCTAGATAAACTAATTTTAAATTACTTTTAGATGCCTATTTAATAATAATTTATTCGACTCTCAAGCCTTCCAGGATGATCTTCACAGCTCCTTATGCATTGATTTTAGAGGCATGGCTCTCCTCTTTCACTTCAACTGAAAAGTCCTTTCTTTTTTATGCCCTTGTTTCTACAAAAAATACCTCTAAAACTAAGTCCATTAATGAAGGAATTTACTTAGGACTGCTTCATCCTTTAGAAAATGATAGAAAATACAAATATACATTTATGATCAATCATTCGGAAGATAGGTTAAATTATTAAGGTAAATTTATTTATCTATCTTTTTGAAGTATATCGTCTTCGCTATCTCAGATCGTAACAATTCTCTTTCCCTTTCTTCGTTCGGAATTATAATAGGATCCACATACAAATCTTCTGGCTTCGACAATTTTGCCTCCTTGATATCGTAGACATATAGATCGGGTGGTCTCAACCACTGAAGCATGGTAGGATCTTTCTCTGCGTTTTTGAAGAACTCAGCGTCATAATATTTGGTCTTGGTGATATCAACATAGTTGGTCAGGTTAGTTCTATACTTTTCTCTATAGAGATTTGTGTCGACATTCTCTACAATAATTGGCTTGTAGTATCTGTCTCTGGATATCTTCACCTTCACTCCTTTAGCAGCTAACCTCTCCTCAACACTTGGATTAACGTTAAATGAATGGAGTTTCTGAACCAACATTTTGAGTTCTTGTTTAATTTTTTGTTCTTCCTCTTTCAGAGATTCAATTAGTTGCTCCTTCTGTAGTTTCTCCATGGCATCTTTGTCAGGTCTTTGCTCACCAAAGGAGTATGAGCGACCGTATCCAGCTTTCTTTTTAGTTGTCAAGATTTTATATTGTTCAATTGCCTCAGTTTTTCTATTCATAGTTTCATTCAGAAGTTCAAGTCTTTGATCAATTGCATCTAGGAACACTAAGAACTTCTCCATTTCAATGAGATCTACTGGTCTTTCTTGCATTTCTCTGAGCTTATTCAAGAATGCATCATCTTCTTCGTCAAGGGTGTAATGCTTATTAAGACCATCCAAAAGGCCGCGCAACAATAACTCATATTCAGTGTAGCTCTTATTTGTGAGTTCCAGCTTTTTGTCAATCACACTGAGCTCGAAATCCAAGATGTAATAGATATTTGCAATCAGAGAATATTTCCCTGCGATCTTCGGGTTTACATATATAACTGCAAAGTCCTTGTTGATGTGCATCTTATTCTTGGTCGTATTGAAAGCAGTCTTTTCAAAGTCATATTTCACCGTCTTGTACATGTTGTGTACGGTAGGCATATCCCTGTTATCTGGCTTTGCGAAGACTCTCAGATTTAAGGCAGTCAGGAAGTCGGGTATCAATCGCAAATTCTGAGGTCTACGCGAGTATTGATAGGTTTCACTGGTTACAACTGTTCTCAATGTAAGATTCAGATCATCCAAGACATCTAGGCTTATATCCAAATAATGTGTTAATTTTGAGATGATCTCAGAGTATTTTTGACTTTCTAAGGCTTCTCTCTGATCGAAAGCCCATATACCGGTGGGTTTACCATTTACGATTTTGACAGGACCATATCCTGGGATGTCTGGACATTCTATCTTCTCTAACTTCTTTACAAAGACAGCCAGTTTTGAACCAAACATGAACGAAACAATGGATCCTAAAACCTCAAAATATGAGATATTATGTCTACCTCTATTGCTTTGGAATAAGTCTGAGTTATAGAGCTGTGATTTTCCGAGCTCATTCTTCCTATATGCAGCTGCTTCTTCAGCAATAGTCTATAAAATTAGGGAATTTGGATTTTTAATACCTGTAGGAAAAAGTTGCCCATGTACTCTTGGCAATCGAAGATGTGATTTGGAACTCTGTTTTCTTCTTCTGGAATAATTCTTCAAGTAAGAAAATAGTCATTATTTATTTACCTGTAATGGTAGAATGAAGGACATTTTTGAACATAGTAGTTGTTAACATATTTGTAGTATAAGTTAATTCTATCATATTCATCTTTGACAGGTTTAATGTCAAAGAAGCCCTCTCTTTTGAATTTCCTTATTCTTATCTGGTATTCACCGTAGTTCTTCGATTCCACTCTCACTTGTGTGTGATGTAGGTCCATTGGAGTCAATTCTTGGTAGAATTCAGGGTTATTTTGGTCAAGTTTCACCTGGTCTCCAATCGTACTTTGCAAAATGTACTCTAAGATATCCTTCTTTTCGCCTGGATCTGCTAATTGGAAGAGATCAGCTATTTCTTGTTACAATTTTTTAGTTAAATATTACCATCAAACATTCTGACATCTTGGTAAACTTCAGAATTGATGAAGTCAACAGAAGAAGCGCTCCAGCAGGGTACCAGCATTTGATAGAGATTTTCTTTAGAGATAGGTAAAGTGGGCTTGATCTTTGAGTGTAAGAAAAAGTTTCCTATACATTATTAGGCTACAATGCAAAATTATTACTTAGTAAGGAAAGCATTTCCTTCCTAGCAGCTGGCTTATTGATGTGAAGCAGAATAATTTCTAAGACTTTATTGAGATCTCATTAGCTCATACCACTCTGCCAATCATCGATGAACTCTTCGAAGTCAGAAGGGCTGGCACCTTCATCAATTGTAGACAAGAATGCAATTGCTTGTTCTCTTGAGAAGGTAATTTGCTTCTTTTCGATAATGGCATATCCAAGTCTTCCCAAAAGAGCATAAATCGGCTCCTCATATTTGAGATAGTCGTGCTTAATGACCACATAGATAGGAGACATTGAGGAACAGTCTGGAAGGAAAAGGGAAACCAACTAAAACTTTCAGAATAAAAAGCTATGCTATACCTCTTCAGTTGTTTCTTGATCCTTTGTACAGTAACCAAAGAAGTTAAAGCCTATTACTTTATCCACAAGAGATGCTAGTTTTACTGGAGATGTTCAAAGACTTGAGGAATTTTGTCTTTTCATGGAAACGTATTCTCTCATCAACTGATTTGGACTTATATACGGATCCAGAATTGTCATAAAGCTTTCCCAATGAAACAACTTCTGCAATATTTTTGAAAAGCTGATTTGATTGGGACATAAATATCTCAAGTTCATCTTCAAATACCCTAAAAATTTATCAGTAGCCAAAAATATAACTTACTCTGTATTCAAGATATCACTAGCCCTGATTGTCTCATTATTACTTCCATCCACAATAACATTTGCCTTTTCAACTGCAGCATAATTCGACATTAGGACGATCTGGACTTGCCCGTCTCTCATGAAGGATTGGTATTCTCTTTCACACTCAAGTTCAATTTTCTCGTGTCGTGCCAAATAAGCTGCCTGCTCTTCTGTTAGCGTAATGTAAATTCTCTATGAAAATTATTCACAATACCCTTTATTTTACCTTAATAATAACAAATCCATTGATTCTGAAGATATTAATGATAAGCTCATCTAGAGGAGATCCAACTATCTGAGGTCTCATAATGAAAACAACTCTTGTAAATTTATAGATTTCGGGGAAGAATTCTTTGTAGAGAGCGTAATTTTGATCTTGGTCGGTAATCTTAAGGTAATTTTCATGAGATATTCCAAAATCATTCAGATTTGGATTACCAACCTTGGCCGTGATGAGCATTCTCAATTTTGATCCTGTAAGGAGATATTCAGCAAGAGAAACCGCATTGGAATATAAACTCTTGAAGCTTTCTATAAGACGATCCCTTGAAATTGAAGCTTCGAGTTTCCTTACGATTCTGAATTCATTCATTGCAAGGGCATCCTATGATATTAACGTTACAATTTAACAATATACCTCAAGTTTTCTTTCTATGGCATCTCTAAGTTTTGGGTACATTAAGCTTGGAAGACTGATCATAGTCATAAAACGAACTTGGAAGTGTTCGGGGAAGAAAATTTGGGTATCCATGAGGGCTTCTAGTCTATCTCTACTGCAATGTTGTAAAGAGAAAGTTTCTCTCATTAGCTTGGCCTTTTCTTTGATGATCGCCTGGGAATTATTTCATTATTAAGGAATTATTACTGTAAACTCTTTGTGGTAGTCATCAGTTCTCTTCGGAATCATGCAGAAGACAAAAGCATTTTGGACTCCTTTCATTTGGATTAAAGGCTGATAGGTCTTGTTGAAGGTGCTTTTATAGGTAGAAGTTGCATTTCTAAGGATCTTGGAGGTATTCAATGTATTCTGAGTTTTGTTTGCAAAATTCTCAAATGCTTTCTCCTCGTCTTCTGCCATAACATATTGACCGATCAGTTCTTCTAGATTGAGGGCTTCTTGGTTCATAAATAATGCTTCATAATCGTGTTCGCTTATGCCTTCTTTCTTTTTGAGACATTCCTTTTCAAAGAGCATCTTTGTTATTTTCTCAAAAGGAACCAACTTATAAGACGCGATCTTGAAATTTCAATTATTATTCTCAATATTTACTTTGAATCCATGTTTCATGCAAATTGTTTGCAAAAGCTTTATGTCATATAGCGGTAGTTCGTCTGTTTGAATGGCAAATATAGCTACAAATGCATGAAATTTGATACACGAGTCCTGGATTTTTGAGTTGGACAATATTTGATACATTGTTTCTGTTATACATTTCTTCTTTGGATATCTCAATTCAGCCCCAAGATTTTTTCCAAAAACCATGTCCATGTTCTCCTTAAGTTTGAGTTCGGGATTTTCGAAGTCTTGTTCAAAAGTCTAACTTTTGAGGATATATTATTCTTATATTACTCTTGTATTGTAAAGCTGATTATTCTGTTGGTCTTCTTTTAACTTTCTGTTAAGCTCCTCTAATTCCTTTTGTTGGTCTGTCTTAAGTTTATGCTCTAAGATCCTTTGGAATAACTCTTTTGTTATTTTAATCATTTGTTAACTATTCAGCTTACCTTCCTTTTCATTTCTCTCATTCCTAGCTTTTATTTTTTCAGCATCTATAATAGGAAGATCAGGGATCTTCAAAAGTTCCTCTTTAAAGACCTTAAAGAATGCTTCTCTTGAAGCTGCATTCAATCTCATGTCGAATTATTTAAAAATCTAACAATAAGTAATTTTTTAATTTTTATAACTTCAACTCAAAAACTTCAATTGCAAAAAATATAAACAAACATCTCTATATATTATTTATTATCTTGAATCTTAGGTAAAATAGAAATGTTAGACTTGTTTCCAGCATCACTTCTTGAATTCGGGCGAACCTCAACCTTTAATAATCTCTGATCTTCAGCTACATCCATCATCTCAGGTCGCTCCGTAGCTCCTTGCACATCGATCTTGATGTTTTGTTTGACAGTTTGCTCTTTCAAAGCTTTCAACTTAGCTCTCTTAGCCTCAATCATCTTTCTCCTAATATACTTCTGTCTGCTTAGGCTCTTAATATCTCCCTTAAGATAGTTGTAAGAGAACACGAATGCTTCCCTGACAATAAAGATAGTATGCATTAAGAGAGTCGACATAAGCAAGGCTACAATGATTCTTCCTGCTTCATTTCTCACACTATCTTCAGCTTCTTTATCTAAAACGCCATAGAGCATGCATAGTGCAGCAAACAAACTGAATTCTTGCCAGATGGCTCTGGCATTCATGGACAGTTCTGAATATGGTCTCCAAACTAAGTAAATAATAACCATTATAATCTCAATAATAATCAACAGTGTAATTTGAGCTTCAGCTGAAGTTTGAAGCCAGACCAACACAGCTGCAAATGCGATCTTTTGGAGCAAAATAATCACAATAAAATGGCTTGAAATCTTCGATTCTCTTCCAAAATCTTGATGGAGAGTAATTGTTTTCTTATCTGTATCAAGCAGCCCTTTGTTATGTAATTTTCTAATTCTGAAGAAAACAAAAATAGGGAAAATAGCCACAAAGGCGACTCCAATAATTCCTAGGACGGTGCTGCCTGTGAGAGCTCCTTTCTCAAAGCCTGTATTGTCGACACTCAAAAATGAGTCCAAGCTGAAATCAAAGAACATGGCCACTATAGCTCTGAGAAGTAAGGTCCATTGGGCAAATTCTAATAGGCCACGAACAAAGTTTCTTGTGAGCTGAGACTCGTAAGTATGCATGTAAGATTTTGCAATTCTAGCCCCTAGATAAACCAAAATTGAGAATGCCCAGATTGTAAGCTGTGTTCCTGCGTTTTCAAGGAAGAAAGCATCTTTATCTTCTTGATAAAATCGGTCTTCTGTGGCTTGTGCTTGTTTATCATACTTAATATCAAGATACTTTGGTATGTTGGGAAGCCATTTGAGCTGTAAGGGGGAGAAGCTCTTCATGAATTTTTCTGATATATATGGATGTCTGACATTAACATAGATAACGTAATTGACTAGCTGGAAGAACTCCATGTACATCCAGAAGTATGAGAGCTTTCCTTGGATGGCTAAAGGAATGAAGGCAATTGCAGTAAAGCTTTGGCAGATATAGTCGAACACTGCTAAATTATCGCCTGCGTCAATTGTTTCTGGGCTGATGTAATAGAAAGTTGGGAATTTGGCTGTTGTTCTTGGGATGACTGTGTTTCCGAAGCTATCCACAATTTTATGAGGATATCTGAACTCAACCGAGACATAAGCATCAATGACTGATTTCTTGAAGGTAAATTCCACTGTATAAACTTGACTTCTGGAGTCATATGTCAAAGTGTAGGGTGAGTCATCTTCGTTAAGTCCTTCTATATCGATAATAAGATCATTATACATCTGGAAGTCACGTATATTATTTGTAACCTTCTTATTAAATCTAATTAGCATAATATTTGGGTTTTTCGCATCAGTGACTATGATAGCTCTTGGGGCAGCTGAAGTCTTACAAGTATCAGGAGAAGTTTCATTCCCACCTGTACATTCCCAGCCATCTTCAACGATACACTCATTTGAGCATCCGTCAAAGGGAAGTATATTTCCATCATCACATCCAGTAGACTTGAGGACATGGCGGCCATCTCCACAGATTTCTGCACACCCACCATTAGCTAAAGGGATTAAGCCGTTCGCTGAGGTGCACTCTATGCATCTTCCCTCACTTGATAAGAATTTACCTGTTGGACAGGTCAGACAATCATTTGCAGTTCCTCCATTACATGTTTTACAGCTCGAATCACATGGGGAACATTGACCATTCTCAAGATCGATAAACTCATTACTTTCACAGGTCAAGAATAGGCATTTAGAAGTACTAGGCTGGTAAGTATATTCAGGATGACAGAGAGTACAGTCTGTGTCTAGAGGGCCCTTGCAAGTCATACAACTAGAATCACAAAGATCACAGGTTGCAGTTGTTCCTGATTGGATGTTCAGGAATCTGTTGGGAGGACAAGTGTAGCAGTAGGTGGCACTGCTGCAGGTAATACAGGTTGGATCACAGGTAAAGCATTTTCTTAATCCGTCTGTATCGACATCACTGTACATTCCACCTGGACAGAACTCATAGCAGGCGTCGTTTAGTAGGGAGTTGGTTCCACTACACTCTGTGCATACTGTAGAATTTGTGCAGCTACTGCAAAATTCTGGGCAAGGTTCACACTTCAGAGTGGTGGAATTTTGATAAGTTGCTGGAGTTGCGCAAGTATCTACACAAGTACCATCATCTAAGAATTTTCCAGTAGTACATTCAGCACAAGTCGTGGCATCGAGACACTTAGTACAGAAGCTATTATCACACAAACTGCAGGTTTCTTTATATGCCCCTCCAAAGAAAGGACCAGGAGTGGCAGGAACAGTACAATAATACCCAGGTTCAACCTTACAGTCATAGCTACATCCATCCTCGTTAGCATTATTTCCATCATCACATTCTTCATTAGAAGCTCGAACATTATCACCACAGATAGAGTAGCAAGACCCTCCTGATGAAGGGCAATACCAACCAAATTCAATAGTGCATTCTGTTGAGCAGCCATCTCCATCGAATAAATTTCCATCATCGCACTGCTCACCAGCATTCACTTTTCCATCACCACATACTGCGACTTCACACTGGTGAGTTTCAAGATTGTAATCCAATCCCTTAGCACAAGCAGAACACTGAGAATCTGAAGGACAACTAGCACAGGAATCATCGCATTCTTGGCACGCAAGTCCATCAAAGTATTGATGGATTGTACAGGGGTTTGCTCCAGGACAGGTCAATGCGCCAAAAGGATCCCAGTTACCAATGATGCAAGCTGAACACATTGTTGGCTTTCTACCGCTACAAGTCTCACAATTATAGTAGCAATCTTCGCAATGGAGGTAATTAGTATCCGAAACTTGGTAACTACCACTGGGGCAGGCTGCGTGGCAGGTGTCAGAGTATAGATTATTTGTTCCAGAACACGTTAGGCATATGATACTTGAAAGAACTGTTCCTTGCGTAATATGGTGAAGAGTAGGAGTTCCAATATAATAATCACATTCTCCAGCTGTTGCTTTAGCAAGCCAACCACCTGAAAAGATCTGAAACTTCTTGAGGACACCGTATAAGCTATGTGGTTCTCCATCTTCTCCCATACCTATTCTCATAATGTCTGTAGTGCCTCCATCAAACCAAGAATCGGCAACAGTCCCTGATAATTAATTGGAAATTAAATTAAAACGTACCTGTTAGAGTTTGAATTGCAGGGGTATCGTCTAGGTAAATGATTTTGTAAAGAGTTGTTGGGTGAAAAGTTCCCATAGAATCATTTTTTGGAAGATTTCCCATATAGACATAGAAGTAGTGCCAATTGCCTATGTTGTAAATTTGGTTTACTCAAATGTATACTAGTGCTTCCTCTGGTCATAGCGTTAAGTGATGGAGTTACCTTGGTTGCACCTGACTGAAGTATCATTTTTGTTACAGTTGTAGCAGTGGTTTCAAATCCTACAATTACTTGCAATTGGGTGTATTGGCTCTATTGCATAAGTAATTATCCGGTGGTTGTTACATTTTGTTTGAAGAAAACATATTGATTAGTATCGTCCGAGACAGAGGCAGGTTTGGTATCAAATCGAATCCAGAATGAGATAGCAAATTCTTTGCCCAGATCGAATGCTGGATAAATAGTATCAAAGGCATCTTGTGTGTAAATATGGCCTAAGTCTCCATTTGCCTATTCAATCATGACAATTCCTGTTGAATTACTGTTTGGTCGTAGTTAAGAGGAGTGTTCTTGTTGCTATCATACTGAGAATCACCTAGTCACTCAGCTTTGCCAATAACCATTATTACCTCTGAAGACAACGTAACTGTTGGCTGACAAATCCTCGATAAGTTCAATAGTTGAATCTCTTTCTCTGAATTCTAGAGATAACAAGACACCTATGAGATTTAGATCAAAACTCTTCTGTTATTACGTGGTGCTTGTTTCAAATATTCAATCATGTCGTCATTGGTAGTTGTATAGAAAGTATTATAAAAGAAATTCACATTTGAAATTTCACAGGCACACGGTTTATTTCCCGTAAGATCACCTCCAACATCAATATAAAAACCGCTCGTTGGAGGAGTTGGCGTGAGTCCTGCTGGAGCTTCGGCTTGTGTTTGGAAATATGGAGTATAACTAACACTAGTATCATAAATAAAAAGGACTCCGGCTTCTGAAGTTGTAATAGACCTTCTTGAGATGAAAACTCCATACCATACATATGGCTTAAGCTATACACTTAATTCTGCAATATCTTTGAACTTACAGTGGTTCCTGAAACGATAGTATAGGCTTTGTTTGGAGTTGCTGTTGCGAAATATTTTAGTCTCATCTCTGTGTTCGCCCCGTTTCCAGCAAGGATTGCATAGAAATGTGCTTCTAAGGCAACTGATGGATTGCTAAATCATTATTCTCAATTTACAAAGGGAAAAACCTAGACTCCTTCGAAGCACCTTTAATTACAGGGACTTCGACAGTTGGAGGTGTTGTCATATTGTGTCTAATCCAAAAAGCGACAGATTTTTGAAAATCTGTTGTTAGTACTAGCTCGAGTTAAGAGTAAGTTGGAGCAAATTACGTTTAGTTGTATCAAAATTCCATGGAGCTCCAGTATATTCACTTGGAGAAAAGCGAAAGATATCAGATGCTGAAAGGTAAGCCTTTGAGCCTGAAGTAATTTGAAAAGCCTCTCTGCCTGCTTGGGCTATAGAGGAAACGAAGAATGCACATAGACAAATTCCAAAAATGAGGAGTTGCATGAATAATCTTTTAAATCAAGTAATTTATATTCAACCTGCTTGTATCCAAAAATAGTAGCACTACTGTGCAAGAGGGCAACAATTTTGAATTATTAGCTTTCAGGATGCCATTTTCAATCATATTCAACCATTATAGAAAATATGACCTTCAGCTCTTAATAGCTGATCCATAACAGGCTTCTCAGAAATTTCATAATTTCAGATTAGTTTACAGAAAGATGTAGATAGAAATTTCTCTCTCATTTATTAGTCCCTTACGTAAGAGAATCAGAATCTTATATAGTTCGTATCAAGAAACAATTCAATGAGAGGTTGGATATGGAGAGCAGAGACTTATTTTAGTTGTATCGTGTCATAAAGGGTTAAAATGATACAATGTGGTTGTTAAGTTCTTGATCAGGTGCTCCAGAAACAATCTGATCGAGTCCTAACATTTATAAAAATTCTCTGATTCTGCTTGAAAAGATTTTAAAATTTATTAAGATATGGACAGCACTGAGAACAAACAGGAAAACACTGAACAAATCAATATAGAACGTAAACATTACTTTCTCTGGTTAGAATTCTAAGAAGAAACAACACAACAAAACCAAGAAACTGTTGAGAATACTAATCAAGCAACAGAAACCAAAAATAGCGAACCAGATATCAGCTTGCTCAAGATAGGCAAGCCAGTTTCTGGAAAACCTTGGAAGAAACTTTCCTCTAAGTAAGAGAATAGCTATTTGTTCTAAAATTAAGATCGAGTCAAAAGGATGTAAAAATGGGATTACAAAAGAAAACCTGGCAGCAGAAAAAACAGATCGCTGAAGCTCAGAAGAGATTAAAAGAAAAAATCAAACAGTTGAGAGAAGAACAAGCTCAAGAAGTATATTTATGGTCCATCACTCTAATTTCTAGCTTCAAAGGAGAAGAGAGGCCCAAAAAGAGAAACAGAAAATAAAGGAAGAAAATATGGTTAAGGGCTCTACATTCCAACTCGTACGATAGCATATACGATCCTCTGATTGTTAGATAAAAGATTCTACAAAGATTAGAAAATGGAGCAAGAAAGCCAGAAGTCAACTCATGAAACTTCCTTCTAGTATGTTTGAGAAGCTTATCAAGAAAGAATACAACTATTAAGTTCTTTTTAATTGTCTTCTGCACAAAATTTTATGATCTGTATAAGTATGAGTGTATAAATAAAATCATGGAAAGTCATTTTCATCAAATCTGTATACTGATACATGACCATTTTCATATTCCTTTGCTCTATTGGCCCAGTCATTGCCTCTTATTATAATCAAAAAATCTTCTGATATTGTGGCTTTCAATCCTAGAACAGGCATTTTCCCCTCAATTTTTTTATGTATTGACTGTGCTTCTGTATCAAAGAAACAAATATTCCCATCCCCTCCACCAGAAAATAGAATATCATCTCGAGTCGGATGAAACTCCACAGCATTAATTGGAAAAGTTAAATCCTTTCCTTCTATTATTTGGACTTTGTGAAGCTTAATCAAAGATCTAATAGAAATTTCAGAAGTTTTCCTGTAGTTAAAGAAACCCAATAGTCCATCTGCTGTTCCAAATGCGCATTTGTGATTGCTAGTATCTTGATTTATAGTGAAAGAATGGATCGGAGAGGTAGTGTAGCCTTGGAGTTTTAACTTCATTTTTGTCTGCTTAAAATTGTCCATGCCAAGCTCCAACATAGAGTAATCTGTTATTGGAGTGTCCAGGTAAGATCCAACTAAAATACTATTTTTCTGAGTCAAAGAAGATACTTCAGAATCCAGCTTTATTGTCTGAGCTGGCATTTTGTTAGAAACTCTTAAATCCCATTTTGACAGGGTTTTGTCCCAGGAATATGATATCAGATAATTTTCCTTTTGAAAAAGATGTCTAATTGGATTCCCGTATTCTCCTATTTTAGTTTTTCCTTTTCCTTCTACCTCAAATTGATAAATGGTGCTCTGATTAGGTGATGTTTCTATTGAGTAATAAAACTTTTTTTCCTCATTCATACAAAATGCTAAAATTGGTACTTCTTTTGTCTCCACACTTCAGTCAAGTGAAAATTCCCTGAGCCTGTTGAAATTTTTCTCATATTTGAAGCATAAGAGTTTTCCATTCCAAGTTGTCCCATAAATCTTTATTGAATTCTCAGTTTCAAAGACTGCAAAGTCTAGGATGTCATTCTGAAACTCTCTATGAACTATCTTGGTTTCCATGCTTGAAAACAGCTAAATCTAATTGTTTATTTTTTATTGTAAAAAATTTGAAGCTATTTTCCGAAAAGATTAGCCCCTACATGAGATAGATAATAACACGAAATATATTATATACTCATGCATGTCTACTAGAATATTAATTTACATACTAATTTGCCTAAAAGATTTTATCTCTGGTTTCGTTTTTGTAGTAAGATAGCTCGCTAATTTTTGGGTTGTTGCTGAACCAATAATATTGGATATTCTTTTGTTTTCTCTCCTTGTACTGTCTGATTTTTCTCTTAATAATACCGAACATCCTACTTCATGAGACCATTGAACAAAAGATTTTTTACTCATAGATGAAATAGAGTGATTGAAGCCATAATCCCAAGCAAACAATTCTGATAATGATTGGGGTTTCACTCACAGGAGTAGCGGTGATAGCGAGATGGGTACAGAAGATTCCTCTGCAAATAATGTAGGTGACTAAACTATTATTTTGTCTTTTTGCTATGCTTACTGATATAAAAGATCTCTGAGAATTCAAACAAGTTGGTGTACTTCATTTTCAATGTTCTAAGAATGACTCTAACATGCATGGGGCAATTTGAGACTTCGGCCCAAAATAGTCCGACTAAAGGTTTTACTTAGCATTAAAAGTCATCTTACTTAATGCAGTGGTGGCATTGTTGGTGATTTCGCAAGTTAATATTCCCACGGTGCACATTATATGATGAATGTAGAGGCTCATATCAGTGAGACCATAATAATGGCAAGCAATGGTGTCGTATAAGAAATAAGCTCCTGAGGTAATCAAAATCAAGTGTTGAATGGGTGTGGCTGGGTCGGCATATTGTGGTTTATCCTTGTAAATATGATATCCTGAAACAAAGAGGGCGAAGAGACCATGCATAATTGAAACAACTCTATTTCTCAAATCATCAGCTTCTTTTTTGGGGATCTTAGATGAAAATCTCAATGTCTTGTTAACCACTAAGAAGATGAGAGTCCAGGCGATAGTAGCAAGAAAATAATATGTGATTCTTTCGGTTACGGTATCGAAGGAGATCATTTTTTGCTAGGTCTAGCTTCGCGATTAATTTTGTTATTTTAATTTATGGAAAACCCACTTCAATTAAATATATTGTCATGCTAGATAGGAAATACGTCAGAAGAGTAACTTCTATTTGATTTAATTCTCACAACAAATTCATTCCATGGGGAGTTTTTTAAATTGATTTTGATCTTTCTATTCTGCCCAGAACAACTTCAAAAATAAATTTATAGTTTTATGCAACACGTATATAGTGAAATCCCAGAAATACCCAGAATTTCAGTCTTCGGCCTAGAAGCCATCTTGGCTATAGTGGTAGGAACCATGTTTTGCTGTTGCAATGCTTGTTTGATCTTCAAGACTAATAATTTAGAAGTTATGGTGAAAAAACTTGCAGAAAAATATCCATCATTGAAATTCTTTACAGAAAGAGCATTTCCATCTCCTCAAAGCGCTCCAAGAATACATTCTGATGACTGTTGTCTCTGTTGTAACCCAATTTCAAATGAAGTGGGGGCTCTATGTGGACATATATTTTGTGGTAGAAAATGCATTAAGAGAATAACATAATAGGTGGCTGCATGGTTGATTTTTGGCAGGCTAAGGGTCACACAAAACTGAATTGCCCATTATGCAGAAGAGAAATAAAAATGATCCTGATTAATTTTGATCATAGTAACCTGGGAGATCAAGATATCGAAAAGAAGCGAATAGTAGAGAATATAAAAACCTATAACGCTAACTTCTCAAATCACCCGCGAACAGTAATAGATTTTGAATCGAAATAATGTGTATAGCTTCTTCAAATAATTCAAGATGCTCCTTATCTCTTTAGAAGATTAGTTCAATCTTTATCAACTGCTGAAGGAATGGCCTTTGTAATAAGAAAATGCTTGAGGTCTCTTTATGTACTAGCCTTACTTGTTTATATCATATCTCCACTGGATTTAATTCCAGATGCAATTCCAATTATTGGGTGGATCGATGATGCCATAGCAATACTCTTCCTTATCCTGTATATAACCTGCCTTTACTACAGCTTCATCAGACTAAGACAATGATTACTTATTAAACTTTTGTAATATAATATCATCACTGTTTGTCTCTCAATTAAGAAATTTTTCATATTAAGAACTGTTACTTAATTTGACTTAATTCCGCAATTTAAAATCATGAGTTTAGAAGAAGGATTAAAGGGATTATCAATATTTCAAAAGCATCCTCACTGGCTTACAGAACTTAAAGATTTATTTGCATTAGAATTCAAAGAGCCATGGGATATCATCGAATTTCCATATAAGGAGAAAGATTGGGAAAATATACCATTTGTTATACCTCGATCAATCGTTGTTCTAGAAAAGAGACTCAATAAAGTACAAGGATGGTGTAAAGTAAAGCATGGAGAGATAGCCAAGCTTACTTCTGGTGAATTCTTCGATCAAATTAGGGCTGAAATGAAGGGAGAAAAACTCCAAGAGATGAAATATAAAGAGGAGGTTGCGAAAAAATTCGATTCAATTCAAGAGAAGTTCAATGAGTTATATTCTTTTGAGGAAAATCGGAAAGAGCTGGAAGCACAAGAAGTTAAGGAAGAGGGATTTTTTGATCAGTTTTTCTCGGAGATGAATGTAAACCTTGAGGAAAATGAATATAAAGATCATGTTGTAACAATATCAAAGAAAGATGAATATGAAAAGCTAAGGAAATTTAGCTTCAGACAACTTCATTATTTCTTCTTCAAATTTCTAAACAGAAGCAATTTGAGATATAGAGTTACTGATATCGAAGAGAAACTAAAGGAAATAGATGAAAGGCTGGATAAGCTCTATTCGAAAGATCTTGAAATTGAGAGAAAAATTCATCTTGAGAAGCAAGATTTAAGAAAGGAAATTCTCCCTCAATTTGACGATGTCTATAAGCATATCGAGGACAATATTGTCCAACGTCTTAATGCGGATGAAAGCATGCTACAGTCCACTTTAGAAACCATTGAAGAAGTTAAAGCAGAGGCAGAAGAGAATAAGGCTTTCAGAGAAAATTTAATCAACAAGGTCGATGCTGTGACTAAGAAAACAAATTCCTTTACAACATTCTTTGAAGGAAAATTGAATCAAATGCTTGTAAATGATCTCTTGTGTTGATCCTAATGGGTTTAGGAAGATATTAAAGTCCTTAAAGCAAAGACTGAAGAAAGACTCAATGAATTCGAAAATTTGTTTAACGAGAATGTTCAGAAAATAATTACTGAATTCGAAGCAGAGAATGAAAGAGGAAAAGTAATAGATGTCATCCATAATTTCATTATTTTAGAATGACTTCCTGGAAAGAATGGCTGAATACCAAACTGAAAACAAAGAATTCCTTGAAAAGTTTACTTCTTCAATTACCAAGACAATGAATGTCCTTCAATTTGAAACAAAAAGAACATTGGAAACCTTCAGTGATGAATTGCATATCAATATAGATAAATTTGCTGATAAATATAGCGAACTCGATCTAAAACTTGATGACTTTATTGGTAGCATAAGTGAAAACTTCAGTAATCTGTCTAGATAAATTCAACATCTACGTCAAAACCAAAATTGAGCCTGCATTCCAAAGTCAAGCGAAAATAGATCTGGTTGAATCCAGAATTCAAGTAGCCTTGAATTTGATTGAAATAATTTTTTAGGAACAAGAAGATTTCTCAATGAAATCTGCGTTATTTATTAGGGAAATTGTTAAAAAGCTCATAATAGCATTGCAGAAGCATAATCTTGATCATAAGAAAAAGGACGAGGAGCCACGGCAGAGCAAGTCGGATGCGAATACAACATTCTATGTGACGGAGCTTCCAGGAATTGCCTTAAATAAGGAAAATGAAAATGGAGATAATAAACCTGAAACAAAATTCTCCCCTTATGACGGCTTCGGACTTCGGGCAAATGTCAATGCAGCAAGATTCAAGAGCTCGAAAAATAAATTTGCTCCGATCTCTGTAGAGGGAAATACAATTACCCAGTCCATTCCGCCAAAGAGTGCTAATGCGGGTGAGAGAAACCCAAGGAATGCTTCGTTTGATTTACAAATAACTGATGCATTCAAAAATATAAATGAAACCTTCTACAAAGCCTTAAAGGAAAAAGGAGTTCAACATGATCCTGTCCTGCATAAGAGACTAGAGGTTCTGAAGAAAGCTTTATTGGATGAAGAGAAGGTTCTGCCCGTGAATAATAAGAGAGAAAGCTCTGCTGATTTGGCGGTAAAGAAAATAATAATTTTCTTATATTTTAGAGGGATCCTATCAAGAATTTCAAAGATCTTCCTCTAGTGAAAGTTGATGAGCGGGGAGTAAGCCGTAGACATAATAGAAGATCCTCTGCACTGAACAAAACGTTTACTGAATTTGGAGATGATCATCTTAAAACTTAATAAATACTTCAATTTTCCTTAAGAACGCGTTGTACTATTTTGTAATATTAGTTAGGTATCTTAATTTATCTGATTCTATTTGTATTAGAGAAAAGAAAGTTCATGTTAAATTTACACAAAATTGCAGTGATCGAAAAGAATACATTGTCTAAGAGAAATTATGGTTCATACTTAATTTAAAATCGGAAGGCTCGTTAAGGGCTTTCTTTTGTAAGTATGCGGTCTGTTTTTCATTCTTATTCACAATGACCTTTATTGTATCATTCGAGACTTTGAATGGTTTTCCTATTTTAACATTCTGCATTCCCTCAAATTTCATTTCAATTTCCCAAACTCTATCAGAGGCATTCTCAAAATAAAACCAATGGTAACTGCCCCAAATACCTGATGAATAACGACAGCCAGGAGCACTTTGCTCTTTTATATCATTGGCCTGCCCAAGCGAAGTAAATACTTCATTTAAGATTTTTTTAGTTCCTACCGAGCTAAAGCTAATCATATCCTCTGAATAGGCCATCAAAGTTCCTGACTTGACTGATTTTGTCTTGTCAAATAATTTCAACTGAACGATATATTTCCCCTTGTCAAGGTTCACTTTCAAATTGTCATCGATATAGCTGACCCTTGCTCCATCCTTTGACTTGTGATCACCTTCAGCAACTGTTTTATATCCAGATTTATCTTTTGAAAGCAAGACAAAATGCAGCGGGGAATAAACTTGCTTTTCATTTTCTTGCTGATAAAAGCTCAAAAAGACTGGCCCTTTCCTCTTCACCTCGAACTCAAAATTTTCATTTTTGGATGAAATTGTTTTTATATGTACAATACTCCTTGCCCAATCTTCATTATAATGACAAAGGAACCCATTCTCAAACTCCTCATAAAATTCCTCGACATCTATGTAAATAATGTCTTCATCAGGCTCATATCCAATAAGCTTCTTTAATTCCTCATCCATCAAGGTTTCAGACAAATGCTTTCTAATACTAAGCACAGGAGTCGCTTTCCTGAGCTTGATTATGCGCTGAGATTGGTATTCATACACCCCCTCCATAAACAGATAATTACTCCTTTCTTCTTTCGGACTAAACAATAATATATATCTATTCTTATCCCAATCTTGTAAAGTGAGCCATAATATATCTTTGTTAAAGCTCTTTATACTAATTTTCTGAACTGGAGCTCCTAGAATTGACTCAAATAGTTCATCGATATGAAGATTAGTAACAACCGAATAAGAACCATAAAGCTTAGCTAATCCTTTCTCTATTAGCATAGGCCAAACTTCATCTCCGAAAGGCCTTTGAAACATAAGCTCCTCTGTCTTTTTGACGAATGGGAAGAAGTCATCTAATAGGAGATGTGTCGGGACTGCATTTTTAAACAAAGTTAGTGTGAATAGCCCTTTATCATTTATTGTGGAATCCAAAAATATATTCTTAACTCGGCTAGGAAACCTTGATAGCGCACAAAAGACATAGAGTAGGTTAGGGTTGATTGCATTTTTGCAGGCTGCTTTATCAAAGTGGAATTTTGAGAGTATTACATAGGGATTCTCATTAAAGACTTTGCTCAAGGTATACCATTTTACTTTTTCTCCGCTGCTTTTAGTGCTACTGAAAGACTCGTTTCCACTATTGAGAAAAACATTTTGTGTTGTATGCGCAAAGTCTTTATCTTTAAATATTCCAGGAGTCTTCATGATTTTATCTTTTTGTTTTTGGAGATTTTCTAAAGACCCTGTATTTATTACAAACAAATGCTTTTCTTCGTCCTTTGTCACATTTGTTCCCTTTCTATTCTCCTTTGAAGGATTCATATTCCCGAACTTATAATCATAAACCAACTTGGCATACTGACTTCCTGATGGCAACTCCTTTTCGAATACTTTGTCAATTGTAACTGGATGATTAAATCTCGTGCAGTTGACAAGGATAGCTTCAAAGGCTTTGAACGAAGAATAGTCATAAGCTGTTATTAACGGGGTTTTGCCCGATAAATCTCTAGCATTAACCAAATCAAAAGCAGCCACTGTGAAACTTAGAAAGGTTCTTAACAAACTATCAATGATTTTATGAGAATTTCTCGATGCCGCAACGTGAAGCACTGTCCAATTAGTATCCATTCCATCATTGATCTTTTCTTGATAAGATATTTGATGTTCTTTAAAAAGTCTCTCCAATAACAATGGATCATCTCGTTTAATGGCATCTAGTATTTTGAATTTTATGAGATCTGACTGCTGGCTTATTAAGCCAGTTGGTGTTGGCTGAACTGCGCTGGACACTCTACATCCCATTTTATTGCGGACCTAAAATTGGAATAATAATTAATAAAAGCGTTTCCTTAGGACTAGAATTTATGATGTTTCTATGTGTATTGCCAGTGACTCTTAAGGCAATAGCATCCTCTACGAGTTGAAATAGCTTCTATCCAAAATTTTTGAAATACTTTATGAACACAAAGTAATATATTGAAATACTAGATATTGTTACTCACAAATGTGGAGATAATAGATAAGTATAACTCTGATTACTCTTGAAACTATTCCTTAGGAAATAATTATTGAGAAAAATTTTTCAAGAATTTGACGTTCTTTTTAGGAATAACATGCTTTGAGCATATTTCGCTTTGTACTGTCGATGACTCTTCAGACTCATTTACAGATTCAGTATTCTCATCGCTCTCGTCACTGTTATAGCTGGTAAGTTCACTGTCTGATACACTACTTGCTGCATCAGTCTCATCACTCTTTCCTTTCTGATCTTCTTCTCTTTGCAATTGTAAAGCAACTTCAAGGTCTTCAAGAACTGTCTTTGTCGCAGTTTCTAAGACGTCAGTCTCAGTTTCGCAATCATTATCCATATCCTAAGTCCATTAAACTTCGATAAAATAAACAGTTACTAATTTTCTAATGGTTTCTTGTATAGCGACATCGAAGTTCAAGTCCCTCTCATTATAAATTGGGAAGATCAGAGACTTGCCATCTGATGTCTTTAGATGGATATATTGCACCTGAATGCGACTTGGACATGGCGATCTAATTCTCTTTGAATTATAGATCTGCTCTGTTTCCTCTTGATCCTTCTTGATTTCTTCAGTAGGATATTCAAGTTTACGTTTGCCGAAGGTTACTGGCTTGATCACAGCTGATTTTTCTAATAGATTACATATTTTTCTGGAAAGCAATACCTTCAGTGCTGGACTCCTGGGATTGGGTCTTGTGGGCATATTTATTTCTTGTTTCGGGGGTGTACTGGCTACCTGCAGGGATATCAGCAGGTTTTTTTGTGAGTTTGGGAGACTGAAGATCATATTTTGCATTTCCTTTTTGCGGAGTCTGAAAGTCAATGTTGTCACAGCCACTTCCTGAGGCTCTACAAAGAGAGCTATCAGCCTTATCTGTGATTGTTGTCTTTGATTTGGCTAAGAGAATTTTGATCTTCCTGGATGAGGAAGAGGTGGATACAATGCTTTCTCTTTCATTTTCGTCTTTTTTAAAATTGAAATAGCATTGTTCCTTGGCTTCTAAGCAGTTTGAAGGTAAAGGAAACGGATTGGAGTGGACCGTGGTAGGATCCTTTCCTGTAGCTGTAGAGGTGGACATTTCTTATTGATTGAAATTGAATTTAAATCTTGAAACCAAATTAACTGATAATAGTAATCAAGGATCTGAGTGAAAATTTACTTCAATATTCAGGACTAATGTGTAGTAAATTATGTGTTTATAAAGAATGCTAGCTAATTCTCATATTGCAAAGTGAACTCCTCTTCAGTTCCATAATTATAATTTGATATGTCAGCTGTCTCACTTCCCAAATAGAAAGGCACTCCAATAAATCCGCCTTCAATATCCATTAAGTATTCTGAATACCCTCCCACTTTGCTTATTTGTGTTTCAGTCTTCTTGTCATCAGGAATAGGTTCTTGGTTGTTGTAGACAAGATCTTCGTGCTCGTTTTTATAAGAATTGGTTAGAGACTCTTGTGTTTTTGCTTGTGTGACTGCTTGGAAATGCTGAGAGATTACCTGAAAATCATGCTCTAATTGCTGATTAGTGATACTGGGAATTGGCTTGGTAGGGATAACTTGGCCAGATGATTCATTAATATCACCAAATAACAAATGTTGCAGCTTTTGATCTAAAATCCCAAACTTTAGTAAATATTGATAATAGCATCTGATATCCTCATATTCAGATTGTGATAGCCTGGTATTAAATAGTTCACTAAACTTTAACTTTGTAGACTCAAGATTAGAGTTATTTTTGATTTCTTCAAACATTTGCTGTGAGGATATTCTCTCTGAAACTTCAATAAAAGGAAAATCTTGACTAATCCCGTTACTTTCAACATTAAAGTGTTTCTGAACATACGCCCAGATATGACTCGAGAGCCCTCCAAAAGCTTCTGAGATTGATCTATGCTCCTGTATCTCTTCTCTTTCTAGAGTGCACTTAAATTCAAGGAATTTCTGATAAAAATCTATCAAACTCATTATTTCTGATAAGCTTGTGAAGGTCTGTTGCAATTCCATTCCAACATTCTTCTGAAATTCCTCAAACAAACCGCCAGGAATTTCAAAGGGTTGGGGTTTGAAATTAAAATCAAAGGTCTTGTACTCATTTTTCTCCAAGTCGCTTGTTGATATAATTGAGAAAAAGGATTTGTTTTCTTCTAGAGTAGGTTTCAAGACACTTATCTTAGGTAATTTGCTCAATTGGGGCGCTGTAAGTCCAGGCATCTTCTGGAGCCTCTTGTAGAAATCACCCAAATAGGCCTGCACATTTTGTTGGGATGGGCCTTTTTGATTCTTAGGGTTGACTTGTTTTTCTGGAAGAGGGTTTTGCATTCCATTTGCTGGAATCGTTTTCCCATTCCCCGTTACATTCTCACTCCTTACTGGACCATTACGCTGAAGAGGCATATGCTGTGGATTATTGTTAGGCCTATTGAGTTGATTAGCTCTCGAGTCAAACAAGGAAGGCTTGTTAATATTGTTGGGATTCACTCTTGGATTAACTGAGCTTTTTCCATCATTGTAATTTTTGTTGATGACTGTCCCTTTGGTATTTAGGTTTTCAGGTTTCGTTAAGGCACCTAAGTTGCTTCCGTTAGTGTTAAGATGGCTCTTTTCTAGGTAAAGAGAGTTCTTACTTCTATTTAAATCATTCGAATGTTGATTCTCGTTAATAAGGGAACCAAGGTTAGCTCCAAAGGATCCTGCTTCAATAGGGATTTGGTAATTTTCTATTAGAAGACTATTTGAGGATTGTTCAGCTCTAATATTTGAAAGAGGATGAATTGCAGGGTTATTTGAATTTGTTCCAGTCTGACCATTTGGTTTTGCAAGAGAGAATGAAGTGGAAGAAGGTTTTTGAAAAATGTTCTTTTCCATTTTTTTAGGTTTTATTATTACATCTCGATTCTTTCGATTAATGAGGCCCAAAAGTAGCTGAAAAGCAGTCCGGCCTGCTCTTTCAAAAATAAAATTTAAACAAACATTAAGAATAAAGACAGGAAAATTACAATTCAAACTTCGTTTGGGCTACAATCTTTTTATTGTTTTGCTGAGGTTTGTTCGAATTGGTTTTTATTGGCGTAAAAGTTATTATTTCTTCATCTTTCTTTGAATTACTAATTTCAACATCGATCAATTTCTTCTTCCATTTTGATTGATCATTAAATGGCAATTGAATATTGAGTCTTGATTTAACTTCTTGAGAAAGAGCCTGATAAGCGTACTTTGCTATTGTTTTTTCTGTATTCTCGCTTGCAATTCCAAGGATATTATGTGGAATTGTCGTTCCAATATGAATTATCACAGGAAGCCAACCATCAGATTCCAGCATCTTGAACTTAAACTGTTTCTTTCCAACCATCTCTCCACTTTCAAATGTGTAAGAAGCTCCTGTAATTTCTAGGGCTATTTTATCATGGACTCCTGGAATGCTACAAGCAAAATCGATTCTGTACAAGCAATGAGGATGTTCATCTGAGAATTTTATCTCTTTTCCCAGGAATTGCGGGAAATATTTTCTCACAGCTTCTCTGATGATCTTTTCTTGGATTGTTGTTGGATTTTTTTGTTCATTCACACTTAAGCTTTTCTGACTGTGGCCTTTGTAAATAGCTTGAAATGCTTTGTTATATTCCTCTATTGTACTAGCTTTGCAGCAATCAATAGGTTCTTTTTCTAAGTGAGGAAGTTTAACTTTAGTAAAGTCATAGCCATATCTAACTCCTATACAGAACTTCGATAAATAATTTCTCATCTCAGTATATTTGCTCAGATCTAGATCCAGGAAATTTTCAACCTTTAACATTTGGAAAACCAGATGCAGGGACTTTTTGTGGAAGAAGAAAAGATTTCCAATATCCAATTGATTACATCTGTCTAACAATTGTTTCCAAAGATCTTGATCGGGTAATTTAATCATTGCCAGGGAGAATGCAATAGTAGGAAGCTTATAAGCATTCTTCTGATCGGCTATGAAGTTGCTTAAGGCTTTTCTCACCGAATGATTATAAAGAGTTTCATCATATTTTCCTATCTTTTTCCAGATCTGCAGAAGACGATCAAGGTTCGAATCATCATCGAAGAAATGATCGGCCTTGAGTAAATGGCTGTGGAACTTTTGGACCACATCAGGCGTATTCAAGCCTATACTGACCATTGACGAAAATAGGCTGAGAGTATTCTTTGGTGTTAAGGTATCGAAACTCTCAAAAATCATTTTCTCAAATTTTTTGAAATATTTTCTTTCGTCAGGATTGCTCACATAGGACACCTTAGAAAACCTGTTGATAATTTCAGAAGCCAAGGTTAGGATATTACAACATGAGCTTTGGTCTTTAGATAGTTTCGATTCATTTGTAACAAAATAGGTGTCGAATTTGGAGTAAAAGCTTAAGATAATTCTTTTGTTAAGGAGGGAAGTGAGCTCGGTCTCATTAAAGTAAAAGTGATGCCTTGTAAAGGAATTTTCTGAGTCATCCTTGAAGTTGAATTTCTTGAGGAGCAAAGTTATACTCTCCAAAGTGTTAGCTAACTGAACATTACTTTGGAATCTCTCTGGATACAAGAAAGTCGTTTGGACAACCACTTTCCATAAGTTCAAATCAAGAATATTCAACGAGATGAGAATCTTGGAGATTGGTCCAATGGTGTCCAGAGGCGCCTCGGAATTTTTTTCTAGCTGTCCTAGTATTTGTTTTAGAATGTCTTTGATCTTAATGAAGGTTTCTTCAATATTTTTGAGGTCTTTTGATTTTGACAACTCATTCAAAAATTGGGAGTAGTTGGAGATATTTAGATTCAATAGTTGATCTATCTTTGTCTGGTTCAATCTCATTTGTTGGAAAAGTGAGATTGTTAAATTTGATAATTCGAGATAAGTTTGGTTGTCAATAGTGTTTCCGTCTAACAAACCAGAAAGTAAAGCACGAGCTTCATAATCTGAAACTTTATTACTAGGGATTTCTAAAAATGTGTAGTAAAAATGTTCACTTTTATAGAAATCCATATTTATTCTCAATCTCTTTGTCAAAGAAATGGTGAAATCTGTCTTTGGGTAATGTCGATGAAACATCTGGACAGGCAAGAACTGTAAAGGATATTTGTTGACTGAATAGGTACATACTTTAGACAAAAATTTGGTAAGATTCAACATGAAGCTTGAAAATAAAATTATTTCAATTTGAGGAAACTAGATTAAGAAATTTATCAATCAGCCTTTAGATTGAAATTTAGATATGTAATTGTGTATATAGTAATACTTTTGTGAGAAGACATTTAACCAACAAAGAAAATGTTTATTTTTTCGCGCATAAGACTCCAATCCTACACACTGAGCACTTTTCATTCTCCTTTTTCAGAGTTTTACTGAAGCAAGCATGGCAGGCATTGCATTTTAGATTGGTTTGTTCATCCATGCACACCAAAGTCTACTTAATCAAAACAATAAAACCTCTCTCTACTTGATAACAGAACACAAATTCCTTTTTGCAATGAGGACAACTTAACTCTCCTGTGTATCCAAAAGCCTCCTTACAATGAGGACAAGTTACTTTATTCAAATGCTGATTTTCCCGAGGAAGTTCTTGCAGAGCCTAGATATTAAGAAATAATAACTTGAGAATACAGCTAATCTCTCATTTATCCTTTCTCTATCTTCTGGCTGTAGATCAAGGTTTTCCTATTATGTTAATTAGGATTTTTCACTTTTACCTGGCTCAAAATTTTGTTATAAAAGTATTCAGCAACGAGGTAATTCTTGGCTTTGAGGTTTGTCTCAGCCTAGAAATGAAATAGGTTTCTCCAATTTTACTGTTTCCAATAAAATATTTGGATTGTTACTATGGTATAGCTTCAAAGTCGAGATCACAAGGAACAAGAAGGACAGCTTCCTCAGACTGACATGAGGTTTGTTTTTGGTGTCAGAGATTCCTTGCAATAGCTGGAATGCAAATCGATACTTTCCAAACAAGATGACCACTCTTTGCACTTTTCTCAAAGAATGCTTATCATTTGGCTTGATACAATTCAGCACAATTTTCTCTATTCATGTTAAATTTTCTATGATTGTAGTGTACTGAGTAAATCTAAAGTCTGATTAACCTGCTGGATTCCTTCAGAAATTTCCATCTACAACTTGAGACAATACTTAAAGAAATTACTTTGCTGAAAAGTTCCACTATTTTCCTCCAACTATTTCTCAATGCTGCATAGTCATTCTGATCAATAGTTTCAAGACTGGATAGCTCTGAGAATATTCTTTCTGCATACTTATTACTGGAACCATCTACAGCTTCATTATATTCCAAAGGCGAATCTCCTTCATTGGGTGAGAATGTGACATCATTCGTTTGTCCGGTTGTGGCAAACGAAAAATCTGTGCCAGGTTCAGACTGATTAGGAGTGATAGAGTATCTCATCTCAAAGTTATGCGTTTCTGCAGATACACTGGTATGATCAGAGATATTATCTTCTTTATTTTTCTCACCACCAAATTCGCCTGTTTTGGCTCTGCTGAGAGATGTGACAGATGTTCTATCTGGGTTATATTTCGCTCTTTCAGGCGGTTTGGTATTCACAAATCCTTCAAAAGTATCAAATCCAAATCCAGACTCTTCAACTTTAGACACTGCAGTTTGTGTTTGTCCAAAAGAGCCAAAATCTGCGAAACTACTAGTTTCTTTTGGTTTAGCATCAGAGGTCTCTGTACCAAAATTGCCCCAGGAATTAAATGTATCAAATGCACTTTTAGTAGAAGTATTGGTTTCAAAACCCACAGTGCCTGCTGTAGATGAGAAATCTCCAAAACCGCTGAATCCACCACCGGTATCTGTATTAGTGGTTGTCTCAAAAGTATTGAAGGAACTGAAATCTTGCACAGACTTTCTTTCAGGTGTTTCTTCTTTCTTCTCCTCGATTCCAAATCCAAAAGACTCGAAAGTCTTTTCCTGGGCCACAGGAGTTCCTTTACCAAACCCTTCTGGCTCCTTTTTGATAGTACCAAAGTTATCAAAGGAAGAGAATGCATCTTTGTTTTGAGTTGGCTCTTTTACTTCTTTCACTTCTTCAGTGGCAAATCCTTGGAAATTGGATTCTATAATTTAACAAATAAAATATTATAACTACCATAACTAATTCTTCTCTCAAAAGTTGGATCCTCCTGCTGCCTAATTTTCTCTGGGAGAGGCAATTTGGATGCAGCAAACATATTTTCAGGAGGAGAGAATGTTGTAGACTCAGTATGGCTAGTAATTTTTGTTGGAGAGCCAGTCTTAGACTCGCCTTCATCGTTTGTATTAAATGTTTTAGGAGTAGGCAACCCTCTAAATTGTGAAGGTGGAGCGAGTCCTCCTGGACCAGGAAGCCCACCTGTATGAGGAGCTGGAAGTCCCAGACCACCAGGTTTGACTAGTCCTCCTTTGTCTCCAGGGAGTTTTAATTTCATCTTGAATTCTCTCTTCTTTTCATAGACAATTTCAAGTGGCATTCTGTATTGTTCCTTGATATCGGGAAGAGATTTTGCAACATTCCAAAATCTGAATTCTGTAATATCTGCATTTAATTTTTCTTTTCCGAGATAAAGTGGCTGATCTTTCATAATTTCGATTGGCAGCATGCTCTCAGAGCTAGCTACAAGAATACAGTTCAGATAAATTAATAGTTTCTTTTGTTGGGAATTGTCATATGTAATGGCAACATGATTCCAAGTGTTTAATTTGATTTTATTGTTCTCTTCATCCCTATCGTCTCTGCCTTCGTCATCATCTCCTTCTTCTCTTTCTATTGTCTGCTTATTCTCCTGAGTTAGTGGGATATTAGCTCCTTTAACCAGTACATGTAATTCGAGATTCTGTATATCAATATTCAAGTTTCCTAATCGATATTATGAAAGATATTTATCAGAATACCAGTTCCCACCTCTAAGATGGTACCATTTTCTGCTTTTGGTTTGATCCAGAGCTCTGCTGTGAAGGCAATGAGAGGGCCAACAAACCAATTCTTTTTAGAAGTTTTGATTGAGGTCAGATCTGATCTTAAGTGAATAGCAAATTGTGGAGGACATCTTTTTCCCCATTTATCCTCAAGCTCTACTGGATCACCATCTTCAATAGGAACCCAGAAGTCTTCTGGAGGAGGAACTCCATTTTTAAATTCAATTATACCACTAATATTATTGTTCACAATATTTTCTGTTCCAATGCCTTTTCCTTCATCAAATCTCCAATAAACTACCCATGAACAAAAAAAAAATTCCAACATTTACTCATTAAAGAACTAAACTCATTCTCTTCCTGGTCTACACCTCCCTGTTCTTCCATTCTGCCAATAGCGCCACCCCTACTATTTAAGCCATTTGTAGTTAAGACTTACTTTGCATCAGCTGATTCAAGACATTCATAACCCAATGCTTGATATGTCTTGGTACTTAATATATTCGAGAACATAGGCTTTGGAGCATCTTCATCATCTGGCTTAGCTTTTTCATAAGTGAAAGTATATGGAAGATCTCCGAAGGCTAAAGCCAGCTTTGCTACTTTTCCCATAGGATCAACTCCCAAACTGAATTTCTTCTTGATCTTTTCTAAGAGTTCTTTATCTTCATCTGTTTGGGAATCCTGAGAAATCCTCAATAATTCTCTTGGAATGTTCATATCCTTTGTCTCTAGGTTTTCAGTAAACACTCCAAAAGTGGTTTTGTTTGTGATTTTATAGCTCTATATTCTCAGAATAACTAAAATTCAAAAATTACAGTAACCTCAGAATAATTCTCTTGTTTCATTTCTGCTCTCAGCTGAATTAGCTTATCCATCATATTGGCCTGGATCATCAAAATAGACTTCAAATTGAAGTTGAATATCTGATTTCCTTTGGTTTTCTTCAAATTAGGAAAAATAAAAAGTCTTGTTACTAGGAAATGAGAGGATATCTTTTTCAGGTCAGTTTCTTGGTCAAGAGCATTGAGGATATCTGAAATCTTCTTATATTCATGAACAAGATCATAGCACCTAGAAATAAAAGATTCAAACTAAACCATATACTTGAGGGCTTTAGTAAATTCTCCAACATTGATAAAGATTTCAGCTTGCTCCTCCAAGGCTCTCTTTTGTGTATAGAAGATAGGATTGTTTAGGATAATTGAAATTGACTCATTAACATCAATTTCATTTGAAAAGGTTTTTCCTGGGAATAGGATTGAGAAGAATTCGTCAAATTTTCCAAGTTTGTTCAACAATTGAATTTTCTCTTCCAAAGTAAATTGTATATTACTATCATTTGATAGAATGAACCATGAGGCATTGAATAATCCCTAACAAGTTATTTAACATAATTCAACAGTACATGTTCATTGAAACCCTTAACCAACTCACTAGATATTGTTTGCGTGTCGAATAACAGGAAATTATGTCTCACTAGTTGGTAATCAGGCTTAAAAGAAGGATTTATTTTAGAAAGGCTCAAATAACCTAGTAGGAGAGGTTCTACTAGAGCAATAGGCCTGAAACGGACCTATTAAAAGTCAATCTTAGCTAAATCTGCTAATACTTCCATTTTATATTTTGGCTGCCTTGCTTGTTTGCTGTTTCTGATAATTGGCTTGCTTCCGATAACCACTCTATCATTGAGAACAGCAAGAACTTGATTTTTATTTGAATAATTGTCAAACGATAGCAAACAATTGCTCTTTCCATCAACAGTGGAATAGAAAAGGTGATTTTTTGTGTAATAGAACAAGGTGTTTCCGAACCAGAAGGCTTTGATGAGCATATTTGTTCGAATATTGTAATGTGGAATTCTGACGGAATTGAGAGGTTGAAGGTTCTCATTGATCAGAATAATGCTATTCCAACACAAAATTGCTCCAATATATTTCTCTTTTTCATAGTATGAGGACTTTGGCTAGCAAGTTATATCGCAATTTTGTTTTTCTTACCTGCCAGACTATATCAAATATATTCTCATCATACTGAGTTTTAAAGACATAATTTGAATTCAAAATTGATAGATCTAAAATATCATTTGATTCTAATCTGTTGTTAGAAAATCTCAGCAAGTTGTCATATAGTGTGTGATAAAGGATCACATATCCATTTCTGAAGGGAGTCCAAAAGATATTCTTAATCTTTATCTGCAAATTATCTTTGACAGCTTCGTTTATATTAATAAGCTCTTTGGTTTTTGCATCTAGTTTTGAAGGCTCATCAATCAAGAGGATGAAAGTCTGTCTATCCTCGCCTAAAATAAAGACAGGAGGATTTAGCAGATCTTGATCTCCTAAAAAGATAGATGCAGCACAGGGAATTTCCTTCAGGATTTTGATCTGAGGAGGGGTGCTTTCAATATTCAGGGTTGTTAAAACCATGACATGATGAATTTCTTTTTGGAAGTTAATCAGCATTCTAATGATGGGAGATTGTTTGATACCTAAAAAGATAAGTAATGAGGAAACAATAGTCACTTATTGGCCTCATTTGTAAATTAGTTGTTCTAATAATATCAGACAACTGGGGTGTCTTGACAAAATCTATTATTGGTTCTATTTTTCCACTGGCGAGATCAAGATTATTGAGTGAAGTGTCTTCTATGTAGAAGATATTTTTATTGAACTGGAGGGTTTTGCTATCAATGGGGAATAAAGCCTGTTCCAAAGGAATAGAGATTTGAGGAGCAAGTTTCTATCATTAGAAAGGTAAATTTCAAACTTACGGGGTAGTCCATGAGATAATCGTATTTGTGATAAATCATCAGAATCTTTGCGTTTAAGCTGTACTTGAGGAAAATCTCCTTTTTTTTCATGATTTTCTTTTCCTTGACTGTGTTGATACACACTGTGTTAGCATATGAGTGGGTTTTGACAAAAGATGAGTAATTAGGATTTATTTCAATCTTCTGATAATCAACACTATTTCTCACATGGTAAATATTATCAAGTTCTTTAAAGTTAAAAGTGATTCCTCTTTTATCAGGTCTCCTTTCAGAGTGCTGTTCTAATTCTAGTAGCTTGACATTTCCTTCCATGGTATATCCGAGAAGGTGTGTTGATCTATAATTTCCATTATAATTAAGCCCTAAAATTATCATAATATTAGAGGCTAGACTTACAAGTGACACTCATAACTCCAATTTCTGATATCCTGATAGAAGCAAGAAGCTGATAGTCATCTCCAAGATTGCTTACATCATAACAGTGAATTTTGCCATATTGGTTGCATGCTAACAATTTCTTTCCATCTGTAGAAAAGCTCAGGCAATTGACAGAAGGAAGATTCAGCTTAGGCAAATCTGTACTCTTTAAAGTTTGTAGTTTTCTCTTGTCAAAGCCTTCTATGATTGGGAGCATTGAATTAAATGCTGACAAATCCCAAACTCTGATCTAGCTGAGTTAGGATACTAATTAGAGCTATTACTATTCCATCACTGCATGCTCCAACGCATTTAGCTTCAACTGGGTGAAACTTTAAATCGTTGACTAAAACTTTTTTTGGTAGTTTGAGCTTTCTGACAGCGGGATTACTGCTATCTTGGTTGACAATTTCGTTTATATTATTCACAAAGACTCTAGGCTGATTTCTGACAGCATATGCAAAAACAGGCTATTTTTATTATCGATTTTCAATAAAGAGGAAAATACATAGTTCTCGGAAAGTGCCAGGGCTGTAATACGATCTGGATTTTTTCTCCAGCCATATACCCTGCAAATTAGAGCTAAAATTATATTCATTTGTTGCGAAAAGACAAACCTCTCGTGTTAGTATCCCAAATTGTAATTAAAGATGAAGGATATGTCAATAGTAAATATTGCTTCTTCTTATAGTAATACAAGTTATATCCATAAGTGTCAGGAGATCTTGCTGGATCTTGAAGGACATCAAATTTGTTCACTACACTGAAGCTTAGCAAGTCTTCTTCAATAATATATTGTTTTTCAGCTTTATCTAATTGTGTTATTTCGAGATAACAAACACAAACTCGGCTCTGTTAAGTAAAACACATGGTTCTTGTCTGGATCAAGACAGAAAGTAACCAAATCGATTTCTTTGACAAAGTATGTGTCCATGACTAATTTTATTCTATAGATTAATCTGAAGTACTTTTTACTCAAATCTAATTTTGAAATGAGAGGTGATGACTCTCAATATCCTTAGAACAGTTCATTCTTCGTGGACTTTTCTCATTGCCACCAAGGTGTATATTCCTTCTAAAGATTCAAAAATTCTTTCACTAACAAATAAAAAATACAAGCATACTTCTCTTAGAATAGAAATAGGTGATTTAACTCAAAATTTTCTTTGACTTTGTCGAGCCATCATTAATCTTATATCTTTTTTTCGTGCTTTAAAATATTTTTTTTACAAAATAAATTCTTTTCCTAAAAAACAAGTATAATTGATGCCATTAAGAGAATGTTCATATTGAAACACTTTATCTTCCTTTTGATATATAGGACAAAACTATCAGACAGGATGACTGATTCAATGGGAAGTTCATGTTTCAAATTAAGTAGGAATCAGAAAATACAACGAAAATAATTTTAATTCTTTTCTTTAGAATTAATTCAAAAGAAACTGTAATCCATAGTGTTTGATTGTTTATCATGGATTCAGTCAAATCCCAGAAAAAACTCAGTTTGACGTCTACAAACATGGATACTTCAAAGAATACAAATCAAAATAAACTTGTAACTCTCCTCTTAACATGTAATTATTCAATAGAAACCATCGCTGCTTCTTCAAAAGCAGCTTTCAGGAAACGTCCTTGAAGAAATGAACCACAAGCCTAAGATTGTCCAGTTCTTGAACATAGCAGACTTCAGCAGTTACACTGAATCTTCTGTACCAATTGATGAGCCACTTTTTGAACCAATTCCATCCATAATTCAATTCACGGATTATGAACCTCTGCAGATAAAGGACAAAGTTTTCCGCCTGAGAAATAAAGATAAATACGCTCGCAGAGTGAAAATTATCCCTCCCGATTCAAGACTGTTCCAAGTTCTCCCATATCACAAGAATAAAAAGAATAATGAAGAGGAAACTTCTAATAAATTCCTCGGATCCAAGGTAAATCACATCCTACCATATTGTTAAATTCAATAGGTGGCACCTGGTATGGATATCAGTTTTATTGTCCGCTTTAGTCCAGAAGCCAAGATTGATTACTCTTTCGACTTGATTATCGTCACTGAAAGAGAGAAATTTGTGGTTCCCATTATTGCCACTGGCAAGAGAGCTATGATTGATTTTCCAGATGAAATAACTTTCGGCCATTGTCCAGTGAAATACCTGACTGAAAAGCCCATCATGATTAGAAACATTGGTGAGAAAACTACAAAATGGTTCTTACAATTGCCACAACCATTTGATGCCGATAAGAAGGAAGGAGTCTTAGAAAACGGAAAACATGAGCAAATTATTGTAAAATTCTATCCAACTGAAGAAAAAGAATATCGACTTGAAGGAATCTTCTCTTATGATAATCTAAAGTCTTACTTTACCGTCTCAGGAAAGTCTCATAAAGGAAATGTATACTTGAGCAAGAGCTACATTCAAATGGACGATGCCTATATCGGCCTTCAAACTCAACAGACTCTTCAAATCGTAAACAAGAGTAGTGTTAAAGTGGACTTCCAATGGAGAGCATTCAAGACTGAGAAAGAAGAGTTTGACAAGAAAAATAAGCTCAGAAATCAGTTAGATCAAGAAGAAGCTGAAGAAAAGATGCTTCTCAAAGAAATGGCCCACGAATTCACAGCTGAAGACTATGACTTCGAGGAAGAAGAGGAGTCAGACGACGAAGACAAAGATGAAAAAGTATTAATTCTCAAAAGACAAAAGAAAGCTGAAATGATGCTGACGAGAAAATACAAGAATATTAGAAAAGCCATTGAAGATGATTTATTATTATTCCAAGATGATATCTTCAGTATAGAGCCCACTCAGGGAACTATTTGGCCCAACTCAGAATTAACTGTGACTGTGTCATTCAAGCCTCAAGCAGCCCTGAACTACTCCTGTACTGCTTTCTGTAATATTTCTTGTTCTGAAGACAGAATCCCTCTTCACTTAGCAGGAGAAGGTATTGGCCCTAAGGCAGTGATCACTCCTCAAGATGATATTGATATTGGAGATATCACCATTACTGCTGTCAAAGTTAAAGATTTTACTATTGAAAATAGAGGAGAAATAGAATGCACATTTGAATTACTTCCAAATGACAGGCCTTTCGGAAAAATGTTTAAATTCGATATAGATAAAGAAACACTTGGTGTCGGAGAAAGGCTGAACTTCACTGTCACATTCCAGAGTGATATCTTGGGAGAATTCTCTGAAACATTCAGATTCAAATTAGAAGGAAGCACGGAGCTCATACCTCTTAGATTCAAAGGACATGTTATCGCACCCACTTTCAAGTTTGATCCTCCTTATCTTGATTTTGGTGATGTGTCCTTCTCATTCCCGAAAAAGAAACAGATTAAGTTGATCAACACTTCTCCCGTATCCTTCAGATTCAATCTCAGAATACCTGAAGATGGAAAGTTCGACAAGAAGGAGTTTGAAATCCATCCCGCAAGAGATGTTATCAACAAGGATGAAGAGAGAATAATTGAAGTTCAATTCACTCCATTTCGAATCAAGAAATACGAAATGTACCTCGTCGTGGATATCGAAAATGTTGGACACGATATCTTATCCATTCCAATCACTGCCACATCCGATGTTCCTGAAGTTGTTCTCGAGCCCAGTGACAAGCTTGACTTTGGGTTGATCTTCCTGCGAGATGATAACACTGAGAATCGTAATACTAAGGAATTGAAACTCCAGAATAAGAGTCACTTGCCTGCAAGGTACGAGATCCTCCCCCAAAGTGAGGAAAGCAAGATTCTTGCCGTTTTCAAAGTTGACAGAGATAGAGGAGAAATCCCTCCAGAATCCACTTTAGTACTTAATGTAGCTCTCATGACTTATAAGCTTGGACAAATCGTCTTGCCCTTGTCTGTTTATATTGTTGGACAAACAAGTCACCCACATGTCGTTAATCTCATTGCTACTAGTAGTGGTCCAGAAGTCGAAATTTCACAAAAAGAAGTAGACTTTGGCAATGTTGAGGTCTTGAAAGACTGGACTAAAGTCATCCAAATTCATAATAGATCTTCGATCCCAGCAGACTTTAGTGTGTTCACAAAGAACAAGGTCTCAATTTTCAAGCCCTTGGTAAAGTCCAAAAGACTTGAACCTGGTAAAGATATGAATATCGAAATTGTCTGTACTGCTGATGATGTCGGAAAATTCCAAGATATCCTTCACATCGTTGTTACAGAAGGTTGGGATATTGATGTGATTTTAAAAGCTAAGGGTGTTGGATCAACTATTTATTGCAAGGATGATCTTAAGTTTATCTCCTTTGGAAGAAACTATACCTACAGAAACATCACAAAAGAATTCTTCGTTGAAAACAAGGGAAGAAGACCACAAAAGCTAACCTGGGCACCCGTCAAAAAGACTGAGAAGAAAAAGCTTCCTCCAAAAGAAGAGCAAAAGAACTCCAATACTAAGCGCTCTGAAGAACAAGAAGAAGTCATCGAATCCACTTTTACCATTGTCCCCGATGTCATCACCCTCCCTCCCAAAACTGGTATCATGTTCCAATTCAGAGCCAACTCTACCAGAAAAGGAAAGATTGTGGAGCAATTCCAACTGAGCTCACAAATCGGAAACGATAGAAAGGCTCAGCCTTTATTTATAACTACCATTGAAGGAGAGTTCATCACTCCAAGCCTTAGATTCAGTGAAAACAAGCTTTATTTCAAGTACTCATGGGAGAAAAATGTCCCTTCTATGCCTATTTCTAAGACTTTGGAAATTACTTGCGAGTCACAATTGCCAACTAACTTCACTATTAAGGCCCAACCTCCTTTCAGTGTTAGCAAAGAAAACTTTGCTCTTCTTCCTGATAAATCTTGTTCTTTGAGAGTCGACTTCGACCCGGGAATGAAAGTCGACAAGATTTCTGGCCAAACTCATAGCAAGCTCCAAATTATTCATCTTGACCATCCTCACAGAGAATATGTTGATTTGGTCGGAGAAGTTTGTTTCCCCAACCTTAAGCTGGAAACCAACTATATCAACTTCGGAAGTATTCTTAGCGACACCTCTAAGAAAATTGTCATGGTCATTCAGAATATTAGCGAAATGAGACTCAACTATGAATGGAGTTTTGCCGATGAAGAAGTCGTTAGAGAAAGAGGAATTGAATCTTTGAATGAGGACAAGAACAAGCTTAAGAAGAAGGAAAGAGACATTATTCCTATCAACGAAATTTTCGATATTTTGCCTATGAATGGCAGTCTTGCTCCCGGAGAAACCGAGAAAGTTGAGTTTGTCTTTAACGCTCTGCTAAGTCAAAAAGTCAAGACAACTGCTGTCTGTTCAGTTGAAGGTGGACCAGAGTATGAAGTTACTTTAACAGGAGATTCCTCATTGATGACTTACCGCTTGAGTACTAATCTCCTTGATTTTGGAACCTATCCTTTTAATGAGTGGGAATCTAAGGATATCTATCTTGAAAACACTGGAAAAGTAACATATGAGTTCAAAGTCGATTTGTCACCTATTATTCGTAAAGGACTAGTTGATGTGACTCCTCATGCTGGTACTATCAAGGGAAATGAAAGAATGAAGCTCACTGTCAGAATGTGTCCAGGTATTCCTGATGTTATTGAAGAGTATTTCTTCCTTGAAGTTGCTCACTTTGAACCTGAAAAGATCAGATTGAAGGGATCAGCAATCTTCCCATCGCTTGCCGTCCAGCTTCCAAGAGAAGAGAACCCTGACTTCCTAAAATATCTCGATGCTGATAAAATTAATATCTCTGACATTACTGATAACAAGGAGAAAGAACAGGATCCCAATAAAGAGCCTCCTGCATACACTGATGCAGAGGTTGAAGCAGATAGAAAAGTTTTCTGTGATTATATCTTTAGAAGCTTGCTAGAAAGCCAAAGCGGCTTCGCAAGTATGGGTGATCTAGATGCCAAGAGTAGCCAGAATCAGCTTACTAGATCTGAAGTATTGAACACTAACACTGACCCTAAGTACCAAACATTCGGAAAGGTTGCCTTTAAGACCATTGGAGGCAGACATTTAGACCCTAAGATTTTCGAAAAAATTGTCTTAGCAAGCTATGTTTGTGATATGGGTAACATTGTCTTAGGTGCTAGCAAAAAGAGACAAATCAAAATTTTCAATACCAGCACCATCCCCATTTCCTTCGCATTTGACCAAAGAGTCTACAAGAATCTTGGCTTAACTATCAGCCCTGATCGTGTTAACAGACTTGCTCCAGGTGATTCTGTCACAGTGTCTTTGAGTTACCAGACTAAGAAGAATCTCAAGTTTGGAAAGAACAAGCTTATCATCCCAATTGATGTGAAAGGAGGTCCCAGATTTGATATTGACGTTGTAGCTAATTTAACTATTCCTGATATCACTTTGGAAAACGATACTATTGACTTCCAGAAGGTTATTATCGGCCAGAGAAAGACCATTTATGTCAAGTTTGAAAATAACAAAGAAGTTGTCTGTGAATGGTCTCTCTCCACAAGAAATGAGCTCACTGGTCCACAGGATAAAGAAGGCAATAAGTTCACTATCTTCCCAACTTCAGGAACAATCCTCCCTGGCCGTAAACAAATTGTCGAATTCACTTTCACTCCTGGCATGGAAAAGGCCTACATGAATAAGTTTGTCTTGAATATTAAGGAAAATCCTAAGGTCATGACCATCAACGTTAAGGGCATCGGAACATCCCTAGTCCTTGAATTTGCCCCCGAAAAGGTTGTTATAGGACCATGCTTGCCATATGATAATAGAGCCCTTGTCAGATTGGATGTAAAGAACCCTTCAGAGTATGATACTGAGCTTTACTCACTCAACTTTGATCCACAATACCTAATTGATGAGGAAATTCTTAGAAACTTTGATGACTTCAACACAAATGAAGCTCTGAACTATCCTGTCAGAGCCCCAGGCCAACCATTGTGGGAAAATATTAGAAAGAGCTATGACATCAAGCAAAAGAGAAATGAATTTGACAGAAGAATGAAGGAATTGATGGCTCAGCCTGATGTTACTCAAGAAGCTATTGATGCTCTTCAAAAAGAAATTGATGAGTTCAACCAAAGCAATCAAGAGGAACCCGAACCCGTCTATCCCAAGAAAGTCGATGATAAATTGAAGCATCACATCATCATTTTCGGACCACCTGAATGTGGTAAGACTCAGCTTGCTAAAGCCCTTTCCAAGAAGCATCAAAGAGGAATCGTTAACATGAATGAATTATTGGTCTGGAACATGGAGAGAAATACTCCAGCTGCTGAAAAGGCAAAGCAACACTTAGAAATAAGAAGAAAGGAGTATGAAGAAGCTGTCATTGAAAGAGAGAAGAGACAGAAAAAGAAGAAGAAGGGAGCTGAGGATGAGCCACCTGTCAACCTTGAGGAATACGAGTACCTTACTGAAGAGATTTTAATCGATCTTATCAAAGAGAGAGTCCAAGCTCCTGATTGCAATGCCGGTATTATCTTTGACAACATCACCAACAAGCTCTATCCAAAGGAACTCATTGGAATTAGAGCCATTTTGAAGGCTATTCCTGACCAACATATCCAACTTATCAACTTACACTATCCAGTCGACTCATCTGGTCTCGAAGTCTCTGAGATTATTGATCCTCAGAAAATATTAGGAGTCCACGTTATCAACAAAGATGGCCATCAAGGATCAACACCAACCTTAACTAGTTCTCCCACTAAGAAGGACACCAGATCAATTAAATCACCTACCCAGAAGAAGCCTCTTCCTACTAAGCCTAAAGACACTAATCCTAAAGACAAGAAGAAGGCTGCTGAAACCAAGCCTGCACAGCAACAAGAGCAACCTGAAGCCACTCAACCTGTCGAACTACCACCTCTCTTCGAAATCAACTATCCCAAGAATCTTACTCCTGAAGAGCATGCTATCTGGAAGGCTAAGAGCAAGGATATTATTGACTTGGTCCTTGGTCAATACAAAGAGTCAGTCGTTGTACCAAAGGAAGAAGAAAAGAAGGATGACAAGAAGGAATCTGCCAAGAAACTTCCTCCTAAGAAAGATAGCAAAGACCCCAAGAAAGGAAAGGTCGAAGAACCACCCAAGGAAGAAGTTAAAGTTGAAGTGGTTGAAGAACCTAAGATCGTCGTTGAACCTAGAAAGCTTGTCACCAAGGACAATAGAAGTGTAACAGATCTTCCAATTGTCTTCAATTACCAACAATTCAACAATATGGTTGCAGAATGGGTCCCTGAACCTCTATTCCCTGATCCTGAAAAGGAGCCTGTTCCTGAGCCACTGATTCAACAAATTATCAGGAGACCAGCCCCAAGACAACGCCCTGAGCCCATTAAGAATTTCACCATTTGGACACCCAAGGACGGATACATCAATGAGACTGACGGGGACATTCTTCCTGAAGACAAGCCTCTTGAAGAAATTGCCACTCCAAATCAAAGCAGATGGATCATTCCTGCCCGAAAGAAGATCTCCATCTATGTCAAGTTCTATACTAAAGTCCCTGGACAATATGAGAGCCTTCTTGAATTCGAATGCTATTCCTCAATCAGAAAATACCAGGTCCCCTGCCTCGGCATTTGCGACTATCCTTCAATCAGTCAAGTCACCAAGAATGTCTTCATGAGAATCAAGAAAACTCGTCCTCCCAATCCCCCTGAGAGCTACGTCTCTAAGCACTATATTTCTAGTGAGAATGCCTTTGAGTTCGGGCCTCTCCTTATCGGAAAGGATTCCACTAAGAGACATGAAAATGCATATATTGATGTTAACAGTACTGTTCTGAGAATTTCCAACAACGGAAAGTATGACGCTGAAGTTGAGTTTGCTCTTGCCAGTTCCGTTATGGAATTACCAGATTACAAGAAGGGTATTTTCATGTTCGAGCCTGAGAGACTCATGTTGCCTAAGAATGAGACTCAAGAAATCAGAGTTTGGGCCTTCCCTGATGCCGTTCGTAAATTCTCTGATGATCTCATTTGCATGATTAAAAATAATCCTCTTCCTACAATCTTCCATCTCCAATGTGACGGTGTTAAACCTCAAGTTAAAGTCAACAGTGAAAAGGTCGAATTCGACAGATTGCTTCTTGGTCATTCCTTCACTCAACAGATCAAGATTGAAAATGTCTGTGCAATTCCTGTTAGATGGAAGCTTAACGGAGTTGACAAGTTACCCCCAGAATTCGTTATACAAAATACAAGTGGACTCCTTCGTCCCACTCAGCAAACTGTTGTCGAAGTTACATTCAAGGCAATGAAGCAACAAAAGTTCAATAATATTCTTGAACTTGAGGTCGAAGATAATGAAAACATTGGAATTAAGCAAGAGCCCACTATTAAGATTAACTTGCTTGCTGAAGCCTTCGATATCAATATCGCTCTTGATCCTAAGAATCCTGAAAACTTGCTTAACTTCGGTGATGTTAGAGTTGGAGACCTTAAAGAGCAGACCTTCCCTATTAAGAATACTGGTCTCTATGAAATTCAGTACAGATTTGTTATGAAAAAGAAACTCTTCAGAGATAACTTCATTATCGAGCCTGCTGAAGGTGTCATTGCTCCAAACCAAGAAAAGGTTATTGTATTCAAGTTCCGCTCGAAATATGAAGTTAAGAAGCTTAGGACAAACAATCAGACCACCGATATCATCCTTGAAATCTTGGAAGGCAAGTCGCTTGAAACCTTTAATAGAATTCCAATTAATGTCGCTGTTAACTCAGTCTTCTCTAAATTCTCCATTACACCATTGAAGAATATTAACTTTGGTCCTGTTCAATTTAATGACTCTAAGACCAGACACTTCGAAATCAAGAATGAGGGTATCTTTGAATTCAGCTTCATTCTCTTTGATTATGCTGATGAAAACAGAAGAAGAGAGATTAAATCCCAAGAACAAGCTGAAAGAGATCAAGCTGAAGCTCAGAGAGAAGCTGCTGCCAAAGGAGGAAAAGATGCCAAGAAAAAGGAAACCAAAGCACCTCCAAAGAAGGATGCTGGCAAGAAAGGCGATCCATATGCTGGAGCTCTTAGGATTGGACAATGGATTATCAATCCTCCCACAGGAACAATCGCTCCTGATTCATCACAAACTATTGAGGTTACATTCCAAGGAAGTGGACAAAAGTTATACGAACAGAAACTCGGTATTCATATCACTGGAAGAGATCCAGAAGATCAGCCTCTTGGTATCTTGTACGAGCTTGTAGCTGAGAGCTGCATTCCGGGTATCAATACTGAGAACTTTGAGAGCATCTTTGAAGAACAAATTGTCATTCCCTCTCTTAGCAACTCTCAAAATATCCAAGAACAAGTCAGCTCAAATGTCTTCTCAATCGAAGAAAAGACCTTCTACTTTGGCACTTTGGTTCCCTCAAAGAACCCTAAAGGTGTTAAAGAAAGATTCAAGATTTCTAACCCAGGAAAGATTCCATGCACAGTCAGATTTGACATCAAGAAAAGACCTGGCTCTAACAACGATCTTTCTGTCTTCAATGTCGAGCCCAAGGAAGCTAAGATTCAACCTCACGATTTCATATATGCTAAGGTTACCTTCAAGCCAACCATTATGGCTTCTTATGGTGCCCAATTTGAGGCCGTAGTAGAAAATGGAGAACAGAACCCCAGAAGAGGAAAGTTGGTCTTTGACCTTCGTGGTGAAGGAGCACTTCCAACTCTTAAAGTTGAGAAGCCTAAAGACTGGGATAATGGAGCTTATGTCCTTAAATTCCCTAAGACAAGAGTTGGAAAGAGTCAGATCTTGCCTATTGTTTTGAAGAATGACGGTCTGATTCCTTCAACTGCTCAGTTTGAACTAACTCCTCATGAAGCCTTCAAGCTAGTTGATGAATCAAGCTTTACCTTAACTCCTAAGACTTATCATACCTTCAATGTTGAATTTACCCCTAGAGAAGCTGGAGTCAAACAATGGCCTATTGTTGTCAATACCATGTTGAATCCTTATGAAAGCGCTAAGATCATAGTTACTGGAGAAGGATTCCAAGAAGACATCATATTTGAAGGCCTTCCAGAGGGACTTGAAGATGAAATTAGATTTGGAGATTGCATTATTGATGTTGAGAAGAGAATTCCATTTGATATTAAGAACAACTCCAATAATATTGTCAGATTCAGTTGGAATCTCGTTAACGAGGACTTCATCATTACTCCTAGAGTCGGTCACATTAACGCCAGATCAAGCAAGACTGTCGTCTGCACATTTAAGTCTTCTAAGACCGCAGTGTATAAGGATCTTCCTCTAGTTTGTGAAGCTAAGACTATCAAGAGAGATCAATTCAAAGATTGGGATGATTCAATGACCAATGTTAGATATGTCACTAAGACTGAATATGATTGGATCATGAAGAAACAAGAAGAAGAAAAGAAGAAGAGAGAAGAAGAAGAGGCTAAAGCTAAGAAGGCTCCTCAAAAGAAGGATACTAAGGCCAAGAAAGACACCAAGGCTGCTGCTACTGAACCTAAAGAGCAGCCACCTTATATTGATCCTAACGAGGAAGCCAATATCCAAATTGTTGAGCCTATTCCTGAACCTGAGCACCAAGTTGTTGAAAAGAGTGAACGTAATGTTACATTGAAAGCTAAAGCTATTGCTGATTATGTCAGATATGAGACCGAAGTCAGACAAATCTACTTCAAGCCAACACTCATGTACACATCCAGAGTCTTTAGCTTCAAGTTGAAGAATACTTCTTATATCCAAATGAAGTACAAGTGCAAGATCGTCAGTGCTGAGACTGGTGTCACTGATGCTGGTTATTACACTGTCACCCCTAAAAGTGGTGTTATTGATCCTAATGTTGATGAACTTATCACAGTCAAGTTCTCTCCCAAGGAAGTCGAGGATTCCAATGCCAGACTCTTGGTTATCAGTATTGAAAATCTTGATCCTCAAATGGAAAAACTTATTATTGAACTTGACGGAGAAGCCGAAAGACCAATTTGCCACTTCGAATTGCCTCCTCCTAAGCTTAAGGAGAAGAAAGCTCAAGACTTGGCTGCTAAGTATAATATTATTGAATTCGAAAGCATCGGAACCAAGATCAAGAATATCAAGAGATTCTATATTGTCAATCCCACAAATCAAGGATATGAATTCGAATGGACTAAGGAAGCTGAGGATCTTGGAAAGAATATGAACAGCAACTTCTTCAAGTGCTTAACACCTAAAGGTGTCATCCTCAGCGGAAAGAAATACGAAATGGTCTTCGAATACACTCCTGACATCATTGGTGAACATGAAAGCTACTGGAAATTCCAAATTCCTTCTGAAAAGATTGTCCATCAATTCGCCATTCTTGGTACTGTTGTTGAACCCAACATCTTCTTGGACAAGGGAGGTATCAATTTCGGGCCTCTTCTTATTGGTGGAAAGAACAAAGAAACCATCAAGCTCAAGAATTTGGAACACATTCCTTTCACTTTCAGCTTTGATAAAGACTCTATTAAGGGTGATCCTGATTATGGCGAGTCCCTGATTGTTAGCCCTATGAGCGGAGTCGTCAATGCTGACTCTGAAGTTGCCATTGAAGTCACATTCCAGCCTCAGTATGAACTTCAGAGAGAATATAACTACAACTTATTCCTCAATGTTAAGCAAAAGACTCGTCCTATTCACTTGAATGTCAAGGGTATTGGATACACTCTTCATCATGCTGTCACCCTTGATAATTCATCCACAATTATCTCACCTACTACTGATCATATTCTTGACTTTGGTGACATTTTCATCAACGAAAAGAAATATAAGACCATCACCATCCAAAACTCAGGCGACTTCAACTTCGATTTCACTGTCAAGAAATCTCAATTCAACTTTATCACAATCACTCCTGAAGCTGATACTGTTAGAAAAGTTGAAGGCGAGAACAAGAATGAACCTAGCAAGCTAAATATCACTGTTGCATTCACTCCTATCGCTGAGTATAGATTAAAGCCCAAGCAGCACTATTTCACTTTAAATATCATCTCTGGACCCACATATACCTTCAGACTGGCAGGATCTGCTAGAAAGCCTAATGTGGAACTTTCATTCTTGGAATACGACTTCAAGACCTGCTATGTCATGAAGCAGCCCTTACCTCAAACTGTCTACTTAGAGATGAGAAACATTGATAATTCTGCAATGTCCATTGAAACCTCATTCGAGAAGACTAATTACCTGGATGTTCAGTTAGCTCCTGGCCAAGTACTTCTTCCTCAACAGAAGGGTAAAGATAACACTCTCAGAATTCCTATTATCTTTACTCCAAGAGAAACTATTAAATACGATGAGACAGTCCAATTTGATATCAATGGACTTCATAAGATTGATGTCAAAATTAAGGGTGAAGGTATTCCTCTCAAGCTCGAACTCGAGAAGTCTGAATATGCTAATGTTGATTTCGGAGTTGTTAGAGTTGGCTCTGATATCACTAAGGTTGTGAGGTTGATTAATCATGGCAGAAAGGAAATTCAACTTGACTTTAGCTTTAACGACCAGCTCAAGATGCTCAGAGAGAAATACGCCATTAAGATCCTCCCTGAAAGAATTTTCACTCTGGGTGCTAAGGAAAGTATTGATATTGAAATCCGCTTCGAACCTAAGACAAGACTTCATCAGTTCAAGCATGAATTGCTCTACCAGATAGTAGATAACCAAGAAGTTAGAAAGCTCTTGAACATCTCTGGATCATGCCATGGTATTGAGCTCAAGTTATTAGAAGATACCATTGGATTTGGAAGTGTTGTCGTTAATAGCAAGTTGACTAAGAAGTGCCAGATCGTTAATCTAGGTGACATTCCCGCTAAGTACAACTGGGATGTGACATTCTGCAAGAAGTTCTTCACTATCAGTCCTGTTTCTGGAACTATTCCTGCCCACGAAGATTACTTCTTCGATGTGACATTCCATCCTGATGCTATTGATAACAATATCGAATTCAAAGTCAAGTGCAATATTGAAGATTCTGAACCTCTCTATCTGAATCTCCTTGGTAAATGTGTTCCCCAAGTCAAAGATAGTATCAAGGAGTTGACCTTCCAAGCAGTTGTCAGAGAAAGCGACAGGAAGAAGGTTACAATCACCAATCCTACCGCAACTCCTTGGAAAATCAAGGCACAAATCAGCGCTAACACAGAATCTTCTGTTGGCTATTTCAAAGGAAAAGAATTTGTTGAAGTTCCTGCTGGTAAATCAATCGAGTATGAAGTCATTTACAATCCTCTATCCATGACAAAGAATGATCTTGCTCCTCAAATCAAAGAAGAAACCCATGAGGCTTCACTATTCTTTGCTACTCCAGATGGTTCTGCCTTACTTTGGAACTTGATTGGTAAATCATTGCCTCCTAATCCTTCTGGAACCTTCGACCTCACCGATATTAAGGCCAAGAAGAGCTTCAGATATGACCTTAATGTCAAGAACTGGCTCAAGACTACCCAAAGATTCAAGGTTTCTTGGGAAGTTACGGGTGATGCTAAGTCTATTTTGATTAAGGGTGCCAACACTATTGATATTATGGGAGAAGCCTCAAAGGACTACAAATTGTTTATTTACTGCCTGAAACCAGGAGAGGGCAAAGTTACTGTTACTTTCAAGAATGAAACAACTGGAGAATACGCCTTCTACAGACTAGTAAGAGATTATCTATTAACATTTAACTTTTTAGAACCTCAAGATCGGTCCTCCAGAGATTTTAGGAAAGTTGGAAATGAGCTCTCCAGTCAGAGAGTCCACAACAAGAGTCATTGTTATTGAGAATCCTCTTCCAGAATCCGTGAAGATCCTCAAGGAACATATCTTCTGTGACAACGAAAATATCAGCATTAACTTGCAATCTGACACTATTAAGGCTGAATCAGTACATTTTAAACTGGCTTGAAAATAATTTCACTAGGAATTTGGTATTGAAGTGCAGTTTAGACCTCTAGTCATTGGAGAAAAGAATGCCAATCTGATCATAAAGAGCCCTGATCTAGGAGAATTCCCTTATCAATTGAAATTAATCGGTACCGCCTCCTCAGTTCAAAGGTAAACTAAATTATTTCTTTTCTCATATCTCTAAGATCTATGACTTTCAAGTCTCCTCTCGGCAATGAATTAGTCCAAACATTCAAATTCATCAATTACCTTAAGAAGCCAACAGTTTATTCTGTTAGAGTCGAAAAGGTCGGAGGACAAAAGGCTCCAGTTGACTCTAAGCAGAAAGCTCCTCCTGTCCAAGTGGACTTCTATCCTCTCGTACAAAATAACAATTTCTCAGCTCCTGCAGCTGACTCTTATGATGGAATTGAATGTGGAATTGACATTAAATATGAACCCTCTAACCTTGGAGAATCCAGAGCTGTTCTCATTGTATCATCTCCAGAGGGTGGCGAATATCAATGCCTCTTGATTGGTCAAGCTACTGCTCCTGTTCCTAAGGGACCTTTCAAGATTGGTTCTAAGCCAGTGGCTATTGAGTTCAAGAATCCATTCTTCGATCCTGCTGAGTTTACTATCAGGATAGATAATCCCTCATTCACTACTTCAACTAAATCACCAGCTAAGATTGATGTAAATTGTGGAAATATTGTTTTAACTTTGTAGAAAAAAGGAATTAATATACCAATTACATATAAACAGGTTCAAGGATATAGCTCTACCGGCAGACTCATGATTTCTACAGGTAAGATTGAATTATTTTTCAACCTAATATGATAGGTGACATGCCTCCTTGGATTTATTATTTGCAGGGTGAATAAATCTACTAAATTTATACAGAATGATTTATCTTTAATGTATTTTCTCTCTGAAAAATTGCAATTTCAATTGTCTTAATTGTCGTCATGAGTTAAGCAATTAGAATTTTATTTACAATCTCACTCCCTACTTTGACTCGACTTTTCTAGTGTGCACTCACAACAAAATTTACAATTCAAATTTATCAAAATAAAAATGAATTACTTCCTTCTAAAGGAGAAAATTCAAGCAGGTATTAGCAAAGGAGAGGAGCACAAGAAGGAACAGAGTAGAACAACTAAAAAGCTAGTAGCTCCTGAGAAAAAAGCTGCAGTGGAAAAATGGTATCGAGATATAAAAGCTCAATTTGGAAATCTGACTGACTATTATAAAGTTTTGAAGGAAATAAGTCGAGGAGCGTATGGAGTAGTGTATAAAGGAATAATGCTAAATGCAGAAAAAATGCCTTCGACTCTAAAAGTCGCTATTAAGGCAATGTTCCCACATATCCATCATCAACTCATCTTAACTGAAGTTAATTTTCTGAAATTGTTCAGAGGAGTGGAAGGGATAGTCCAATTAGTAGATTTGAGAATAACCAATGACCAATTTTTTATTGTAACTGAATATTTCAAACACATACATTTTGAGGTAAAAAAGAGAGTTTCCATTTTTATAATTACTAGAAATATATTTCATCATTTTCTATGCTGGATATCAAATACTACATGTACTCTCTCACAAAAGCTGTTGACAAGCTTCATGAGTATGGCATAGTGCATAGAGATCTAAAGCAGGGGAATTTCTTATACCATCCTGATCGAAAGAAAGGCATAATAATTGACTTTGGGCTAGCAGAAATTGTACCAAGATTTTTATTTTCTTCACAAGAAATAGAGTCCAGAACAAAAGAAGAAGATCCTCAACCTGAAAAATATGAGCGAATTTGAAATCGAAAAACAGGGAATCTCAAAGGCTAATTTCTCAACATATCAATCTCTGGTTGAAAAACAAATCCAACTGGGCGAGAATAAGATAGGTAAGAATATCACATGATATATAACAGATTAGGCACAGAGGGCTTCATGCCTTTGGAGCAGGTGTTAAAAGCCAATTATCAGACTGAAAAGGTCGATATTTGGTCAATTGGTGTTATTCTTCTTGAATTTCTGACATCTAAACATACCATTTTCAAGAATCTGAGGATAAGGAAAGAAAAGAACAGTCCAGAAATTTTAGAATATGCTTTTGGTTATATCTATGAATTATGCTGTATTTTTGGAACAAAAGAAGTAAAAGCAGCTGCTAGACTATATGGTAAGATATGAGAAAATTAGGCTAAATGTAAAGATTTCGAACTTACACTTCCCAAGAATCTGCCTGAAGATCCAATAGACTTGAGAGAAATTCTTACACAGTACTTTCAGAATAACCTTTCTAACGAAATAGTCCTGAAACTAATCCTGAAGTTGAGGATTTATTACTAAAGATGCTTAGGATAAAGCCTGAAGAAAGAATTTCTACAAAAGAAATACTGGCTCATCCATTTTTCGATGAAATAAGATAAAAACTTTGCTATATGTAAACTTACTCATCGAAATTTTTTTGGTTTGTTCTTACCCTTTGTATATCACTTTCTATTGAACTGTGCTTCTTATTCCCTAGCATCCAATAACAAAATGTGCCCTTTTTATATCCGAGACTCATATTATTTTATTTATCTATATTGTTAGAGAAATTAGAATTATTAGAATGGAATTCTATTAGTGAATGACAGAAGAAGTTGAACTGATATTAATTGACAGCATAACTCCTTCTATAATACACTGGAAAATTAAGGGATATTATGATCAAGTTATCTCCAAGCGACTTAGAGATCCAAGACTCATTATGCTCTAAAAATATTAGTTGCAACGTTGTTAGATATCTATTCCCTTACAATAAACATCTAAACATAAGATTGAAAGATCATTAGATTGATGAATAGAATTTCCAATAATCATACGCTAATTCAAAGTTGCTCTTGAGGTATAAGGTACCATTTGAGTCTCTAGCCAGATCATTATGCGGATCAAAATCTCTAGTGATTAATTTGCCTTGAGCAGCTGCCCAATTACTCTGCCTTCTCAGAGCCCAATAGTGATCCAGATGGATAATCGTGCTTCTCACATAATCAAACTTTCCTTTAAAGACATGGGAAGCTTCATAGACATAATCACATGTCCACTTCCAATAGCGATGGCTCTCGCAATCAATTGGTCTTGTTCCATTTGTTAGAGCATTACTCAAGTATAAATCGCAGACTCCAGCAATACATCTGTCAGGAAGCCCACCCTCAGGTAAAGCTCTAAATATCTCCTTCCTTGTAGTAAAGGCAAGTCCATAATAGGGGAATACATTATATTTAGATTCGTAAATTGGAGTTCCATTATAGTAATAGGCTTGATATGGGAAAGGATATTCTCTTTGATTTGTAGTTATGTTTGACTTGTCTTTGAATCGGACAATTGAATGAGGGGCCACAATATTACTCTTTCCTAATTTGACAATTGTTTCTTGGAAGATATATGGGTTATCAAAATAGACATGAGCATCAATCCAGGAGATATACTCATAATCTTCGGGTAATTTCCTTTCCGCAACATTAACAAGATTCTCTCTCAAATAGAAAATATTGTACCCTTTGATTTGAATATCCTCGGGTTCATTATCAGGTTTTGTGACTAAATAATTTTGGAATGAGAATGCATATTCAACCTGGACATATTTCACTCCCAAAGCTTCACAATAATGCTTGAAATTGGTATGCAGCTCATATAAAATCTGGTTTGCATCTTGATTCATCGAATATATTGGAGCAATTACATAGAAATATTCCTGCTCTTCGACTGGAGAGGTCCTGATACAATACTTCTCTAAACCTATTTTACATAGAGTATATGTATGTTTCTTTCTCGGATGATCAAAGGGAATCTTTGGAATATTTGTACATTGGTTTACTCGTTCTGAGAACATGGTAGGATGAACGGTGATAATCAAAGGAGGTTCTGGTCTTTCATAATAGAAAATATAATATTCAACATAGCTCCAGATTATCCAGGCTCCCAGGAGGGCAGCGAGAGACCAAACAATTTTTTTCATTGAATAATTTAATGTTAACAAATTACAAAGGAGATCACATTTTTTTCTAAGATGTCAAATTTTTTTTGTGAAATGAGGTTTTTTAGAATTTATAGGGTTATGCTAGAGGAGGTTCTATTTTCAGTAAAGATTAGTGCTAAATTTTGTTCTAAATGCATTTAATTATTAAATCGTTATTAACAAACAATAAATCTGCTTTTAAACACAACATAGATCTGTTAATTATGGAAAACCCTAATTTTATAAATCCAAAGCAAGCTGGCACACCAGCATCCTCTGACTCAACTATGATACAGACTGCTTTGGATTCCATTAAGGATCTGAAATCTATCGAAAAATTTCTCCCTGCCTCGATTGACGATAAATCCATAAATCTTAGCCAAATTGCGGAAATGATAAAAAAAAAGCCAACATTTGACTTCACTCCAGTTGTAGAAATGGCGAAGAATTTGAAAACCCTAGATCCCACTAAGCACTCACAAATTGAATCCATATTGACCTCAAAAACCACTGATCTCTCAAATAATACCGTAGCAGATCTTGTGAAGAGCTTAAGTGAAGCTATCCCAAAAAGTGAATCCAAATATGATGAAATACATTCGAATGCAAGTGGTTCCTATGATGACACAATATCTGACAGATCAATAATTGAAAGAAAAGATGGAAAGAATTTAGTTGAGTCTGTGAAGGAAAATGTTGACAAGCTGTTGGAAAAGAGTGCAGGAAAAAAGAAAGTCTTAAAGAAGAGGTGGTGGACACCTGAAGAGGTGAGGGTTTTATCAACCTTTAATTTACTCTAGGATGAACTTCTCAAAAAGATTGTCGAACAGCATGGAGCAAAAAACTGGAAAAAGGTTGCTTCGTTTCTCAAAGATAGAACTGATGTACAATGCCTCCATAGATGGCAAAAAGTACTTAACCCTACTCTCGTCAAAGGTCCTTGGACCAAAGAAGAGGACGAAATCTTAGTCCAGATGGTTAATAAGTACGGACCACAAAATTGGAGTGCTATAGCTCAACATCTCCCTGGTAGGATCGGTAAACAATGCCGTGAAAGGTAACTTTCTATTCTTTTTTATGACAAACTGAAAGATGGCATAACCACCTGAATCCAGAAATTAAGAAGGATAGATGGACAGAAGAGGAAGACCAAGCTATTATAGAAGCTCATAAGAGGTACTATCTCAATTTCTGATTTTAACCTAGTAGACTTGGAAATCGCTGGGCTGTGATTAGTAAGCTTATTCCTGGAAGGACAGACAATGCCATAAAAAACCACTGGAATTCCACAATTAAGAGAAGGCTAAAAATTACAAAGAAGGAACAGAATAACAATAATGAAATGGATGAAGAAAGTTCCACACATGAAAAGTAAAAGAGGTTTAGTAAATATGAAAATGTTAGGGATTCAGCTAAAGAAAACTCAAGCTATCAAGATCTTCACACTCCAGAAAAGAAAAGAATCGTCGGAGTAGATCCTGAACCAAATAGAACCACAGCTCATAGAACCGATGTTGGTAGTAGTTATAGTATTGAAAAAGGGCCTTCTATCCTCAACTCAATTATCAAAGATTTCAATGAAAAATACTCTTCAGGTTCAGCATTGATTCGATTTTCTAATTTCCTAGAAAGCGCAAATTCCAAATTGTGGATTGTCTTCCCATACTTTTCTCAACGAGAGATAGCAGAACTGTAAGTGAAAACAATAAGTTTTCCTTAAATTTCTAGTGATTCATCAGAAAATATATTGCGAAATATAAAGCAAAGAGTCAATCAGGCAAGTGGCCTAGGCTCAAGGACTTCCATCGTCAAGAAATTGTATTTACTTTCTTATTTTGGTTAATTTTGTAGAGATTTTTCTAATTTGAACCTGGAAAAGCTGGATTCTAAGCATGATATTGCTGGAACAGAATACTAGATATCAAGTCTTAATTAACCGAGTTTTCTTTAGAGTGTTTTGTGTCCCGTCTCTATTCTCATGTATCGATAAAAAATACTTACATTTTATTCCCTTTGAGTTTCATTTGGTGTCTCTTGTGTGCGATAAATTACAAATACCCAACTAAAGAGTTGAATAACTCTGTATGATATATAGTAAAGTAGTCAGACTTGGGACTTAAATTTGGCAAATAAATTTATTTTTTAGGCATAGCAAGCATGTCAAAACTCCTACATAAACTCAAAAATCTTTCGAAAAAGAAGAATAAAAAACTGGAAAATGAGAAAGTCCTCAGTATCATTTTAAAGGATGACTCTCCAAATAAAATCTTTGATACAGACCCAGGTTTAGAGATAAAAAGAGCTGATTCTCTGCCCTTTAACACAATCTCACATTTTCCATCGCAAACTACTGAAACAGATGATGACTCCTCAAGAGAAATTGCACATTTTAATATCTGTACAGTCGTTAATTCTCCTGCCAGAGTAAAGTATCCAATATAGCATTAATAATGTAGACTTCTCTTCTCAGGGACTTGTACGAGATCTTCAGAGATCATATTAATGACCACAATCTGACCACATTGTTTTCAGCCGAGTCAGGGAATATTCAACTAAAAGATTTTCAAAAATATATCTCAGACATACAGAAGGTACTTCAAAGCAACTCTTTTTCACAAGAAGGCTTATGAGAAATATATCAAACTTAATAGTCAGAGATTTGAGAAGAAAAGCAAACTCTTGCCTGAAGATCTAAGCTTAATGACGAAAGCATGTATAGCAAAAATCCCAGAAGAGTTTTTTCAAGAAGACTTTGTCTTCAGCCCTCAGTACCTTACAAAGGAAAGAGAAAAGATGAATGGTACTCAAGAGAATGTAAATAATATACATACCTATTACTCATTGATGTCAGTTTAATGAATATCTTGATGAAGTTGAGCTGAATCTCTACTGTCAAATAATGCAAAAATTTAATCACTTTTTGGATGTTACTCTGAGCTTGAGTCAAATAGACATTCAAATAAATGAATGTATTCAGACTATAAGATATATTCGGTATGGTGATAATGGCAAAACTCATTGGATAGTAACTTCCACAAGGCTTTAAAAGAGAAATATAATAAAAAGATTGCAGACGCCGTTAAGAATATTAAAAAAAAGGAAAGGATAGCAAAAACTATCTCCTTGGTAACAACAATCTTAGTATTTCTATATATCAGCTTGAAAAAGTAAAAAAGCTTCAAGAAGGACCTGAAAAACTCAAAGCTATCTTAGACTCACAATCCTATGAAAAAATTGAATCAACTTTGAAAGAAATCGAGATAGCACCAGAAGAGAAAAGTCAAGTTGAAAAAGTTCTGTAATTCAACTCCATTCTCAATCTTATATCTAGGGCTGCTAAAAATCTTATTACTCTCGATAAAATAATCCCTGAGCTATTATTGAATTATTTCATTGAAAGATTTTCAAGTCATATATTTAAGATGATATCATACAAGACGGTGATCAAGGATGCTTCGCTCAAGATTGATAGCAGCATCATGCTGGTATGATTAGCTGAAAAAGGCATAATGGGTTAGAATTTGTCTACAGCTGATAATCAGAGCATTCTCGATGATAGAGGAATTAATCTACCTTTAGACTGGATTATTATTGAAAACAGAGAGGAAAAGCAGGTATGGTTATAAGAAGTATCTAATCTTTAAGAAAAGAGCACAGATAGCATATTTAGCAATAAGCTGTAATAAATATGGAAATATTTTTGGAGAAGGACTTAATGAAGGGATATTACAAGCTCTCAAAAGGTTCGAAGCCAATTTTATTCTGGAAATCGAAGAATATACAAAGCTCAACACAAAAGAATTCGATTCAAAGTAATTTAACTGTTTTGGTGTCCTATAGTAAGAAACCTAAGTGATAAAAACAAATTGAATGCTAGGCTTCTATTGACAATAATCTCGAATGCTATGGGGTCAGTTTATATTATATACCAGACATAAA
>Ga0065720_1002797_pt1 | contig 71990 bp, 59 predicted proteins | sample Thericmetagenome_FD_59107 | JGI IMG/M metagenome (GOLD analysis project Ga0065720, IMG submission 59107) | Thermophilic microbial communities from the Joint Bioenergy Institute, California, USA of rice/straw/compost enrichment - eDNA_2 v2... | ecosystem: Engineered > Solid waste > Grass >...
TTTTTTTTCCAGATTACCTACCTTCTCAAGTCATTCACAGTTCCGCATGTGCTGCATCCATGGAAAAGCCCCGTCAAGTCGGCGAGACGCGAAGGATCCTTGACTGTGCAGTGGGGCCAGAAGCGGTGCATTGTTGAATTGGGCGCTATCACAAGCGGTGGGGAAAGGCTGCGTGCATGCCATGTTGCTTGCCAGTTCGTCTGATGATGCCCGAGCTGTTGCTCTAAACTTTCAGCATGTGATTTGACAGGGGTTGAGGGGTAATGTGCCTGAGGGGTTCTGCAGGCTGTGATTCGTGCTCAAAGCAGAAAAGAACTTTGCGTTAACTGAGTGGATATTTGGCGCATTACTCGGATGACTAAGGCAGCCCTGTGAGCCTTGTGAACTCTGGGTGAAACCTAGGAAGTCTATAACCTTCCAATCACTGCAGGCTTGGGTACCCCCGATGTCATCAAACACCTCTAGTCCACAAACCCTCCTGGACCACATGAAATGACATCTGTGCTAAGTAATCCGCATGAATGCGTCTTTTTACCTAAAATATGAGGGGTAAACGGTATCTTCATGAGAACAAAGCAATGTAGTCCATATTGCAGCTCATTGCCCTGTCTAGATAGGTTCTTGTCAAGGAAAGGCGACGAGGTTGTTGTAACAGAAGAAGCTTCATCGCGTCTCCGCAAAACTGTTTCCCTCCATTACCCAGCCCTGGCAGCTAAAGTACCGTGTACACCTGTATTTAAAATGCTTGACCCTGGCTCCAGACGGGCAGCAGTCCAAATGAAGCAATGACATCACAGAACCCCTCGATTTCCCTTGGAGATCAACAGCCATATTGCGAATCCACATCTGACGAGCCCCTGTCCTCACACAACCACACTTCAGCTAGGTATTCACGTTTCCAGATCACCCCCTATGCATTATAGGCAGCCTGGCAATCTCCCACCAAACATGTCCTACTCACCAACTGCTGTTCCACGATAACCGGCGTCCTATCTGCTCTCAACCCCCAACCGCACTGACCGCTGCCACCACACGAACCGCTCATGTTCTCCTCCGTACTATTCCCATATCCAACCTTGAACCACCCTTCACCCTCAAACTTGAGCTCCTCGATTGCTCCATTGCGCAGGATTACCGCCTCCTGCAGGGCAAACCTCAGCCCAAAATTTGTCGACGCAGATGTCGTGTTGGGATGGTAGGACACGCTCCAAAGTGCCGTGTTGACATCTCCGCAGGGGACAGGATCGAAAAAGCCACGGCTCGCACTGACATAGAGCCAGCGGACAGAGCAGGTTGCTGTGGTCGGGCCGAAGCCGACCGCACTGTCCCACGGCGTTTGCCCTAACTTGATAGTGTTGGGATCGCTGATGGAAAGAGAGATCCGGGCGAGAGGGTGTTCGCCCGGCCGGCCTGGAGGTGTCCACACGTAGAGGCTGGTAACTTCCCATGGTGCCAGAGATGGGAGTGGAGGGGGGTTGAAGGCTGTTGAGAGAGAGAAGAGCAAGGGTGTGCTGAGAAGAGAGATCTTCATCGTGATTAGAGTCTGCTGTGGCCGATCTAAGCACGGGGACAAAAACAGTTGAGTTCAGGACAACATTGAAAGGAGTAGACTGCTTGGTTGAACTTGCTTTCATGCTCCAGCTCGGCCAGCACATTGCTTATATTCCCGACATCTTCACTTTAGCTTTCGTCCCTTCGACTGACAAGGGCCGCCGTATAGCGTAGCAATATATGCAAGGCTGACTAGTCGTCATGCATACGAGGTGACTCGCTACGACGCAGCTGCCTGGATACGAACATGATTGTGTCAGCTTAGGCGAGTATTAATGGCTAAAGTCTGTTGTCCAAAGAACGGCCCCAATGACAATGGGCCGTGCTCTGCAGATACATGATGATGATGAACTGACCATACTGCCGTCGAAGCTGAAACTCAGTTGACCGAGTTTTCGGTTCCTCGTAAGAGGCTCCCGAACCTCTCGCATACTTCTTGCGCCAATTCTGAGTTCTCATCACGAACATGGGCGAATTTTGTATTCGAAGAGTTGGCATACATCGCGTATCTTACAATGTGTAAATTTGGAGGAAAGACGAAAATTCACGTCGATTTTTGAGTTGATGCATGGTGCAACACTTCCTATCTCATTAAAATGCTTAACATCAAAACGCCTTGAGCTAATGCAGTTGCTCTGCTTGAGCGGCCGTTCTCCACATCATACAAGACCAGCCTTCTTGCCGTAGCTCGCGACCGATGAGTTGCTGTATCCCGGGTATCTCTCTAACTACTTAGTCATGCCTCTTATCAAACATCAAACCCAACCCCAACCAGCGCCTAGTCCCAGAGAACCGTTAAAGCGAAACCATGTCCAGAGCCATGATGAGGAGACATGTCATAAAAGTGACCCAGAGTTGGAAAAGAGCCAAAGGCCTCATCCCAGTTGACCTACTTTCTATGAATGAGCGGCCAACTGCGCAAAGGAGTTGCTTAACTTCAATCGTTGCCGCAATAGGCCAACCAGGTTATCGCAAACCTTTTCTATTTGACAATCCTTAGTCGTTGGAGAGAGGAGTAGCAACACCTTCACCCGAAAGCAACGATTGCTTAACGATCTTCTCCATTTCCTCGGAAGTCATCGAGACGTCGGTCCAACCTGTGACCTTGTTGGCTAGTTCGAGCTTCTTCTCGCACGCCTTGTGCACAAGTTCTTCGATGGTACCCTCGCTGATGAGCCTGATAACTTCGACTGGCCGTGTCTGGCCAAGGCGATGGGCCCTATTCTCAGCCTGAATATCATCCTGTGGATTATCAGAAAGATCGAAAAGAATAACCTTGTTTGCAGACGCCAGGTTAACACCTGTGCCTCCTGAGCCAGTGGTGAGGAGGAACACCGGAATGTTTTCGTTTGAATTGAACTCGTTAATCATATCCTGTCGCTCGTCCACGCTGGTGTTGCCTTGCAAAGCCAAGTAAGGGATGTTCTCGTCTGCAAGACATTCAGAAAGAATCTCAAGGACCTTGGCAAAACGTGTAAAAACCAGTGCTCGATCTCCATTGGCCATGTACCCCCGGATGAGCTTCAAAAGCTCCCTGACCTTCGCACAGTCCAACCAAGAGCCCTTCGGAAGATCGAAGTTCTTGATACATGAATAATCTCTGCACCAAAGATGCAGCTCGAAGTCTGACAGGGCCTTCAATTCGTTGACGAGATGTTCCAGTTTGGGCTGTTTGAGGTCACGTTGAGGGACTTTTTTGAAGAGAATGCTGGCCATCTTTTCGATATCCTTATCTTTGTAGAACCTGCGGAAAAGCTGTGGGTGGATGGCGGCTTTGCGCAGTTGCATCCAGATGTTGTTGTCGGAAGGCAAAGAATTTTGAACGCCTGACTTCTTAAACCGACGCTCGTATTCCTTGTACAGAGCTGCTTGGACAGGATCCATCTGACATTTAATAATCCTGGTGAGTTTAGGCGGGAGATCCTTCAAGACCTGTTCTTTCCGCCGTTGCAAAATGAACGGCTCCAAGATCGTTCGAGCGCGGTCGACTCGCTCGCTACGAAGGAGCGCCCCCTTAGACACATCGGCGAGAGAGAACTTTTGAGAGAACAGCTCCTCCAGAGTCTCGAAGTGGGCCGTGAAAAGGTTTGGTGACACAAACCTGAGCAGCGCAATCATTTCCATCAGGTTGTTCTGGACTGGAGTTCCAGACAAGACCAGACGCCACGAATTCTTGAACTTGAGCAGTCGCTTGTAGAACTGTGAGTTTGGGTTCTTCATCTTGTGACCTTCATCGAAGACTGCGACTTTCGGGTGGCATTTGGCAAGGTCTTTCAGCTCCTTTTCCCGAGTAAGCTGAGAGTAAGAAGTCAAGATGACATGGTGATTCGAGGGGTCATCCAAGATTTCATCCAATATATCATCTCTGGCTGCCTGACTGCCTTGGTATTTGGTGACTCGCAGCTTCGGGGCAAATTTCTTGAATTCGTTCTCCCAGTTTTCCAACGTTGAAGGTGGAACGATGATAAGATTCGGCCAGGGACGAGGACCACTCTCGCCGCCGGTCCTCTCCCACTGCTCAACAATGGAGCACATCAAAGAGATGACCTGACATGTCTTGCCAAGACCCATGTCGTCAGCAAGGATGGCGCCATGCTGATTCTTATACAGAAGATACAGCCAATTGAGTCCGTATATCTGAAAGGGCTTCATGACACAGCCCGTCATGAGCTTTGGCTGACGCAGCGGGACATCCATCAACCTCGTCGAGCCTTCAGCGCTGTGCGGAGTGAGAATCTTGTCGTCGGCGTTCTTGAATTCCTCGCGGCATTGGCCCGTCTGATCGATATTCCACTTCGAAGTCACAGACTTGATCTTTTTGGCGTTATCCTCGCAAACTGCGATGACACGATCGATAGAGTCCAATGCACGTGCATAGGACTTGACGGCGTAGACGATATCCTCACCAATGACAACTTTGGCTGACTTCTTGCCCCGCTTTTTCTGGGCCATTGCGACGGCCTGTGCCTCGGAGAGGTCATGAAAGGGCTGCCGCGACACCATGGCCTTCGCACTCGCCTCTTTAATGTTGGCAATAGCCATGAGACCAATCGCATCACAAGAATTGAGATAAGCCAGCACGCGATCATTTAGTTCCTGTTCTTCATTCTCTTCAAAGCCTGAGTGGTGATGGGAGTCTTTGCCAGGTTGGTAGTTGTCCTCTTCGTCGTCGTTATCGTGGTCGTCATCACTAACGAGATCGATGACCTTAACACGAGCTGCAGATAATTTGCCAGGATTAACTTGAGGACCGTCCGGACTCGAGACACGAGGACGACAACCTCGAACAAGACGCCGCCGGATGGTTTGCTGCGGTGGTTTTGCTGGGCACAGGTGCTCGAGCTCATCTGAAGAATCAGAAGAGACTGAAACCCAGTCATTCTGCAACACATATTGCTTGGAAGTTCCATTGGAAGCTGAGGTGCCGGGCTTGCCCTTGTGTCGAGTAAGCTCCTGTGCTTCGGGGTAGGTTCCTAAATCGGACATACCTGCGCTGGGCTCTGTTTATCTTCGGCCTGAGCTCTGTATGCAGTAATATTAGTTGTAGCTGGCTGCTTCCTTTCGAACGAAGAAGGGCGAATATCAGCTCGAGTCGCCAACCGCTCATCATCATCGGACGAGTCATCTCCAGCATAGATGGGAGCATCCAGCTCACCATCAGATATCATGACAAACTCTCGTTTATGAGAAGTTTTAGAGATTGTAAAGGGCTTTTGCGCGTGAAGCTGAGACGTGGGATTTGAAGCCATCAAGTTTGCTGAACGATTTCTGTGTTGCGGTGTGGTAGAGGGACGAAAGGGTGAGGAAGCGGGAACTTCGACAACAGAACTTGGCGAAGAAATTGTCACAGAGGGCTGTGGCTTTGCGGTCGGTTTTTCAATGATCTGAGTGGGCTGTGTAAAGTATGGTGATTCCATGATGACGCTTTGGTGGTCATCATCGTCATCCAGAAAGCGGCGGCCAGTGGCCGGCGATGAGAACTCCATGGCTGTAGTATGACGAAAACTGAAAGCAAACAGCAAATAACGTGAAGAAAAAAATCAGAAGTCCAAGGTAAAAGTGCAAAAAAAAAAAGCAAGGGCCTCCTGCCTGGTCACTTCCCGTAGAACACACGACGTAGTGAAGTCGAGTATCGCGGCGGTACTGAGGTACTCGGAGAGGATTGAATTGAAAGAGAAAAAAAAAGGTGTGAGAAGGCGAAACAAAGCAGCCTTTGGCACATCAGCCAGTGGTAAAGTGATGTTCTGAAAGCCGTATTGTTTTTGTTCGTTTGGCAGAGGTTGTGAGCAAACCAAGGATCCAATTGATGAGATGGGAAGTTGTAAGGAAGCAGGTGAATTCGGCAGCTGTTCCTTCCACAATCTTTAGCCCAAAATCGAGCTGATCGGGGCTCCACACGCGTTCGGCCCTGAGCCAGATCTTGCGGAGCAACGCGATTTTGTATAAACGCGCTTCACGTGAACACGTGCCATCAGAGTCGAGCCGGGGAGCGTGCGGTGGGTCGTCCCATCCAACGGAACAGAGAAGCTTGGCGGTTGGACTTGGCGGCAATGTCGCCGACATCATACGGTCGCACTGTGGACTGAACTTCTGGAACAAACGTGGCACTGGAGAGGAGATCACGCCCCACAGTGGCCTGCACCTGTTCTCAAACCCTCAGCTTTCGGACATTTCCATATTCTTGAAAAGTCCGTGTTTTCTCAAGAGGAACTCTTTCATCAGCCGGATAGCGTCTAGCAACCCTCCATCGTGTCAACATTACTTGGCGTGGAGCTGTTCGTCGGTCCTCAGCAGTGTTCGACTCATACAAGCTCCTTGCCATCTTCGTCATCATCCGTCGTCGCAATGGCCACCCGTCGTATTATCTCTCATGAGAAAACAATTCTCGAGAAAGACGACCAGATAGGATCGAATCCTCCAGCAGTTGAGAAGTCAAATATCACCCCAGCAGTTCCTGCGTACATATCCCCATGAACTGGCCGATTTGGTTATAACTTTACGCACACACACACTAACCGCTGTGTGGCAGCTCTGTAATCATCAAACTCCTTGCCTTTACCCTGGGCATGATTGTCATCCCAATCGGCTCATATTTCCTGACAGTAAACTCGGTGTTCAACGGTTCGTTGAAATGAGATATCCCTCAGCAATTGCCCTTCACTCTAAGAACCCCCTCTTGAACAGAATCTGACCACAATATCAGGCAATTCAACTTATGCAGGGGCATTTGCAGCCATCATGGCAAACATGGTGCTTGTTGGATACATTTTCGTGGCCATGGCTGAAGATCAGTCTGAGCAAATCGAGCAAAAGCCAGGGGAAGGACCAAAAGAAGGCAAAAAGTACCAATAGACTGCAAAAGGACCTTCCCTGCACCTGTCTTCCATATCGTTAAAATGTGGCGAAGAGCTATATGGTTGTATGCTCTTCATAAACTTTTAAGTGATAAATAGAAACGCTCCCACGTCCCTCCAAACTTTGTGCAAGGCCCCTTAGATGCGTAGGGACATTGCCGGAACGTTCAGCCCAACGATTTTGGTCAATCAAGCTGCAGTCGTCAGGCGTTGACGGAGAAGACTTCATAGCATGGACATACTGCGTTTCAAGAGCTTTTCAGAAAACAGCCACCGCAACATACCCGATACCGCTGTTGCTAAAGGCTTAGACTCAGCATGTTACATGCTTATAAAACGCGCTCGATTATTATGGCAAAGCCAGGCAACCCGATAATACATACCACATAAGAGAAAACCAACCAAGCTGAAGCAGACTTCCGCCGAAGACTTACACGTCCTTAATTAACGTCCATAATCTCATAACCCACATAAGACCTACCCAGTCCTGCGCCTGCCTCCGAGTGCTTAAGCCCATTTCATCATCCTTCGTCCAATGCATCCTGTACATTATGCCGACAAAAGAAGACAAGCAAAACCTTTTCAGCCCGATTCCACCCGTCATACTTCATTGGACTAAGATCATGACAGTACCAGTAAGAAGTGACGGGGCATTCTCCCTGAACCCTTAGTATGATCAAGTGGTCCAAGACTTATCACCTGCTATGCCACCAACCAAAAGGTCTTGAGCAACTTCACCCCATCCAAAGACCTCACGAACCTTTGCACTGTCGTCGGTTCCAATATAGCATCATCGACTGACTTGCGCATTCACTGTCCATACGCATATACACATCCGTACACCACAGGCTTTAGCTGCCTGAGCAATGCCAAACATCTCCTCATGTCGATCCATGTGGAAAGGACATAGGGGGTATCCGCACAACATGACTAAAACAAGTAAATTCATCACACCATTGCTGGCTGAAGCAGATTTGAACCGCAAAAGACCAGATGAGTAGTCGAGTTTAACCATGCCTGCTGAACCGTCGAGCAAACCAGCTCTTGCGTTTTTCAGGCTGCGCTGCTGCCGCGGCTTGCTCAATATAGTTAGGAATTGCTTTCTTCAGCACCGGCTGATGTTGTTTGTCCTGGAGAGGAGCAGGAGAGGCTGCGCCAGCACCTCGACTCGACGGGTCATTGAATTGATGGTCGTTGGAGCCGTTGCTGTTGCCGCTTTGGTTAAAACCGTAACCATTGTACACACCATCGTTGACGCCGTTGCTTGATGAGCCCACGGTAAATGGCTGAGGCTGGTATGTTGGATAAGACGGGCTTTGACCGAAACCAATACCATAGTCGTTGACCGGCTCGGGCTGCCCTTTCGCCGCAGTCTGCATCCGATCAATTGAGCTGTTATCGCTGGTCGGATCAGTCTGATACCCAGCGGGCTCTGCGGAAGAACCGCTCCCAGATCCGGTCGTTGCCGTATCGTAGGATCGATTATTGCTTTGAATTGGATAGTTGTCATGGTTCGGCTGCCGATACGGATTACCATAATTGTAATGAGGGTCTGACGACATCCTCGACCAGGCTCGCCGGGTATTGTGCATTGGCGCGCCACTATACGCACCATAGCTTCCACATCCAGGATGTTGATCGTAGTAATAAGAGTCTCGCTGGCCCCAACCTCCAGACCTTAGGTCTGATTGGCTACCACTTGGGCGGCTACCGCACAGCACCGATGGAGGACGGCTCGCGTAGTAGGGATCGCTAGAATAACGGTTGCCTGTCCCACCTGTGAGTTAGATGTCAACATTGGGGAAACCTCCATACAAGGATTTCGTCCGCCAAACAAGGAAAAGGTAGGACAAAAAGCTATACCATTGTTGTAGTAGCTGGTGCGCCGATTGACACCCCATGTAGCGCCTTCAGTATCCCGAGGGAGTATCGACCTCCGGCTGTTGTAGCTGCTATCAATAGCTGCCTCGAAGCTCCGAATTGTCTCCAACGGGCGTTCCCATCTACTCCGGGTGGGGTTCGATAAATCAGGTTCAACTGCTCGAGGTTTCAGTCAGCCACTGCGATAAAGTCGCACATCTTGTCTCAACCCTCACAGGTTCACGCACCAATTGGGTTACCATAAGCATCCTTATGTTGGATACTCCTCAGCGAAACAAGCGAGGACTTAGCCTGCGCAACGGCCGCTAGGAGATGTGTCAGCACAGCATGAATGGCGTTCTGTAGCGATTTATCAAGACGCAACCCAACATACAAGGTTCTGCTTCCTGCATCGCGACTGTTGGATCTGCTTTGCTTTGCAACCTTTTTGCCTGCTTCTCTGCAGGCGTCTCGTGCAAATCGACTTTATAGCTCGATGAACTGGACTTATGGGATCTAAAACTGAATGTCCTCGACTTCCTCACCGCTGGTGAGGACTTTTGCCCCTGCGACTGGGGCGGAGGTTGGCCGGTCGCTGTCGCCATCTTATCAAACCGACGGCGCGATGGCTTTATCTCTCAGCTTGTGGCAGGGGTGTATATCAAGAGCGAAAGTCGGTATTAAGTGCCCAACCGGTCGGCCCGCGCAAATCCCTGCTATCGTAGGGAATCTAGCGTGACCTCGGGAAGTCGACGCGGCTGAGATCCTTCGAGAAATGAAGACGATCGTCCTGCTACCCCGACAATCTGCGGGACTCAGGGGCCCACAGCAAGTTCGAAGACGATATGCACGTAGTCGAAAGCTTATATCAAAGACACGAAGAAGGGGGCTGGAACTGCTGTTATCAAGCTCCTTGTCGACACCCGGTTATGTGGTGACTCCGATGGTGGAAGGGCTGAATGGTGTGGGCAAAAAATGAAAGCTTTCGAAGTCGGCAACAGCGCAAAGATAGATAGGTAGAAAGCTTCGTGGAGGTAGTAAGGGAAGGTAGGTAAATGTTTGAGGCTGGGTAAGTGTGGGTGTGGTTGAAAGGACACAACAAGAAGGAGCAAATGCGGGTCTGATGTTTGGGGGCGGGTGCACCCTTTGAGTTTTGAATCTGTTCAGCTGTTCTCGGCGCTTGTGCCTGTCAGCCGCTGGTCCAGATCCTCCGGCTGCTGACTGGTTTTCCCATCCAATCCACCGCAAATGCCGAGACAGAAGTATCTAGATTGTCTTGCCTGTGATCAATTGGGCAGGTGCGTCTGTTGATGATACCTCCTCGCGCGATGAGGGACGGGAATCTGGGCTGGAAACTGCTCCACAATCCGTTGCAAGCTTGTGGGGATGATGCTCCGCCTTGCGCCAAAGGTGCAACACTTTCAGCCCACTGACGTCAGTAGCGGGCTGTTTTTCCAAAAGTCCAGGGTCGTGGGTGGGCACAACTTGGCTCCTCCTGGAAAGCCTCAGTCGTTGTGCCCTCTTCAGCAGTGGCCAAAGCAGTGTTTGAGGGCGCTAGTGATCTCGAAGATTTCAACACCTGCCTGCAAGTCCCTCGAAATCGGCTTTCTTCGTAAATATTAGAGCGTGCCGTAATTGGCCAGAACATCCGTGGAATACGAGCCGGTGGTGAAAAAAGTCGCGTCTGTCGTGTGGGCGTGCAGCAAAGGAGCTGGCGCTAGTTGCTGCAGCTGCTAAGGCATCCCACCTCGGACGGAACGAAGGCAGTAACGCAGCAAGGTGGCTGTGCCAAGCCTAAAGGCTCGCTGTCGCCGGAAATATATATTAGAGGCATATGTGAGGGGCACCGGAACAGGCCAGATTCCCGCCAGAAAGCTTACAGCTTGACCATCAGTTATGACGACGAAGACCGGCCAACATTTACCTCCATAGTGGGAACACAAGGTCCGACAGAGCGAGTGTTTCAGACGCACGACGATACGGAAAGTGCTCAAGACTGCAGCAGAGTGCTTTTCAGCCCGATAATGGCATCCCCGACAAATTCGCAGAAAAAGTGTGGCGGGCATGGAACCGACCAAGCAGCTTGAATGATTCGACCAGCTTATCCGCATGCAGTGGTTGGCAGCTTCCCTCGCTCGGTACGTGGGATGGAGGGGTGCAGTGCTGGAAAGGACTGGCTTGGAAGCCTGCCACGAACCTTGTCATCGAATTCGTCGGGCTTGCCCCACTCTTGAGACAGTGGCACTCTCTTTTTTTTTCCAACTGCCATCTGCTTTTCAGCGCGATTGGATTCCTCCATGTTTATTATTTTTTTATCGAGATCTAACCCATGCTTCCTCGAGTGGCACTTCCGGTCCTGAGAGAGGCCTGTCTCTGAGACCACCCAGTGCTACGGTGTAACGCCGCCATATCAGCCCTAAACGCTGGGAACCTCTCGTCGCTTGTCTTGGCAAGCATGGTGTGGCGCCGGCCCCACAACTGCAGACAACCAGAAGGGAGACGGTGCCTGGTAGCACCTGACAGTTGACACGGGATCATCAGTGCCAGGCCAAGCCCAGCGCATGGGGCCAACTCGCACAGCTACTCCCGTGCCTCGGGATGTAGAAACAGGGACGAATGAAAATGTTTGCTTGTAATGGCGGCTCAACAGGCCTCCATTCCAGGCCGGTGTAGGTGTCAGCTACCATCCTGCCCTGCCAACCTTTCAACAACGCGTAGCTTGAATATGCAGATGTTGCAGTTGCCGTGATTCGATATGATACTCTGTCCTGCTTTCAGCCTGGCATTGTGCGGTAGAGGACACAGCCGAGGATCTTACCTCGGCCAGTTTCAAGGGGGTTTGGGAAAGTGGCAAAACCTCTCATATAGTATGAATATCGCAATCTGACCTCTATCCCAGAGTTTTGGGATCACTGTGGCACATCTACTCTACACAAAGAGATAAGGGGACTGTAAAGATATATATACAGATGCAGTCACTGACCGACTGATCCATGTAGATTACTTTTCGTCAACAGGCATCCAGACAAGTTAGGATTGCAGAACGCAAGTGCTTGACATCTAACATTTGAATTGACGGCAACATTAGGTCTCAGCTAGGTACCTACCTAGTGGAACAATATGAAGATGTATTGCAGACCGGCCCTTTTGTGTTCAACACCTTGCCACACAGCCCCTGTTTACCCTTCTTTGTCTTGATAGCATACGCAAAGGCACAGCACTTCTGTTGGTCCCGGACCACAGCCGGAAACTTGCATTTTCATAGCCATTGATCCTTGTCACAAAAACAGGTCTCAGTCTTTGGCAGCGCTGGATTAACCTTTAGAGGGGGGGAACTCCGTTTCTCCCGTCCATGTTCCAACCTTGTTGGTCGATCCGGAAAGCTTATTTTCACAGAACTCCGCGTAAATGCAGATAAACCTGGAGGAATGGAACACAGCAAGCTGGGTTGAGGCTGCATCGATGACAAAATCCCTTTCCCAGACTGCCAATGCTTGATCACCAAGCAGTTTTCCTGGCTCCTGGTCACTCGCTGCAGATACCATCCGCGTGGCTCCTTATCTGTCGATATGGAACGTCATCTGTCTCTTGCTGATATCCGTGAACGTTTAGCTATCTTCGGGACGGTTCAACCAAGCTTCAGCCGCATCTCGGCGTGGAAACCGTTGAATCAGCCGGGTGTTCCCTCGTCGTAAAATGAGACATGGTAACACGACAGCAGCGGTCATCACTACTTAGGTAGGTCGTTCATTCGGAGGCAGCCAATTGATGAAACTCTGTTGTGTCCTGGTGTTTCTCCTTGTGGGATTCGCCCGGATACTGCCCCTTTTTCTTGCAGTCAATTTAGATGACACCATCGTATGCCCTTCCAGGCAAGGTCACCTTCGAGCCAGGCGACATGCCAACTTCAAAGCAACGGGCAAATACTAGCTTGTGATAAACCGAGGTCTTGTTTAACAGCCAGTGTAGTGGGACATGACTTTTGTCAAATCGAAGAATCTGGGACTCATTACCTAGTCTTATGTTAGTTCATCAGGGCGGCATTTCAGACACGAAGAACACTGGTCATTCCCAGCAATTATCTTCCTGAGAGAACGTCAGCCAACGTCGGCGAGGAGACCAGCAACTATGGATCAGCAGTCATTCTGCAGTCAATGGGCAAGTTTCTGGACACATCAGGAATATCTTATCTTGTGAACCACCTGTTCTGCAGCAGGAAAAATGTTCTCCGGCGGACTGGTATCGGCCTGTAGAATTCTATAGCCCAGGCTGGCCATTATCGTCGTTATTGTGACATGAGAGAAGACAACCACAAAAGTGCCTTCCCACTGAGTGCCTTGCATCCCCCAGAAAAGCGCCGTCTTGCACCCGATGGCTGCGGATCCTCAATGGCATGTCATTTTGGTATTGCCTTGATTTTGAATGCTAGAAGCAAGGCCGCAAATCCTGCAGTCCTTACTTAACCCTGAAGCACCGAAATCATGAACCACCGTTACCAACCAACTCCGGCCTGACCCAGTCCGTTTAAATCGAAGAAGGGTAGAGCATGATCCGAACCGACGCGCCAAAGGACCTCGCAGGAAGGGGGTGAGTAAACTTGGCTCGAACAACACCCGAGTTGCCTAGGTTATTGTCAGCCAAACCAATCCAATATATACTGGTAACCGTATCGAGCATACCATGCGGCCGGGTGATCTTGCCCCAGATCACACGGATCTTGGTGCCGCGGACCTCCTTTTGAGCCCTGTAGACATACGCAACCCGCTTGCCAAGGTAAAAGCTGTTTCATAGGTTAACGGCCATTTCTCGAAGGTGAGCACCAGGATCCCGCGAACGTACTTGGCAGCAGCAGTATCATCAACACCCTCGATCTTGATCAGGCTGGTCTTGGGGTGGGTGTTGCGGCGACCACGCTGATAGCTCAGGTGGCGACCCCTATGTAGCGATTTCCCGTCAGCACCCCGATCCAATTGTAGGTCGGATACTCATTTCATAATCGCAAGTCCAGGTCCTCGCTTCTCGCAGAGTTTCACGGCTCGACTGGCGCGTTCCATACGTGCATTCGGCCCGGAATAGTCGCTTGGAAGTTTACTTACTTGACGTATACTAAAACACACGGTTAGCATAACTCAGCTGAGAATAACAAAAGTAATGCAACAAAAACTGCTGGGCATTGCAACCGCGATTGTGTTCGGTGGTCAAAGGCAGCAGAAATTATTGCAATAGATTGGGGCCAGCTCACATCTATGACCAGCTTCCGAAGGCATCTTGTCGGTTTTGGGTTTCCCACTTGATCAATCTGTCCCGGCCACGGTCAAGGGCGATCAGCACAATGTCGTTGCTGATTCCGGCGTTGGGCGACGTGGTTGTGGCTCTTACACTTCGATACCCCAAACGATTTCAAAAATTCGCGTGGTGCGAGCCGTAGGGCTTGGGCTGGGTGCTGCAAGTTGCGGGGCGGATTATCTGTAGCACCGATTCCCTGAGAATGGAAAACAAGGGTCTTGCATAAGTCTTAAGATTGCGGTAGTTGCTGTGATATGGACCCTGCCTGAGCGCCAATCTTCTGTTGAATGTGGCTGGTGGTTCCGAGCCACACTAATTATGCAATCATGGGGGAACCCCACCTTGCACAGCTGATCGATTGTACTGTAGGCACAACCACCGAACAGAGGCTCCCACCAATCAAAGATGTGGATTTTCGTCAGGGGAATTTCGGACGTATACTCAAGTTTTTTTTTTCTTTTTTTCAGAGGACGATGCTTACATTTTCAAAAGCCTTCAGCTCTTTGATCCATTAGTTTTGCAATGTCACGTATCAGGACCATGATTTTGCTGTGCAGCGTTGCAGGGGCTTAGTAATACTGAACAGAGAATGGCTGAAAAACAACACGAGTGCCGTTTCCTTGAGACATACAAGTCGTTTTCCAAAGATTAGCGCACCCTGACACCGTATGCATTTCGTATACAACGCCAAAACAGCAGCTTTGGCCGATATATCGCAACATCGCCCAAGTTTGCAGGCTTGAATGGAGTGCGGATAATATAGAGATCCGAGAAAGCCCTTGGCAGCCCTTGAAACCCTGGATCCGGAGGTCTAGCTGCTCCACCACACATGCAACACAGACGTGCGAAGCCGGACCGGACGTCGGAGAGCAAAACTGAACTCCCTGCGCGCGACACAAGGGACTGACATGTCCATCTTGGCTCACTGCGCCAAGGGATGTCCGATATCTCCTGGGGGAGTTACAGATCCAGGGACCAGCTGCGCCGATGCACCAGGGCCAAGCTACCCTTACCTATGCTATTCCCAAGTAGAACACAAGAAGCTAGGTAAATACTTCAACGTTCACATAGGTTTCTCCGTAAGGCGTCCCGCGGAGATGTGAGCAAGCATACTGGATTCAGCTATCTCTCCCATCGTAACTTGCGATCACGCAGAAGTTGCGAACTGAAGGAAACTGCATTTCCGGAACTACCCTCACAAAGGCCTCATTGAGCACAACCCAAGGACCAAGGCGAACTCGGTTGGTTGTCAGCTCATCGGCAGCGTGGGGGGAGGGGAGGATGAATTCTGCCGGTAGCCAACCCCGGTCGGCCCAGCACTAGGTCTTTCGGGGCCTCCGCAATGTGCTTTTTGCCTGTATAGCGGCTGGAGGTTGAGCCCTACCAGTGCAGCCGTCGCTTGCGAGAGTAGTACGGTGCACTGCGGCAGCTGTTGGGAGTCGTAAAGAGATCTGTCAGCATGCGGGTGACAGCTGCGAAGAACGGCGCCACTTCCAAGGGTCTTGAGGAAGCGGCACGTGTCTGTCTGCTCATGGTGGTTGGGCAGCTAGACAGAGCTTGGAGGTCGCAAACTTTGAGGTTGGGAACTCCCGAGAGTCAAGCTTGACTAATACCGCCGACTACCCCACTGTCCCCAACGAGATGCAAGATGAGCACCCCCGCCGCTCCCCTGGGCCAGGATCCCAGTGACAACATACTCTTTCTCTGTTCCAAGACGCTGATGCTACAAAACGTGCGACATGAAAGCGCCTGCACAGGATCGCGCAAGGGGACGAACATCCAGAGAAATCCGGGGCAGCACACACTTTGAAATTTAGGCTGGTAGCTCAGTACTCCTCCTGCTCGCAGGCTGGGGCTTGTTACGAGGGGACAACTTGTAAGTTCACCAAAAAGGGACTCGGATTTGGTTTTCATCGGTGCCCTGCCCTGTCAATGTTGCGACTGCGGATGCAAGCTTCCAGGGCATTGGAACCAACCCAGTCGGGCTTAGCGCGGGGGAGGCAGAAAGCCCTTCGTCATATCAAACTGTCGACCTTTTTTTTTCAAACCCAACGCTTGGACAGTCCACACAAGGCCAGGTAAAGTACAGAAGACGGCACATCTCGCGCCGGCTATGATCATGTGTCGCAACGAGAACTAGAATGTGGAATCTCAGTAGAACTAGCAAAAGCAAAGCCAAAGACCGAGGAAATACTTGTGTAGGCCATGTTTTTCATACATGGCAGGTCAGCAGGCGATTTGGCAACTTGCAAGGTACTCTGCACTGACCAGCCGGTGACAGAGGAACTCATAGAGATGGACCGTGACTGTCAACGTGCCTGACCGGTCCCAGCTTCCATTCTGTCTGGTGTCAGGGCAAGCAAGTACGTAAAGGCGGGGACCCTGAGTAAGCTGCTGCCCCCTCGTTGTGCCCTGCTCTTGAGCTCCAGTTCTCTTCGCATCCTGTCACTGCATTGCCCCTGCCAGGTAGAAATACCATTAACCCCGAAACTTTCGGACTCCGACCACATTTTCCATCCCTCAACCCCATCACGTCGACAAACCTTGGACCTTCAGCTTCCTTTGGACAATCCTCCCGAGTATTGTCCTTGCCAGCATCGACGGTTACTCGGACAAACGTGCGCCTGACAAGATGGCTTCTGACTTGCACTCTTCGGCGTAAGTTTTACTGCTTCGAGCCCCGCCGTGAATGACTGCTTCCAGCGAAGCTTCGTTGGGCGCTTAGAATAGCTCCCCTCAAAGCGCAAAGTCCAACATGGGCGCGCAGTGCTCGCGCTCTTCTGAAAGTTGTCGGGAAGACGATGACCAGCAAACCCCATACCTCGATGCGACAATATAAACTACGGGTCACTGACGCCTATGATAGTCCTATTGAGCTCAAGGAGGACACCGTCATCGTTGTCCTCGGTGCGTCTGGCGACCTCGCCAAGAAGAAGACGGTAGGCCATCATACTTGAGACGCGCGACCGTGATGATCCAATTGATGGCTGACTCTCTGTAGTACCCGGCTCTTTTTGGGCTCGTAAGTCGAGAGATCATCCGTCTATATGTCGAATGCATTGCTGAAGTTGTTTCCTCGCCCAGTACCGAAACCAGTTCCTCCCCAAGGACATAAGGATCGTTGGATATGCGCGGACAAAAATGGACCATGAAGAGTACATCCGGCGCATCAAGTCGTATATCAAGACGCCGACGAAGGAAGTTGAGGAGCAGTTAGAAGAGTTCTGCAAGCTGTGCACATATGTTTCCGGCCAGTACGACCGCGATGAGTCCTTCATGCAGCTCAACGAGCATCTCGAGGAGCTGGAGCGAGGCAGGAAACACAACCACCGCCTGTTCTACATGGCTCTTCCACCGAGCGTTTTCACCATCGTGTCCCAGCACCTGAAAAAATGTTGCTATCCGAAGAGAGGCATTGCCCGTGTCATTGTAGGTGTCAATTTCCCTCAGACTCCTACCCTCACGATCAACTCGATGCTAACTTGGTAATAGGTAGAGAAGCCATTCGGCAAGGACCTGGCCAGTTCTCGCGAGCTCCAGAAGTCCCTCGAGCCTGATTGGAAAGAGGAGGAGATTTTTCGCATTGACCATTACCTCGGCAAGGAGATGGTGAAAAATATTCTTATCCTTCGGTTCGGCAACTCATTCCTCGGCGCGACCTGGAACCGGCACCACATCGACAACGTTCAGATCACTTTCAAGGAACCTTTTGGCACGGAAGGCCGTGGCGGTTACTTTGACGAGTTTGGCATCATCCGTGATGTCATGCAGAACCACCTGCTTCAGGTCCTGACGCTGCTCGCTATGGAGAGGCCCATCTCTTTCTCAGCTGAGGACATCCGTGATGAGAAGGTCCGGGTTCTACGAGCAATTCCTGCAATTGAGCCGAAGAATGTCATCATCGGGCAGTACGGGCGGTCACTGGATGGCAGCAAGCCGGGGTACAAAGAGGACGAGACGGTTCCGAAGGATTCGAGATGCCCGACTTTCTGCGCGCTTGTGGTTTACATCAAGAATGAGCGGTGGGACGGTGTTCCCTTCATTATGAAAGCAGGCAAGGCGCTCAACGAACAAAAGACGGAGATCCGTGTGCAGTTCAAGGACGTCACTACGGGCATCTTCAAGGACATCCCGCGCAATGAGCTGGTCATGCGCATCCAGCCCAATGAGAGCGTGTACATCAAGATGAACTCGAAGCTTCCCGGCTTGACGATGCAGACAGTCGTCACGGAGCTTGATTTGACGTACCGCAGACGATTCTCCGATCTCAAGATTCCCGAGGCATACGAGTCCCTGATCTTGGACTGCCTCAAGGGCGATCATTCCAACTTTGTCCGCGATGATGAATTAGACGCCAGCTGGCGCATCTTCACGCCGCTCCTGCACTACCTAGATGATAACAAGGAGATAATCCCCATGGAGTACCCATATGGTAAGACGAAGTAACATTTGACAGATTTGGCGGTGATTGGGCTGACTAGGTGNTTAAAACTAGGCTCCCGGGGTCCCGCAATTCTGGATGACTTCACAGCATCGTATGGCTACAAGTTCAGTGATGCCGCTGGTTATCAGTGGCCTACAACATCGGCGCTGGGGCCGGGTATCAAGTTGTGAGTAGAGGAATGTGATTGGCCGGGTTTGTAGGTGCCAACTAAGGTTGAATGGCAGTTAAAGGAATGCCTCTCAACACCGTTGAGTATCTGATGAGCCTGCTGGTAAACAGATCTAGGTTCACATAAATGCTTGGGGTCATTAGAACGGGCGCAGGATTCACTTCGGCTTGGGGAAGGTAGGGTGTGGTGGAAGATGATACACTCTGGATTGGAGCCACTTGCAGCAGGCAACCGGAGGACAAAAACAAAAGGGAACAGCAGTCGGATGGGTCTTCTTGAGCCGGGAGGTTAGGTACTTCTCAATCGGTCGCTGGAGTTATTGGTAGTCGGTTATTCTTTCGCCAACAATGGTGTTTGGTAGGGAAGGGACACGAGAAAGTGGCCTGGGAGTTGTAGTAGTACTAGTCAACATCCGGTTATCATGCTGTAGGCATAAACATTCTCACCGTCACCAACTTCTATCAGACGCATAGTAAGCGTTCGCGATTGCCACCAAGTGTTCTGGTTCTGTAGAATTGGCTTGACGCGTCCTAAGATCCCCGATGTCCACGGTGTCCCAGACACGATTACCCAACCGGAGTTTGGGGGAAGCATCGGCGTTTGCAGAGCGGCGGGAGTGCGATGCGGAGGGGCTGCGGCGCGTCTGTCGAGACCACTCAGCGTGTCGGAAGCCAGAACTGGGGCAGCCGCCGATCCCGGGCCCGGAAAGGGTATAGTGACGTAAGGGAAGATCTGTTCTTTTAGGGCAGCATTAATAGGAACCATGTTCAAGTTCATCTTGAACAGAACGCCTGCAGCGGACTCAAAACCCATGATATTCCCAGAGAAATAAAAAATTTTCCTCGCAAGACGACGCGAATACAATTCTACATATAGCAAAAACGGTAGCAGGATATTGTTATATATAGCTTTTATTATGAGAGACAAACGACATGACACTTTGGATGTGGTGTAAGTGTACATTCATGACAAGCAGCATTGTTGTGTTCCAGGGCAGTTTCTTTTGGTCGAGCGATGTTTGATAGCGCCGACCGTAACGACAGCAGCGTGGGGCGTCGGCAAGTGGGTCGACTTCTGGTCGAACCAGAAGCAGTTTCTGCCTAAGAGTTCAGGCATGGAGAATAAACCATGCTCCCACGCTGGCCTGGTCTCCACCGTGGGCGTGTATCTCCGTTCTTTGAAGGGAAAGCGGATATGGCGCGAGGATCCATCATTCATCTCCATTTCTACCTACCTTACCTCTCTCCCACCATCCGCCCCCTCCAGCAATCCGACCCGCAACAGGAGTGACTAGGTCGCATTTTCGCAGCAAACCACGACAAGGAACATACTTCTGCCGAACTGATACCGCCGTCCTTCAGACATCCGCGACCCCTCGCGTAAAAAAAAGTCCTTCATTGCAGCAGCAACAGCCCGCGCGTGTCGCAATTTCTCGCCGCCGACGGACGAGGAGCGCTGACTTGGTGACTGAATCGATCGATCGACCCGACCCGACACAGCATACGCCTCTACCTCATCTGGGCGCGCGAAGCCGATACGTGCAGCGTTCCGTGGCCGAGTGAAAAACACACGTTGACCTACCAGTGCGACGCCCGACCGTGCGATATCTGCGGCGCCAGAGTCGGTCTCTTGGGAAGTGATGGGTAGTCGCACCCCGCTCACGAGTTTTGCCTCTTGAGCTGTTGGTGCAGCAGGCGCGCATCGATCTATGTGCGCTTGGCCGTGGCTGCGCAACGACGATAAAGACAACGACAACCACGTTGGGTGTGGAAAGGTTAAAGTTATATCGCCGACCTGGAAGCCGCAAACTCTGCTTGATTTCACGGCATCCCTATCACAGGCAGTTTTTGGTCTCGCATACAGGCTGCGTGGGTCTGCCTCGTTTCAATCCATTGCCCGTGACATTTTCGTAGCGCGGCGCGCGCTTCATAGCCATCACCTGCAATTCATCCGAGAATTCCAGCGCCATCGCTTTAGCCATTGCGACTTTCCGGCAGCTTTTCGTTTTTCCTCTCTGACCCTGTTCCTGCATTGGCCGACTACACTCTCGCTTTTCGCTCGTGCTCTGCCTTCTAAGGACGGCCCAAACTACTTGCGCTTTGTTGGTAGCCTGGGAAGCAATACTAGCCCACTCTTGCCCAGCTGACGGTAACCGCCGACAGCGCGGCATAAAGGCCCGGTTGTGGCTGGACATCTTTGCAGAATGGAGGCACGCGCACATGGCGCCCTGCCAAATAACTATGACCGAGAGCGGTTCATCAACGGCGTCGGTGGGGATGACAAGGCATTGAAACGCAAGCTGGAGGAGCCACTGTCGGATATTACCAAGGAGCTCGACACGGTTATCGCTCAAAGCGATGTTGCCGTCGCCGATCCAAAGGGCCAGTTGTGCCCTGACGCCGATGTCCCCGACGAGATGGAGCATATCACAGATGGCATTCTCCCTCTCAACCTTTTGCTCATTCGGCTGGCCGAGTTTTCTCATTCCAAATTAGAAGAACTTGTGACAATGCTTGCCTCGAAGCCCGTGCCGCAACATGCCGTCAATGGGAATGGCAGTCATTCTACATTGGTCGAGGACGCATCTCCAGAGAGCCAAGAAAAGAAACGGCTGCTTCTTAACACCATCCAGGACTTGCACTCCAGATGGGTCAAGGCATTGGTTATTACAGAGTGGGCGAGAAATGCTGAGAAGGTCGGCAAGTTGATCGACATCAGGACCCATTTGTTCAAGAAGTTGGAGCTGTATCCCCAGGTTTTGAACGATTTCATCAACCTTAAACGCGACATGGCTTGGGCCAAAGTTCCGAGTCCAGATTTGAAAACTGCTTTACACATTCTCACCCACGGCGAGGTTACGTGGATGCCCGACGTAGGTCCCCGGTGTTTGGGTTGGTTGTAGCGGGTCATTGATGCTAACATGGTCTTGTCCAGTTCAACTTTCTCGATCCTCCTCCCCTAACGACAGAGGAAACATTGCGGTGGATCAATGACATGAATCTAGCCCTTCACGCGCGATTACAGCTTGAAGAGCACGACAAGCTCCCGCCGCCATTCAAAAATTACACTATTGACTCCGGACGAGTTACATTCAGAGTTAGAGGAGAGTTTGAAGTGGATCTAAGCATATCTGAAGAGGATTTCAGCGAGCAGTTCTGGTTCATCAACTTCCGCTTCGACTTCAGCCCGGCCCCAGCCGAGCTAACACCGGCAGTTCGGTATTGGATGACAGAGAAAGTAAACAACATTCTGAAAACAGAAGGGCTTGGCGGCTGCTACAAGTATTTACACGAGTTTACTTTGACACAGAAGATCGCCGAGCTTCATCGCCAGGCCATTGCGCTGAATAAAGGGCGATGGGCCAACAGCCTTCGGGTAGAGAAGCTGAACCGGAATTTAGGGATCCATTACTGGGCTAACCGCTTGCACTCTCAAAATCTCAAGAGCTGGATTATTATCGGTGTCCACAGTGGTGAAGATCCGCAAGGTCTTGAGGAGCCGAAACCAAGCTATCTCATGGTGCAGTGGTTCCGCGAGGGCGTTGAGCAGTTCATCGACATTCCATTTTCCCAAGAGAAGCTATCCGTCGAGGAAATTCTGGAGTTCGTCACCGCCAAGCATGTCGGCTATCTGCTTTTCTCCCTCTTTAGAAAATTTGACGGGAAGCCTCGCTTCACACAGGGAAAGAAAGCTAGGCTGGAGCTGAATGTTTGGACACAGAAGCCCGAAGACTACTATCTCTCCATGCAGCTGCTTGATGACGAGGATCTCAAAATCCAGGTTAATCCGTGGATGGGCGACTTCATCACCACACCTTCAACTGGGCCTTGGAACCGGACTCTTAACTCACTTGGGAACCCAGCTGAAGAGGGCTCAAAGGAACTGGAAAATTTCCGTTATATTTACATCATATCGGTTCTCAAGGCACAGGGGAAAAGCCACGGCTGGTCTGTTGTTCGATCTCCAATTTCTCAGGACGAGCTCAGGAGCATCGTGCATTCAGAGTCGGCGTCGTCGCGCGAGACTTTCCAGGCGGCGTGGACAAGGTTTGTTGATTGGGACCCTCAGTGGTATGCCATGCGAAGCATGAGCCTCGCAGGCGATCAATGGTGGCTCGTTGAGGTGTAAGTGCCCTTCTTCCCCTCTGGCTTTATCTCTCCCAACAGCTCTTCTGTCGTCTCATCATAGCCTTCCCCACTAACCTTTTCGGTTTCAGGACCTCGCAAAGACAGTCTATCAGCGGAAACCGGCTGGTCTTCTTTACCAAGATGGCGCCATGCTTCTCGGAAGAACGACTGACAGACGGCTTCTTCAATGGACTACGAGACCATAGCAGACGTCTGATAGCGGAGATAACTAACCTTCGGGAGCTTTATCCCGGAATTACTCCGAGTCAGCTCCGGAAACTGATTGATCCCACGCGTCAACCACCGGTCCTCCCTGTGAAGGCTTCCAAGATCCTGGGCGATTTTGGAGGCGCGGACGCCCAATCAATTGCCTGGCTGAAGGATCCTGTGTGGCTCATATACAGGGGATCGGCGTGCGATACAAGAGTGTCAGACAGCCCACAGCAAAAGCGAACGCAACCAGTGCTGGATGTGTTTGAGGCGTACTTGGATGTCACCGATCGCCGCAGATTCCAAACACTGAATCCACGTCTCGATCGTGATATCCTCTACAACCCTTACACTGGCCGGTTCATGTTCCGCCTTCGTGCCAAAATGGGTGTCCCGGTTGTCCCTCTGCTTGGGATTCGTGTAAGGCAACTCCAGCGTTTGCTCGACTTCCTTGAAGGACTCCGAAGAGTCGGTGATCAAGCAGTTCCCGAACGAGTCACTCTTCGCGAGATCGTATTCAGCTATGGCGCGACACGAAAAAGGGATTCTGCTAATCAACCTAAAGTTCGCCCTTGGAGAGTTCGACTTGATCTCACCAAAGAAGAAGGCGTGGGAGTGGTTCTTGAGAAAGGAAATCCCCACCTCAGAGTCATCAACCGTCTTGAAGACCTCGTAAACAGTCAGAAATTCTACTCTCTAGCAACTTATCTCACCCTCAGTCTCCCTCTTTTCAGAGCATTTGAGCAGCTGGAGAACGCATGGCAGACGGCACAAGAGAATGGCCGAGGATCTTGCTTCATCCTCCACCTGTCCTTGGACAAGCATACTATCCGTTTTGTGCTACCTGGACACCAGAGACAGATCAGTCTCTTGATCCAGCCTCATGAAAAAGAGGGTAAACTCGTTTGGGAAGTTGGTCGGCCAAGACATGATCCAGAACTTTTGAACGAGAATTGTGAGTTCAACCGCGTCCTGAAAGAACGGGTTTGGACCATCTCTGGCAGTGGGTTCAAGGGCCTTGTGACCGGTGCGGCGGCAGAGCCTGATGAAGGGATTGAGCGTCTCCTGGTTCTCATCAGCGACGCCGTTCTTCACTTAAGCACTTTGCAGCCTGCCACTGCTCCACCACAACCGCCTCAAGCACAACCATCACAGCAGGTCCAGCAGGTCCAGCAGCAACAAGTCGTTTCACAGCTGCAGCCACAAGCACAACAACCTCGATCAGCGATGCCTCACGCCTCGGTAGGCCAGCAACAGCCTCATGGTGCTCCTGCCCCGATGGCACGGTTTCCTCCACAACAACAACAGATATTCCAGCAGCAGCGCCCACCACAACCTCAACCTAACATGCATGGAGGCCAGATCTCGCAGCCTAACATGCACGGGGGACCAAAGCCACAACTACAGGGACAGCACGGGCAACCAGGCCAAATGGTAGCAGCACCACAGCAGCAGGGTCAGCGGCCTGGCACGGGCACAGCAGCGGGTATGGGTAGGAGCAATGCTCCGCTCGTTGTGCTAGACTGAGCTCAGGTTTTGTCGCGCCCTGCAGTGGATTCGGTGATTTTCACAGAGCATTGTTTGCATGAGAAGTTGGAAGGAATATATGAATGAATACTATTGCGGAGGCTAGATGGTGTAGGACCTGGCCAAGGTCATCATGGACAATGTATCTTCGGAGTACATGCTTTGTTAGTCTTTTCCCTTTCGCTTTCTTAGTCTCTTCTTCCTTTCCTTTTTTGCCCCAGTGTACAACACCACCAGGTCGGGAAGGAGATGGACTAAGTTATTGCTACATTTACTACTGCTATTAGGGTGATGAATCTCGTGGGAAGAGGCGGGGAGATTAAAAAGGATCATCATGGGTTAACATCACTGAGCTTGGGCGGGCAGGGTCCTCGTCGGGTGCAAGTCACCTTGTTTCACAGGCAGCGACACAGATAAATGGAATGATACCAGGTGCATTTGTTTCCTCAGTCTTGGTGCGTGTTTAGCTGAGTGCGCTGAGTCAAGCACCAGCCTGTTGGAAGAAACCTCAAAATGGGGGCCCCTTTTCCATGAGCGTGCTAAAGTTCCATTCAGACGTAAACATTCCGCATTGTGGGATTATATCTTCCATAAAATAAGACAAAACGTTTCACATCTACAGGAATACAGATATTGTACATCACGTACTAGATTCCTCCCTTATGTACCTATCATCAGGTACCTCTAAGCGATCAATCGCACTACGCATCTACACCCCATCAACCCGGCCTGTAGCTCTTACTCATCCTTCCCATCCTCAAACGCTGTGTTGTTGACTTTATTCTTCCATGTCCACACTCTTCCCAGAGCATCAACATGCTGGTACAGGTCCTTCCCCATTGTCGCCCCGCTATTATAACGCAACGGGAGAATCGGCTTCGGGATGATCTCCATCGGCTGGTGCAGCAGCGGCGTTGTCAGCCGATCCAGCCCCGTGTCGCCGACCCACACACCCGGCCAGTCATCCTCTGTCGGGATGCCAGCCGCCTTGTGGACAATTTGCATTGCCATGTCGCGCGCCGCGCGCAGGCAGTGCAGCACGCCAGGCAGGGTGTACGATTGCCCGGCGACGGCCAGCCGGCCGTGGAAGTTGCGCTCAAGCTGGTCGCGTGCCGCGTACAAGTGGTTGACGTGGCCGACTAGCATCTGCGGGATGCACTGGCGGCAGAGCTTAGCGCGGGCGACGGCTTGCGCGGAAATGGAAGGGTCCAGGTTGAGGTGCCGCTCGACTGCTTGCTTGGCGAGCTCAATGGCTGTTTCAGAATCGGGGAGGAACTCGTCGGGTAAATCGTCCCAATAGTGGCCGCCGAGCATGACAGTCAGCTTGGTGCCAGGGACGGTGTCGGCACCACGGTTGGGGGGGTTGGATGGATCGACGGGGGAACCGTCAGGGTTGCGAATGGGAAATTCACGGTCAGAATCGAAGATGACGCCAAGAAGGCATTCGGGGTTGCGGTCGAAGCCGAGGGCTTGAGGGAGGAGGTAGCCGAAGCCGTGGTAAGGATGATTGAGCAAGGGCTGCGGGTACCAGAGGTTGACGAGTTGAATGGTGACGGCGGGGATGTTCTCCAGGGCAGGGAGCTGACCATTGGTGATGTTTGCGAGTGTTTGGGCATAGAGAGTTGAAACAACCTTATCATAAGCGACAGGCTGCTTTTCGGTTTCTGTCGTGATCTGAACGTAGGCAGGGACAGGGTGGTCAGCTCAAGGGCAAAACGATTGCAAGAACTCCAACAGGATCGATACGTACGAGAACTCGGTCAGAAGCTTCATCATAACGAACTGACTCGACAGGCTCGCCTAGTTTAATTGTGACGTTGGGCTTGCTGCTCAGGTCGACAGCAAGGGCATCTGTGAAGGTTTGGAACCCATTCCGGAACCAGATACCGCTGGCATGGAGATACTTGTTAGCCAGATCCCAGATGCCCTGGTTCCGGCACAACACATCCATCAGCCGGTAGTCAGTCCAGTGCACAGGGGTGTTCAGAGCAGACATTGAGTCGGGACTGCCCTTCCGCCGGTACGAAGCAACCATGTTTTGCCAGGGCCCGCTCAACAGGCTCAGCTTCCAGATGTCTCCGCCCATGATGCCGTGGATGATGGCCGAAGCTACCCTGTCAACCTGATCGGGACGGCCAAGTCGCGTGGATATGAACTGCCCGATGCTATAGTCGGCCTGGTGACTGGATATCTTTTCCAGCATTGTCACTACCTCTTTGTTAGATTTCAGGAGATTAAAAAACGAGGGGATGATGCCCCGGAAGGCAGGCTCCAGTAGCAGACGAGCAAAGGTAACTAGTGACCGGATGGTCTTGAGGGGCTGGGAGAGCGGCTTGAAGGTCAGGTTGTTGGGCATCGTGACCAAGTGATCCGGGTAGTACAGAAAGCCACTAGCATCTACCTCAAGACTCGTGGAGTGTCTCAGCTCGTCCGCAAGACCGAGGGCGTGAACCTGGCCAGAGCGAAGACCACAGCAGTCAGTAGAAGTTCCCCGGGAAGAGATTGTACAGCCTCAACTAGATGGGCTTCCGAAGAGAGAGAGGGAACGAACCAGCTCATAGAAAATGAGATCATCCCATTTAGGGGGCCCTGACAGCTGGGTCTGCGGCTTGACCATACGGGCGGCGCCCTCGAAGCGAACAGTGCCCTTGATGCCGTCGGGCGTCTGCACTTCAACCTCCTTGGTCTCAATCCAGCCGCCCAGGCGATCACTCGCCTCATAGAGAGTAATTTTAGTGCTTGGAAGGAACTCGGAGAGGTAAAAGGCGGTGGTGAGACCTGTCAGGCCTCCTCCGAGAACCGCAATGTGCGCGGGAGCATTTGGCGGAGGAGCAAACTGTGGAGGACGCTCCCTGTCTACCACATATGGTCTCCCACGATAGGCCATTCCATTTTCTGTGAATTTTGGCTCATAGCTTCTGTGTCGCCGATTAGATGGCACCGGAAAATTTGGAGAAAGCGCCGTCAACGTAGATGCTGGCGCCACAGCGCGCGATGAGAGCCCCAAGAGAGCTGCTTCACCAGAACTGGTAGGAAATTGCGAACGTAAATTTAAAAGATGGAGGCTGGAGTGAATGGGTTGCCGGCAAACCGCCGACGAGACGCTGCGCTTGAAGGCAATGTTGACCTGTTTGCCGGCATGTAATTGGCCCCGTGTCCGCGCTAGACAGCGCGTCTTGATTGCGTACATTGTCGAATGTTGTTCATAGGCTCATTTGTCCCCAACCTCATTCAGAATTTTGCTACGGGAGGTCAATGGCCGGCTATGTTTCTCGTCATAGGTTGGTGTCGAGGTTGAATCTTACAATGGCCGGTCGACGGTTCGGGTCCCCATCATGGCGTGTTCGATTAGTACGTACTTGGTAACTTTCATGGTAGCGATCACTTATCGATAACGTAAAATACGAAATTTACGCAGTGTTTGCACAGCCCTTAGCCAGAAGGGCTCTTTGGTCAGGAGAGTCCCGACACCATGAGCAAAGATCGACTCCTTGAGAAAGAGAGCAGCAACAATATTTCTATTTTTACTTCCCAGCTGCTTGTTACCGACAGCCTTCGCTGTGAAGAGAAATTCGGTCACCACTAAGTAGAAAAGGAAACAAATCAAAGACCACAGGCCATGTCATGTCTAAAGGAACCAGTGTGAGTCCCGTCTCAAAAACCGATTGTATGCCTCTGCTTGCCCATTACCCGTCTCCCTGAACGCCGATCTGGTGATATAGTACATTCCCTACAATCCCATGTGACCATTCCTGAAGCATAGAATATCATCGATATGTATGTATCTTTTTGTTTTTTTCTTGATGATGGTTTCTTTTGCAGGCAGGGACCTGACAGCTTTCTTCAGAGCCCGCGCCCGACCTCGATCACTGCCATGCATCTGTTCTCTTTATTATTCCTATGCACCCGCCATACGCAACCCTTCAATCTGATTGACAACTCTGCTTCTTTTCCCTTTCTGAAAACCCTTTACATGATAACCTCCGTCTCCGTCTGGTTCTCCTCCTGCTGTCCTGAGCCAGGCAGCACCAGCTCCTCGTTGCCCGTATCATTGGCAAACTTGCGCTCGCTGACATGCTCCTTGGCACCATCCGCCGTCCACACTTTGTCCTGGAATGTGCCGCGCTGGCCCTCCTCGTGCAGGAAAGGGCAGCTGCGGTTGGTGCAGGGCCGGAACTTGCACGGCGTCTTGAGATGAGTGAACTTGCAGCCGGGTACCTTGCACTCACCACCGTTGCGACACGGGGGCATTGTCGGATGCCGGAAGGCGCAGAGAGGGTTGGCGCAATTGGGCCAGTACTTGCAGTCTTGCTCGCTCTGATGGGCCGCCTTGGCCGCTGGTGATGGGTGCCGGCCCACACATTTACGGTTCTTGCAGGCCACACCGTAGCTGCAAACGTCCTTGACATCGATCGTGATGCCGGGAGGCGCCGCGGGAGATTGATGCGCAAACTTGCAGTCCTTGTTCTGGCACCTCAAGTTGAAGCGGCACACCGTCTCTTCTGGGTTCGGCTTCGCGCCGGCCATCTCGGCGTCGCCCTGCGAAGCTCCCTCAGATTGTGTCCCTTCGGAGCCTGCCTGCTGTGACTGTTGCTGTTGCGGGTGCGCATGGCTGCCGTTGTGCTGTTGCTGAAAATGACCGCCACCACGACGGAAGCCGCCGCCCCTGCCACCCCGGCCGCCGAAGCCGCCACGCATGCTGGCCTGCTGCATCTGAAGCTGCTGCTGCATCTGCTGAAGCATGAGGTTCTGCTGTTCCATCATAGCATACAGCTCTGGGGGCACATAAGGGGTGCCGTTAGGAGGCATAGGGGGCATGCCATTCATTGGATTCATAGGCATTGGACCGCCGGGATGCGGCATCCCGCTCATGTTAGCCATGCCGGCAGCAATGCTGGCCATACGGGTATTGGTCGTCCGAGGCTGCCTGCCCACACCGAGCCTGGGACCAGCCGGCGGGCCTCTGCTGATTCGCTCATTGCCAGACTGCGTGCGCACGCGGTGAAGGACGGAATCTTGGGATCGGTCCATGGCACGGCTGATCTGACCCATCAAGCGCTTTTCGCGGCTGCCGCGCATCATGTTATTGCCATTGCGCATAGCCTTAGGACCAGTAGGCCTGTTACATGGTTAGTACTCCTGCGAGGGCACTCGGTGAAGTGGCTAAGAGGGGAGGAAGACATACGCATTCAAGCCCGTAGCAGGCATATCGGTCGAAGTGTCCATGTTGACGTCGCTTGGTCCAGTCATTGACTCATCGCGGATCCCATCCATGGCGTCGCCAGACGGTGCTGCCGAAGCGCCGTTGCCGGACTGGGAGCTGAGGGCAGCAACCTGCTCAGACAGCCATCGCGCAAACTTGGGAGCAGTCTCATCTTCTGGACCTAGGCCAAGGAGGTCGCCCTGGATCTCTTGAACGATTTCGGCCTCCGTCTTGCCATTGGCGAGCATGAGGACAAAGTATTCGGACATGGCAGAAACCTCAGAGCCAGGGCCGGCCCAGCCCAGCTCTGCGATCTTGCCCTGGATGGCCGTGTTAAGGGCATCCGCAAGCGGGGTGCCGAGAGCGATCTCGACTGACATGATGGAAGCTGAATTGCGATGCAGAGGTTGCTGAAATGACAGTACGAAGGGAAAGGTGAGCTGGACTGGTAGTAGGTGACCCTAAGCTCTTGGTATGCGATGGCGACAGATGCGGAAAGCGCTGACTCCCCGCGTGCGCGACCCGCTGCCGTGGCGATGGATAAGGTCGATTAGAGAGCTAAGGAGAAGCAGGTGAAGTCGGCGACAAAGACAGGCAGAGCAGGCTAACAGTGGGTGATCTTTTGTCGTCACGGGCCGAGGGTCGACTAATCAAGACGCGACGTCGGTGGCAAATCGCAGAGCGCCCGTGGGAATCAAGGACGTGGAAATCACAACTTAGCGCCTCAGCCGTTCTGCCATACGCTGGATATGGCTGTCTCAAGTCCTGTGCCGATGCGCTGTCACCAGGAGCGTGGAGGAGGTTGGGGTTGGAGTTGATGCCGAAGATTTTATCAAGGACCAGCAACAAAGTTGACCGTTCGCACGCGAAGAAACAAGGCTCAGGGCCTTGCTGGCCTGGGCGTCCTTCCTTGGGTGGCTTGTGCGGCGAGTGGCATAAATCACGTGATTAAAAGTTTTTGTGCTTGGTGTTCGTTCTCCGTCCTGGTGGTGGCTCAGGTGGCTTGTGCATCAGTGTGGCTGCAACCTCATACGCATAGCCACATGACAGAATCACCCAGGACGCCTATCACTTCTACTGTATTTCCCAGCCCTTCGTACCCTCGCATAAGGTAGGTAACTGCTGCAGTAAAAAGGATCCATATACTACCTGTACAGTTTTGTACAACTTTTAGCTTCGTTGAACTGATAGCTGAACACTTTGTTAAATTTCCCGGCATGCAGCAGACGGCATCAGACGGAGTCAACCGATCTTGCACAGATGCTGCCATTACATAGCAATTGATCTATATTACACCAACTGTTCCGGTTATCTTGAGTCCTCCCATAGTCTTGGTTAAAGCCTTCATCATACCAAGAGTAACATTCAACATTCAAGGGATGGACTCGAGAAAAAAAATAAAGCCAAGATTCAAGCCTATTTAACTCCAAACCCAGCCATATGAACCTAACCTGGCATCCAATGTAAATGCTTTGTTAGTCAAACACGACCCGTGCTGTAAAGTCTCTCGGAAGGCAGCCAACTCGGGAAAATGGCAACCTGTAGACAACAAAAAGCAATCCCTTATACACGAATGTGAGAGGCCCCCAAGACACAGATGCCAACAGTTATATATGTGCTCAGTTTACCTATCTAGCCGACCGCTGTTTGGTGTTATTTTGAATCAGGACAGGTGTGGCTGCGGGGCCGTAGCCTGCAGCTCAGTGGCATCCATTCATATCCAATGCCGTCCCTGCAGGTGCAGGACAGTAAAACAGCAAAGGGGACATCAGCCGGCAAACATGGGAAACTCTGAACCAGTGGATCTCCCGGGCCGAGAGCTGGGCACCCATTCAGCCCGTAGCATAGCCCAGCACTGACTCGGCAAAAGTGCCACATCCTCAAGGCTGGCACTTGTGCCAACCAGCCGCTAGTGAATCCAATCGATGATCGACGGATGATCTGGGGACTGCTCCAGTTTTGGACTGGGATTGCTGACTTCCAAATGCCTAAGTGTTTACATGATGGATGCTCACTCCAGACAATTGATCTGGAATAAAGTTCATGAAGAAAAGCAATGAATGAATTAACAAAAAAAAATGATAACAAATATGCCACTTGGTGCTAGATACTACGTAAGCACCACGGCATGCACTACGGTGACTCCCTGCTCTGCCCATCCTTCCCCTCCTGACACAAACAGGGCTGATCACTGCCTGGGGGGTGCGGCTGACCAGAAAAGGAAGGACAGGCAGGCACTTAGACGTGGCTTACTCGGAGACTTGGCAGGCTGGCAACATGCTCCACAACAGCACATGCCAACGACGAGCGCTGCTGTGGCCAGCAGGGCAAGTGTCCTGTCCTTCATGCAGCTCTGCGGTTTCCAGTTCCAAGATTTGAATTAGCGTTGTCCGATCATTCCACGTTCAATGTTCTTAGTCATACTCCTCATTTCCCTCACAACTGGAAGAAAGAGCATCAGGGCAGCTGACCAGCGCCGCGGCAGAGCCATACATCCTTTCTCTCTCGTGGGTCGGTCGGTCAGTGTGTGCGTTCTCCAGGTGTTCTCCTGGGAAGCTGCTGCTGACCAACCGTTCATTGAGGACTTTTGTCTCGGGTGCAAGTGTACCAAAACCAACCGTTGCGAGCAACGCGCAGTCTCCCGTTCCATCAAGGACCCCAGTCCCGCCAATCTTCATCACGAACCCGTTCACAAAGCATCTCCCAGGGACTGCGGCCAGCCTGTGCCACTGTGCAACGCTGCGGGCTGTTTATTCTGGGACCGATTGGTTGCCCCCCAGCCAACCGTTTTCCCCTAATCTGGGATAATACACAAGATAATGAGCCCCTGGCAAAGGTTGTAAGGCCTGAAGAACGAAGAAAAAGAAGGGTCCGGCTTTATAAACATTCCACTGCCTGCCCGCCTTGTCTGCGCTGTGCTGCTTACCCCTTCATCTGCGTACTCATCTCGCAGCTGACTCTTGAGTGTCTTGCTAAGCCATTCCCTCCCCGTGATTTTTTTTTGATATCCCAACCCACCAACAAGCAAAGAATCAATAATCAGCGAGTCATCGAAAACATTAAGAACTCATGAAGTTGTCATGATGCGGTCGTTATTACTTTCTTCGCTTTGCGCCCTTCTCATTGCGCTCCAGCCCGTTGTGGCCGTCTGGCCGATACCCAAAAAGTTCAAGACGGGCAATACTACCTTGTTTCTACATCAAAATCTGGAGATCAAGTATAATGACAATCTTGTATGCTGGACTGCTCTCTGTTCTATCGTTTCACCTTCCTCTCCCCTTTTTTACGGCCCTCAGTCCCACTCTCATGTATGTCCCGGAGAGGGAATGACTGCTAAATCTTTGATGTACCAACAGACGCAGTACACGTTCGGCTACGAGGCTGCCACTTTCGACAGCCACGACATCGTCCGGGCTGGTGTATCCCGGGCACTCTCTACTCTCTTCGGAGAGCAGTTTGTTCCATGGATGCTGCACAAGCCTGGCGACAAGTTTGAGCCTGACGTGAATGGGAACCTGAAGTGGATCAAAATGCTTGAGATCACGCAGACAGGCAAGGACGACAGCGAGAAAATATTAAAACCTAAGGCCGGAGAAGTGGACGAGTCATATAATTTGACTTTGAGTGCGGACGGAGAAGTCAAGTTGACGGCTGTTTCGTCAATCGGCGTACTCCGCGGCCTTGAGACCTTCATCCAGCTCTTTTACCAACACTCAGCCGGCACTTTTTGGTACACGCCGTACGCCCCAGTGGAGATCGAAGACGAGCCAAAGTTTGACCATCGGGGCCTGTTGATCGATACATCTCGTCATTTCTTCCCCGTCGATCATATCCTGCGCACTATCGATGCCCTGGCATGGAACAAGATGAACAGGTTACACTTCCATGTCACCGATTCACAATCGTGGCCGCTCGAGATTCCCAGTATGCCGGAGTTACACAAAAAGGGTGCCCATCACCCAGCATTTACTTATTCTCCAACCGACGTTGATAGGATCTTCAAGTACGGTGCTATGCGTGGTGTCCAAGTCTACTTCGAGATCGATATGCCCGGCCACATCGGTTCCGTCGCTCTCAGCCACCCAGAGCTCATTACGGCATGGAATGCCAGGCCATATGATGCTTATTGCGCTCAGCCGCCTTGCGGTAACTTTAAGCTCAACAGCACGAAAGTCGACGAGTTTGTTAAAAGGCTGTTTGACGACCTCTTTCCAAGGATTTCGAAATACACCAGCTACTTCCACACGGGCGGTGACGAAATCAAATACAAGGCCTATACGTTGGATGACACTGTAAAGTCTGACAAGGAGGACGTTTTGAAACCACTTTTGCAGAAGTTCTTTGACAAGAGTCATAAACAAGTCCGCGATGCTAAGCTCACACCGATTGTCTGGGAGGAGTCGGTTGAGAAATATAACCTTGCGTTGGAGAAAGATGTGATCGTGCAAACGTGGACGGGGGATGGGAAAGTACAGAACGTGACAAGCAAAGGATACGGGGTAATTGACAGCAATGTGAACTACTGGGTAAGTCGATTAGTTTCACAAGAGCTTGTAATGAAAAGCAAGGATGGCCACTAACAAATGCTATCAAAAGTACCTCGACTGCGGCCGCGGCCAGTGGGTCCTCTTTGACAACAATGAGTACGCTAGGGGCTGGCCATTTAATGACTGGTGTGGTCCCACAAAGTCATGGCAGCGCATCTACTCTCATGATCCAAGGGCAAATCTCACAGCCGAACAAGCGAAGCTGGTGCTCGGCGGTGAGGTCGCAGCCTGGAGCGAGACGATCGATCCATTGAACTTTGACCCTCTCGTCTGGCCCCGAGCCAGTGCCGCCGGCGAAGCGCTCTGGTCTGGAAACAAGTTGGAGTCAGGACAAAACCGCAGCCAGCTGGAGGTTGCCCCACGGTTGTTCGAATGGCGCGAGCGCATGGTGGCAAGAGGCATCAGGGCAGCACCGCTCACACAGCTGTTCTGCACCCAGCGCAGTCCTGAAGAATGTCTGTGGGAAAACCCGAATTAGAATACTCCAGTCTGGTTCTCCATCCTGTGTTCTTGCTTGGCTGAGGAGGGGTCATACCTCCTTTTGTTCTTATCCTTTTCTTTCCCGTCTTCCTATTTACATCCAGAGGACTTAAAAAGGGTTTTGCTTTACAATGTATAATATCGCTTGGGCCACTTTATAGGCTGAGGGGGAAATAGGGGGCGAATACATAATGGACTACTTACGGATGTGTATCTCAGGGTGCCTCAATTATGTAACGTTGTCTTGGCTTGACATGTTCGGAATTGACCCGAGATATAGACATGAGTAAGACGTTGCGAAGGATTCGGGAAGGATCCGATCTACCCGTGGAACGTAACCATGGCAAGCCCTCGCATTGCAACATGCCGGGATTTGTTGAGGTCTTGGGTTGTATGAGGCGTTTAGACAAGATTTCGTCAAAGCTCGTCCCAATCCCTAGAAGAGACTGTGATCAGGAAAGAGGTCAAATCCGTATACTGATAGTCTCTAGGAACAATATGGAGTGCCATAATAAAAGTGATTTGGAAAGCGGCTGTGTCCTTGCACAGGGGTAGTATTCGATACGCAGGGGTATGGTTTGTTGGCAGCAACAGTCCTCCTGATACCACCTGCCTGCTCGAGTCGGTTGTAACTGGAGTTCCATGACGGCGACCCGGCAACCTAGCAGAGTAACTAGAACACTACCTGTACCTGCTATCCGCACTCAAATCATGTTAGCCTTTAGTATCGGCATGAGTCCGAGATCTACGTACCTTGAAGAGCCGGGGTTTCAAGGGTTGGGATGTGGGTGCTAAACAAATCAAGAGTAAAAGCGGAGATTTTCCAGAGGATCAAAAACTGTAGTGAGGGGAAGGGTTTTGAGATGTGGCTATGGTGTAAGTTGTCAGTAGAGGAAAGTTCATCCGCCCACATAGTCTGCTGGGGGGTTTGAATGAGTCAGTTGACAAGAGGTAAGTCTCATATTATCTCCATCGTGTTGATCAGCAAAGCATAACCCATTCAGTTCGGCAGCTTCATACACAGCTCTTGACAGTATCAGCACTGTGAACGTGCCATCAGGGCCCAGGATCGGAGCGGCTATGAAGCTCTTCAAGGCTAGTGTCCTGCGGGGCCCCGGGTTTTTCTCCTGACTGCCCGTTAGCGACATGGCAGCCTCCTTCAACCGCCAGAACTCCATCTGCCAGTAAGAGCTTGAAATGTCAAAATCGTCATCGGGAGCCCATTAGTTCTCAATTCCAGCGATCAGCTCCGGGATATTTCGATATTGATAACATTACCGAGCATGCTATTCGACAAGGGCCAACGCGTCCCGCGCGTTCCACAGTGTCACTGAGACTGAGACCACGCCACTGACCACAAGATTCCCGGCAGCTAGGGTTGGCACACCGTAACAGCGTATTCGAGCGCGTACCTACGTCAAACACGAGTGGAGAACCTCGGCTCCTCCCTCCGTCCTTTGCGGGGTTGTTGTTAGTTGTAATCGTTGGGGCTAAACTCAAACCTGCAGGTCCCCGGACTTTGACAGTTTGAGATGTGGATCGCACGTCCCGAGCTGCTTCCCAATATGCCCGGTATGTCAAAAATTCCATCAAGTTTTGGAGAATGACGTCTAGGAGGTCCCGCAGATCGCGTGCTTTGTTTGGTCTGTGGCTCCCGTGAGGACTGGGAACAGCTTTGTCATGGATGCTACACGGCAGATCTGCCCTTCTTACCAACATTTATTGGTACAGATAGGCAATATGCTCCCGGTAACCACCAAATTCGACGCTTGAATTGCGTTGTTCCGATCTAACAGTCCAAGTCGAGTATCTACCCGAATTCCCTGAATGTCCGGTTTTTTTTTTTGGATACAAAACCTTGTCCATTTCCACAACGAGCTGTTGGATAGTGTTGGGTTAGTTCCCACAGGTGCACAAAGCAGAGACTTGTAAGAGGCTCCGATGGCTTTCTTTCTGTCCTGTCAAGCCAAAACAACGGGGCCAGACTGACTTGGAACGTAGAGACACTAGCCGTTAGGGTCGCATCACCATTCCTCGCCCCTGCTGTGTTAGTGTGTATGAGGTCCTCGGATTTCGGATTGGTATGAAGTCCGCCCACCCTTCCCCCGCATGGTCTGGCCATGGTTCTGTCCGTTGTGACAGTGTCTGGGATGGACGAGTGTTGGCCGGAAACGATCCGGCATTGCATCCAAATTGGCTGGCTTTAAAACACTCAGGACCCCGGGTTCAACCCCGCTACGGTCTGTCCTTGGTTGCAAACATTTTGAACTGAATCCAGCTCTACTGTGTGCTTTCCATCTCTCGGACTACAGGGCCGGCCGTGGATGCAATCTTGATATCTTCTTGGTTGCTGAGCAGCCTTTAGTCCTTGACCACTCAATCTTCCCCTTGCCATCTCTGTAGCAACTGGCCACTTAAGTCTTTGTTGCAAAAGACACAAGTCCCTCCCCTGAGATTTAAGTCGGAACACGGAATCAGCTATAAGAGAATCCTCGTCTTCGAAGATGGGTCTGATTGAGACCCTCATTGGCCATATCTCACCCAAGATTGTCTTGGCCTTAGTGCCAGGACTGTTTTTGGCCTGGCTGCTTAACACTCTAATCATCAAGCCGGCATGGCAAGAGATCAAGTTGGCCAGATTGCCCGGTGCCAGGGCTCCCAGGATGTCGACCAAACTCCCTTTTGGTGGGCAGGCCCCGTCATTGCTTAGGGTAGGCGTCACTGCATAATTAACACTAACATGCATTCAGGCCTTGACTTCCTATGGACCAGTGTCCGGGCATCCATGAAGTACAAGAACCTTGATTTTTGGCGGGAGAGCTTCAAGAAAGTTGGCTCCAACACCTTTGAAGCACGCTTGTTTGGCCGCAATATCATCTTCACTATAGATCATGAGAACATCAAGGCCATCCTGGCGACGCAGTTCCACGACTACGGCAAAGGCGAGACCTTCCACAACGAGTGGAAGGACTTCTTGGGCGACAGCATCTTCACTACCGACGGCACCCTCTGGCATAACAGCCGGCAATTGATCCGCCCTCAGTTCATCAAGGACCGGGTTAGTGATCTTCATGTTTTCGAGCGGCATATGCAGATTTTGTTCCGTGCCATTGCCAATGGCGGCCCTCTCCATGGTGAAGATCAGCCCGTCGACTTGGGAGCCGGTAACGGAAGGCCAGTTGACATCAGCGATCTGTTTTTCCGGTATACCTTGGATGCCTCGACAGAGTTCTTGTTGGGCAAGGATGTCAAGTCACTCAGGTTAGTTTCTGACATGTCTATCTTGCTTTGATTTACGCATGAGCCTGACCCCTCATGTCTACAGCACTCCGGTTCAGGACTTTGCCGAAGCCTTCGGCGAAGTCCAGCGTGTGCAGAGTCTCATCGCGCGCGCTGGCCCCCTCAATCGGCTTGTCTCTCGCAAGACTTTTTGGGAGGGTATGAGGGTCATCAACAGCTTTATCGACACTATCATCGATCGAGCTCTGCAGTTGAGCGATGAAGAATTGGCAACTAAGAGCAAGAATGATGTGGGCTACACGTTCCTACATGCTCTGGCAGGCTACACACGCGACCGTACCGTGCTGCACGACCAACTCATCGCCGTTCTGCTCGCAGGCCGCGATACGACCGCATGCACGCTATCGTGGACCATTTACGAGCTGGCGCGCCATCCCGAGTGTCTTGCTAAGTTGAGGGCTGAGATCCTGTCGGTCGTTGGTCCTGACCGCTGCCCAACGTATGAAGATCTCAAGAGTATGAAGTACCTGCAAAATGTCATGAACGAGACCCTGAGGCTGTACCCCGTCGTTCCGTTCAAGTAAGTTCATGGCAAGCATTCCACGTCAAATCTACCAAAGAATCAATGAACACTTAACACTCCGCAGCGTTCGTCTAGCCTTGAAAGACACCACTCTCCCTCGCGGTGGCGGCCCGACCGGTTTGGAGCCCGTCAAAGTCCTCAAGAACACCCCGATCGCCTACTCCACGATCTGCATGCAACGCCGTCCCGACCTGTATCCTCCCGTTGGACCAAACTTCCCTCCTGTCGAAGTCTTCTCTCCCGATCGCTGGTTCCACTGGCAGCCGAAGCCATGGCAGTACATCCCGTTCAACGGCGGTCCGCGTATCTGCATCGGCCAGCAGTTTGCGCTGACCGAGATGGCGTATGTGCTGACGAGGTTGTTCCAGCGGTATGAACGGGTTGAGAGTCTGATGGGACCCATCGACGGGGGCAACCCGAAGCTCAGAGCGGAGGTCGTGCTGCAGCCGGGAGACGGCGTCAAAGTTGCATTTTGGCAGGCCAACAGGGCTCAAGGGGAGAAGTAAGATGTTAGTGTAAAAAAGGGTGGATGTCGGTAAGGAATGGCAAGGGAACTTGAGGGGCATTGACTTTCTATATATAGTCATGATATCACAGGGTAGGTTCTCCTATCACTATCCGTTAATGGATGGGGAACATGATGATACCGTTCATTAGCCGCTCAGCATATATAGTCGTCTATGTGAAGCTACCCATGAGTACTGATGCATGAAACTTCACTCCTGTTCTTGCAAAGTCCGGTCTCCTGGTTATAAACCCTCATAAAATTGCATTACCACCTTACAACTTCGTCAAGAGTCTTACACTTCCTCTTTTGCGTCCTTCTCTTACAATTTGAAACTCTCTTTGATCGCCTCGCCAAACCGCCGGATTGCTTCCCTCATGTTCTCCGGTGTCGCGGCGGCAAACGTTGTCCGGAAGAAGAGCTGTGACGGAGCTGTGTGATGCTCTGCCCGGAACCAAGACCCACAGGCGACAAGTACACCCTTCGCAATACAGCTCTTGAAGATCTCCTCCTCCAGTTCCAACACGCTCTTCTTCTTTGCAAGCGGGTGCTTCTCATGGTTTACCTTCAACCAGTGGAACATGCCCGCCATCGGCAGATCCCAGCTGACGATCTCCTTGGGCAAGAATGCTTCGCAAGCAGCCACCATGACGTCCCTCCTCTTGGTGTACTCCCCACGCAGGTTCATCAGCCACTTAAAGTAGCCCTCGTGGCCCCATGTCTCATCGAGTAGCTTGTGTAGGATGACTTGTGAGAAGCCGCTGGGACCCTGGTTGGCGACTTCAGCATGGCGAATGAAGCGCTCAATGATCTGGTTCGATGCCGTCACCCAGCCCATGCGCGACCCGGGCACGACGACCTTGGAGAAAGAGTCCATTCGCAGCACTCGCCCGTCCACATCCATGCTGATGTACGTCGGGATCAGTCCATCAAGGAACTTTTCCACATCCGCCTCGCGCACGCTCTCTTCACCCGGCTTAGCCATCTGAAGGTAGTAGTACGGCTCATCCTCAATAATAAAGACATCATGCCGCCTACACACCTCATAAATCTCCCTTCTCCTCTTCTCCCCTTGCGTCGCCCCCGTCGGGTTCTGCCCCGTTGGCACGGTATATAACACATGCGGTTTTCTCCCCTGCCTTCTTACATCCCACTCGCTCAGAATCCGATCCATCTCCTCGGGTAACAACCCCTCGGCATCCATCGGCACACCCACAATATTCACCCCCAACGGCACAGCCGTCTCTAGTGCCGTTGAGAAGCTGTACTCATCCGTCAACAGCCCATCTCCCTCGGCACAGAACATTCGCAGCGCCTGCTCCAAGGCACCTGTGCTGCCTACCGTCAGACACACCCCCCAATCCGCATACGGCGGCGCCCCAATCAACTCAACATGCTCTGTCACAAAGCGGGTCATCTGCGCAGACCCAGTCGCCTGCGAATAATTCAGCGCGATAGAAAGGTCATACTCAGCGGGCTTGGGGCCCCAAGCCGTTGGCCGCTCGGGGAGAGGCGTCGGTCGCGAGGCCTCGTACTTCTCGATGGTGATGTCCATGCCGCGGGGGCCGAGGGTGTCAGATTCGGAAAAATGAGGAGGGGTTGGGACGCGGAGGGATAGCGAGGAGATGGGAAAGTACTCGGGGCAGGGGAGACCACCGCCGAGGGAGATGAGGCCAGGCTGTTTGAGGTGCTTGGCGGCTTGCTTGAGTTTGCAGGGGGCGCGGAGGGTGGATTCTTTGGTGAGGTGGTCTGGTTGGGGTTAGGCTTTGAGTGATTTGTAAGTGAGTTGAGGGAGAAGAATGACTTACGGTCCATGCGCTTGGCTAGGGGTTTGCCTGTAGCCTAGATAGTAAGCTTAATTAGTTTTACATTTATACATACGTGGGCTCAAACCCCGTCAATCATCAGATGAACTCATCCTAGGTCATCCGTCATTTGATGTTCATGAGCCATGTGTTGAGGAGTGAGAAGTCAGAAGTTTCAGGGGTTGAGCAAGGGTTAGGGTTAACTTACGGGGCCCTTGAACATGTCCGCATCACTGGCCGCCGCTGTTCCAGCAATCAACCTCCCGGCCTTGGCCCGGCGTTCCCGAATCTCGGCAAGAGTAACTCTGTGCCGGGGCGGCGTGGTGATGGCTGCGACGGTCGGCTCATGTTGATGGGCAATGTGGCTCGCAGGGGTTGCCGTGCTGGCATTGACGGCTTCAGAGTGAAGGTCACGCGATTGATGAGATCCGCCGTGTCGGATTCGTGACAGTTTTGTGGCTTGTTCGCGACGTAACACCAAGCATGTCGCTGATGTTACCGTCGGAGATGATGACCGCAACTGAAGCGGCAATGCCCTGTGGACGGCGTGAGCCCGGAATGCGCTCCGCATGTGGACGGGCAAATGTGGGCCGTAACGGTGATGTGACAGGGAGCACGATGTTTTCGTGTCAGGAAGCCAAGATGGACCAGAACGGGGTGACGTCTGTAGATGGGTGTGTGCGCTGAAAGCTTCAAAAGCTGACGTTTGCAGAAACTTCGGAAATGAGAGAAACGGGAGAAAGAACACTCTGCCAGGAGACAGCTAGTGTAGATAGGATAAAAAAAAGCTTAGATATGGGATCACGGTTTATCGGTCAATGCCGTGCAAGGGTCCGTTCCATTCTCCTAGGATTCTAGTCTCCGCTTGGAGTAACCATCAGCCTGTGTACGTGATAGGGGCGGCGCCATTAGATGGCGGGGTTGGACCAGCAACGCCCGAGGGTAGCCGTTCCTAACCCTTTGGTGTTTGCGAGTCAACACCAGGACAGCACACCGCTCTAGCTAAAGATAAAGAGTCTTGTGACCACAAAACCTGGGCTTAATTCAGTGGATCTACATCACAAACTTTGTTTGACCAACTCTATCACTCGATGCTTTATGTGGCTTTTGTCTACGGATCCATACACATATATCTATATGTTGGGAGCAATTTTGTTGTTTACTTTCACCACTTCCCCCCACAGGACCCACCACCTTGCACTTGGTCTTGAGACATTGGGTCATCAAGCCAGCACGATGTGACGAACAATAATAACTCTCAAGTCAACATGCCTCCCGGAAAGCTAAAAGAGATCCCCCAGAAATTGACCGCTTATATCTCTAATGCGTCTAATATGGACAGGAAGAAACGTATACGCTCTATGATGGCCAGACATCAATCCCCCCGTTCCATTAAGAGACCAGGAACTCGGCAGTCAGCACCAGGCCAAGTATGTGGCTTGGTTGCTTCCAATGCCTAAAAGAAAGCCCCTCCTACACCTCGAACCCTAAATAAGGGTTAAGCTCCGTGTACATTTTGCATGGGAAGGAAAGGATGCTCCGTCACTCGAAAAGATGGTCGATCGGACATAACACCTGATCTTGTGCTTTTTTTTCTCCTATGAAAGACTGTGTCCATCGGAAGCCTAGCGATAGGATCTGCCCGAGGGCACGATTTCACAAGTGAAATGTTATCTGCTGGTGGAAGAACTGTCGCGCTGTCCACAAACCGCCCAGTGGCGATTCCAGTCAGGAGCTATATCCACATCTCGCAGTCCAACTTGGTGTATATCAACTCAGCTGGCCATTAGTCGAAGTTACTTGCCAGTTTGATCCATAACCAGAGCTCTTCTGTCATATGTGTCGTTCAACACCGGCAAACTGGACAGTACATCAAATAACTGACCACTTGACCAATAATGGCCTGTCGGTGCGTCGAGCAGAAAAGAATGGATACTAATTCACTCACAGCAGAGGAGTCAAAGAACTTTGGCTATGCGCATAAATTGATGCCCGCGCAAGGTCGCATTCTGCGCTAGTGGATAGGGGCAAGATATAGACTGCTTTTCGGCTGGTGGGAATGCTTAGCGGAGAGTAACCGTAGCAAAGGCCACGGCAGCAATAAAAAGTGGCAACCATCAAGTTACATTCTCTGCTGAGGGATAGTTCAAATAATATGGTCAAAGTGAGCAGGACTAAGGGAAAGGAGTAGGTATACAGTGCCAGTTTATCAATATATTAGGGAAAATCTGCAACCGTCAAGTGTTGACTTGTTCATAGTGATAACTTGCTTCTTGAAGGTCTCGGAGTTCAATATGTGAAACAATAACGCTTCTAGCCCAAAGACAACTAAGGCACTGTGCCACATTAGTGCTTGCTTATCCGGATCAAGTCTTATTTGCTCACATTGACAGCGTTTGGATCTCAGGGACATAAATAACTGCCCAAGGACACCGAAGCACGGTGCCGATGACTGAACCAGAAGACAGAACCTTAATGTTACGATGTCACTCTTTGTGTAAACTAATCCCTTGTTTCTAATTGGAATAGATAATATGATTGCTGTTCATTGTGTTATCGGTGTTCTCTGAGTTAAGAGCTTCACCATCCCTACTTTCTGATCGCTGGCGAGCACAAGCTAAGCAAGCAGGGAGTGGTGCTGGTATACTTGGATAGATGAGTAGTGCACAGAAGGATAAGACTGTAAGGGAAGGTAAAAGAATTTCGCTTCTTTTTCGGGCACAAAAGCAAGAAGGAAGAATAAGGGGTAAAGGGTTCATCAAAACTGTAGGCTAGGAAAAAGACGAGTCTAAGTGCAAGCAGAATGGTCTCGTATGTCCCCCATGTAGTAATGAGAGCAGGACGGGAGACAAGGAAAGAAAATGTCAAGAAGCTTCGAGGGCTTACGCTCACAAGGAAGTCGAGGAAAACGCGTACCAAGATTCGACAGCTCCAAAACAACCCAAGAAGTTGTAGCCCGGGTCAATAGCCCTCACAGGGCGACCGCATTGCCAAGCATTGAATGATTCGCAGGGACCCCCAGCTTTCGAATATCGTCAGCCTGGCCCGCGCTCCATGAGGCTCAGCGAAAGTCGCATTCCATGTGAATAGTGATTCCAGCTCCATTGGCCAAACATAGTTTCGAGGCTGTTGGAATATGGATTCTCTAGACTGTTCCCGCTTTCGCAAGTCAACCGATATGGCAACTGCGTGCTTCAATTGCCCGGCGCTCAAGGTCTGATGCATGAGGGCAGACATCCAAAAGTTTCTACATCTCGCGCTTCAGCATGTCCACCGCATTTGGTAACATGCACGAAAGGCAGCCAAGATGTCCATTCGATGTCTTTGCGAGCTGAATATTGAACAACAATCGATATATTAGAGTTAAGCACTCGACTCTGAGCCCCTGAGCGAAAGCCATATGTGTCTTGAGTCAATACCACTTTATCCGCCGGATTTTCGGGGCGACGGCTGGCCGTTCACTTCCTCTCTTGCATTGTACCAGAAGTGTGTACTCCTTCGATACCCCACCAGTCTACAACCAAATCAGCAATATAGCAACTGCCATGCAACGACAATCCCAACCTTTATGCCCTAGCCAAACACTCAAGACAGAACAAATATTCCTAGATAGCTGGTCCTCGAACGACTGGTGTTGGATATCGGGAACTTGGGAAATAGGTATCGCTTGTCTCTGCAGTCTTGTGAGTTGGAAATACAGTGTGCAGGCAGTACCGCGCGCTTTGATTCTAACGACTCAGGACAGCCTGCCAGTCTGTCTGCAGCTTCCCACACTCCGAGTAGACTCGACGATATACTAAATGAGTGTTCTTACCACATGTGCGACCTTCGGATACTGTGTCTCATTAATCAGCCATAGAGGGTAGAAGCAGGATCGATGCCAATTTTCCGTTTATACATGTGTGTTTGGCTCTGCCATCATTTGGACTGTATCATTCGACAACATCCTCAAATGATCATTTTGGGGTATTTGCCCTGGACAACTTATTTGGCTATGTCCATCAGCACTGCGGGCCACAATGCATATATATCGGTGAATATATGTTTCCAGTCGCTTTGTTATACATAAGCTTGGCATATATTTTCGGGCTATATGATGAGTTCTATGAGGCAACCATATCCTTGTGATAAATATAAAACCTGTTGTTTCGACTTTCTACGATAATGCCCTCACACCAAGGACTCGCATCTAATCCCTAGAACGACACAGTGGTCTCAACTTTGCCGTATTGCTTTTCAAAGCGTTACAGTTTGTAGAGAGATGGTGGTTTGTAATGCAGCTACACACTTTGTCAATGACTATGGAGAAACTCTAGATGGTTACGACAGGTTTCAAAAAGATCACGATTGTCAAGAAGGTATCTGTTTCCCTATGTATCTCAGGGGAAAAAAATCGAACAATCCAGGAATTTATGAAACGAGATTATGGTCACTATTGTTGGTGTTGACAGCCTGGCTGTTGTTAGATGGGGTCGTAGTTTATCACCTGCAACAGGAAAAATCGTGGTCTCAACGGCCGTATGAGTCGCAACCATCAAGCATGTATATTCTTTTCTTTGTGACGTTTATCAGGCAGGAGATTGTCACACACGCCCTGATGAGATACAAATTGCAGTAACCAGCCGGCAGTTCATGATATCCTAGAGGTGGCTTCTTCTTTTATGATGCATGGAACCTATGGACAGCCTATGGACAGCCAAACCATTCAAAGAGTTTACACAGAACAAGCTTTTTGACACAAACTTATCAAAAACACCAAAACATTCCGAATTAAAGCGTCCAAACCACAGGTGACGAGTTAATTCCATGTAAGAAGACCCGGCATTCCATCATTTGTTAGTCCGTGTAGACTTTCCAAGCCCAGAAACAAACATTGACGAAAAGTACATCCGGAAACAGCACATCAAAGCCACCGTAATATATATAAAAGAGACGCCAAAGTTATCTCCACGATGCAAGGTCTTTGCGATGACCCGCAAATGGTGACCTTAATCTCCTGCATATAACGCCTGAATGACTTGCGTCGACACCATTTGACTGGACTCAACCCGAATACTAAGGGCGACTGCTGTTATTTGTGGTTTTGGTGGTAAAATATGAGAAGTGTTTGGGTTGTCTTCAAGAGCCTGGAGATCCCCCGCCCACACCTTCATTATCTCCAACACTCAAGTCGTCACCTGCGAACAGTACCGAAGAAAGTTGTGCTTGCAATCAAAACAGACTCATGTTGTCAGGTACGAAACCTGGAAGACTGCGACTTTATTCATCCACCAAGGTTGTCGAGAAGTCCGTGTCTGTTGGTGGTTGGATAGGCTGGATGCTGACGCTTTCGTGATTATGAAGATCGTGGGCCTGTTCAGCAGACTGCTCTGAGGTGAGCGAATCTCGGACGCAGTTTAGCGCGGGTGAGTTCCAGTCTGAGCGAATGGGAGACCTCTGAGATGGCAACTCAATGGAACTTGCAAGTGTGGCGCTACTATATCCCGAGTAATGGGAAGGCGGTCCATCTAGACGACAGTAGATGTAGTCGTTAAGCATTGATTGATTTTGCTGCCGCCAAGTCATCCTCGTCGACTGTCGCCTGTACAGTGCAACAGGGGCAAGCGACAACATCGTGTTGAAAAGCGGAAACCATCGGGTGAAGTCGTCTGGGGAGGCTTTCGTAGCTGGTTGGAGGACCAGGAAAAGAAAAAACAAGCAAAGCCCAATGAAATGGGTGAAAGGGCCAAGGCTAAGTTGTTGTTAGTGACACATGCTTGGCACACCTGCGCAGCTGTCGTCACAAAGCGTCCACTAACCTATGGAATGCCTTGTTGTGTATAACGTGCCAGCCAATAAGAGAAATGGTATAGACGACTAGGCACCTGAACGGTAGTTAGCTTTATCATTTTGAGCTAGAGCCTAGGAGTAATGGTTTCGTACGGTAAAAGGAGACTTTCGAGACGACAAGAAGTTACTTGGCTAAGCACAAGTGAAGTGCCTACCATCAAGCCAAAAATTTGTAATCGTAAAGAAGCTAGCACATATGCGCCACCATCGAGAACCAAGGGATTGTTCTGTGGTTTGCGAGCAGTTGCTGACTGATGATGATGGATGCATTGCTCCTTAAACAAGTATGCGAGTTTATATATAGAGAGAGAGAGAGAGAACAGCAAGCTCAAACGGTACAGTAGTAAGTTCGTGAACTGCGAAAAGATGCAACACTGCACGATTTGGTGGCTGTTCTTATCTAGAACATATTGGTAGTGGGAATGAAGGCTATGTAAGCAGGATGCTGTTGAGAGAATGTTTTCAAGGATGTTTAACAGTTTCCGCGCGCTAAGAAATGGAGAACAGTAGGGAAAGTGTATACATAGATGTAAGTGTACTTTGATACGCACCTGCTAGCTGATTATCTAAAAATCGTTACTGTATGAGTAACCTCAGGAAGTCTTGTCGCTCTCGTATGCAGTAGTTCGGGATTTTATTAACTTTACCGTTGTGGAAACCAGAAAGTCGCAGATAGCTCTCGCTCAAATGAGTTGCTAGCACTGGGTAAGCTGGTAGAGATGAGTGGCGCTCTGTAAGAAGAGCATCCACGGCTGTAAGTATTTTACAAGCACTGATCGGTGATGGTAATTCTGCTTGAAAACAGTGAGCTGCAGTCCAGGGAGAGCAAATCGCTGGACTTCCTCTTTGATGACTCAAGTATTCCCGGAGGTGAGATCTCTTAAAACATCAAGCGCTCCACAAATGAAGCAGCAACCAATTATCCCCCTTGTCTGGCATTGAGAGCCGCAACCATGCGGCGAAAGGACGGTGCGCGAACCACCAGGCTAACGTAATGGTGCGCGCACCATGGGCAGAGGTTGTTCGACTCAGCACAAACAAGAGCTACAGGCACGAACATGAGAACAGTCTTCCTGCTTTCCGAAGATGAGTTTTTCCTATTGCCCTCGAGTTCTGGCTCCCAGCTGCCTTAAGACAAGCTTCTTGTTGCCTTCTGGCTACGGCTATAACATGCTTACAAGGGTATCTTTGGCTAGCACCCTTTCTCCATCTCAATTGCTTTGGTGCATGTCTGCTCTCTGACAGGAAACGTGCGAATGTAAGCCCGCTTATCTACCGAACATGGTTTGATTCTTAATCTCTATGACACGTACACGCACATCAAAGTCACTTCTTGCTGAGAAAACTCTCGTCGCGTTTGGAAATAGCAAGACGGTCTTCTCATACTTTAAGCTTATACAGGGCCTTCATCTAGCCATACACTCATCGTCTGAAATGCACTCATAATTCAGACAATTTGAGTCTCAAGAGAACCAAGGCAACCGATATGAGAACTGTACGTCATAGGTTTTTGGGTTGCTGGCATTGGATAGTCTCCCTCATCGAAGTCGGAATCGCCTGTCTTTGCAGTCTCGTGACCTGGAGATATATCAGTCACCATAACCAACCTCTTGGATGTGTTCAAGTTAGTGTTAAAGCCTTCTACAACGAGCATGCGTGGAATAGGTAGTAACTAATAGTAGGGGAAGGAGATCACACCACGGATTTATCGGACGGGGCAATTGATGCATGTTGTTGGCATGAGTCCCCAATCCTAATACTGGCTTGCTGTTTGGCCTTCGGATGCAGTGTGTCCTCACTCAGTTACAGGCGCCAGGATCAAGATGTATGTCAGTACCCTATCTATGCAGGTGTTCTGGGATCCGCTATTGCCCTTGGTCATGTACTCAAGAAGAGTATGGATTTGATTGTTTTCGGGTATCTTCCTTGGGCAACCTGTATTGCCATGGCGACAAGCCTAGTTGGTCACAGCCTATTTAGATGGATTACAACATACGGCGGAGAGACGAAAATAGTTCTCAAAAAGACTCATGTCCTGAAACCGGCACTGGAACGGAAAGCCACAGGCTGGAAGAACTTCCAAGTGAGGAATGCCACCGAAATCGGTAGCAATCGGCTCAGTCCTCAACATGACCTTGGTGGGCTTACGTGCATAACCCATAACAATCAGATTGCAGAACAGTTAGCTTAGGTTAGTCACTCTCATTCAAGCCTTCTCCTGATGAAAACATAAAACAGACTGACTAGCCAATTGGGATTGGATTCAGTCATATCATCACATGGAAGGTAACGCGCACCACTGTAGTCTTGTATTTGAAGCAGTGTGAAAGGAGGACTAGGAACTTGGAACACAGGGTGCCTTTCTATTACATGAGATTATTGTTTTCATTGACGGCAATTTGCTATGCCTTATGAATGGTTCGCGAAAGTATCTCAGGAAACCAAATTAGGAAGTTTCAACTCCTCTTTTGATTCTTTACTCTTTCTCGGGACGAGCTGTAGCTTTATTACCCGGACAGTCTACAAGATGCAACTGCGCTTTTTTTGTGAGAGGGGGAGGGTTCTTATTGCAAGAGGTGTTCAAGGTGAGAGGTTGTGGTGGTTTTGGCCTTTTGGAGACTCTAGTTTTGCCTATTCTCATTACTCGGTGAGATATGACGTGTAATCCACTTTGACTTACAAGACAAATCATATCTTTTTTTTTTGCCATATGTCTGACACATGATTTCAGTGCTACGCTGCTGGTGATAATAGGGTAATAGTGGTGTGCTGTTTCCCGCAACCTCCGCTCTGGAGGAATTGAGAGCCAGAGACTCCAGGTTTGTGTGAAGGATGATCAGGGAAATAGATAGAGTTTCTTTCGTATCTTGCTGAGCAGTGAGAAAACATGGTCAGGATACCAGTCACACAGAAGCATCTTGAGTTTTTGGGTTAACTGCTCGCTGACCCGACCGCCAGCTTGCAATAACTGCAATTAAGAAGTTGAGATGTATCATGTATTATGTGGACTGTGGAATATTAGAGTTGGAAACTGGAAACCGCATCTCGTACCCCAAAACCTGTCCCACTAGATTGCAGATCACCTTTTTAAAAATATGGCGGCAACCATTACCTGTGTTGACGAGAATGGGATGCGGAACAATCACTCCGAAGGACGCAGTCTATAGGAGATGACGGCTCAGTAGAGCGGACGACGTCCGGAACGGAATCCTTGGCAGGGCCGGAGCAGTCGGGAGGGGCAAAGGGAATGGTGCCAAGCCCCAACTCAGCGCCCCGCCTGTCGTTGCTGACGTTGGCGTGAGCGGATCCACCTAATCTGATGTCGGCGTGTTGGTGATTCGCCGCCGCCAAGACTGATCTCAAGATTCCCAACCACCTCGATATCCAAGCATCCACCTCACATCATCGAATCCAGCTGAATCTCGCTGAGATATTGGAGGCTGGTGACCACCCTGTACCGGCGGCCTGGAGATGGACTCGAGCTAAGCCACATGGCTTCTTAAAATCAGACGCTCCCTTTTTCCTGCGCTTAGCTGCATCTTAGACGTCATTTTGCCCTTGTACCCGTTCTTGTCCGGATTCAACATGTATATTGTGCTGTATCTACGGACATAGTTTGGATACAAACGACCTCATTCACTTGCAAATATCCTTTGAGAGGCAACTGTTTAGCGGGTATTCAGAAGCATTCTTTGAGTTGATCGGGATCTCAGCAAAATTTCACAATCGCTTCTTGTGCCGGTCCATCCGCTTTGGCTCTTGACCCGCAAAACGTCCTCAAAACAGCATCCGAGAGAACCATCTTTCACAGCATCTTGCTTCCATTGAGCAGGCCCTGAGCCACAGGCACAATGTTTGGTCAAGGATGGAGGGGGACATTAGCAGCAGCCGCTGCGCTGCTCGGTGGTACTGCTCTTGCACAGACATGGTCATCCTGTAATCCAGTTAGAGGGGGTGAGTGAGTGAACAAACTTCCAAGCTTCAAACCAGTCTCCTGACATAACTAGACTCCTGCCCCGCCAACATAGCTCTCGGAAGAAGCGTCAATATCGACTTCACAAAAGGCGAGGTTAACTCCTTCATCGCGAGCGGCGGCACACCCACCTACGGCAGCGACGGCGTGACCTTCACCGTGGCAAAGCAAGGCGATGCCCCACAACTGACCAGCGTTTTTTATATCATGTTCGGCCGTGTCGAAGTAACCATGAAAGCCGCCCCTGGAGCCGGCATTGTCAGCTCTCTCGTCATGCTGTCTGATGCGCTGGACGAGATCGACATGGAATGGCTCGGCGCCGACGACCAGACCGTGCAGACCAACTACTTCCGCAAGGGTTCCGAGAGCGGCTATGGCCGGGGTCAGTTCAACCCAGCACCTAACAACCAGGCTCAGTTCATCACGTACACAATCGACTGGACCCCGGAGCGAATCGCGTGGTACGTCGGCGGCACAGTCGTGCGGACAGTGACCTACGAAGAAGCCGCTGGCGCCTACCCACAAACTCCGATGCAAATCAAGTTTGGTGCGTGGGCAGGCGGTGATCCGAACAATGCCCCAGGCACGATCGAATGGGCGCGTGGGCCAACTGACTATTCCAAGGGCCCATTCTCCATGATCGTCCGCTCGGCAGTCATCACGGACTACTCGACAGGCCAGAAATACTACTACAGCGACACATCGGGCAATTGGCAGTCGATCCGGTCGGAGGGCGGCGAAATCAATGGCAACGCGGGCAACGCGGGCAACATCAAGGTGACGGCGACCGCACCGGAACCGACGCACACCATTGCGCCGTCCATTCCGCTAGGTGGAATCGCTCCCGGCACCACCGTCACGACGCGGACGCCGTCGCCGACTGGGCCGATTCCAGATGGTTGGAGGATCACGGATGATGGCAAGATCGTGCCGATTGGCTCCAGCACTGTAAGTATGTTACATTTTCCGTCTCCCTTTCAACACAACATGAACTGTGGACGGTCGATACTGACATAATGCGCAAAGATCTCCCCATCCTCGGACGGTTCCTCCTCGGCTGGTTCTTCTGGCTCGTCCTTCACTACTAGCGTAGTCCCGATCGCGACCCCGAACGACGGTGACGGCAGCAGCAATGGCAATGGGGCCCGTCCGACATCTGCCCCTCTTGTGGAAGATGCTGCCTCGATGGCCACTATCTCTGGTCTTGCTGCTGCTGCTGTGTCTGTGTTCACCTCCCTGATCGTTGGATTTGGGGGGACACTTCTCATCCCATTTTTCTAGACATGAATCATTGCATAATGGGTCAGTTTTAAATTGACTTAGTGGTTCTTTATATTTGACTTTTTGGTATATTTTGGCATGCATTTGCATTTACATGGCGCTTGTGGCGTTGGAGATTGGCAGCACTCACAATTGGGATAGACACATCATGACTTATGTCAAGCGAGAAGGTGGCTGTGGGAGAGAACTGTTGAGCATAATGCAAACGCTTAGTTGAGACATCATCTTTACGGTAAATATCACGGATGGCACTCATGCAGTATCACTACGATTTAAGCTTAATGCATTCATAGTTCCTTGTTATTGCTATGTAGCACCCAGATCTGTATAACCATGTATGTGTATTGCCTTGTGCTAGTGTAGTAATACTGATCCGAGACGCGAAAACTCGACTCGACCGGGAGTGCTTGTCACTCAAACTCATCACTTCGTATCGCACTATGCTTGTTTTCTCTAAATGCTTTCCTCCAGGAAAAATGCAGCAAAAACTCCTAATCCCATGCAGTGACAATGAAGTCACCTTAAAATCAACCATCGCAGCGTCTAGGTGCAGCCGCATTAGATGTGCGAAACTCCACGTCTTCCGCATAGAAGCAAAACCTTATAAGTCACCCATAGTGCCAGTAAGACACTGAAAGAGCAGTTTCGCAAAGTATCATCCGTGTGTTACTGTCTACTGTTCAATGACGCTTGGCGTTCGAACAAGCCAGGTCTGACGATCTGCCCGCAGCTTCAAGTTTCAATCGTGCAGACAAGCAGGAGCTGGTCCCACAATCTCTTAGAACTCCCAATCAGTAGAGTCACCGACGGATTCAATAGCCCATCGGAACTTCTCTCTCAGCGTCTTTGAGAAGAACTTCTCGATCGGAACCTTAAACTTGTTCGAGAAGACAACTGTAAGACGAGGGTCGATGTAATTCTAAGAGATTGTTAGCAAAAAAGTCCAATACACACCAGCCAAATTTTGGGGGAGGAGGTGCTTACGATCTTGGAAGTGCCCAGAGCAACCTCCTTGTTGCCCTCACGATCAGCAGACTGTAGCTCGAGAGTCTTGATACGCTCGTCGAGCTTCACGATAGCAGCTTCCAGCTTCTCGACAGTGGGATTCTTGCCCTCAGGTTCAACCTTTCCGGTCTTGTTCTCCTTCTTGAACTTGGCCTCGAGCTCAGATACCGCCTTCATGCGTTCTTTCAGGTCCTTATCCGTGAGTGGCTTCTCGCCGTCGGCGGCAAGCTTCTCGTTGTCCTTTTCGAACTTCTTTTGGATCTTGGTGCGAAGCTCCTCGACGAGGAACTTCTGGTGGTTTTGAATCCACTCGTCGGTCAGGTCTGCCTCACGCTCAAAGTACTCAGCACCCTTTTTCTTCTTTAGCTTCGGATCCACCTCAAGCATCATCATCTTGGTCCGCCACTTCTGATACTTCAGGCCCTTGATACGGTCCCCGAGTTTCTCCATCTGCGCCTCGTGGCTGGCGCCGACAGTGCGCTTGTGGTTGCAGAGGATGGCCACCTCGCGATTGCAATCGTTGTAGAGCTTGACCTTCTCAGCCATCGACAGACCATCAGCCTTGAGACCCTTGAGAAGCCTCGACATGGTGTATGAGGCGTTGTAGGTACGGAACACCTTGGCCGTGAGGCCAGGCATATAGCTCGACAAGTGCTTGTTCAGCTGCGTAGTCGTCAGCCTGTCGAAAATATCATCGCCCGGCTCTTTTGGCGGCTTCTTGAACATCTTCAAGTTCTTGAAAACTTGGCGATCGACCTGGAACTCATTGTAGAAACGAATGCTGTCTTTACCGAGGAAGTCAAAGATGACGGTGTTGGGCTCCTTGAGCGTGACATGTTCGTATTTCAGCGAGCAGCAACCGACTGTTTCGGCCTCGTTTTCTGTGTCCTTTTCGTTACCAGCTCTGAGCGCGAACTTGTCAATGAGGTACATGGCAGTGGCACGTTGGCGCTCTGCCATGACTTCGCTCTTGAGATCTCTGGTGTAGTCGGCACGGATGCGGTCGATGTGCTTCTTGAGCTCGCGGGCCTTCTCGAACTTCTTGAAATCTGACTGGCCCTTGATGCTGCTGTTGGCAGCCAACATGACGTACTTGTAATTGCCGTTCACGTTTTCCTGCCACATAGCAAGCCAGGTAGCCTTGTTATCATGCTGGACAGCCTTCCACTTGTGACCCGGGGGCGGATCCGGGACCTTGGCATCTTTGCCGATGTTGATTGTGATCTGCTCGGGCATGACCCGCTTCTTGACCTTGCCAGTCTTGGGGTGTTCACCACGGCCACGGAAGAGGCCCGGAGGTTCAACACGGAAGTTGCCCACCTTCTCCTTCCGGCCATCCCATTTGCAATACATGTACGGAGCCTCCAGCTTGGCCTTTGCTTCCTTCTCAGCCTTCTTTTCAGCGGCCGGACGGTTCTTCTTCGCCTCGGAGATGCTCCGGAAATGTTCGTAAATCTTGGTGAAATCGAGCTTCTTGAACTCTTTGATGTCAACAGGATTGCCATCCATGTCCTTAGCGCCGCCCGTCTTGTCAAGAACCTCCTTGAAGTCAGTAAAGAAGTTCTTCTGGAAAACGGGGTTCTCGACATGCTGTGTCGCATGGAGCATAGAGCCGAAGAAGGTTGCGACCTCTTCAGCCTCGACGTGAAGGTTGACAGGTTTGCCGTCATAATAGAGCTTGACATGTGAGGGAAGAGGCTCGTACGGCGGAGGGAAGAGGACGCCATTGTGCTCCAGAGTTGTCCACTTGATGCTGTCGTCCTCCTTTTTTGGGGCATCCCACCAACGATACTCCTCCTCCTCTTCCTCCTCCTCGCTGTTCTCGTTTGACTTCTCCTCCTTCTCCTCCTCCTTGACCTTGGCAGACTTGGCCGCTGCGGAAGCCTTCTTTGCAGGGGCCGCGACTTTCTTTCCCTTCTTGGCGATGGGCGCGTCGGAATCGGATTCAGACTCCTTCTTCACCTTGACGCCATTTGTCTTCTTCGCGGAGGAGCCAGTACCGTTTGACTGATGCTTCATTGGTTGCTTGGCTAAAGGTTCGTCATCATCCGACTCCTCTTTGATGGCCTTTTTCGCAGCTGCCTTCTTCTTGTCAGCAGCGCGAAGAGCTTTGGCCTCTTTGGCGGCAGCCTTCTCGATGCTCGCCTTTCTCTGGGCAAGTTTTGTGCCCAAAGGCTGGTCATCATCAGACGACTCGAGGGTTTCCGTTTCTTTGATGGACGGCGGCAACTTGCCGTTCTTTTTGGCGATTGGCTCGTCGTCGCTGTCGCTCTCCTGCTGCTTGTGCTTAGACTTTTGACGTTTGGCCTGCCAGAGTTAGCCCGCATCTGCATGCAAAGTTACCGAGTTGGTGTTTCTGTAGGTCGTCCTACCAAAGGAGCGCCATCATCGCTATCCGACTCCTCCTTCTTCACCTGGGTAACCGAGCTCCGAGATTTGCGCTTGGTAGTCCCGTTGGGCGTGGAATCGATATCCATTTTGTCCTCGATGACTGGGCCGTTACGAACTGAAACACCCGGAGGAAGCGGGCGAGCCTTGGAATCGGTTCGGTCCATCTCGCGATCTTCGGCAGCAGATATAGTCGCAGCTGACACTGACAAGGGAGGAAACAAGTTAGTAAGTGTGCGAGAATTGGGCTTTGGGCGCAATTCTCTTCAGATGATTTGGGCACGAAAGAGGAAAACAAGAAGGGAATGCGATACACTCTAGCTGACCACAGAGCGGCTGTGTTGCTTATGTGCCACGGAACAAACTTTTGGAAAGGTCCGCGCCTGCATGGTTTTTTAGGTAGACTTACTGTGAGTGCCCCTGGCCAGAGGCCTGTCATCGTCAGAGCTATCAGAAGCCATTACTGTTTCTGTTTCCGGATACGAATCGGAGGTCGAATTGCCAGTACGGTTGTGGTAGGAGAGGCGCAACGCGGCTGCGCAAGACTGGTGAGATTCGCAATGGGATTGTTGTTGAGCGCAAGCCAGATTCTAGCGTGCAAGGCTGGCGTTTTTAACGCGGGCGCGGCTGTTTAATAGAACGCCAGGGCGAGGAGTTAGCCGTGGATGCAGGTCCAGGGGGGAAATCACGCGAAGGAAAGCCTGAAATGGCCAGGCAGCCAGCCGACTCGATTTGTAGGCAGGAAGAAAAAGGAGGAAAAGCAAAAGAGGAGGGAAGAGGGCAGGGAAGCCGGAGTAAAAAAGATGGAAGGGATCTCAGCAACCACGAGTCGGGGCGATTAACGAGGTTTACTTAAAGATTGTCTTCGGAGACTCCACTCCTGGCACCTGCAGCAGCGCAGCGCAGCAGTGGCATTTGGCCGGCAGCCTGCCACAGACCAAGCACTGGACCACTGGATCACTGGATCGACTGGATCAGGTTCCAAGGAGGTATGGTGCCCTGCAGCAACATAGAGGCAGAAAGCGAGGCTTGGGCTAGCCTTCGGTGCTGTATGAAGTGGTAATACGTATAACAGCACGCTCTCGGCCTGTCTCCGTTACTCTCTTACGGTAACGTTCGGTATTTATCCATTACGTTTCAGTAATCAATGCAGGCGAAAATTACTGGACGTTCGCCCCATAGGCCCCACTGTCGCGGCCTTGGCGGCAGCCAAGCCTCTTGTTTTCAAAGTTTTTGCCTGAGTGCCTGGCGCGGTTTTGGATGAATGCATGGAGCCTCGATTTTGCCACTCTTTCTAACCACAAGCCACCGTGAGATGGCTTCGCGTTTCGTGGGAGACTCAGCGCCACGCACACCAGCCACAACACCCTGGGGTCTGGGCAGCCAATCGCCAGCACCACTGGCCAGCTGTCGGCAAAAAGGGCATTCGGGCGGGCACGAGCAGGAAGCGGAATCAAGTGGAGCCGAGCTCAGCAAACCTCTCACGGGCAGCGCCAATTGCAGTTTGCAGTTCCTGCCTGGGTCCAACGTGCAATTGTGAGCGGTCCGTCACAACTTCGCTCCCCGATCTCAATTGACGCCAGCACCTCTCCGTGGTCGAACCGGGGCCACATCTTCCAGAGACGGATCGCATCGTCTTTGATTTTTCTCCCAGCCAATTCTCGCCATGCTGTCAAGAGCTGCCCGTCCGGCGCTGAAGGCCGGCGCTGCCGTTACTGCCCGGTACGTGATTTATTGATCGTGATTTTATTGCACAGCTGTCAGCCTGGCTCCTTTCGTCTTTTCGCCGTCCCCAGCTGCAAGCTCGCTGCGGAGTTTATGAGGAGGATGTTTTTAGAGCGGTAGGGAAAAGAGAGGGGCTACGTCCGAGGGGTTGAGGGGCACAAAAGGATATGGGATATAGTGAGGGGAATGAGGCACGTAGGATGAGAGACCGGCTCGCTGAACCGGCGACTGCAAACTGAGCTTGCTTATCCCCCTGCCGACTCCCATGCCTTGAGCACAAGTACAAGCAACGAAGTGAGCAATGACCCCGAGCTAACCGACGACGCCCGTCCCGTAGTGCGGCAGCTCCCTCGGCCTCGTTCGCTACGCTGCGTGAGATCGAGGGCCGCCTCAAGTCGATCAAGAACATCGAGAAGATCACCAACACCATGAAGATCGTGGCCTCGACCAAGCTGAACCGCGCCCAGCGCGCTATGACCGACTCCCGTGCCTACGGCAAAACCAGCAACCAGGTGTACGAGTCGGCCGAGACCAAGCCGCTTGAGGGAGAGGGCAAGAAGAAGCTGCTGGTTGTCTGCAGCTCTGACAAGGGTCTTTGCGGTGGTATTCACTCCGGTCTGTCGCGCTACATCCGCGCTCGCTCCCTGGAGAACAATAACTTTGATCTCGTCATCCTCGGCGAGAAGTGCAAGAGTCAGCTCCAGCGCACCCACGCCAAGAGCATTGTCCTGAACTTTGCCGGTGTTGGCAAGGACCTGCCCACCTTCGCCGAGGCCCAGGCCATCGCTGAGCAAATCATCCGTCTGCCTGGCGACTATTCGGACATTGAGATCGTCTACAACAAGTTCATCAACGCGACGAGCTACGAGCCCGCCACTATTCCGGCGTTCTCTCAGGAGGCGTTCGTCAACTCTCGTACGTCTTTTTGTCCTGCTTCGTATATCGGCTAGAATGGACTGCTGACGTATGCGTAACTGTTCAGCCAACTTCGCTGCTTTTGAGGTTGATGAGGAGGTTCTTGGCAACCTCCGTGAGTTTGCTCTTGCCAACTCCCTCTACTGGGCTCTGGCTGAGGGCCACGCCTGCGAGATCTCTGCCCGTCGCAACGCCATGGACGTAAGTTTTCTCTGCTGAATTTCAAATGGTGGAGTTCAATTAATGCTGATGCGCATTTCTTTCTGTAGAATGCCTCCAAGAACGCTGGTGAGATGATCCAGAAGTACCAGATTCTTTTCAACCGGACTCGCCAGGCCGTCATTACCAACGAGCTGGTTGAGATTATCACTGGTGCCACCGCCTCAAAGGAGATGTAAGCGAATTAGACGTGGTAAAGCGTTCTTGATTTTCCCTTCCAACCCGGTAGACGGAGAGAGGCTAGATAAGGGAGAGAGGGAAATAAGACTTCCGCTGGCGAGGGAATTTTCTGTATTCACATCTCTTTTTTCCTCTCCCTTTTCCCATCTTCACAAAGAGAGAGTGTGTGTGTGGTCAACTGGCGGAAAAGTTTCCTTTGTACTATCAAGTAACCCATTCAACGCCCTCCCCACGCCCTCTGTGTATCAACGCCTTCCCGAATAAACTTTCTTGCAAACCCGACAATCAATAAGCAGAGAGTGAGGACGGAAGTTGTTCCTCAGCCTGCTTTACCACTGAACGTGTCCAAATACATAGGGGACTCCTTTGCAGCCTAACAAATGCTTTTCCCGGCCATTGGAGCCCGTTTGTGACTCACCCGGATGCCTATGTTGCTCGCACTGCGAGGACCAAAGTTCATTGGGAAAATATGGCAAGTCACCTTAAAAGGTCGTAAAAAGCCAGATGCATGGTACCTGCTATCGGTCCTGCCCAAATCCTTCCATCTGTCTGGCCTAGACACAAATCGAAGAAGGATTTGAACGTGGTGATTCTAATAGTTGAGACATCGGAAAAAGGGTAATACAAAGAAGCCATACCCATACATACAATACGAAAGTTGAGAGTTAGCCAGCCAAATGTACACAATCCCCTAAACACGACACATCGCACCACCCAAGAGCTTTTGTTTCACATCAAGACCCTTTTGAAATGAATCCTGAAGAAACATCAAAACCTTACCCCTACAGCACCCCATATAAAAATATCAACAGATAACTCCAATCAATTAACTATCCCCAAGCCCCACCCATCTCAACATCACTCCCACTCCCAGTGCCGCCTCCGAATCCCTCACTCTCACTCTCCTCTTTATACATCCCCTCCACAACCCTCATCTTAGTCCTCCTTCCCTCCCCCAGCATCTCCTCGGTCTTGGATGGCTGCGGTGGCGGGGGATTCGTCTTCTCCCACTCTTGCCGCTCCTTTTCAGCCTTGGCTTCCCACTCCTCCACATCCTTGCGCCATTTCTCGACCGTCTCGTTCCACTTGCGCTTCGCCTCTTCCGCCATTTCGACGTACGGCTTTTTGTCCTCATCGCTTGCGTCGCGCCACATCTTGGAGCTCATCACGCGCACCTCATTGGCGGAGGGCTTGCCTTTGCCGGGACGCCGACCGGCTTCGAGACGCCTGCGTGCTTCATCGTAGTGGGCTTTGCTGTAATACATGTAGGCGTTGGTTGGTGGTTTGGGGGGTAAGGTGGGGCAGGGACCTAGGCGAGAGACGAGGTGCTCGTGGAGAAGGGCTTCGTGGGTGCGGAGCCGGGCTTGGTAGATATCGGCGGGGGAAGATATGGATGATGAAGACGGGGCCTTGCGCTTCAAGTCCTTGGGTAGGATCAGAGGGGTCGGGACGGGAATGGGGCCGATAAGAGCGTCAAGGACTTCGGAGGCGGCACGCAGGCCGGAGAGGTAGGCTCCATGAACGGTGGCTGGATGAGTGCCGCAGGTGTGCTCACCGGCAAAATACAAGTTGCCGACGGGACGGGCCATGGTATCATAGTCGTCAGCCTTCATATCCGGGCCAGCAGAGGAATAGCTGCCGCGGGCAAACTTGTCGGATGCCCAGCGAGTGATGACTGCTTCGACGGGGTAGGGTACTCTAGATCCGTACACACGCCGCAGGATGTCGGTAGCCTCGGCAATCAGGTCGTCGTTGCACGTCTGTTCCGTGTCGTAGCCGGCATCTCCAGCCATGAGAGCAATGAGCACAGGCAGGCCACTGCTCTTGCTCACATTGAACCATTGGAAGAAACGACCACGCTGCGAGGCATAATCTTTCTGATCTGTGCTGTGTCGGTTCGGTGGGTTCCGCAAGACGCCGAAGATATCACGGTTCTCGTCCCAGAACGGCTCCTTGTATACCAGGATCACTTTGTTCAAAACGCCAAAGCCAAGACGTTCGATAGCTTCTGCCTTCCACTGTGGCAATGGAGGCTCAAACTTGACACTTCCATGTTTCAAGACGCCAAGCGGGATGGTGTTGACGACACAGTCAGCTTCTACCTTGTAACCATCTTCGCACTCGACGATCGCCGGACCAGTTGGGCTGCTAGACGTGTAGGTAATCTTGCAAACTGGGGACTTCTGTCTCAAGTTGAGAGGTGTCGGGATCATCAAGAGCCCCCGAGGCACACTCTGATAACCTCCAATGACCATGGAATGGCTGCCTTCCCACTCGTTGCCGGCATCAATATCCCATCCGGGAAGACTCAACTGATGATAGTTAGTCGCATTACTGTACTCCAGGTTGGCGATGTGCCAGTTCATGAGCCTGAAATCCTGAGCAGTCAGATCCAAGATATCCTTGTACTGCATGATAACCTTGTCAGTGACACTGCCGAGGGTGGCACCAGGCTCTATGGCCGCTGCTTGAAGGTCAATGTCAGCGTCCTCACTGACACCTTGCTTTAGGGTCCAGCCCATCAGCTTCGCTTTGCGAGCGGCGTTGAGTGCTGCCGGGGTGCCTGGCTCATTGTGTATTCTGCCCGTGGCGCGGTCAGAAGACACAGGCACCAGGTTTACCTGGGGTGCCATGTTTTGTTCTGACACGGGCGCTGCGTGTGGCTGGGCAGCTGCTGCCTCTTCGGCTTGCCGTATTGTCTTGTGGGTTTCTGCCGAGCTGTCTCTGCCCTCGTCAATCAAGTCCTTGTTACCCTCGATGAGCTTTGTTGCGGGTGGCTTGTACTTGTATTCGCTGACTCGGTCGAGGCAGTCATTGTAAAGGTTTTCGACGAGCTGATCACGATGCAGATCGACCGGTTTGCCGTTGGAATCGTACAAGATAGTCTCTGGCTTCAAATAGTGGTACGAAAGACCTAACTGTGCCCGGAGGAGGATGTTGATCGGGTTGCCCCTTTCAAATCCCGTGATAATCATGCCCCCCATCTCAGCCGTGAAGCGTTTCCCTTTGAAATGTTCCGGGATGTGCTTCGGCCGTGTATGGAAAGGCCTGGAGTAAACTCTGCCACCAACTCTGTTCCTGGCCTCAAGCACGATGACTTCCGGTGGTTCCTCGCCCATTTTGCGGAACCTGTTAGCATACTGAGCAAACAGTCCCTCGAGCTGTCTCGCACAGCCCAGGCCGGCCATACCAGCGCCAATGACAACTACCGTTCTCCTCTTTTTCTTCTCTTTGGTCTTGGTCAATAACTCGCTGTTTTCTGCATGCTTGTGGCGTGAGGGCCGGATCTCTACACAACCGAAGTTGATGTAGCCACGGCGGACAAGCCAGTCGTAACAAACACTCGCTACATCAAACCACCTGGGGTCCTTGGCACAGCCGACAGCTTCTTCACGGGTCACGGCAATGCGTGGGTTGCACACCCACAGGCGCAAAATACCGTTCCGGATATTCAAGTAGGTGGTGACCTGAGCATGACTGATATGGTCGCGAAGCATCAGATATTCCTCTTGATGAAGCGCGTAGGGATTCAGCCTAGACGCCTCAGCGGCCGCCACACATTGCAAAGCATACTCTGAAAGCGTCAAGTCTGGGGGTATTGAGACCTTGGGCCGAACATCCCATTTTCGCCTTGGCGACGTGGCCCGCTGGGTCAAGCGAGGGGCACCAGGGGCAGGAGCCTCTCTTGAACTATCAGTATCGACAGGTGTAGTGGCCTTGCTCGACACGGAAAGAGGAACGGAGGACAGGTCGGATTGATCCGAAAGGGTTGATAAGGAGGAAGAGGTCACAGACGGTCTCTTCTCCTCGGAGGTTTCACCTTGTTGAGGAACTGTAAGTGTGGAAGATAGCTGGGGTGCAGACGTTGGCTGCGAGGGAGATGTCGGGATCGCGTCGCTATGAAGGAGTCAGCTTACATGGATGAGAGGACAGCTGGCGGATAGGGTATGAGAAAGAGCGGTGGAAGATAACATCTCTTCGATGGGGGTCCCAGAGATAGGGATCGTATAAAAATCAAAGATTGCTCTAATGGATGAGACATACACAGACTTTTCCTCTGAGACTGCAGCTGGCCCCGAGGATGGTGAAACTGGGGTAGCGGTCTCAGGAGAGTCAACAATCATGCTATCCATTTGCCCTGTCCAGACGACGATCTCAGGAGCAATCTCTTCGGAGTTGTTCGTGGATTCTCTCTGTGAGAGCGCGGTAGTCGGAGCGGCTGAGGACTTGGACGGTAGGGGAGACTCGGTATCGTCAGAAGGGGATGAAACTGGAGAGACACAGGTAGCAGTTGATGATGAGACAGGCTGTTTGCCAAGAGCGGCGGGTGAGGAGGATGAAGATGATGTGGATGAAGCAGCAGCTACTCCTGAGGTACGCATTGAACGGCGTAAGTCGAAGTCTTTAGTGGATCCCTGGCTGGTGTTAAGGAGGACTTTTCCCGAACCGCTGGACTGTTGTCTCGCGCGAGACCCCGGCGAAGATCCCATTATACCGGGGAATATGCCAGGAGCTGGGATTGGGTATCGTGATAGGTACCGTGTTCGTAGTCGACGGTCAATGTGGTGTGATATAATGGATGCTGACTGGAACCCGCTCTCGCCGTTGTGCCATGCTAAGGGTACGCCCAGGGAAGGGATATGTACTATGTAGTCAACGGCTGTATGAGACAGAAGAGACCTAGAACCTCGGTAGAAAGCGACGGATACCGCAACGAGCACGAAGTCGAGGTCTCAAGAGCGAATAAGAGGCTGAGAATCGAGAATCTGCGATGTGTTGACTATAATAAGTCGGGGATACTCGGCATCGCTGCTGGCACGCATCATCAGCATGACATCGTTGGGAGCACAAGCAATTGACACGGATCGAGAAGAGAACGGCAGTTGAACAAAAAGAGTTTATAAAACGATAAGAGGTAGTGAGAGCGGTAATGGTATGTAGGCAGTGGACACAAACGGGATTTCCCGAATTTTTTTCAATGCCCGTATAGGTGGGCGTTCATATGGAAAGAGTCTCAAGTCAAAGCAAAACAAAAGCAGAAAAAAGCATCAAAAACACGAGCTCGTGGGGGAGAGAGGCAACGATACCTGCAAAACACATATCGCCCACCCCTAGCTCCGTCCTGTTTACCAGATCTCAGCCTGCAGCTCAACCCTCGTCTAGTGTAAGTTAGAGTTACAATCAATGAATGAGTCTTCTTGGGCCGTTGAGGAAAGAGAAATTGATAGTCTCTAGGTCTCGTCCTCGTCCTCTGCTGCAGTGACTCCGTGTGGACCAGCTCGAGAACCCTTCCGCCCTTGCTGCTGAGATTGGCAACGCAGGTGCCAGGCCCATCTCCACAGCACTGCCAAAAAATGGGCCCCAGACCACTAAGAATCCGTGCACAGGCCTGGAACAGCCCACTGCCACTCCCAGCCATGGCACTATCACGTGAGAGCATATCTACGTTGCCCAAAAAGCGCCGTTTCAGTTCAATCTTCCTCAACACCAAACAACTTACGCGGCAAATCCAGTGATACACACAGCAGGCAAAGCACGACTATATAGCAGCAATTGTGTTTACGATATGCCCGATTGACCTGTGCTGCTAGCTGCAAGCCATAGCAACACATATATCCACAATCCTGCGCGCCTACCTGTGCATTAGGTACATGAACATCCTTTTGACATTCTTCGCACCAACGAGATCTCCGAACCGGGTCGGACAACGTCATGCATGTTTGGCTCATGTCGAAGCTGATATACTATGAAGATATTCTGGCGTATTCGATAATCAATTATAGCCTTATTGGGCTGCCGCCGTTGTAACGGTGGTCTTCTCGAACGTTGCAGTCTCAATCGCTGCGTTCATCATTCTATTGCCGTTTATTATCGACGTGGTGCAGATGACGATATTCCTCCGAGCTGTTGAAAATAGCCCAAGTCAGTACTCAATCTGAATCAAGAGTTAATAGGCTGTTGGTGTTGGGCTCACCCTCTTCTTGCTTCGCAATGAATCGCAGCGCCGCGATTTCCGTGAAGGTGATTCCACCCACAAACACGACAAACACAGTTTTCTTATCACCACTGCTGCCGGACAGCAATGCCCGCGCCTTAACTGCCTTGTCCTCTCCTTTCTGGATCTCATCGAACGTTGGGCCGCGGGCATGTTTGACAATCTCCTCAAATCCTTTCCAGCCCTGTGCCCCTCCGCCAGCGACCGGCCCAGCCGCAATTACCGTCCCGCTACCCTTTGTGATTGAGAGCAAATATTGCTTTTGGAGGACACACTGCACGAGTCGGATCGAGAGTGGGGCGTAACCGCTGTAGACGTATGCAATATCGTTGGGGTCTTGCTCGTTTACCTCATCCACAATCAGCCGAAGTTGCTTTCGCAAGTAAGTGTAGTTGGTCTTCTGATCCGGCCCCCCCGACGATCCGCTCATGGTTATCATCGATGCAAGAGGGGATGATTTGGACAGGAACATCTGGAGTCGTTCCAGGTTGTGGAGGGTGAGTAGATGCTGGTGGCCATATCCCTGAAGGACAAGCCTCCGGAAGTGATCCAGCTCTTTTGTCTTAATACCACCAGAGATGCACGAGTAAAGGCACAGGAGTCTGAGCACTTGTGGTAATGGAGTGTCGCGGGCAACTAGCTCTTCAATGGAATCGAATTGTGATGACGGATCTGCGCCTGCAGCCAGGTTCTGCTGGACTTCAAGCAGCTTGTTGAAAATCTCTGTCCGTGTGTAATTGATGATTTCTTCGGCGATATTCGAATGTATTTTCAAGCTCTGCTGTTCCGCCTGATACCCAGGGAGCTTTTTCACAAACTCCTTGAGCTCGGCCGTCGTCTTGGTGTTGTGCCTACTTTCGTAGTCACTCTTAAGACGACGGGCAACGGTATTGAGCAGGCTACCAACAATGGCGAAGTTCGCATCCCGCAACTGGGAATACAACGAGTCAGATCCATCGAGCTGAATTTTGCGCTTGCGAGACTGCGAGCTATTCGTGGGCACGGCGGTCGATGTGCTCGCCGCTGATTGTGCGGGAGCCCCGACAATGACGGCATCAACATCGGTCTGGTTATTTTGGATCCCAAAATACTCATCTATTAGGCCCTCATAGGTCAGCTGTGTCAGAAGAGGCGTCACAAAATCAACTTCTCTGTCGATTATGATGACGCTCTCAATAGTGGTGCTGGGACTCAATCCCGCTCTATCCGACTCCCCAGCCTCCTCGCCGGCGAGGAGCTCCTGCCGCATGCGCGAGAGAAGATCGGCAACTCGCTTGGCATTCTCGCCTTTGCCGATGATACGTGGGAATAAGCCATGCTTCTTCTGGATGCCCATCAGAGCACGGGAGAGCAGAAAGACAGGAGTCGGGTCCTTGGCAAGATAGAGGTCCCGAAAGGAGTCGTTCAGCTCCAGAGATAAGACATCTCTCTCCAAAGGGAAGAAATACAAGGGAAGCTCGGAGATATTGGCATCACCCAAGACACCGGCCTCCTCCAAGACCTTGTCAGAAAACAGGGTTCGACGGGGAACCCAAAAGATGTGGAAATCGTGAGAGGTCTGGCTCTCGCGCTGGATGCGCTTTATCTGGGCTGGAAGAAGATGTTAGCACGGCATGATGGCATCCCTACAAGTCCCGGGACGTTAAGGGAGGCGATAGGGTTCGTGCTGAGTCCAATATCCGGCTCAACTGACTAACGAACGCCGGGTAGAAGAAAAGCTCGACGCTGTTTACTCTGGAGCCGAGGGAAGGTGAAGGGGTGATGATCCTGTGAGCCTACATACCTGCTATGGCATGAGCATTGCGGACGGATTCGCCGCGGGCGATGAAGACGATGTTCCGCTGGCTGGTGCCTGTGTTCTTGTTTTCAAGGAAGAAGAAGCTGTCGACGCCGTAGTCGCGGAGGGTTGAAGCCTTGACGATGACACCAAGGGGACCAGCCAGGTCCTTCTCAATCACGAGGTTCTTCTTGCCACGAACCTAGGGGAGCGTCAAAAAAACTGCCTGTCAGTTCAGCAGTCCCGCGCTCACGCTGCGTAACACCGGATATACCAGACACTAGCACCAGCACCCCAGGGCGCGAACTGGCTGCATGTGCGCCCTCATCTTCATCCTCCCGCTCTCTTCCTCTTCCCGGGACATAGCAGAGACATCGAGACTTACTCCCTCCAGGAGATGGAGCAGGTCTTTGCGCGCTTTGTCTCTGACCTGCTCCGCGTCAAACCCCGCACGAGGAGCCATGCTGACGAGGCCTCCATGCGGTGTTTGGTGGTTGTGGATCCAGGTTGGTGTTGGAAGACGGGGAGCTGCACACGGCAAAATGAAGGTGGGAGTTGCCCGGCTGCTGGCTCGTGGTGCTGTGGGCCAAAATCAAAGGCTTGGCATTAAAACGGCCCGAGCTTCAAAGGCATCGGGTCTCGGCATCCAACTCTGCCGAGCTCGAGGGCTTTTGGTTTAAGAGTCGAAAGCATGGAATACAATCTGCTTGATTTCATCCCTATGGCCATCGCTAAAGACTTTAAATAAGGATCAAAGCATTTCTGTTACGTTTCTCCTGTGCTTACCAGTTTCTCGATTATGACCATTCCATCCCCTCGTTACAAGTGTACCAGAATCTCGCTCTTCCATGACGCTCTGGAGCATATCATCCCCAGCAACATGCGAGAAGCCGACAAGCGCACTCATCGACAGCCCAGATGCCAATTCCAACCTAAATTATCCATAGCGACCGGATGGAGATGCTTTCCGCTGTGATTAAGATGAAGCCAACCGCACCCCGCAATGCTATCCCACGCCAGATCAAAAGTCTACGCCCAGAAACCCGATAGCAAAACCAACGCCCAGTACCCCACCAAAACCTAACGCCAATCCCCCGTTCTTGATAGCACCAAGCATCCTAGTCCTATTGATTACACATTGTTATCGTGATAATAGAATTCGATGTCCTTCGGACGGAGCCGGTTCTTTGCCACGAACTCCTCGTCTCCGGGGGGACGCTCGTTTTTTGTGTTGCCAGTCAACATACTCTGCAGGCTCATGCAGACGCTTTCGACATTCTGTACAGGGCTCCAGCCTTGGTGGCCCAGCAGATCAAGACAGATAATACCATTCGAATAGATGTGTGGATGGATGGGAATCGGACGGTCAGCTGACTTGACGAACACTACCTCGGGCGGTTCTAGCAACCAGAGGTCAGTTGTGTGTAACATAGGCGCTCAGTTCAGGTTCAGGTGAGATTTGGTCGGGGAGAGAACGCTGAACAGCAAGATACAAGTAAAAGCCAGGACATACCGATGGGGTAGGTCGAGCCGAAACGGAACCTAAGGCGGTATGTCTGATTCGCATACAGCGGGTTGTCATCCAGAACTCGGATATCGAGGAGCCATTCCTCAAAGTTATCCGCCGAAACCAGTTCGATACCGGGCGGCAAGGAGTTGCGGATCTGTACCCAGTACGTACGATCAGTCAACACCGTTCACAGTCCACTGAACTAAGCCGAAACGGTGATATGTTCCAACCTTCTGCAGCTCCTTTCCAAGCCGCTTTGCAGCGAATTGGCCGGCCATTGTATCTTGATGTCAATCTGCCTATGTAGGTTCTTGTAAGGCTGACAGTCGATTGAAGGTTCCTGTTCACAGAAAACTTGGCAGTGTAGGTGAGGCAAGGTAAGGGACAACGGTAGGTCAGAAGAGTCAGGGAGCTAAGTGGGAGCTTGCGTGGAGCAGAATACCAAGCCGCCACCTAGTTGCCTACACAGTATTGCTTGCTGTGTTTAGGTAAGTATGGGAGAATGACATCAAACGTGCAAAAGAAGGTCAAGGATGTTCGGAGTGGTTGAAGTTGAAGGCTGATTTCAAGAGCAGGCTGACGCCAGTCCGTAGGAATGAGCCGGTGGTAAGGATGACAAGCATGGAATCACGGGATTAACATGGAACACTGGGGCAGAAGCGGGGAGGCATACTGGGAAAGGAACCGACAGCACGCGGGATGCAAGGCTCCACCTACCGCCTGCCAGCAAGTGCTCAAAACACGGGGGAACTGACAGCAGGAGGGGCCATAATGACATGTACCAGCCGGGTCATTCACGCATACCGGCTCCGGGCACCCCCGTCTGGCTGAACGGCTATCCCGGGGATTGGCGACTGTCAACTGACGGATGGTTGGCAGCGAGATCTGGGTTCAGTTTTGGATAACTGTATTACCTCAAGTTTATGGTATGCTAAGCCCCTGGGCGTGATTTACAAGGGCAGTAATTGACATAGCTGCTTGACTTTGTATATAGGGCTGCTTGCTTAACACATCAGAAATCAGCTGCTCTTATTATGAGGTCCGCGTACAGACATCCGATATCATTAGCTACGAAACGCTCTACCACAGTAGAGCAGGTATCTACGAAGCTCGGTGACTGTATTGCCACAAAGCTAGCACTGCGTCATGACAAGGAGCAGGATCCAGTGCCGGCTTGTACAAGACTCGGTAGGCTATGTGCTTTTTTAAAGTGCTCTGAATGCCTGACCAAGCCAAGCACACATCACACTGAATCATTTGCTTACAATGTGACTCAAATCACCTTCTGTAAGCACCAAGAGGCCATCACCAACAGATTACGCTGAGCTATCAAACATCAGTTACCCCTGATGTGACAAAGAAGCTGTTGGTTGTTGACCCGTCCGTTTGTGCAAAGTGTGGCGGCAAAGTGCCGCAGCCAGGTAGCTGTCGGCTGCCAACATCCAGATAACCAGCAAACACCTTTGAGCATGCCTGAATCCAAAGCAATAAGACTCATCATTTGCAAGTCAATTCATTGTACACTGCAGCTGCTTGGCGAAAAGTGGACAGATGCCGAATGAAATGGGATGGAGGCGTGTAACGCAACTCATCTCACCCACGGCAGCTCAGCCTCAGCCCAAGCCAGGAGTTGTTAATGAGGGCCGCCAAAGGGCGAGAAAGAGTGGGGTAAGAAAATGGGCTCCATTGGGTGACAGTTTCGCCCACCAGATCATTAGGCGCAAGACTTTGCCAGTAAACTCTATTTTTTGACTTTGACCCCGAGACTCTGAGCAAGCAACTAAATAGGTACTGACTATGTACGCACGGGGTTTGTGACACTGTCCTGAAAGTCAAAGATTCAACAGAATTTCGCAGATTCGCAAATCTACCACAACAACGTAAAACAGCTCCAGCACCTACCCTTGTGAAAGCGCTCAAGGGAACCTACCCGCCTGAGGTCTGTGACGATGGTGATCTGCTTGCCCCTCGTCTCCGCACCCCCTCATCAGCCCAATGGCTCCAAGGCTTGGCCTGCCAAACACCCCTCTTTCAGGTCCCTGCCCCCTGAAGACCACTCAGCCCAGGCCCAGTCTCTTGCATCTCCGTCTGCGCTCTGCCTCTCGCAGCGCATTCCTTACTCAGCCCACGAAGCCCATCCATCCACTCATTCAATCACTTACTAACTCACGGGCCCACATGCAGCAGCACGAGTCTGCCTGAATCTCCAACTACCACGCATATCTTAGGTACTCTGTGTTAGGCAGAGTTCTACCCAAGGGACCTGCCAGCTCTCAGCCTCCCCGTCCTGCTTGTCAGCTCTGTACCCAGCAGCACCGGCACTGCCCCGCTCTCCTTTTCCTCGACTTCCTGCTCGCTGTCACTGATCTGTCTTAGTTTTCCCGTTCCTCCACGCGACCGCAGCCAGCCCAACCTGACCACACCCGAGACTGCGGAACTATATCCGGCTGTGCCATAGCCTCCATAGCCTACCATCTCCCTACAGTCGTGTACATTGGCCGAAGGAATCGTCAGCGACCAGTTACCAGCGATTGGAAGACCTTCCAAGAAATCCAAGCCACCTGTCGGCAACGCCCTTGCCCACGCCCACGCCCTCTTCCTTCGCTGTCCCGGCTCCATCTTACATCTGCGCATCCGCATCTTACTTGAGGCTCGCAGCCTGTTCTGCTTGCATCTGCCGTTGCTTTTGAAGCTGCTACCTGCCACGGTGGTTCCGTCAGCTCCCAAAGCCTCGGCACCATGAGTTGTAAGTCGCCCTCGTTCCGGCACGCGATCTTGAACTTTGGTCTGTTGTCTTTTTCCTTCAACGGCCTGCCCGCCCCAGCCCAAACCCATCTGGGATCTGGACCGCTCTAGCCGACCGTCCTCCCTCCTGCCAGCTTTATGTTGCGCTTGCTGCGCGGAGACCCGAAGCTGATATGCGATTCCGTTTAGTCCAGAGCATGCTCAATCGTCTGCATGGGCAACCGGAGAGCTATGACAAGAAGTTCGTTGCACACCGTCTAGTCCCTCGCACGAGTGCGAGTGATTCCCCTCGGTGGCGCAGGGTAAGACTGACACACATCGATGCAGGTCAAAGTACAAGTTTGGCCGCACCTTGGGTGCCGGTACCTATGGCATGGTCCGGGAAGCCGATTCCCCCTACGGCCGTGTCGCCGTGAAGATCATCCTGAAGCGCAATGTTCGCGGCAACGAGCAAATGGTGCTCGACGAGCTGCATCTGCTGCAGACCCTGAACCATCCCCATATTGTCAAGTTTGTTGACTGGTTCGAGTCAAGGGTATGTTGCTGCTGGTCACTCGGTCTTTCTAAGTCTGGCCCAGCCGAAAGCTGACCGGAAACACCATTATCTCGTCTAGGACAAATATTACATTGTCACTCAACTTGCTACCGGTGGAGAGCTGTTTGACCGTATATGCGAGCGGGGCAAGTTCACTGAGAAAGACGCTTCTCAAACCATCAAGCAGATCCTTGAGGCCGTCGACTACCTGCACAAGCATAATGTCGTGCATCGTGGTATGATTATACTGGGCGTTGATCAGGCCCGTCCCGCTCCAACATGTGTATACTGACTCTTGTGAAGATCTCAAGCCCGAGAACCTTCTTTACCTGACTAGGGATGCCGACTCAGATCTCGTGCTGGCCGACTTTGGCATCGCAAAGATGCTCGGCCACAAGGATGAGCTGCTCACGACCATGGCAGGCTCGCTCGGCTATGCTGCTCCCGAGGTTATGATGCGCCAGGCCCATGGCAAGCCCGTTGACATGTGGTCGATGGGTATCATTACCTATGTCCTGCTTTGCGGCTACTCTCCGTTCCGTTCTGAGAACTTGCAGGACCTCATCGATGAGTGCAACGCCTGCAATGTTGTCTTCCATGAGCGGTATTGGCGTGACGTTAGCGACGATGCCAAGGACTTCATCCTTAAGCTTCTTCGCCCCAGGCCGGAGGATCGCTGGACCAGCGAAGTGAGTGCCTCTGCAATACCAGCTTCTTGCGGAGTTATGACTAACCCCTAACAGCAAGCCCTCCGACACCCCTGGCTGACCGGCAAGTCGGCCAGCGACCATAACCTGCTGCCCGAGATCCGCGCCTACCTTGCGCGTGCCCGCTTGCGCCGCGGCATCGAAATGGTCAAGCTGGCGAACCGCATCGAGGCGCTCAAGGCGCAGGAGGCCGACCCGGAGAACTCAGACATCCCGCAGGACGCGACCCTGGCAGCCGACCAGTCGCGTCTGAACCCCACTGGCGCTGTCGGCGCCGATGGCCAGCCTGAGGGCAGACGCCAGCTGTCTCGTGCC